>Ga0190273_10000113_pt1 | contig 42344 bp, 47 predicted proteins | sample Popmic504IS_FD_134513 | JGI IMG/M metagenome (GOLD analysis project Ga0190273, IMG submission 134513) | Populus adjacent soil microbial communities from riparian zone of Shoshone River, Wyoming, USA - 504 IS | ecosystem: Environmental > Terrestrial > Soil > Riparian zone > Trees stand | place... | reverse complement strand
CCCTCAACGGTGATCGGCTTCTCGCATTCGATGGTGATCGCCTCGGCATGGCCGATGAACACCGGCACGCGCACGCAGGTGGCGAACACCTTGATGTCCGGGTCGAGGATCTTGCGCGTCTCGACCACCATCTTCCATTCCTCCTTCGTGGACCCGTCGTCCATGAAGCTGTCGATATGGGGAATGACGTTGAAGGCGATCTGCTTGCTGAACTGCTGCGGCACGATCTGGTCGTGCACCAGGCTGCGGCGCGACTGCAGCAGCAGCTCGTCCATGCCTTCCTTGCCCGCGCCCGACACCGACTGATAGGTCGAGACCACCACGCGCTTGATCCGGGCGCGGTCGTGCAGGGGCTTCAGCGCCACCACCAGCTGGGCGGTGGAGCAGTTCGGGTTGGCGATGATGTTCTTGCGGCGATAGCCCGCAATGGCGTGGGCGTTCACCTCGGGCACGACCAGCGGCACGTCCGGGTCCATGCGGTAGAGCGAGCTGTTGTCGATCACGACGCAGCCGGTGGCGGCGGCCTTGTGGGCATATTCCTTCGACACGGCCGAGCCTGCGGCGAACAGCGCGATGTCCCAGCCCGAGAAATCGAAATGGTCGATGTTCTGAACCTTGAGCTCGCGCCCGGAATCGCCGAAATCGATCATGTTGCCGGTCGAGCGCGGCGACGCGACGGCGGCGATGTCGTCGAGGGGGAATTCGCGTTCGGCGAGGATGTTGAGTATTTCACGGCCAACATTCCCTGTCGCGCCGACGACCACGACCCGGTAACCCATGTGTGTTGCTCGCTTCGATAAAGGTGAGGTCCCCCAGTTAGGGATCGGCGGCTGCTTTGCAACCGACGTTGTGCGCCGGGAGGCGACACGGTGGAACCAGAGGTGCAAAGGGACGCAATGACCAGGAAAGCCGCCGCCACAGCCCTCGCCCTCCTGCTGCTGCTCCTTGCAGCGGTGGCGTCCAAGCCGATGCTCGTCGGCGTGCCCGATGTGCCGGCGGCGGCGGGTGGGTTCGACACGCCACGTGCTTTGGCCCGGCTGCAGCGCATCCTGGGACCGCAACAGCCGCATCCGGTGGACAGCGACGCGGGGGATCAGGTGCGGGCGCGGCTTCTTGCCGAGCTCGGCGCGATCGGGCTGAGGCCGAGTGTCACGGACGATATGTCGTGCAGCGGCTCTCCGAAGGACCGGACGGTGTCCTGCGCGCGGGTGCGCAACGTGCTGGTCACGCTTGGACCCGCGGCCGGCAAGCACCTGCTGTTCGTGTCGCATTACGATTCCACCCCGGTTGGCCCAGGCGCGTCGGACGACGGCATCGGGGTCGCATCGATGCTGGAGACGCTGGCGGTACTCAAGGATCGGCCGCTGGGCCGCCCGGTCACCTTTTTGTTCAACGAGGGCGAGGAGACCGGCCTGCTCGGCGCCCGGGCGTTTCTCGACAACAACCCGCTGGCGGCGCGGGTGGATACGGTGATGAACCTGGAATCACGCGGTGTCACCGGGCCGGCAATCATGTTCGAGACCAGCCGGCCCAACGGTTCCGCCCTTGCTGCGTTCGCGGCGGCGGTGGATCGGCCTCTGGCCAATTCGCTGACCACCGATTTTTATGGGCTGATCCCGAACTCTACAGACGTGGCGGTTTTCGACGCGAAGCCGTGGACGATCCTCAACTTCGCGATCATCGGCAACGAGACCCGCTACCACAGCCCCGACGACCGGCTGGAGAACCTCGATCCGCGCAGCCTCGCCCATATGGGTACGCAGGCGCTTGCCCTCGCCACCCGGCTCGGCGCGGGCGAGACCCCTGCCCCGGCCGCTTCGGGCGAGCGCCTCTATGCGGACATGCTCGGCCACGGCCTGGTGTCCATCCCGTTGTGGCTTGGGACGGGGCTGCTTTGGGTGCTGCTCGCCGGCTTCGCGTTCCTGGCCTGGCGGCGGCGGCAAGGTGTGGGACGGGGCGCCCTGCTCGTCCTTGTCGCCATGGTCGATGCCGCGCTTGCCGTGTTCCTGCTCCAGAAGCTGATCGGCCTGTTCCGCGCCGGCGAATACTGGCGGGCCTGGCCGGAGGCGCTTGCCTTCGCGGCCGACGCGACCGGAATCGTGTCCGCCGCAGCGGCCCTCCTGTGGCTGGCCGGCAAAGCGGACCGGCGGGCGCTGCGGATCGGCTATTGGCTGGTGTTCATGGTCTTCGGCGCCGTGCTCAGCCTGCTTGCGCCCGGCACCGCGATCTTCTTCCTGCTGCCGCCACTGCTCGCACTCCCCGGGCTGCTGGTGAAGCGCGGCGGGCGAGTGCTTGCGCTGTTTGCCTGGGCGGCGATGTTCCTGACCTGGGCGCCGCTGCTGCACTTGAGCGAAGTGCTGCTCGACATGGACGCCGCCTGGATGTTCGCGCCGGTAAGCGCGCTCATCCTGTTCCCGGTGCTGGTCGAAATGAAGCCGCTGCTGGCGCGGCTGAGCGGGCGGACGGCGGCGGGGGCGCTGCTGGCCGTGGCGCTTTTTGCCTGGCTCGTGCCGGCGCTGGCGCCTGCCTACACTGCGACACGCAAGCAGCGGATGAGCCTGGAATATGCCTGGGACGCGGACGCGAAGAAGGGTCGGATGCTGGTCTACCACGATCGCGGCCCGGTGCCGGAGGCGCTGTCAGAGGCAGGGCTCACCAAGGATTCAGAAGTGCCATGGTCCACCTACAAGAGGTGGAGCACGGACGCTGCCGCCGCTCCCACCGAAGCTCCTGCGCTCGAGCGGATTGGTGAAACGGTGAATGCGGACGGGCGCCTTCTCACCCTGCGCCTTGTTCCTAGGGGCGCTGAGGTGGTCCGCCTGCGCTTCCCGCCCGGCGCACAGCTCAAGGCGATCCAGGCGGGGCCAGTTCTTCGCCGCTTCGGCGAGGGCGGCGAGAAGGAGCATTATGTGTTCCGCTGCCACGGGCGGAGCTGCGACGGGCTGACGCTGCGGCTGCTGATCGGCGGAGCCGCTCCAGTCGAGGCGACCGTCATCGGCACGCACCCGGGCCTCCCCGCCTTGGCGAGGCCGATCGTCGAGGCGCGCCCGGCCAACGCACAGCCGCAATATAGCCCCGATGCGACCTACGCGACCGGGCGGGTTCGGCTCTAGTCGGCCTGCTTGACCCGGCGATCGAGGAAGTCCTCGATCGTCGTCCAGAGGTGGATCTGCCGCGCCTCGCCGGTCACCGCGTGAGTGGCGCCCGGGTAGACCATCAGCTCGAACGGCTTCTTGGCCGCCTGAAGCGCGGCGATCATCGCGGTCGAGTTCTCGAACACGACATTGTCGTCGGCAAGGCCGTGGAGGAGGAGGAGCGGATCGGCGATTTTGCCGGCGCCGGTGAGGACGCTGGACGCCTCATAAGGCTTCGGGTCCTTAGCGGGGTTGCCGAGATAACGCTCGGTGTAATGGGTGTCGTAGAGCTCCCACTTGGTCACCGGCGCTCCGGCGACTCCCGCGGTGAAGGCACCCGGCGCGGCTTCGAGCAGGCGGAGCACCATGTAGCCGCCATAGGACCAGCCGTAGACGGCGAGCTTGCCCGGATCGACGTAGTCCTGGCCCTTGAGCCACTTCACGCTGGCAAGCTGGTCCTCGACCTCGACTCCGCCGAGCTTGAGGTAAAGCTGGTCGGCGAATTCACGGCCCCGGCGCGGCGTGCCGCGATTGTCGACCGAGAAGACGATCCAGCCTTTGTCGACGAGATATTGCTGAAGCGGGCTGGTCCAGCCCTGCATCACCTGGCCGCCGGATGGGCCACCATAGACCTGGACCAGCACCGGGTAGCGCTTGCCGGGCTCGCGCTTGGGCGAGAGCATCTTGTACGGAATCGGGGTTCCGTCGGCGGCTGGAAGCGTGCCGAATTCGGCGGTGACGTGGCTGTCGAGGAAGGGCGCGTAGGGGTGATTGGCGTCGAGGCGGTTTTCCTCGATCCAGGCGATGCGCTTGCCGGCCGAGTCGGCGAGGTAGGTCTGGCTCGGCTGGTTCGGATTGGAACGCGAGATCAGCGCGCGGGTGGCATTCTCGTCCATCTCGGCGCTGTTGTTCCAGCCGGCTTCGGTGACCCGCACCGGCTTGCCTGGCCTGTCGAGACCGACCCAGTAGAGCTGCTGGGCGTCCGGGTTGTCGAGCGTGCCGGTGAAGTAGACCCGGCGCTTCTTTTCATCGACGCCGGCGACGTCCGCCACTTCCCACTTGCCGCTGGTGAGCTGGCGCCATTTGCCGCCTTTCCAGTGGTAGAGGTGCGAATAGCCGCTGCGTTCGGAGGACCAGAGGAGGCTGCCGTCCTTGAGGGCCTTGAGGTTGTCGTTGAGGTTGACCCACGTTTTCGAGCTTTCGGTGAACAGCAGCGTCGACTTGCCGGTGGCGGGATCTACGCGGAGGAGGTCGAGCGTCTTCTGGTCGCGGCTTTGGCGCTGCACGAGGAGCGCCTTGCCGTCGGCGGTCCAGTTCACCCGGGCGAGGTAGACGTCGGGATCGCTGCCGAGGTCTGCCTTGACCTTGCGGCTGCCGTCGGGGGCCATGATCCAGAGGTCGACCAGCGCGTTGGCGCTGCCGGCGACGGGGTAGCGCTGCTCGTAGAGCTTGGTGCCTTCGGCGCCGATCGCGGCGCGGGTGACGACCTTGACCGGGCTTTCGTCCACCCGGGCGACGGCGATGAACTTGTCGTCGGGCGACCACCAATGGCCTTCGCGGCGGCCGATTTCTTCCTGGGAGACGAATTCGGCCGAACCCCAGCTCAGCGTGCCAGCGCCGTCGGCCGTGAGGGCTCGGGCGGTGCCGGTGGCGACGTCCGCGACAAACAGGTTCTGGTTGCGGACGAAGGAGAGGAAGCGGCCGGTTTCCGACACTTGTGCGTCGAGTTCGGTCTCAGGCGTCTCGGTGATGCGGCGGACGCTGCCGTCGAGGCCGGCGAGGTAGAGGTCTCCTTCCAGCGGCACCAGGATCGAGCGTCCGTCCGGCGCCCATTGGTAGGCGGTGATGCCCTTGGTGCCGGCGATACGCAGCCGCTCGCGACGCATCTTCTCCTCCTCGGACACTTCGGCGCCGGTGCCGAGCTTGAGGCTGTCGACCAGCATGCGGGATTGGCCCGTGCCGGTGTCCACCGCCCAAAGGTCGTAACGCTCCTTGTCGTCGGCGCGGTTGCGCAGGAGGGTGGCATAGCGTCCGTCGGGGGAGAGCTTCAGGAGCCTCGGCGCGGGGCCGGAGAGCGACGGGCTCTGGAAGACGCGCTCCAGCGTCAGGTCCGAAGCGGCGGCGGGGGTGGAGGGAATGGCGGCGGCGAGCAACAGGCTCGCGAACAAGGTGTTGCGCATGGCAGAACCCTTAGACGCGGCGGCGCAAAAGAAAAGGCGGGGAAAGGCTTAGCCCCTCCCCGCCTCTAATCTTCTGCCGAACCGGCGCTTTGGGCTTAGCCCTCGGCGGTCTCGGTCTTGGCGGCGGGCGCTGCGGCCTGGGCCTCGCCCTTGGCGGGGCGGGTGTCGCGGCGTTCGGCGATGCGGGCGGCCTTGCCGGTGCGGCCACGCAGGTAATAAAGCTTGGCACGGCGCACGGCGCCGCGGCGAACGACCTCGATCGAATCGACGTTCGGCGAATAGAGCGGGAACACGCGCTCCACGCCTTCGCCGAAGCTCATCTTGCGGACGGTGAAGGAGCTGCCCATGCCGCGGCTGGCGCGGGCGATGCAGACGCCTTCGTAATTCTGGATGCGGGTACGGTCGCCTTCGACCACCTTGACGCCGACGCGCAGGGTGTCGCCCGGACGGAACTCCGGAATGGCGCGGCCTTCGGTGAGGCTCTGGATCTGCTCGGCTTCGAGCTGCTGGATGAGGTTCATGTCGTCTAACTCTCGTCTCTATCGTGCCGCGCACCAGAGGGCGGTGGCCTTCGCGCGTCCCCGTGACGCACGATCAGGTCCGGCCGCCTTAGCCGTGTGTCTTCGATCGAGCGGGCATTGCGCCATGCAGCGATCTTCGCATGATCCCCCGATCGCAGCACTTCGGGGATCGTGCGCCCTTCCCAATCAACGGGCCGGGTATAATGAGGGTATTCGAGGAGGCCGCTTTCGAAGCTTTCCTCCTCACCGCTCGAAGCCGCGCCCATTACGCCGGGAAGCAGCCGGATGCAAGCATCGAGAAGGGTGAGCGCCGCCATTTCGCCGCCCGAGAGGACATAGTCGCCGATCGAGACGGGGATGATCGGGCGCGCTTCGAACAGGCGCTCGTCGAGCCCCTCGAAACGGCCGCACAGGACCGAGACGCCGGGGCCGGCGGAAAGCTCGCGGACCAGGGCCTGGGTGAGCGGCTTTCCGCGGGGGGTCATGGCGAGCAGCGGCGCGTCCGGGCGGCGGGCGAGGACGTCGTCCACTGCCGCCCCGAGCACGTCGGCGCGCATCACCATGCCTGCGCCGCCGCCGGCGGGCGTGTCGTCGACCGAGCGGTGCTTGTCGGTGGCGAAGTCGCGGATCTGCACCGGGTCGCACGACCAGATCCCCTCCGCCAGTGCCCGCCCGGCAAGGCTGTGGCCGAGCGGCCCGGGGAACATCTCCGGGTAAAGAGTCAGGATGGTCGCCGGCCAGGTCATCTGGGCGTGGGGACAGCGGTGTAGCGGAAGGCCTGGATGGCGGCCGGGTTGGTGGGGGCGAGCAGAATGTTGCCCTCCAGCACGCCCTTGTCGCACTGCCAACGGAAGGTGCCGGCAAGCGCGCCGGTGGCGGTGACCGGGCTGTCGGTGCGGCACTGGCCGAGGTCGCCGCGGATTTTGGCGAACTCCTTGGCCCAGTTCTCGGCGGAGCGGTCCATCAGGAAGTTCATCGCAAGGAGGCCGCGCGCCGGTTCGATGCTGCCGGCGCGGTACATGGCGCCGGCCGCCTTGTAGCCTGCGGCGAGAGACGAACTGACGGCAAGCGCCCTGCCCTTCAGCGCGCCCGCTTTGTGGAGCGCCACCGCGGCGTCCCAGGCAGCGCCGGAGCCGCCGTTGTAGGTGCGGTTGCTGAACACGAAGATGCCGATGCCGTGATCGGTGAGGAGCAGCATGTGCGAGCCGTAGCCGGGATAGCCGCCGCCATGGCTCAGCGTCTTGCCGAGATCCGGGTCCTCCGCCGCGATCAGGCCCATGCCGTAGGCCGCGGCCTGGGTCACGGGGGTGGAGCCGAAGCGCGGGCGGAGGCGGGGCACGTTGGAGCCGCTCGCCATCTCGCGCACCGTGGCGCGGGCGACGGGGCCGGTTTCGGCATCGTCGCGGGCGGGCCAGCCGGAGAGCAGGAACGCGATCCACTTCGCATAATCATTGGCGCTGGTCTGGACGCCGCCCATCGCGCCGAACACGCCGTGGCGCATGGTCGGCTCCTCGGCCCAGGCGTCGTTCTCCCAGCGGTAGCCGACCGCGCGGCGTTCGAGCGTCCAGTCGGTGACCTGGTAGCCGGTGGACGCCATGCCGAGCGGGCGTTGGATGTTGCGGCTGATATACTGATCGTAGGGCATGCCCGAGACGTTGGTGACGATGCGGCCGAGCAGCGCGAAGCCGAAATTGGAATATTCGAAGGTGAGGCCGGGCGCGCGGGTGAAGGGCACTCCGTCCTTCAGCATGCGGGTGAATTCGGCCTCGGTGATGACCTGCTGGCGATCACCCCAGGGGTCGTCGGTGACGAAACCGGCCACGTGGTTGAGGAGGTCCCGCACCCGGATGCGGGCGGAATCCTTGGTAGGGTAGCGCCAGGCCTTGAGTTCGGGAACGTAGGTCTCGGCAGGCGCGTCGAGCGAGAGCTTGCCTTCGTCGCGCAGCTTGAGGATCGCCATGGCGGTGAACGCCTTCGACATGGAGGCGATGCGGAACAGGCTGTCCGCCGTGACCGGCCGGCGAGCTTTGGTAAGGTCCTGCGTTCCATAAACTTTTACGTGAACCAGGCGGCCGTCCTGGACGATGCCGTAGACCAGGCCGGGGGCGTGGCTCGACTGCTGGAACTCGCTGAAGATGCGGTCGATCTCGGGGATTGCCCTGGCGATCTCGGCCGTTTGCGCAGCCGCGGCGGCGGGGGCCAGCAGCAGGAGCAGCGCCCCTAAGAGTCTCCACATGATTTCGTCCTCCCGTGCCAACGCCTTAGCGGCGACGCGGAACCAACGCCATGGCGCTTCGTCCCTGCGCTTATGACCGACTTCGACCAGCATTGCCTCATCATCGGCGGCGGCCCCGCCGGCCTCACCGCCGCAATCTACCTGGTGCGCTACCACCTGTCGCTGAAGGTGGTGGACGGCGGGAAGAGCCGGGCCGGCTGGATCCCGTCCAGCCACAACCATGCCGGCTTTCCCGGGGGCATCAACGGCAAGGAATTGCTCCGCCTGATGCGCGAACAGGCGCAGATGTACGGGGCCTCGATCGTGCCCGGGCACGTCACCCGGCTGGACAAGATCGAGGGCGGCTTCCGGGCGGAATGGGGCCAGGGATCGGTGACCGCGAAAACGGTGCTGCTCGCCACGGGAGTGACCAACCGCCGCCCGCCGATGGATCCGGAGCTGCATGACGAGGCGCTGGCTCGCGGGTTGATCCGCTACTGCCCGATCTGCGACGGCTATGAGGTCACCGACAAAAAGGTCGGCGTGATCGGATCGGGTTCGCACGGGGTTGCGGAAGCGGTGTTCCTGCGCGGTTTTACCGAGGACATCACCCTGATCGCCCCGCACGACGCGCACGATCTTGCCGAAGAGGACCAGGCGCGTTTGAAGGAATTCGGCATCGCCTGCATCGACGGGCCGTGCGAGGCGGTCGCGGCGCATGAAGAGTGCATCGTGATCGACACGGCGGACGGGCACCATGTCTTCGACAGCGTCTATCCGGCGCTCGGCTCCGACATTCACAACCAGCTTGCGATCCAGCTCGGCGCGGAGCTGAAGGACGGCAATCTGGTGGTGGACGATCACCAGCGCACGACGGTGCCGGGGCTTTATGCGGCCGGAGATGTGGTGCTGGGGCTGGACCAGATCAGCCATGCGATGGGCGAAGGCGGGGTCGCAGCGACCACGATCCGCAACGACCTTGCCAAGGCACACCCGATCATTCGCGAAAAACTGCGCGGCTCGGTCGCGGCCAAGGCCTAGTTCCTCCCCGAGCGCGCCTTGGGGAGGAACTTATGCCAGGAAAATCGGGTCGGCGATTACGGCGCCGTCTACCAGGTCGGCGACGCCTTCGCGGAAGGGGATCATGGTTCGGCGGCCGTCGGGCTTTTCGATCTCGATGATGTCGCCGGCGCCGAAATTCTCGACGGCCACTACGGTGCCGAGCGGCTCGCCGTCCCGGCTCCGGCAGGGCAGGCCGAGCAGGTCGGCATGGTAATATTCGCCTTCTTCGAGCGGCGGCAGCTCGGTGCGCGGGATGGTGATGAGCTGGCTGCGAAGCGCTTCCGCGCCGTTGCGGTCGGTGACCTCCGCGAAGCGGGCAATCGGGTTTGCACCCTGCCGTAGCGAAATAAGGGTGAGGGTGCGTTCCCCCACCCTCACCTCTTTCAGACCTTTCAAGCTTTCCGCCCCTTCGGCGAAGAGCTTGAGGCGCACCTCGCCGCCGATGCCGTGCGCGCCGGCGACGGCGGCGAGGATGACTTCGCCGTCTTTAGCCAAGGTGGACACCACTGTTCGTCACCCCGGACTCGATCCGGGGTCCACCTTCTTCTGCGCGGCGCAGAAAAAGAAAGGTGGATGCCGGATCAAGTCCGGCATGACGAAGAAGGGACACTTATTCGGCTTTTTCGGCGCCGTCGGCGGGAGCGGCGTCGTCGCCGCCTTCGGCCGGGGCGTTGGTGGATTCACCGTCGTTTGGAGCCTGGTCGGCCGGGGTGGCTTCACCCTCGTCCGCGGCTGCGGTCTCGGTGGCCGGTTCGGCAGCAGCTTCTTCAGCAGCAGGCGCTTCAGCGGTCGGAGCTTCAGCAGCAGGTGCTTCCTCTGCGGGGGCTTCTTCAGCGGCGGCTTCTTCAGCGGCAGGCGCTTCTTCAGCAGGCGCGGCTTCGGGCTCAGGCTCGGGAGCCGGGGCGGCAGCGGCGGCGGCGGCTTCCTCAGCGGCGGTGGCAGCGGCTTCGGCGGCTTCGGCGTCACGGGTGGCGCGCTCCTCGGCGCGCTCCTTAGCCTTGTCGCCGGGCAGGCCCTTGTTCGGGTTCGAACGGGCAGGACGCTCACGAACGCCGAGGACGTCCAGGAACCGGGCCACGCGGTCGCTCGGCTGAGCGCCAACGGAGAGCCAGTAGCGGGCACGGTCGGTGTCGAGCTTCACGCGCTCTTCGCTGTCCTTGGGGAGCATCGGATTGTAGCTGCCGATGCGCTCCAGCACCTTGCCGTCGCGGCCGGTGCGGGCGTCCGCAACGACGATTTTATAATAAGGGCGCTTCTTCGCGCCGCCCCGGGAAAGCCGGATGGAAACTGCCATTTTATTGTTCCTTCTTCTAAACTTGCGATTACTTCTTTATAAACTTTTCGAAACCAGGAGGGAGGCCGCCCTGGGCGCCGCCACCACCAGGCAGACCGGGAAGCCCGCCGCCGGCACCGCCGCCGCCGAGACCGCCCATTCCACCCATGCCGCCGCCGCCAAGACCGCCCATGCCGCCGCCGCCGAACAGCGCGCCCAGCTTGCCGAGGCCGCCCATTTTCTTGATCTTCTTCATCATGCCGGCCATTTCCTGGTGCATCTTGAGGAGCTTGTTGACCTCCTGCACGGTGCGCCCGGAACCGTTGGCGATGCGGATCTTGCGCTTGGCGCTGATCAGCTCCGGCTTCACCCGCTCCTTGAGCGTCATCGAGCCGATCATCGCGTCCATGTGGACCAGCACCCGATTGTCGACGCCGCTCTGCGCCATCGCGCCCTGCACCTTTTTCATGCCCGGCAGCATGCCGGCGAGGCCGGTGAGGCCGCCCATGCGCTGCATCTGGCCGAGCTGCGAGCGAAGATCGTTCATGTCAAACTGACCCTTGGCCATGCGCTTGGCCATGGCTTCGGCTTCTTCGACCTTGATCGATTCCTGCGCGCGCTCGACCAGGCCGACGACGTCGCCCATGCCGAGGATTCGGCCGGCCACGCGGCTCGGGTGAAAGGCCTCAAGCGCATCGATGCCTTCGCCGACGCCGGCAAACTTGATCGGCTTGCCGGTGACCGCGCGCATCGAGAGCGCCGCGCCGCCGCGGGCGTCGCCATCGAGACGGGTCAGGACGACGCCGGTGAGCGGCACCTGATCGGAAAAGCTCTTTGCAACGTTGACCGCGTCCTGTCCGGTCAGCGCATCGACGACGAGCAGGATTTCGGACGGCGCGGAGACGTCGGCGACGGCCTTCATCTCGTCCATCAACGCCTGGTCGACGTGGAGTCGGCCGGCGGTGTCGAGGAGGAGGACGTCGAAGCCCTGCAGCCTGGCGGACTGAAGCGCGCGCCGCGCAATCTCCACCGGCTGCTGGCCGGCGACGATCGGCAGGGTGGCGACCTTGGCCTTTTCGCCGAGCACCGCGAGCTGCTCCTGCGCGGCCGGGCGGGCGACGTCGAGCGACGCCATCATGACGCGCTTGCGGCCCTTCTCCGTCAGGCGGTGGGCGATCTTGGCGGTGGTGGTGGTCTTGCCGGAGCCCTGAAGGCCGACCATCATGACCACGGCGGGCGGCGTGACGTCGATGTTGAGATCGGACGCATCGGAACCGAGCATCTCGATCAGCGCGTCGTGGACGATCTTGACGACCTGCTGGCCCGGCGTGACCGAGCGAAGCACCTGCTGGCCGACCGCCTGCTCGGTGACCTTGTCGACGAACTCGCGGACGACGGGGAGCGCGACATCGGCTTCGAGGAGGGCGATGCGGACTTCGCGCATGGCGGCGCGGACGTCGGCTTCGACCAGCGCGCCGCGGCCGCGCAGGCGGTCGAACACCCCGCTCAGGCGATCGCTCAGGCTCTCGAACATGAAACGCTTCCTCTCGTGCCGGAACGCCAAGCGAAAAACGCCGGCGGGCGAAACTCGCCGGCCAGCGTGCATCCTTGGACGCGCCAAATATCCGATTCCGTGGAATGGATGCCGGTGCGCATAGCCGCGCGGGCAATCGAAGGCAAGCCGTCGCTAGGAGACCGGCTCGTCCGGTTCCTCGATGATCTCGTCGGGGCGGCGCTCGGCGGTCCACTCATGCTGGCCGACGATCGTGGACGCGATCGGGCGCCCCTGCGCGTTGCTGGCGGGGCGATAGCGCATGCGGCGCTTGAGCAGGCGGCAGGTGGTTGAATCGAGCTCCGCACTGCCGCTCGAGCGGGTGACGGCGCAGTCGGTGACTCGGCCATTTGCCCCCACCACGAAGCGGAGGTGGACCGTGCCGCCGATGCCGGCGTCAAAGGCGCGCGGCGGGTAGTCCTGCGGGCTGATCCCGCCGCTGATCCACCGGGCGCCACGAGCGCGGCCCCCGCCGCCTCCCCCACCGCCGGTGCCGTTTCCGTTAAGGCCGCTGCCGAGCCCGGTGCCGACGCCGCCGCTGCCCGTTCCCGGACCCGGGACGTCGGCGGCGCCCGCCGCTTCGGCGTTGCCCTGACCCGCCGCAGGCGCCGCGGGAATGGGCGGGGGAACGGGAAGTGGGACGATCGGCTTCGGTGCCACGATCTGCGTCGGCGTGTCGCGCAGGTTAGCGGGCGACGCGGCACCTTCGGCGTTCTTCGGCTTCGCGATTTTAGCCGCATCCTTGTCGGGAGGTGCGGGCGTGGCGGGAGGCGGAGGGAGAGGCGGCGTGTCGAGGACGTCGAACATCTTGAGCTGTTCGGCGACTCTGCCGACGGGATCGAAGCCGAGGCCGACGATCAGCGCGTAGCCGAGGAGCACGTGGAATAGGACGACGCCCGCGCTCGCCTTCAGCCGGTCGCGGTTCCGCTCATTGATCGCCTGTACCATCATGTTGTCGCCTCAGCGGAGCGGGCGCTTTGGCCGGGCGCGGATGAATGCGCGCTTGCCGCCTGGAGGCGGCGACGGTGGACTTGCCGCCCGCCCCTGCCTAGATGCGGCGGCGCAATGAAGCGGCGGTTCGAGAAGATGCATGGGCTCGGCAACGACTTCGTCATCTTCGACGCGCGCGAGGCGCCGCTGGAGATGGACGAGGCGCGGGCCCGTGCGCTCGCCGACCGGCGCACCGGCATCGGCTGCGACCAGCTGATCGTGCTGGAGCCGAGCGACGCCGCGGACGTCCGGATGCGGATCTGGAACTCGGACGGCGGCGAGGTCGAGGCGTGCGGCAATGCCTCGCGCTGCGTTGCGCTTCTGCTTGGCGGCGAAACGACGATCGAAACCGCGGGCGGCCTGATCCAGGGCAGCGCCCATGATGCCTCCGCCACCGTGGACATGGGCGAGCCGCGCTTCGGCTGGGACGAAGTACCGATCGCTTACCCGATGGACACGGCGGAGATGCCGGTCGGCTGGGAAGAGCTGCAGCGGCCGCACGCCGTTCGGGTGGGCAACTCGCACGTCGTGTTTTTCCTTGAGGATGCAAGCGGAGTGGACCTGGCGCGGTTGGGACCGGTGGTCGAGAACGATCCGCTGTTCCCCGAGCGCATCAACGTCAACGTGGCGGAATTTCGCGCCGGCGGAATGCTGGTGGACGGCGTGCGCCGCACCGGGATCGACCTGCGCGTCTGGGAGCGTGGCGCCGGGCTGACCCAGGCCTGCGGCACCGGCGCCTGTGCGACCGCCGTTGCCGCGATCAAGTATCACGGCAAGTCGTCGCCGGTCGGCGTGTGCCTGCCGGGCGGCATGCTGGTGATCCACTGGCAGCCGGGCGAGACGATCCGGATGACCGGCCCCGCCACCCACGTCTTCAGCGGTGAGGTGGAGCTGTGAACGGGCCCGAGATCATCACCATGGGCTGCCGGCTGAACCTGGCCGAGAGCGAGGCGATCCGCCGCCTCGCCGCGGGGCAAGACGACCTCATCGTGATCAACAGCTGCGCGGTCACTAATGAAGCGGTGCGCCAGACCCGCCAGGCCATCCGCCGCGCCAAGCGCGCCCGGCCTGAGGCGCGGGTGTTCGTGACGGGCTGCGCGGCGCAGGTGGAGCCGGCAGCGTTTGCGGCGATGCCTGAGGTGGAACGGGTGCTTGGCAATCGCGAGAAGCTCCTTCCCGCATCGTTTGCTGAAGGCGCTGAGGTGCGCGTCTCGGACATCATGGCGGTGGCCGAGAACGCCCCTCACCTGCTCTCCGCTTATGCCGAACGCAGCCGGGCCTTTATCGAGGTGCAGAACGGCTGCGATCATCGCTGCACCTTTTGCATCATCCCGTACGGGCGCGGGAACAGCCGCTCGGTTCCGGCGGAGCTGATCGTTGAGCGGGTGAAGGCGCTGGTCGGCGATGGTGTCAACGAAGTGGTGCTGACCGGGGTGGACGTCACCAGCTACGGCTCGGATCTGCCCGGTGCGCCGACGCTCGGGCTGCTGATCGAGCGCATCCTCCGGCATGTGCCGGAGTTGCAGCGGCTTCGCCTGTCCTCGCTTGACTGCATCGAGATGGACGAGCGCTTGTTCGAGCTTGCAACGGGTGAGCCGCGCTTCATGCCGCACCTTCACATGAGCTTTCAGGCCGGCGACGACATGGTGCTGAAGCGCATGAAGCGGCGGCACTTGCGGGCCGACGCAGTGGAACTGGTTGCCCGGCTCAAGGAACGGCGGCCTGAGATCGCGATCGGCGCGGATCTGATTGCCGGCTTCCCGACGGAGACCGACGAAATGCACGCGAACAGCCTCAAGCTGATCGACGAGTGCGACATCGTTATGGGGCACATCTTTCCTTACTCGCCCAAGGCGGGGACGCCGGCGGCGCGCATGCCGCAGGTCGCGCCAGGGGTGGTGAAGGAGCGGGCACGGGCGCTGCGGGAGGCGAGCGCTAGGCGGCGGGATGGTTGGCTAGCGGGTATGATTGGAACGCGACAGCGGGTTTTGTTTGAACGGGGCGGGCTTGCACATGCCGAGAACTTTGCGCCCGTGCGGGTCTCCCCCACCCGCTTGTCTCGAGCGATGTCGAGAGACGCACACGGGGACTCAGTGCCCCGTATCTCGACTTCGCTCGATACAAACGGGGTTGGGACGGTTGTGGAGGTTGCGATTACCGGGCTTGAGGACAATGTGCTGACGGGAGTGCCGACATGACGGACAACCGTTCCTCCTGGTTCGACCGGCTCAACGAGGGCTTCCGCAAGACCTCCGAGAAGCTTGGCGACAACCTCACCGGCCTGTTCACCAAGGCGGCGCTCGACGAGGAGACGCTGGACGAGATCGAGGAAGCGCTGATCGCATCCGATCTCGGGCCGCGCACTGCCGCCAAGATCCGCCACCGCCTCGCCGCCGAGCGCTTCGAGCGGGGCTTGAGCGAGCAGGCGGTGCGGGAGATCGTCGCCGATGAGATCGAGAAGATCCTTGCGCCGGTAGCAGTGCCGCTGGAGATCGACGCCTTTCCGCGGCCACAGGTGATCCTGGTGGTCGGCGTCAACGGTTCGGGCAAGACCACCACCATCGCCAAGCTCGGCCACCTGCTGCTGGAGCAGGATTATGGCGTTCTGCTCGCCGCCGGCGACACCTTCCGCGCGGCCGCGATCGGCCAGCTCAAGATCTGGGCGGACCGGATCGGGGTGCAGATGATCGCGGGCCCCGAGGGCAGCGACAGCTCGGCGATCGTCTTCGACGGCGTCAGGAAGGCGACGGCGGAAGGTATCGACACTTTGATCGTCGACACCGCCGGGCGCCTGCAGAACAAGAAGGGGCTGATGGACGAACTCGCCAAGATCCGGCGCGTGCTCGGCCGCCTCAACCCCGCGGCGCCGCACAATGTGGTGCTGGTGCTCGACGCCACCACCGGCCAGAACGCCTTGTCGCAGATCGAGGTGTTCAAGGAAGTGGCCGGCGTCACCGGCCTGGTCATGACCAAGCTCGATGGCACGGCCCGCGGCGGCGTCCTGGTCGCGGCGGCGGAGCAATATGGGCTGCCGATCCACGCCATCGGAGTCGGCGAAGGTATTGACGATCTCAGGCCCTTCGACGCGCGCTCCGCCGCGCGGGCGATTGCCGGCCTTGGAAGGGACATAGTGTGAGCGTGAACGAACAGGCGACCGGGGTGAAGAAGGAGCCCAGCGCACTGGCGCGGCTGATGATCGACCTCGGGCCGTTGGTCGTGTTCTTCGCGGTCAATGCCTGGCTCGGCATCTTTGCGGGAACCGCGGCTTTCATGGTCGCGATCACGGCCGCGATGCTGATTTCGATGATCAAGTATCGGCAGATTTCGCCGCTTCTTTGGTTCTCCGCGGTGATGGTGCTGGTGCTTGGCGGCCTGACGCTGTGGCTGCACGACGAGACGTTCATCAAGATCAAGCCGACCATCTACTATCTGGTGGTCGCTGCGCTACTCGGCTTTGGGCTGGCGACCCGGCGCAACCTTCTAAAGATGGTGCTCGGCACGGCCTATCCGGGCCTTTCGGAGCGCGGCTGGCAGCTCCTCAGCCGCAATTGGGCGGTGTTCTTTGCAGTGATGGCGGGCGTCAACGAAGCGGTGTGGCGCCATTCCAGCACGGAATTCTGGCTCGGCTTCAAGCTGTGGGGTTTCTTGCCCGCTACCTTCCTGTTCGCCATCGCCAACGTTCCGATGCTGATGCGGCACGGGCTGCAGCTTGAGAAAGCGGAGGAGGAACCGCCGGTTCCACCTTCACAATGAAGGACAAATCCATGCCGCCCGTGGTCTCGATCCGCAACGTCTCGAAACGCTATGCCGGCGGCCATGAGGCGCTGAAGAGCGTCAGCCTGGACATCGAGCGCGGCGAGATCTTCGCCCTCCTCGGCCCCAACGGCGCAGGCAAGACAACTTTGATCTCGATCATCTGCGGCATCGTCACGGCAACCGGCGGCAGCGTCGTTGTGGACGGCCAGGACATCGTCGCCAACTATCGCCAGGCGCGCACCCGTATCGGCCTGGTGCCGCAGGAGCTCCACACCGATGCGTTCGAACCGGTCTGGTCTACCGTCGCCTTCAGCCGCGGCCTGTTCGGCAAGCCGGCAAACCCGGCGCATATCGAGAAGATCCTTCGCGAGCTATCGCTGTGGGACAAGCGCAAGGCCAAGATCAAGGAACTGTCCGGCGGCATGAAGCGCCGGGTGATGATCGCCAAGGCCCTCGCCCACGAGCCCGACGTGCTGTTCCTCGACGAGCCCACCGCCGGCGTCGACGTGGAGCTGCGCCGCGACATGTGGAACCTGGTGCGCCGGCTTCGCGAAAGCGGAGTCACCATCATCCTCACCACCCATTATATCGAGGAAGCCGAGGAAATGGCCGACCGCGTCGGCGTCATCTCGCGCGGCGAGCTGATCCTGGTCGAGGAAAAGACCGAGCTGATGAAGAAGCTCGGCAAGAAGCAGCTCATCCTCAACCTCTCCGAGCCCCTGTCTGCCATTCCGCCGGAGCTGGCCGAGTGGCAGCTTGCCCTGGAGGCGGAGGGCCATGTGCTGCGCTACAGCTTCGACGGGCAGGCGGAGCGTACCGGCGTCCCTTCCCTGCTCCGGCGGATGAGCGACCTCGGCATTGGCTTTCGCGATCTCGAGACCAAGCAAAGTTCGCTCGAGGACATCTTCGTCAGCCTTATCAGCGAGCGCACGGGAGAAGCGGCATGAGCGTCGGCGGCTTCAACCATCGCGGCGTGTGGGCTATCTATCGCTTCGAGATGTACCGCTTTTTGCGGACGATCTGGACCGGCCTTGCCACGCCCGTGATCACCACCTCGCTCTACTTCGTCGTCTTCGGTTCGGCGATCGGCTCGCGGATCACCGATGTCGGCGGAGTGGATTACGGCGCCTTCATCGTGCCCGGGCTGATGATGCTGTCCTTGTTCAACGAGAGCATCTTCAACGCCTCGTTCGGAATCCACATGCCGCGCTTCCTTGGCACGATCTACGAGCCGCTGTCGGCGCCGCTGTCGCCCTTCGAAATCGTGCTCGGCTATGTCGGCGCGGCGGTGACCAAGGCGACCGCCGTGGCGCTGGTGATCCTCGCCACCGCCACCCTGTTCGTCGACTTCACGATCCTGCACCCGTTCTGGATGCTGCTCTTCCTCATCCTTGTGGCGACGACATTCTGCCTGTTCGGCTTCATTGTCGGCATCTGGGCCAAGGGCTTCGAGCAGCTCCAGATCATCCCGATGCTGATCGTCACGCCGCTGACCTTCCTCGGCGGCGCGTTCTACTCGGTGAACGTGTTGCCGGAGCCGTGGCGGACGATCACCCTGTTCAACCCGGTCGTCTATCTGATCAGCGGCTTCCGCTGGACCTTCTACGGCGCCGGAGACGTCAGCGTCGGCATCAGCCTGCTCGCCACCTTCGGCTTCCTGCTGACCTGCCTCGCCGTCATCTGGTGGATCTTCCGCACCGGCTACCGCCTGAAGAGCTGATCCTTCAGCCCTCCTGATCGGCGCGCCCGATGCCTTCGCCGTCGAGATTTTTGGCGACGAATTCCCAGTTGACGAGGTTGCCGAGAACCGCGTCGACAAAGGCGGGCCGCTCGTTGCGGTAATCGATATAATATGCGTGCTCCCAGACATCGACGGTGAGCAAAGGCTGCATGCCGTCATGCGCGACCGGGCTGTCGCCGTCGTGGAGCGAGGTGATCTTGAGCTTGCCGCCGTCGAGCACCAGCCAGGCCCAGCCGCTCGCGAAGTGGCCGACCGCTTCGTCGGCGAGCTTCTTCAGCATCGCGTCGGTGGAGCCGAATTCATCCTCGATCAGCGCGGCGAGCCTTCCCACCGGGCGCTGCGCGTCGGGCGCGGAGAGGCACTGCCAGAAGAAATTGTGGTTCCAGATCTGCCCGGCATTGTTGAACAATCCAGCGTCGCTCTTTTCCGCAGCGGCGCGGATCACCCGCGACAGAGAGGAGCCCTCCAGACCCTTCTCGTGCACCTCGGCGTTGACCTTGTCGACATAGGCCTGGTGGTGCTTGCCATGATGGTAATCGAGCGTCTCGGCCGACATGAACTCGCCAAGCGCGGTCTTGTCGAAGGGCAGATCGGGCAGGGTGAACGGCATGGATTTCCTCTCCTCTCGCACGCTGTCAAACGCGCGAGCGCTAAGAAGTGCCGAACCGCCGAAAGCCGGGGCGCCGAGCCGAGCTTCTATTGCTGCCGTACGGTGAAGCGGGCGAGCTCTTTGCGCGGATCGCCCCACTTGGGTTCGAGATCGCTCGCGCGGCGATAGTCGAAATAGGCTTCCTTGACCCGGCCGTTCAGTTCGTGCGCGATGGCGCGGCCGTAATATGCGTAAGCCGGCCTGCGGGTCTTGTTCTGAAGCGCGGCATCGAACTGGCCGATTGCCTCGCCGCTGGCGTCCGGCAGGCGAAGCAGCGCCATGCCCTTGTTGAGATAGGCTTCGGGTTCGGCCGGATCGAGGCTGATCGCGCGGTCGAAATCGGCGATAGCTCCAGGGAGGTCCTTGAAGCGGACTTTCAAGACGCCGCGGTTGACGTAGGTCGCCACCTGATCGTGCTCGGGAAGCTGCTGGCCGATGGCGAGGTCGCACTCGGCGATCGAATCCACACCGGCGAAGTGGTTTTCCGCGGCGAGATAGCAGGTTCGAGCGGAGCTGCTGCCGTACACGCTGACGGCGGCAAAGGCGGGGGCGGCGATCGCCAGCAAACCGGTCGCCAGGAGAAGATGCTGAAGCTTCATGTTTCGATCCTCCTCGAAGGGGGACCGTACCATGATTTCCCAAATCACGCCATGAGCTGGTGGCGCTTCAAGGCGTGGCGGAGCTGGTCGTAGCTGAGGCTTAGCGCTGTCGCCGCCGCGCGCTGGTTCCAGCGGCAACGTTCCAAGGCGGCGGCGAGGATCGCTTTTTCATATTCCGCGATGGCAAGCCGGAAGTCGGCGCAGCTTGCCGGGTCGTGCAAGGCCGCCTCGGCAGCCGCAAGCGCCTGGCCCACGCCTTCCGCGTCGGGCGCGGGCAACGCCGCCGGCGCAGGCGCCGAATTGGAGTCGTTTGCCGCTCCCTGCGGCCGCCACGGAGATTCGAACGGATCGAACTGGATGACGTCGATCGGCTCTGCCGGACTCTCCCAGCGGTACACGGCGCGCTCCACCACGTTGCGCAGCTCGCGGACGTTGCCCGGCCAGGAGTAAGACAGCAACCGGTCCTGCGCGCGCGAACTGAAGCCCGGCCAGCTATCCCATTCCAGCTCCAGTGCCATTCGGCGGGCGAAATGCTCGGCGAGGATGGGGATGTCGCTGGAGCGGTGGCGCAGCGGCGGCAGGGTGACGACCTCGAATGACAGCCGGTCGAGCAAATCGGCGCGGAAGCGGTGTTCGTCGGCGAGGCGCGGCAGATCCTCGTTGGTGGCGGCGACGATGCGGACGTCCACGGTCATCGGCCGGGAGGCGCCGATCCGGGTGACCTCGCCATATTCAACGACGCGGAGCAATCGCTCCTGCGCGGCCTGGCTCAAGGTCGCGAGCTCGTCGAGGAACAGGGTGCCGCCGTCAGCTTCTTCGAAGCGGCCGACGCGCACCTTGGTGGCGCCGGTGAAGGCGCCGGCTTCGTGGCCGAACAGCTCCGCCTCGATCAAGGTCTCGGGCAGCGCCGCGCAATTCATGGTGACCAGCGGGCCGTCCCAGCGCGAGGAAAGGTGGTGGAGGCGCTCGGCGATCAGCTCCTTGCCGGTACCGCGTTCGCCGATGACCAGCACCGGACGGTCGAGAGGCGCGGCGCGGCTGGCCCGTTCGACCGCGTCGAGAAAGGAAGACGATTGTCCGACTAGCTGGGTGCTGCGCTCCATGTCCCGAATGTTGGGACTATCCGCCGAACCTTGGCAAGGGAAAAGATGATCACTCGCGGCCGAATCCGTTCTAAATCCGCGGATTTCCGCCACTTCTTCCGCTTGGCACGGCTCTTGTTAGGGGGGGGGGAACATGCCGCCGCGTGGCGGATGCAAAGGGTTCAAGGGAGGATAGCATGTCGAAGATGAGCAAGATCGGGCAGAACGTGCTGGCGACCATCGCCGCGCTTCTTCTTACCGCAACGGCGGTCGGGGCCGCGGTCGGGCCGGCGGAGGCCGCGGTTCGCGCCGCGCCGGTAAGCCTTGTCTAGACTTCTGTTTTGGGGTCAGGCTTCAGTAAAGCCCGGCCTCAGGGGCGGACGGTCGTCGCAGTCCCGCCCCGCGGGCACGCCGGCCGCTTCCGCGGGATGAGTTTAAAGGAGCAAGGTATGAGTATCTTTTCGCGGACGCGCGATATCATCGCCGCCAATTTCACCGACCTTCTCGACAAGGCGGAGGATCCGGCGAAGATGATCCGCATGATCATCCTCGAGATGGAGGAAACCCTGGTCGAGGTCCGCGCCTCGGCGGCGAGGACGATCGCCGACCAAAAGGAAATGCGCCGCCAGATCGCGCGCATCGACAGGCTTCAGGAAAGCTGGACGGAGAAAGCCGAACTCGCTTTGTCGAAGGGCCGCGAGGACCTCGCCAAGGCGGCCCTCGTCGAGCGCCAGAAGGCGGCCGACATGGCGGTGAGCCTCCAGGCCGAGATCGACACGCTCGACGACACATTGCGCGCTTCCGAGAACGACATCGCCAAATTGCAGGGCAAGCTGCGCGACGCACGCACCCGGCAGAGTGCCATTCAAAGCCGCCTGGAAAGCGCCAACAACCGCATCCGGATGCGCGAAATGTATGCCGGCACCAAGGTCGACGAAGCCTTTTCACGCTTCGACGTGCTGGAGCGCCGGGCAGACCTCGCCGAGGGCCGCGCCGATGCGCTAGCGCTCGGCGCTCCGCCCAAGACGCTGGACGAGGAGATCGCCGAGCTGCGCAACGCCGAAAAGGTCGATGCCGAGCTCGAAGCCTTGAAGGCGCGAATGAACAAGCAGCAGGAGGGCTGAACCCATGGAAACAATCGCTACCCTGCTCGGCATCTGTGCCGTCTTCGTCGGACTGCCGTGGATCATTCTCCACTACATCACCCGCTGGAAAACGGCGGCAACGCTGACCGGCGCCGACGAGAATTTGATGGAGGATCTCTACGACCTTGCCCGTCGGCTCGAAGACCGGATGGGAACCGTTGAGCGCATCCTTACCGCCGAGAACCCCAATTGGCGCGCGCTCGCGTCCGATCCGCTCGCCGAACGCCTTGAGCCGCCTGCGCCGCGCGCGCAGCAGCCGTCGCAATTCTTCAACGACCCGAGCCTCAGCAAGGAACCGGGAAGGACCGCCCGATGACCAATGCCCGCCACACCAAATTCTACCTGGACAGGCAGAAGCGCAAATGGAGCGGCGTTTGTGCGGGCATCGCCGATTATACCGGACTTGAACCCACGGTGGTGCGGATCGGCGCGATTGCGCTGACCCTGCTCGGCGGCTTTCCCTGGACGATCGTCGCCTACTTCATCGCCGCCTGGATGGCGCCGAAGAAGCCGGTTGAACTGTACGACCAGGACGCCGAGCAGACCAAGTTCTGGCAGGGCGTGCGCGCCTCCCCCGCCCGCTCGGTGCGCGATGTCCGCTCGCGGCTTCGCGACATCGACCGGCGGATGGCGGAAGTGGAAATGTACGTGACGAGCGCCGACACGCGGCTGGCCCGCGAAATCGAACAATTGCGCTGAGCGCTTTACCGCAACAGCAAGGGGGATGATGACATGGCGACCTGGATTTGGGTGTTGATACCGCTGGCGGCGATCTTTGCCGGGGTGGTCAAGCGTTGGCTCGACATCAAGGAAAAGGAAATGGCCGCGATCAGCCATGATGCGCTCGCCCGCGCCGAGCAATATGCGACCCAGACCGAACGGCTGGAAGCACGCGTGCGGGTGCTGGAGAGGATTGCGATCGAGAAGGAGAATTCGCTGGAGCGCGAGTTCGACAAGCTTCGGGACCATTGAGGTGGGCGGATGATCGACCCAAGTCTCTCCTTGCTCGCACTCGGCAGCACCGCCGCCCTTGGCCTGGCGCTTGCCAGCGGGGCGGCGCTGCGGGGTTGGCGGCAATGGCTCGAACTGCGCCGCGACCAGCTTCTCGCGGGTGGCTCCGGGCATAAAGCCGGCCAAGGCGAACTTGGGGTGCTGCGGGCGCGAGTCCGCCGGCTTGAGGCGATCGCGGACGGCGCGAAGACCTGAGGCGAGGCTTCTCGCCGGGCGCCGCCTCTGATAGCGGGCGGCAATGACCATTCAGTCTCTCGACGACGTCTTCCTGGACTACGAGCTTCTCGAGCCGGACGACCGCTACCGCCTGCTGATCGACCTCGGCCGTGCGCTGGAGCCGATGCCGGAGCCGCTCAAGACCGAGGCGACGCTGGTGCGCGGCTGCTCGGCCTCCGTCTGGCTCTATCCGGTGCCGCGCGAGGACGGCCGCCTCCACTTCCTTGCCGACAGCAATGCCGCGATCACCAAGGGTATCATCGCCCTTGTTCTCCTGGCCGTGCAGGACCGGCGGCCGGAGGAGATTCTCGCCACCGACGTGGACGCGGAACTGGCGCCCTTCGATCTTAAGAGCCAGCTCAGCTCCAACCGCACCCAGGGCATTCCCAACATGATCGCGCTCGTCCGCGCCACGGCGCAACGGCTCGCGGGATGAAGGTGGAGCGCGCCGATCTCTCGAAGATGAAGGGTTTCGACCCCGAACTCTTCACCCGATATGCGAGCCAGGTCGGCCATGGCGGCGCGCTCGGCATCCTGTACGTCGATCACGGCGCCGACTGGGTGGAGCTTGGCCTGGACTATTCGGAAAAGCTGATCGGCGTCCCGGAAAGCGGCGTCATCGCATCGGGCCCGATCATCAGCCTGATGGACATGGCGACCAGCATGGCGATCTGGGTCAAGCTCGGCCGCTTCCGCCACCAGGCGACTCTCGACATGCGGGTCGATTACCTGCGCCCAGCCGTGCCCGGTCGGCGCATCCACGGCCGGGGCGAATGCTACCGGGTGACGAAAAGCGTCGGCTTCGTGCGCGGCATCGCCCATGACGGCGACGCGGCCGATCCGGTCGCCCACGTCACCGGCACCTTCATGTTCACGAAGTAGGGGCTAGGTCGCGGCGGCGCGGCGTTCCTCGGCCTTGCGGAGGACCTCGTAGGCGGCCTGGATCGCCTGGAAACGAACCGCGGCCTCGGCATCGCCGGGTGCGGCATCGGGGTGGTTCTGCTTGGCGAGGCGGCGATAGGCGGCCTTGATGTCGTCGAAGCTCGCGTCAACTTCAACGTCAAGGAAATCCAGCGCCCGCATCTCCTCCCGGCTGCGGCTGCCGTCGCCGGAGCCCGCCCAGCTTTGGTAGCTCGACTGCTTGTAGCCGTTGTTGCCGCGCTGTTCGTCCGCCTCGCGCCGCGCCGCGTCCTCGGCGGAGAGACCCTCGAAGTAATTCCAGCCTTTGTTGTATTCGGCGGCGTGGGTTTCGCAGAAATACCAGCGCTCCGGGCTGTTCGGCGATTTGGGGGCGGGACGGTCGCCCGGTTCGCTGCAGCCCTCGCGGTCGCACAGGCGCACCTGAGTCGCCTGGCGCTCGGTGCCATAGGCGCGCCAGCGCGGGAAACCCCAGTCGTTCGATCGCGTGTACCTAGCCATATCGCGCCCATCTAGTCGGGAAGGCGGGGCAGCGCACGCCCGAGCGGAATATTTTTTTCGTGTGCCTTCATCCAAACCGCCACAGCGCGGAGTCAAAGGGGCATCAACGAGCAAGGGACAGTTTATCATGCAAGCCGACATCCTCATCTTCGCGATCCTCACCACCGGCGCGGTGCTGATCGTTGCGCAGGTCGCGCGCATGCTGCGCACGGCCATGCTGCACCGGACGGTGCGGGAGGCGATCAGCAGGGACAGCAACGCAATCCCCGCGCTTATGGCGGGCATCGAGGAGAAAGCGGCGCCGTCCAGCGACGACCGCTCCGGTCTGGTGTTGATCGCGCTTGGCCTTGCGGTGTTCCTGTTCGGGCTGATCCAGGGCGATGCCGACGATATTCGCAACATGGCAGGAATCGCCCTCTTCCCGGTGCTGGTCGGGGCGGCACTGCTTGGCCGTTTCCTGTACAGAAGGCGGTCGGGCGAGGCGTAAGGACAAAAAGCGGGGGCGAGGCGCGGGATGGACGCGGATACGGAGACAGCACGGCGCGCGGCCGGAGGCGACATGGCCGCCTTCACCGCGCTCGTGCGGCTTCACCAAGCGCCCGTGCGCCGCTTCCTGCGCCGGCTCTCGCCGCAGGATTGCGAGGACATTGCGCAGGACGTGTTCATCAAGGCCTGGCGGCTGCGCACCGGCTGGCGCGAGCAGGGCCCGTACGGCGCCTGGCTGATGCGGATCGCCTGGACCAGCTTCCTCAGCCACCATCGCCGGCACCGGCAGCCGGACACGGCGGCGCATCCGGCGCCCGAGGGTGCCTGGCCGCCCGCCGAAGGTTCGATCGACCTTGCCCGCGCCATGGCGGGCCTCGACCCCAAAGCCCGGGCCGCAGCGGAGCTTTGCTTCGCGCAGGGCTATTCGCACGGCGAGGCCGCCGATATCCTGGCCCTGCCGCTCGGCACGCTGAAAAGCCTGGTGGCGCGCGCCCGAGTGCAGCTCGCCGCCGCATTGGAGAAGACCCATGACGCCTGACGACGAACTCGACCACCGCCTCGGCGCCCTGCTGCGCAGCGACGGCGGGCTCGAGGAACAGCCGTTCGTCTCGCAGCTCACCCAGCGGCTGATCGCGGAGGAGCGGCTTGCGCGCGCCCGGCGCGCGGCATGGCTCCGCTTCGCCACCGAAGCCTCGGCAAGCGCCGCGATCCTTTGCGCGTTCGTGCTGCTGGGCAGGCTCGGCCCGCTGAGCGCAGGCTCGGCGTTCCAGGCGCTCAGCCCGGCCACCGCCGCAATCCTGCTCCTCGGCCTGTGGTTCGCGGTGGAGCTTCGCCCGGCGGCCGGAAGGTAAGTGCCAGAGGGCCTGTAAGCCGGGTTCTGTCCAGCGGGTCGCCCCGCCTGTGCGGCCATTCCTCTAGGAGACGGATTGCTCCGCCCCTCAAGCAACCAACCCGGACGGTCAGGCCGAAACAAGGCCCATGCGCCGTCCCTATTCGGTCTTGCTCCCGGTGGGGTTTACCGTGCCGGCATCCGTTGCCGGGGCCGCGGTGGGCTCTTACCCCACCCTTTCACTGTCACGCCCCCGAAGGTTTATGGGCCGAAGCCCGGCGCGACCTGCTTTCTGTTGCACTGTCCCTGGGGTCGCCCCCGCCGGGGGTTACCCGGCACCGTTGTTTCGTGGAGCCCGGACTTTCCTCGGCGTGCTTGCGCACGACGCGGCCGCCCGGCCCTCTGGCCGGGCCTTCTTAGTCGTCGCCTTGGGGTTTGGGAAGCAGCAGGGCGAGCAACAAGGCGCGGCATTCGCCGTCGATCGTGCCGTCGACCAGCTCGGGGCGGAAGCGGCGCTGGAAGGCGACCACGGCGGCCATCTTGTTGCGCACATCGTAGCCGAAGCGCTCAAGCGCGAGCAGGAAGCCCGCGTCGGTCCAATTGGGGTCCATCAGGTTCTTGGTCGGCCGCGGCAGCGCGAGGCGGAGCTTGGCAAGGCGGTGCCAGGGAAAGAGCTCGCCCGGATCCTGCTTGCGGGCCGGTGCGATATCCGAATGGCCGACGACGTTGCCGCGGGTGATGCCGCGACGCACGATGATGTCGGAGACGAGCGGGATCAGCGCGTCGATCTGCTCCTCGGGAAACGGCAGGTAGCCGAATTCGTGGCCCGGATTGACGATCTCGATGCCGATGGAGGTCGAATTCACGTCCTGGACGCCACGCCAGTAGGAGCGGCCGGCGTGCCAGGCGCGCTTCTCCTCATCGACCATGCGCAGCACCTGCCCGTCTTCGGAGACCAGATAGTGGCACGACACCTTGGCCTCCGGGTCGCGCAGCCGGGCGATCGCGGAGGCCGCATCCTTCATGCCGGTGTAATGGAGCACCAGCATGGTGATTGCGGACTCGCGCTCGTCGAAGTTCGGCGAGGGTGCGTCGATGATCTCGGTCATAGGCCCTAACCGCGATGAAAAAGCGCCTGCCGTCAAGAGGCTGCGGCGCCGGCCAAGGGGTTTACAGCGCGGGGAGCGCCGCGCCGATGAGCAGCACGCCGGCCTCCTGATCGGCGACCTGCACTTCTCCGCCGCCTTCCGCCAGCAGGCAGTGGACCAGCCAGGCTGCGGCGGCGCGCGGCGCGATCGATTCCTCGCTGGATTCGCCGAGCATCGCCCGCTTCAGCTCGGGATCGAGGACGATGCGCGGGCCCTCGGCCCGGACCACGATGTCGAGGCCGCCGCCATGCTTTTCCGCCCCGACATCGAGCCGGCCGCCGCGCACCAGCGCGTCGCCGGCGATCAGGACGAGGTTCATCAGCACCTTCAAGGCGGGCTTGCTCATTGTCGGCTCGTCGACCATCCAGCCGAGCTGGATCCGGCCGTCGCCACCGAACAGTCCTTCGATCGCGACCCGGGCCTCGCGGGTGTCGACCTCATCGCCGAAACCGCCGGCCGCGCCGAACGCGAGGCGGAAGAATTTCAATTTGTTGGCGCTCGCCCGAGCGCTTTCGCCGAGCAGATCGAGGCAGCGCGCGCGCATTTCCGGATCATGCTCGTCGGCGAGCAATTCGATGCCGTTGTTCAAGGCACCGACCGGCGACAGCAGATCGTGGCAGAGGCGCGAACACAGCAAGCTCGCGAATTCGTGGGATTTCATGCGGAGTGGTGCCCCTGTCGGTCTTCGAACGCCTCCGCCCTATTGGCCCCGGCTGGCGCAGGTTGCAAGGCTGGGCCGCCCCCGATTTCCCTTCGATCCCCCGTTGATATCCGTCATTTCGTCGCCACATCGCTTCCATGACCCGGGGGGGAGACACGATCACAGCCACCATCGCCGCCGACGCGCAGGGCTGGCGGCTCGACCGCGCACTTGCAGCCGCGGTCCCCAATATGTCCCGCGAGCGCCTGAAAGCACTGATCAGCAGCGGCCAGGTAACCGGACCGGAAGGCGCGCCGGTGCGGGATCCGTCTTCGAAAGCGGTACCCGGCGGTGCCTACCAGGTGGCGGTGCCCGAGCCCGAGCCGCTGCACAACGAAGCGCAGGACATTGCCCTCGAAATCGTGTTCGAGGACGATCACCTGCTGATCGTCGACAAGCCCGCCGGCATGGTGGTTCACCCCGCCGCAGGCAATTTCGACGGGACTTTGGTCAACGCCCTCCTCCATCACTGCGCGGGGCGACTGTCCGGCATCGGCGGGGTGGCGCGGCCGGGCATCGTTCACCGCATCGACAAGGACACGTCCGGGCTGCTGGTCGTCGCCAAAACCGATGTCGCGCATGAGGGCCTCGCCGCGCAGTTTGCCAAGCACAGCATCGACAGGCGCTACCAGGCGGTGGTGGCCGGCATCCCCGTCCCACCCGCCGGCACGGTGGATGCCCCCCTCGCCCGCTCCTCCGCCAACCGGCAGAAGATGGCGATCGTGGAGGAAGGGCGCGGCAAGCGGGCGGTGACTCACTATGCGCTGGTGCGGCCGCTTCGGGAGGCGGCGTTGGTCGAATGCCGGCTCGAAACCGGCCGAACCCACCAGGTTCGAGTCCATATGACATCGATCAATCATCCTTTGATCGGGGATCCGGTGTATGGACGGACCCGACGGGCCCACCGGGAGTTATTGAAAACATTGGGATTTGAACGCCAGGCTTTGCACGCCGCGGAGCTTGGCTTCATTCATCCGGTATCAAAGCAAAACTTATCGTTCAAAAGCGCCGTTCCATCCGATATGCAGGAACTGTTAAGCGCGCTTTCGGTATGAATAAGGGCGATGGACCGGCACAAAGGCTGGACACCAGGGAGTGAAGAACATGGCTGGCGGCAGAAACGTGGCAACGATCCCCGCAATGAGCGGGGAAGCGGGCCTCAACCGCTATCTCTCCGAGATCAAGAAGTTCCCGATCCTTGCGCCCGAGGAAGAGTATATGCTCGCCAAGCGCTGGGCGGAGCATCAGGACACGGAAGCGGCGGCCAAGCTGGTCAATTCCCACCTTCGCCTGGTGGCCAAGATCGCCATGGGCTATCGCGGCTACGGCTTGCCGACGGCCGAGCTGATCTCCGAAGGCAATATCGGCCTGATGCAGGGCGTGAAGAAGTTCGAGCCCGAGAGGGGCTTTCGCCTGGCGACTTACGCCATGTGGTGGATCCGCGCGTCCATTCAGGAATATATCCTGCGCTCGTGGAGCCTGGTGAAGATGGGCACCACCGCGGCCCAGAAGAAATTGTTCTTCAACTTGCGCCGGATGAAGAACCAGATCGAAGCGTTCGAGGACGGCGACATGAAGCCGGCGGACGTCACCAAGATCGCCACCGATCTTGGCGTCTCCGAGGAGGACGTCATTTCGATGAACCGCCGCATGGCGATGGGCGGCGACACGTCGCTCAACGTTCCGCTGCGCGAGGAAGGCGACGGCCAGTGGCAGGATTGGCTGGTCGACACCGGCCCGCTGCAGGACGAGCGGGTCGCCGAGGCTGAGGAAACCAAGATGCGGCATGAGCTGCTTCTGGAGGCGATGAAGGCGCTCAACGACCGTGAGAAGCACATCCTCACCGAGCGGCGCCTGAGCGACGATCCCAAGACCCTGGAGGAGCTTTCGCAGGTCTACGACGTCAGCCGCGAGCGCATCCGCCAGATCGAGGTTCGCGCGTTCGAGAAGCTGCAAAAGGCGCTGATGAACCTCGCCGGCGAGCGCCGCCTGCTCCCGGCGTCGTAATCCGTTCGACTCAACACCCGCTCATGTCGAGCATGGTCGAGACACCCTTTCGAGCGAAGCCGAGAAGCAAGTGCCTCGGCTTTGCTCGGCTTGGCCTCTCGACGTTGCTCGAGGTGAGCGGATGTGGGTTGTGCGAGGCCCTCCCATGCCGCGCGTAAGAGCCCGGCAGCGCGGCTGGCCCGCGCGCATCGCCGGCTGGGTGGTGAAGGGCGTGTTCCTCTTCATCCTGCTCAGCCTGCTGTGGGTCCTGCTCTACCGCTGGGTGAATCCACCCTACACCTTCACCATGCTCGGCGACCGGCTGGGTGGGCGCAACATCCAGCAGGAGTGGATGCCGATCGAGCGGATCGACCGCGACGTGGCGCGGGCGGTGATCGCGGCGGAGGACAGCAAATATTGCAGCCATTGGGGCTTCGATCAGGACGCCATTGCGGCGGCGATGCGGCGCAATGCGCAGGGTGGATCGGTGATCCGCGGCGGCTCCACGATCAGCCAGCAGACCGCAAAGAACGTGTTCCTGTGGCAGGGCGGCGGCTTCTTTCGCAAGGGGCTGGAGGCCTGGTTCACCCTGCTGATCGAGAATATGTGGGGCAAGAGGCGGATCATGGAGGTCTATCTCAACGTCGCCGAGACCGGGATCGGCACCTATGGCGCCAATGCCGGGGCGATGCGCTATTTCAACCATGACGCCGCCGCGATGACCCGCACCGAAGCGGCGCGGATCGCCGCGGTGCTGCCGCTTCCCAAGCAGCGCGGCGCCAGCGCGCCAAAGGGCTTCACCCGCCGCTACGGCAACAGCATCGCGGCGCGGATCGGGGTGGTGGCGCGGGATGGACTGGATGCGTGTGTGTATTTGGGAGCGGCCTCCCCCGCGGAGCAGCCGGAGCGGGCGCCGGCGCGGCGCAAGCGCAGCAGCCCCGTTCCCGCGCCAAGGCCAGAGCAGCGGCCTGCGCCTTCGCGCGCATTGCCCGGCGAGGAGTATGAGCAGCCCCAAAGCGGGCCGGAGCCCGAAGAAACGTCGCCGGAGGAAACTCCAGCGCCGGAATTGAACGGAGCGTAGAGGAATGGGGAACCTTCCCCCTCTCCCCTCTGGGGAGAGGGTCGGGGAGAGGGGCAGTCAGGCGCCCCACAACCCCCTCTCCCTAACCCTCTCCCCAGAGGGGAGAGGGAACTGGGTCAGAACGGCATCTTGAAGCCGGGGGGGGAGCTGGAGCCTGTGCCGGCGCGGCCGAGGCGGAGCAGCCCCAAACCGAGCCGGCACCGCGGGAAACGGCGCCGGAGGAAACCCCGGCGCCGGGAACAAACGGGGTGTAGAGGAATGGGGAACCCTTCCCCCTCTCCCCTCTGGGGAGAGGGTCGGGGAGAGGGGCAGTCGCACCTCCACACAACCCCTCACCCTGACCCTCTCCCCCTCTCCCTAACCCTCTCCCCGGAGGGGAGAGGGAATCGGGTCAGAACGGCATCTTGAAGCCGGGCGGGAGGCCGAGGTTGCCGGTGACGCCTTCCATGGCGCCCTTGGCGGCTTCGTCGGCCTTGGCGCGGGCGTCGTTCAAGGCGGCGGCAACGAGGTCCTCCACCATCTGCTTTTCGGAAGGGGCGAGCAGGCTTTCGTCGATTTCGACGCCGATGATCCGGCCCTTGGCGCTGGCGCGGACCCTGACCAGGCCGCCGCCCGACACGCCCTGAACCTAGACCTTGTCGAGATCGTCATGGGCGCGCATCAGCTTGGCCTGGGCCTCCTGGGCCATTTTCATCAGTTCGTTGAGATCAGGCATTTAGGCACTCCGTTGGTCATCGAGGGTGTAGCCGGCGAGTTCGGCGCCAGGGAAAGTGTCGAATGCGGCGCGGACCATGGGGCTATCGAGCACCGCCTGCCGCTCGCGGTCGCCGGCCATGCGCTCCTGCTCAAGCAGCGAGGGCTCGGCATCGCCCTGGGAAATCGATATCTCCCAGGTCGCGCCAGTCAGCGATTTGAGCGCCGCGCCGAGTTCGCGAAGGAAGTCGCCGGAAAGCGGCTTGGACGGCTTCAGCGCCAGGTCGGGCGGAGCGTAACGCGCCACGCCGCAGTAATCGTGAAGTTGCTGGGCGAGATGGGATTTGCCTCCGGCAGCAACAACATCAACCAAGCCCTTGAAGTCCTTGGGAAACGTGCTTGCCTGCTCGTGTGGAGCAGCGGCCGAAGCGGCTGACGCGGAAGGCACCGGCGCCGAAGCCGAGGCCGTTCGCGCGGGCAAGGCTTCGCCGCTGGCAAGCTTCTCCAGCAAGGTGCCCGGGTCGGGCATTTCGGAGGCGTGGATGACGCGGAGCAGCGCCATTTCGGCGGCTTCGAGCGGCATCGGCGCGCTGTGCACCTCCGACAGGCCCTTGAGGAGGAGCTGCCAGAGGCGGTGGACGGCGCCGTAGCTGAGCCGGCTCGACCATTCGGCATAGGCCTCGCGCTCCTCGGCGGACTGGGCCTTGTCCTCCGAGCCGCCGACCTTGGCGCGCGTGATGCCGTGCACCGCTTCGAGCAGGCCGCGGAGCACCGCCGACGGCTCGACGCCGAGATCGTACTGGCCTTTGAGTGCCCCAAGCGCCGCGCGCGCATCGCCGGCGAGGAGCAAACCGAGCAGCGAACGGATTGCGCCTCGGTCGGAGAGGCCAAGCATCGAGCGTACCTGGTCGGCCGTGACTCCGCCCTCGCCGTGGGCGATCGCCTGGTCGAGGATGGATAGGCCGTCGCGGGCCGAGCCTTCGGCGGCGCGGGCGATCAAGGCCAGCGCTTCGGGCTCGACCTCGACGTTCTCCTTCTCCGACACCCTGGCGAAATGGGCGGCAAGTTCCTCGGCCGGAATGCGGCGCAGATCGAAGCGCTGGCAGCGGGACAGGACGGTGATCGGGACCTTGTTCACCTCGGTGGTGGCGAACAAAAACTTAACGTGTGCAGGGGGTTCTTCCAATGTCTTCAAAAGCGCGTTGAACGCGTTCTTGGACAACATGTGGACTTCGTCGATGATGTAGACCTTGTAGCGCGCCGACACCGCCGAGTAGCGCACCGCTTCGATGATCTCGCGAACGTCGTCGACGCCGGTGTGGCTGGCGGCGTCCATTTCGACCACGTCGATGTGGCGGCCTTCGGCGATCGCGCGGCACGGTTCGCAGACGCCGCACGGATCGATGGTCGGGCCGCCCTGCCCGTCCGGCCCGATGCAGTTGAGCGCCTTTGCGATCAGGCGGGCGGTGGAGGTCTTGCCGACTCCGCGGACGCCGGTGAGGAGGAAGGCGTGTGCCAAGCGGTCGCGCTTGATCGCGTTGCCGAGCGTCTGCACCATCGCATCCTGGCCGATCAGCTCGGCGAAGCTTTGCGGCCGGTATTTGCGGGCAAGCACGCGATACGGCTGAGCCGCGGCGGCTTTGGTCGGCTGCGGCGGCTCGTCGAGGCCGAGGCCGAGGCCGGAGGATTCGTCAGATTCGGACATTGCCGGGGAGAGTAGCGGCTGAGGCGGCGCGTGTCGAAGGCTGTTGCTTGGGTTGGGCGCTGAGCGCCGCGGCAAAGCCGCGCCGTCGATCCTTGCCGGCGGCAAGGTCCGCCGCGCTTGCGCGTCTCAGCGATAGCTTCGCTACGCTTGTGCGCGCTGCGCGGTGAGAGCCGGACGACCCGCGGCGTGTTTCGTTACGGCTGCTTCCTTCCGGACCTGACCGGGTTGGCGAATGCTGCGTCCGCCCGACTCCCGCGGCGCATATGGCGCGGAAGGCGCGCTGGTGCAAGCCGGGGGCTAGGCCTTCACCGCCCCTGCATGTTGTGGACTCCGCCTGGGATGTGGACGGTGAGGCTGTCCAGCGCCTCGGTGAGCCAGATCTGGCAGGACAGACGCGAATGGCGGGTAACGTGGGAGGCCAAGTCGAGCATGTCCTCCTCCTCCTCGCTGGCGCGGGGGAGCTTGGCGAAATCCTCCGCGGCGACAACGATGTGGCAGGTGGAGCAGGCCATCTGGCCCTCGCACGTGCCTTCCAGCGGCTGGCCTTCTGCCTGGGCGATGTCGAGCAGGCGGTCGCCGGGCTTGCCGGTGACGTCCTGGACGTGGCGGCCATCGGCGGAGATGAAGCGGATCAGGGTCATGCGGCGGGGCTTAGCTGGCGAACGGCGGCTTCGTCGATGCGGGTGAGCGCTTCGGCCAACTCTTCCTCGCTGGTGGTGCGGCCGAAGCCGAGGCGAATGCTGCTTCGCGCCTCGCGGCTGGTGAGGCCGAGGGCGGAGAGAACGTGGCTTGCTCGGCCGGAACCGCTGGCGCAGGCGGAGCCGGCGGAGAAGGCGATGCCACGCAGCTCGGAGATCAGGCGAGCGGAATCGACGCCGTCGCGGCGGAGGTTGAAATTGCCGTGGTAGCGGTGGCCGGCAGAGCCGTTGAGGGTCCAGCCCGCCATCACCTGGCGCGCTACCGCCCAGAGGCGTTCGAGGTGGGCGGCGTCTTCTTCGCGGCGCTCGGCCAGCAGGCGGGCCGCTTCGCCGAAGCCGACGCAAAGGGCGGGCGAGAGGGTGCCGGAGCGAAGCCCGCCTTCCTGGCCGCCGCCGTGGAGGAGCGGGTCGATCTCCACGCCGACGCGGATCCACAGGGCGCCGATGCCCTTGGGGCCGTGCACCTTGTGGGCGGAGACGGCGACCATGTCGCAGGCTGCAAGCGGGATGGGCACGCGGCCGAAGCCCTGCACGGCGTCGCAGAAGAAGAGGGCTCCGGCGGCGTGTGCGAGTGCGGCGAGCTGGGCGACGGGCTGGATGACGCCGATCTCGTTGTTGACCAGCATGGCGGCGACGAGGCCGGTGCCGGAGGTGATGCGGGCCCGGGCGAGTTCGAGGCTTACGAGGCCGTCGGGATGGACGGGGAGGATGTCCGTTTCGAAGCCTTGGGTGGCGAACCATTGTACGGTGTCGAGAACGCAGGCGTGTTCCGTGGCGAGGGTGACGATGCGGCGTTTGTCGGCTGGCAGACGGGCGGCGGCGCCTTTCAGGGCCCAGTTGGCGGCTTCCGTGGCGCCTGAGGTGAAGTAGAGCGATCCCCCTCCCGGAAAGAGACGGGTTAGGGGTGGGTAAGCCCTGTGGTGGCTCGATGTCGCCGCAGGGCTTTCTTTGGCAGAGCAAGAGCTCGCTTCGCCTGAGCAAGAGCTCGCTTCGCTCGCACCCACCCCTGGCCCCTCCCTTTCAGGGAGGGGAATCAACAGCGCGGCCATGACCCGCTCGCGAGCTATCTCAATCGCCGCAGCCGCTTCCCGGCCGCTCCTATGCGCGCTGTGGGGGTTGGCGAAGTGGTCGTCGAGCCAGGGACGCATGGCGGCTGCCGCTTCCGGGGCGAGCGGGGTGGCTGCCTGGTAGTCGAGGTAGGTGATCGGCTTCACGCGGCGCGGCGTTTGCCGAACAGGGCGCGCCACTCGCCGAGCAGGGCGTCGACGTCGGCCTCAACCGTCTGCGGGCCGAAGCTGACGCGGATCACTTCGCGGGCCGCGGCCTCGTCATAGCCCATGGCGGTGAGGACGTGGCTGGTCTTGAGGCTGCCGGAGGAGCAGGCGCTGCCCGCCGTCACCGCGATGCCGGCGAGATCGAGCTGCATCATCTGCGACGCGCCGGGGACGCCCGGCATCCGGTAGCAGGCGATCGTGGCGATACGGGGCGCGGTGCCGGCGACGATTTCGCCGCCCGCCGCCAGTACGCCTTGATCAAGGCGGTCGCGAAGGTGCCTGGCCTGATCGTACCAGGCGTGATCGGCCTCGCAGGCGGCGGCGAAGCCCATGATGGAGGGCACGGCGGCGGTGCCGGGGCGGAAGCCGCCTTCCTGGCCGCCGATCGCGGAGAGGGTGGCGGTGTTCTTGACCAGAAGCGCGCCAATGCCCGGTGGGCCGCCGAACTTGTGAGCGGCGACCACGATGAAATCGGCGTCCGGGAGCGGCAGCTTGCCGGCGCTTTGCGCGCAATCGACCAGGAGCAGGCCCGTTGCGGCGCGCACTTTGGCTGCCACCTCGGCGATTGGGTGGATGACGCCCGTTTCGTTGTTGACCAACTGGACGGCGACCAGCGGGCGCTCAGCGCCTTCGAGAGCGCGATCGAGGTCTTGGAGGTCGAGCGTGCCATCGCGGTGCACCGCAATCTGCCGTGCTTGCGGGGCGCTGCGCAGAACGGCGGGATGCTCCACCGCCGAGACGATGAAGCTCCCCGTCTTGGCCGCCCCGAACGCCAGCGATATCGCCTCGGTCGCGCCGGAGGTGAAGATCAAAGTCCCTCCCCAGCCAAGCGCCTTTGCGATCCTGCGCCGCGCATCTTCGAGCTGCGCCCGCGCCGCGCGCCCTTCGGCATGCGGTGACGACGGATTGGCCCAGCTTTCACACGCGGCCTGCATCGCTTCCGCCGCCTGCGGCAAGATTGGCGTGGTGGACGCGTGGTCGAGATAGATTCGGCGCGGCACAGTTCGGTTCTTGCCTTTCAAATTGCGCAACGGGGCCCGCCGCCTATATAGACAGGACGCGCACGGAGGGCAGGCCCTTCGCGCATTCCTTTAAAAGCCAGCCAATCGCAGGTGCAATGCCCGAAGTCATCTTCCCAGGTCCCGAGGGCCGTCTCGAAGGCCGTTTCAGCCCCGGCCCGCGTCCCCGCGCGCCCGTCGCGCTGATCCTCCACCCGCACCCGCACGGCAACACGATGAACAACGCCATCGTGCAGGCGCTGTACAAGACGTTCGTTCGGCGCGGCTTCGCAACCTTGCGCTTCAACTTTCGCGGCGTCGGCAAGAGCCAGGGCGTGTTCGACAACGGCATCGGCGAATTGTCGGACGCCGCCTCGGCGCTCGACTGGGTTCAGCAAATCCATCCGGAAGCGGAGACCACCTGGATCGCGGGCGTGTCGTTCGGCGCGTGGATCGGCATGCAGCTCTTGATGCGCCGCCCGGAAGTGCGCGGCTTCATCTCGATCGCGCCGCCGGCCAACATGTACGATTTCACCTTCCTCGCCCCCTGCCCTTCGTCGGGCATCATCATCCAGGGCGATTCGGACGAGGTGGTGACGCCGTCCGCGGTGCAGAAGCTGGTCGAGAAGCTGCGCACCCAGAAGCACATCACCATCCATCACGACACGATCCCGGGCGCCAACCACTTCTTCCAGAACGAGATGCCGCTGCTGATGCGCTCGGTGGACGATTATCTCGATTTCCGGCTGGATCCGAGCTGCCCGATTCGTTGAGGGGTTGAGGCTGAGTTTCTTTTGCCCGGTCCTTTCGAGACGCCGCTTCGAGACGGCTTCGCCTCCTCAGCGGCTCCTCAGGATGAGCGGTTCAATTATTCCGCTCATCCTGAGGAGGGACTGAGCAGGGTTCCCATCAAAGTAGCACTTTGATGGGGTCCCGTGTCGAAGGCCCGTCTCGAAGGACCGGTTCCAGAAAGCTCTCCGGCGCGAGTGTGCGCCCCTCAGCCGCGCCCACGATCATCTCGGCGAGCGCAGCCGCAGGATCGCGCGGCACGGTGGCGCGGATCGAGCGTGCAGCGGCGCGGCCGATCTCCGGCCAGCGCTCCCTCGCGGCCCAAGCCCGTTCCAGCGCCTCGTCCACTGCATCGTCGGTCGGCGCGGCGGCGAGGAAGCCGGTGACTCCATCCTCCACCACTTCGGGGTTGCCGGCGACCCGGGTGACGATCGGCACCCGGCCCTGAAGCATGGTCTCGACCAGCACCAAAGGCAGGCCCTCGCAATGGGATGGGAGGAGCAGGCCGTGATGGTCGTTCCAGATCCCCGCGACATCGTCCGAATGGCCGCCGAAATGGGCGTTCTCGACGCCGAGGTAGCGCGCCGTCTCCTCCAGCCCGGCGCGGTGATCGCCCGAGCCGAAGAAGGTGACGCTGACGGGGCGGGCGCGCCATTTCTTGCGGGCGAGGACTCGGAGGATGATGTCTTGGCCCTTTTCGCGGGGAAAGAGGCGGCCGACGCAGGCGAGGCGGAGGCCTTCGCCTTCCGGCCAGTCGCTGCGTTCTTCCCAGGGAACCAGGAACGGATTGCGGACGACGGCGGCCTGGGGGAGCGATCGGCCGAGCTGCTCTTCGGTAAGCCGCCGGTTATGCTCGGAGACGAACCAGACAAAGCGGGCGTCGCGATAGGCGTCCTGCATGTCACCGAGGTAGCGATCGGTCGGCCAGTACATCTCGGCCGCCTTCTGGCAGATGATGCCGTAAGCGAAGCCGCGCTTGCGGACGCGCTTGAGGTGGAACAGGCCGTCGATATTGCCGCCTTGGCTGACGATGACCAGCTCGGCCTTCGCCTTCTTGAGGGCGAAGCGGAGGCGCAGCGCCTGGATCGCGAAGGCGGTCGGCCAGGCGAAGTTCGCCAGGAATTCGTAGGTGCGCCTGGGCATCAGCGGCAGGCGTTTGAGGTCGATCATCGTGCAGCCGAGATCGCGCAGGCGCTTGAGCCGCGGCGAAGTGCCGGAGAGATCGCCCTTGATGATCGTGACGTGGTGGCCGGCGGCGGCAAGCTCGGCGGCGGCGGCGCTCCACAATTCCTCGCTTCCGCCCCAGGCCGGGTTGGAGCTGATAAACGCGAGGCGCCTGGGCGCGGCCGGGTTGGGGCTAGTCATGCGGGCGGTCCGTGTCAGTCGAAGAGGTAGTCGGCGGCATAAGGGCCGAACAGGGGCTCGGCGGCAAGGCTCGCCGCCTGGCCGCGATAAGCCTCCAGCAATGCGGGGTCGAGCGCCTCGGCTTCCCCCTTGCCGAAGAGGGTCAAGGCCCCCAGCGGCAGGCGGTCGGCTGCCGCTGCGCGGGCATAGAGACCTGCTACCGGCCTTGGCGCCCGGACCACCGCGCGGTTGAAGCGGAGCTGGGCCTGGAGCTGGGCCGGGGCGAGCGCCTGGTTGGGGCGCTCCTTCGGCACCGGGCCGGGTTCGAGGCCGAAGCGGGTCTCCAGGTGCGCGACGAAATCGGCGGGGCGGTCGCGGAGCAGTTCCCAGGGGAGGAGGATAAGTCGGTCACGGCCGAAGGCGTGCGAGTAAGCGGAGACGAGCCGGTCGTAATGCCAGGCGCCGTTGACCTGGCCGGAGGCGGCGAAGTCGGCGAGGCTCTGGGTGCCGCCGGTGCGGACATATTGGGAGTAAGAGGAGAGGATCATCGAGCGGAAGCCGCGGGTGACGATCAGCACTTCGGCATTGGGGAACAAGCCGGCGAGGGTGACGCAGACGTGCGCCTGGTCGGCGGCGAAGGCGTCGCCGGGGCGGGCGTAGCGCACCGCGTTTCCCACCTCGGCATGGGGGGTGGCGAGGAGTTCGGAGCTGCTCACCCGGAGGCGCGGCGGCTCGGCGCTGAGTGCCGCCGGCGCGGCGATGTCGGGGAGCCGCGCAAAGCCGGCGAAGCCGCCCCGGGTGAAGGCGACCTGCGGGTGGGCGTCGAACCAGGCGCGCAGGAAGTTCGTCGCGGTCTTCGCGTAGCCGATGTGGAGGAGGTGGCGGGTCATGCCCCCTCCCCGGCCCGGGCGCGCCAGCGGGCGAGCGCTTCGGCGGCGAAGGCGGTGGTGATCGCCTCCGACCCCCAGCGCGGCGTGTCCGGATGCGGCTCGGCGAAACCGCCGGAGCGCAGGCGGGCGCGGCCGCCATGGTAGAGCGCGGCGCGGCGCCAGCTTCCGTCCGGCGCCTGGGCGGCGAGCAGTGCGTCGATGTGCGAGCTCGCGTCTCCGCCCCAGTCGAGCAGGGCGCAGGCGGCGAGGGCGTGTTCGAGGCTGCTTGTCGCAGGCTCCGCGGCGGTTCGAGCCGTGATCAGCGGGCCGGCTTCGGGCGCGCGGCCGGCCAGGGCGCGGGACAGAAAGTAACGCACCACGAAGGGGTTCTCGTACCATTTGTCGCACTGCCGCTCGCGCCGTTCGCGCAGCACGCCGAGGAGGAAGGCGATCACCTTCTCGTCACGGTCGAAGCGGCCGAGATAGTGAAGCGTGCTGGCGTTGACGCAGGCATCGACGTCGAAGGGCTTGGCCGAGGTCAGGCGGAAGAACATCACCAGGGTCGGCAAGTGTAGAAGCTGGCGAAGGACGAGGCGCATGTGCCGTACGCGGGTCCAGCGCGGCCGCGGCACCACCCAGGTGAAGAAGCGGCCGCGGCCGTCGCGATTGGCGAGCAGCAAGGCGCGGTTGTCCGGTACTGTGCGGCCCGCCTGCGCGAGGACGGCGGAGGAGCAGCTCGTGTCGTCGAGGTCCGGCGGCAGGGTGGCGGCGTGGGGGTGGTCGCCAGTCCAGTGCTTCCACAGGCCATCGCCATCCATCTCGCCCAGCAGGAAATCATGCGCCCGAGCGGCGATCGGCGCCGCCTCCGCGCAAAATGAAAGGCAGTGCGCGGCAAGCGCGGTTGGGAAGATCGACGGGTCGAGTTCGGCCCGCTCCTCCAGCGTCGGGTCGGTGCTGGCGAGGACCGGCATCTCTCCGCTCGGCAGTTGCGCCTCGCCCAGAAAGGCGAGCGCCCGGGCGAGCGCCGAGTCCAGCCCGTCCGGACCGTTCAAGCCTCGACCTCCATCCGGGTCGGCGACAGCGCGTTCAGGGTTGCGAACCACGGCAAGGCGTCGAGCGGCTCGGCGGCGCGAAGTTCGGGTGAGTAACCGAAGAGTTCGCCGAGCGCCGCGGCGATCACCCGCCGGGCAAGCGGCGCGCCGACGCAATGGTGAATGCCGCTGCCGAAGGCCAGGTGGCGCTTGGAGCCGCGCTCCAGCCGCAGTTCAGCGGGCGCTTCGAACTGGCTCGGGTCGCGGTTGGCAGCGCCGACACACAGGAACACGGCCGCACCTGCGGGGATGATCTTGCCGCCGAGCTCGGCGTCTGCGGAGGCGATGCGCGGCAGGACGTGCTCGGGCGGGTGGAGGCGCATCACTTCTTCGACAAAGGGTTCGATCAACGCGCGGTCGGCGCGGATGCGCTGCTGGAGCGCCGGATTCCCAACCAGACAGTGAAGGCATCGCACGATCACCCGCTCGGTGGTGGTGATCGACGCCAGCCAGAGCAGCCGCACCAGGCTTCGCGCTTCCGCCTCGGTAATCACGCCTTCCCCGTCGCGCAGCAATCGTTGGTAGATGGCGGCGCGGGGCGAGAACGGCTCGAGCCCGGCGATCAGCACGGCCATCACCTCGCCGACGGCGGCGTCGGCAACCGCCTCGATCTCGGCGAAGGTGGCATCGTCGTAGCCGATCAGCTGCTTCGCGACCGCCCTGCTCACCGGCTGGGCGAAGCCGCGCACGGCGTCGAAGCGCGGGCGGAGGGCGGCGCGGGCTGCATGGCATGCCACTTTCTCAAGCCGGCCGATCGCCCGGGGGGTGAAATGGGGCGAGACCAAGCGGCGGGTTGCGGCCTGACGCGGCGGGTCCTCGCCCAGGAGGACGGCGTCGACGCGGCCATAAGCGGCGTTGGAAAAGGCGTCGGGCCGAGCGAACGCTTCCTTGATTGCGTCGAACCCGAGCACCATCCAGCCGCCGCTGGCCGGCAGGTGGTGGACGGGGCCCAGCGCCCGCAGCGCCTCCCAATGGCGGTAAGGGTCGCGTGCGACCGCGGGATCGTTGAAGTCGATCGTCTCCGACATTGGCCCGGCCGGCTTAAGCGGGGCTGCGGGCGGGCGGGCGATCAGTCGGCGGAGGCGGGAAAGCAGGCTCATCCGAGCCGCGCGACGAAGTGCGGGCGGGCCAGGCGGTAGAACAGCCAGGCCAGGACCAGGAGCGCCAATCCGCCGGCGGTCACCAGCAGGTAGCCGGGCGCCGGGCCGGCGCCGGCCATCCAGTTGCGCACGGTCTCGATCGGCGGGGCAAGCGGGTTGAAGCGGAGCGGCGAGCCGGCGGGGATCGGGTAGACGATCGGGGTCACGAAGAAGCCGAAGCTCAAGGCAAGCGTGAGGGCGCGGCCGATGTCGTCGTAGAGCAGTCCCACCGGCGCAAGCAGCAGCCCGGCGGCGAGGCCGAGCACGGCGAGCGAGGCCATGCCGAGCGGGACCAGGAGCAAAGCGGGCTTCGCGGCAATGCCGAACCAGGCCATCGCCACTGCCAGCACGAGCAGGCGGATGCCGGCGTTGAGCAGCACTTCAAGCGCACCGGCGGCGACCAGCGCCTCGTGCGGCACGCGGCTGCGGGTGATGAGCTGGCGCCCCGCCTGGAGCTGCTGGAGCGGCGCGTTCAGCGCCTCGCCGAACACTTGCCAGAGGATGATCCCGGCCAGCACGAACAGCGGATAAGGCAGATCGGTGGGCGCGACGGCGACGATCCGGCGCGACTGGATGAAGGCGGCGAGCGCCGCGGTGCCCAGCGCGGGGAGGAGCAGCCAGACATAGCCGAGGCGCGAACGGCGGTAGCGGGCCTGGAGGTTGCTTCGGAACAAGCGCCAGCCGATCGGCAGCCCGGCGCGCAGGTCCGCCGCAGCGGCGGCGATAAAGGCTGCGGGCCGGCGAAGCTCCGGATCGGCGCTGTAGACGATGTCCCGCATGGCGCCGGAACCTAGTGGGAGGGCCTGCCCGTGTCGAGTAGCGGGCTGGACTGGCGGCGCGGCATGCCCGATTGCTTAGGCGTGGAAACAGGCGCCTCCGAAACCCAGCCGCTGGTCACCGTCGTGGTGCCGGCGTTCAACGCGGCGGCGACGCTTGCCGAGACGCTGGGCTCGATCGCGGCGCAAAGCT
>Ga0190273_10000112_pt1 | contig 42370 bp, 40 predicted proteins | sample Popmic504IS_FD_134513 | JGI IMG/M metagenome (GOLD analysis project Ga0190273, IMG submission 134513) | Populus adjacent soil microbial communities from riparian zone of Shoshone River, Wyoming, USA - 504 IS | ecosystem: Environmental > Terrestrial > Soil > Riparian zone > Trees stand | place... | reverse complement strand
GAGACTGCGGCAATGCCTAGGGCGGGTAAAAGCACCGCCAGACGTTTGGCGAAGCGGACTAGGTATTGAATCATGTTGCTACTATTCTACGCCCGCCCATTGCCTGCGTCCACCGGTGTTATTGCTACATCTTGTCTTTGGGGATCTAGCTTCTTGCGTTCTAGGCGATATACATATGTATATATCAAAAAAGAGAGTGTAGTTACGGTCGCTTCAACGCTTAAGCTTCTGCTATTATGGATATAATATGCCCGCTAAAAAGCAGAAGCCCAAGAATCCGCGCTTTCCAAAGAAAACAGTAATCACAATAATTCTGTGCGCAATAGCGCTGATAGTTTGCTCGTTTGCTGCATACATTACTTACGACCGACATCAGCAACGCAAAGAAGACGCTCAAGCATACGCTGCCGACAAAGCCCGTTTTGCGCAAATCGAACAAGACGTTGAGCTGGTGAAGGCTAACCTAGAATCAAAATTACAACCCGGCGACACCGCAACAATAAGTAAAAGCTGCGGCTACACATCTGCCAAATTTAGTCAGGGTGATTTGATTTGTGGTGTATATTTAAGGGTGACATATTCTGATAAGTCTACCGATAAGATTGAAGACATAAAAGAAGCGGCTGTGGCTATTGGTAGATTTGATACAAGACAACCGTTACTTTCGGTTCATACGGCAGCTAATAGCAATAGAGAAAGTAAGAAGTACTATCTTTATACAACAGTCAATGAACATGATTACTGTACTATTAGTCAAATTGATTATGGCCTTGCTGAGTATGACCTAGGGTGTGGACATACTGCTAAAAAGCCTCTGTATAACTTAATAAATTAGCATAAGTAGCAACAAAATTTAAAAGTTGATACTATTCCGACAACAACAGGAGTTGTCGTTGAATTTTAGGAGAATCAGCTTCGGAATTTCGATACTGGTAAGCAGTCTTCTATTGAGCGGCCTTGTTATCTCGCTTAGCCAAGCTGAAGGCTCTCATGAAAGCATCGATTGGTATACTCAGCAGCCACAGCTATTTAAGAATTTTGACTACACAGGCGGCGCACCAGTAGTTGGTGACAGGGATGGCTGCGAGCAAACTAATGTACAAGTTTCGCGGAGCCTCATTTCAAAACCGTACGAGTCTTATTGTATGGTTCCAACATCTATGGGATTAATCGAGCGTAATGGTGCAGTGGTTCAGCCTCAGGGCTATACGACAGCGTACCCTATTCAGTATGTAAGGGGTGGAAATCCGGTTATTATTCCTGTACGTAACCAGCCTTCGGCATTTATATTAAGCGGCTATTCACAAGGTCCAGGAGTGACACTCGACTTATTTAAACAGCTATCTAACCATTTAGAATTCAAACTCAAAGTTAATGGCTCACAGTATTACGACATAGCCGGTCAAAATCAATTTCCAGATTATTCATTTAGATATTCGGGCGGTTCCACTATGGTATTTGGTGGAGGCTGGTCATTCTCGGAAAATGGCCGGTATACAGTTATAGATGTCTTGGGCACAGGCATGACGCGCATCGACATGATGAACCTCACGATGCAGCCATTCGCAAACTCTCTTCCCAAGACAAGTGGTGGATCGCTGCTTGGTGCCACGACACGCATAAGTGAAGATGGTAGAACAGCGGTTGTGGCCTATAACGCGCCAGCCGATTGGGGGTCTAAATATTTTAAGATGGTAGATGTCGACTCGTGTACTAACGCAATGCCAGCTGCTGCAAATACTAATCCGTACACTCCGGATCTAGCTAATAGCTGCCGTACGGTTGATCTGTTTCCGTATATGAAAACAGTCATACCAACGCTTTTGTCGGTTGAGGAGGTGAAGTTTGGTAATGGTCACACTATTAACTTGGTAGTGAAGTATCAGGGCGCCAACAATACAGTAAAATATGCTAGCTATACGCTGTTGGCTAATGGTTATCAAAAGACCATTAAGGAGTATTTGGCCTTAGGTGATTCGTACATATCCGGTGAGGGCGCGCATAGCTACAGAGTCGGGACTGATTCAATGCGAAACCAGTGCCATCAGTCGCTAGCGTCATATCCATATTTACTTAGCAACACCTTCTCGTCCTTTGCATCGATAGCATGCTCAGGCGCGAAGCTCCAAAATATTACGCATGTGAGGGATGACCTTATAAAACAGCTCATTGGTTCTTTCGTGACGGATCAGGAAGAAGATTATTCAAGAGAAAATTACATACCTGGAGCAATTCTGCAGACAGAGTTTGTGAAAAGTGATAATCCAGAGGCGGTGACGGTTTCGATTGGCGGTAATGATATTGGCTTTGGCCGGATCATGGAAAAATGCGTGCATCCGATGAAGAATAGTGAGGAAAACCAAGACTCTGGGCACACTTGCTACAGTACGTACGAAGATCGCTCTGAATTGGTAAAATTGATAAACAATCAGTTTACAAAATGGCGTTCATTGTACGAAAGCCTAAAGAATAATGGCGCTGAAGGACGAAGGGTGTACGTAATTGGTTATCCGCAAGTAGCTAAAGTTGGCGGTAACTGTGGTCTGAACGTTCTGATGAACGCCGAAGAAGTAAAGTTTTCAAACCAGCTGATTGCATACCTAAACACTGTTATCGAAAGGGCGGCTCGCGAAGCAGGGGTACAGTATGTTGACACGCAACAAGCGTTCAACGGACACCGGCTTTGCGAGGCGCCCGCTGGCCAAGCAGCAATGAATGGCTTTACGATTACCCAAAACGTAAGCGGTGGTTACGATTTTAAGGCCAGCTACCATCCCAACCAGCTTGGACACCGCATGCTTGCCGATGCGATCGCCGCCCAAACCAGCGACCTTACCAAACCTATGCCCATCGCCATCCAGAAGACTAACGAAATTGCCTTTGACGCTAATCTGGATATCCTGCAGGATATCCCAAAAACGTATCGTCCGGAACGATACATACACATTTTGGATAGTAACCGTAGCCCCATGGTGTACCGTACGCAGGACGTCAATGAGCTATTGCTAGGTAAAGATTATTTTATTAAACCGGGTAGTACTTACACTATGGAACTGCACTCCGAACCATACAATCTAGGTACGGTTACAGCAAACGACAACGGCGATCTACAGGTCTATGCAGTTATTCCAAGACAAGTTGAGCTAGGTTTTCATACGCTTCATATATACGGCAACGACATCTTCGGTAATCTGATTGATATTCAAAAGGTGATATTTGTTGCCGCAACTGGTGGTGATATAGACAATGATGGGCCGCCTAACCATGCGGACAGTTGAATCTTAGCGACTCAAAGTGGCATCGATAGCGACCAGGATGGGATAGATGATGTCTGTGACCCATTGATTGACGTGACTCCGGTAGCGGATGGTCCTGATGACGATCCGGAAGCGATTATTTGGCGCGATAACGCAGTTATGCCAATAACTATTCAGACGACATCTGGCAGCGGTTCGTAATATAATTGCTAGATGATCGATAGAACGCAATTGCAACAGTTTCAAACTGAGGTGTGGCAGTATTATGATCAGCGTGGCCGACATGACCTAACCTGGCGCTTGCCGGATGATAAGGGTGAGTTTGACCCTTATAAGATTATGGTTTCAGAACTAATGCTGCAGCAGACACAGGTTAATAGGGTGCTATCGAAGTATGCTGAATTTTTAGAAACTTTCCCGACTGTCCAGGATTTGGCAGTCGCGTCCTTGGGTGATGTGCTGCGTGTCTGGCAAGGGTTAGGGTACAACCGGCGGGCCAAGTTCTTGTGGCAAGCGGCGCAGATGGTGGTGGTAGAATATGACGGCAAATTCCCACGTGGCCAGAAAGAACTGACTGCGCTTCCGGGTGTCGGCATGAACACGGCGGGTGCTATTATGGCGTACGCGTACGATGTACCGGTCGTGTTCATCGAGACTAATATCCGTACGGTATATATCCATCACTTTTTTGCCGGCCAAGAAGCTGTGCCCGATAAGGCGATTCACGAGTTGGTTGAAGCGACTTTGCCTGGGCGCGGTGGGGACGGCCAGGGAAGTCCGCGCCTATGGTACTGGGCACTAATGGACTACGGCACGCACATCAAACAATTGCACGGTAATAAATCCCGGGCTAGCAAAAGCTATGCTAAGCAATCGCCCTTTGAAGGCTCGCGGCGTAAAGTCCGCGGCGCCGTATTACGGTACTTGAGCCATAAACCTGGTACTTTTGATGAACTAGCAAAAGAAGAAAGCGACCCAAGATTGACTGAGGTCGTAGCAGCACTACAGGCCGAAGGTATGGTACGTGAAGAGGCTGGACGTTACAGCTTAGCTTAAGCATGGTACCATAATAGGAAACAAGGGGTAACTAATGAATCCAGATAATCAAACACCGAAGCCGCTAACACCTATGCCGACCACTCCCGCGGGTGCAGCTCCTCAGCCGCTAACTACGACTGCGCCAGTCATGCCCGCCAGCCCAGCTGCTCAGCCTATGGTGCCTACGATGCCAACAGCCCCAGAAACTGCATCTACAGCTTTTGTTCCGGCTCAACCTCCAGTCAGTGAAGTGCCTGCGCCTGTAGCTAGTGCTATCGGTGAGGCTGCAGCCCAACCGACAATTGATAGCAGTGCTATTAATGAAGCGCCTGCCTCTACGGCCGCTCCCTCTGAAACTATAGCCCCTGCCTCGGACGGTCAAGCTGCCGATGCTGCGCAAACACAACCTACGTCTACAGCAGCCAAGCCTGCGGTCACAACTTCTAAGCTACCTGCTATGCTGATTGGCGTAGTCGCGCTGCTACTGATTTTGGCAGTTGCTGCTTACGCGCTGTTATAAGCTGCTCTGACTTACGACTTAGCAATACGGCCATTCTCGTCGATAGGTACTGCGCCCTGGCGTAGTACCTCTATTGTGTCGTCCACAATCCGCACCACGGTTGATGGTTGTCGGCCAGCCATACTACCACCGTCTACGTAAAAGTCCACTTTGTCTCCAAAGTAAGCGTATGCCTCATCGAGATTATTAGCTGTCGGTTCACCGGGAGCATTAGCACTGCTAGTAACCAGGGGGCCGGTCTGCATTAAAATATTCTGTAGCTTCTCATCCTTAGGTATACGGATGGCTAATGAGTCGACGCCTTGATGAAGGTATTCTAGTAAATCACCGGTCGGAATAACTACGCTAAGTGAATTCGGCCACCATGGTTCGACGGCGGTCAGGTAGCGTCGCTTGATACCCAGATCAACCAGTTGGTCGATAGAAGCTGCCACGATAGTGCCGGGTTTGCGCTCGCGTTGTTTTAATGCATATAAGCGAGTTACCGCTGCCTGGTTTGTAGCGCAGGCCACCAGGCCATACACGGTGTCCGTTGGCAATACGCCGACGCCACCGCTTAATAATACTGCCACTGCTTCTTCGGTAGTCTTCTCTGGCTTCATTGCTTATCCTAAAGGTTTAAAGGTTCGTCGTAGCCATTCATCTAGTGAGCCACCGCCACCTGCAGTCAAACAGAGTACCAGGTCATTCTTTTCTAGATGTTGGCGAATAGTATGTTCCAGATTGGAATCGAGTGCGGCGGCGTGCGACTTTTCCTGGGCTGCCGGGCTTAGTAGTAGGCGTAATTTGTCGGGCGTCAGCATTTCCAGACTCTGGTCTTCGCGCGCTAGGTAGCTCGGGACAATATATATTTCCTTGGCTGGATCGAACAAGTCTTTCAGTTCTTCTTTAATGAAATGCTGCCGAGTATTGTGCAGTCCTTCGTAAATGATCACCAAGTTTTCTTTATCGATTTCCTGGGCGATCTGAATCGCACCACGGATTTTTGGTGGCGTATGGGCATAGTCGGTGTATAAGCGTTCTACTATGTGCTCAAAACGCCGCGATACTCCTGGGAAGGCGTTTAATAAGGGGATGCAGTGGTTGATATCGGCGCCAAATTCCAGAACGACTGATTGGGCGACTTGCCAGGCGTCCCAGCGGTTGACTTGTCCAGCTAGTCGGAGGTACTTATTGATAGCTGGCTCGTTAGGGTCGAGTACCAACCGGTGCTGGCTTGGTGGCAGCTTAAGGGTGTCGACATCGGCTTGCCACATAACTGCCCGCTCAGACTGGCCAAGGAACTCGTCGAAAGCCGCGTTGTAGCTTTCGCGGGTCGGGTATATGTCAGGATGGTCGTAGTCGATGCCGGCAACGGTTGCCAAACGCGGATGGAAGGCGAGGAAGTTGCGGGCAAACTCGTCTGCCTCGTACACAAAATATTGGCTGCCGGGTTCATAGTGTCCCATATCGCCAAAGGGGATTTTGGCGCCGACAGACCAGCTGACAGGGATGTTCAATTGTTGCAGCAACCAGACGAACATAGCCGTAGTGGTGGTCTTGCCATGGGTACCAGCTACAGCAATCAATTTAAGGTTCTTTTCCTGTAGGATCAAGTTTAGCAGTTCGTCGCGCAACGACATGCGGATACCTTGGTTACGGCAAAAAACGAATTCCGGTGCATCGGGTTGCTCTATCGCGACCGCCGAAGAATAAACGAACCAGTCTATCCGCTGGGCTGTATTGACCTCTTCAATTTGGTCACCGGTCTGGCCGATATGGATATTGCTAATACCTTGGTCTTGCAGGTAATGGATATAGGCAGACTCTTGCTTGTCGGAGCCGGAGACAGTATGTCCAGCCTGCTTGGCTATAAGGGCCAAAGGGCCGATGCCCGTACCGCCGATGCCAGAAAAGAATATATGCATGGTCTAAGTATACCAGTTAGGCGTTAATGGGAGCGTCGGCGAAGGATAAATTGGAAGAAGCTTCCAAATACAAAGCAGGTTAGGAAGAAGACGGTGGCTACTACGCTCAAACCGGCTAAGTCAGGTGACCATTTTGGCGACACAAAGTCGAACTGGTACAAATTTTTGGGAATATCTTGTGTCGTACCTAGAGTGTGCTGTTTAACGAAGGCCTCTATACAGCTTAGGCGGTAACTGCCAGAAAAACCGCTTGGGATTGCTTGCTCGCAATACGTTTGGGCTTGGCTATATATGTCGCTGTTGCCAGCGGTTGCGCCGGCTTTGCTAGCGGCTACTAGACGTTCGTAGGTGTATTTGAGCTGAATCGGTGGCCTGACGTTCGTGCCGGCAGCTAGGCTAGTGTTCATATGGCCGTAAACGTATTCACGCAAGTTACGCAAAGCCGCTTCTACGTCGCCGTTGTCTTTGTCGGCCTGGTAGACTGTTTGGCGTAATTCAACCATCTGTAAATTGTTAGACCGTAAAGCAAAGACGCACACTACCGCGCTAACCAATGCTAGCGCCAAAAAATACAGTGGCCTTAATCGTCGCCATGCCATCCAAATACGGTATGCCCGCCGCTTTTCGTTCATCTTGCTAATGATTATAGCCTAGAAACCAAAAAACCCGCAGGCTAGATGCGGGTTCTATGGTATTTACTAGCTACTGCTAGTTTTTCTTGGTTGCATCGGTTGATGCGGGGGGTGTAGTGGTTGTGGCAGGCTGTTGAGTCGAAGTCGTAGACTGTTGGGTCGAGTTGGTAGTGCTGCTACACTTCTGGCCATTCTGGTTTTGCTTGTAATACTCGGCGGCTTTTTGGGCTACCTGGCCATCGTTCTTCAGGTTTTCCCAGAAAAAGACTTCACTACGGTTGATGATCATTTCATCGGTCGGGCCATGCAGCTCACAACCTAGTTTAACGAGGTTATAGGCGCTAGTTGCGTCCTTGGCGTCGCCGGCACTTTGGTTCTGGATGTAAAAGACGTTTACAAGGCGGATATGCTGTGGGGTCAGGGAAGTGATTTTACCGAAATAAACCTGTCCGCCGTTCGTGCCGTTGACGTTAACAAATACAGCTTGGTACTTATCGGTGTCTACGTAGCCAGCTTCGCGGTTGATTGGCGGACCAAATACAATATAGAAGATCAAAGCGACAAATAGAATTGTGGCTGAGACTAGTAGAGCGATAAAGCTAAAGCGATACAAGCTGCTTTGCTTCCAATTATCTTTTTGTGGAGCCTGGGTGCTCGTTGCTTTTTGGGGCGCGGCAGCAGCAGTGGCTACCGGTGCAGCGGTGGGGCGAAGATGCCCACTACGGTTGAAATCCATATATCCTACCCTTTTCTAACTTTATTTCTAACACATTAGTGATATCGTGAGATATCTCTTTGATACCTATGTCATGTAGTGTAATACATAAGCTTTACGTGTTGCAACAGAAGCGACTCAGCAAAGTATCTATAAAAACATAATCTTAACAGAGAACGGCGTACTACATTTGGGCTTATGTTTTGTTCGCCCCTGTAGGCCGAGAGTCTCATCTCTGTAGAGAAATTATTGACAAACGAAAATGCTTGGGCGTATGTTAGGGATACCATTACTAATGCATAAGAGGGAGAACAGTAGCAATGGCTTACAAGCACACTAATTCAAAAGGTGTCACATACTACTTGAACTCAAAGGCTGTCGTCCTACGTGGCGGCAAAGAGCAGACTATCTTCTACTTCAGCAAGGACGAGCGTCCTGAGGCTGTCAAAGAGCTGCCAGCTGGTATGGAAGTTAACGAGAACCCACGCAACGGTTTCCTGACCGTCAAGCGCAAGGCCTAGTACTTTCCTACAGTAAAAGGACTCCTTTGGGGGTCTTTTTATTTTCTCCCTTTAGCATAACCTTCGTCCCTGGAACTGCCTAACCTGGTATCATACGTGTATGAAAGCTATTGTATCTGTAAAGAACTTGCGCAAGCAGTACGGTGACAATGTCGCCGTCAAAGATATATCATTTGAAGTCCGGAAGGGTGAAATTTTCGGTATCCTCGGTCCAAACGGTGCCGGTAAAACGACGACCCTTGAGATGATCGAAGCCTTGCGTCCAATCGACGGTGGCTCTATTATGGTTGACGGATTGGATGTTGCTAAGCAGCCTCAAGAGGTCAAGAAAATTATCGGCGTCCAGCCTCAGACACCAGCTTTCCAGGATAAGCAAAAACTGCATGAAATTATTGAGATGTTCGCCGCCGCTTATGGTGAACGCGTCAATACCTTAGAGTTCTTAAGGGACGTGTCGCTTGAAGATAAGGCTAACGAATTTGCCGAAGCGTTGTCCGGCGGCCAGAAGCAACGGCTAAGTATCGCCGCCGCATTAGTCCACAACCCAAAAGTCTTCTTTTTGGACGAGCCAACGACTGGCTTGGACCCTCAAGCCCGACGTAATCTCTGGGAGTTGATCAAGCAGGTCCGTGACCGTGGGGTAACGGTCATTATGACGACCCACTACATGGACGAGGCCGAATTATTATGTGACCGCATAGCTGTTATGGACCATGGCCAGATTATCGCCCTGGACACGCCCCACAACCTAGTCAAGCAGTTGCTTGGCCGTGGCTTCAAAAAGACACAGCATGTCGAACAGGCTAATCTGGAAGATGTATTTATTGACCTGACAGGCAAGGAGTTGAGGGAATAACTATGAAAAAGTCTTTCTTCACCGTTTTGGTATTTGCCAAACTTAACACCAAGCGCTTTTTCCGCGATAAAGTCGCCTTGTTCTTCGCGATCTTATTCCCGGTTATATTTTTATTTGTTTTTGGAACTATTTTTGATAGCAGCGATGGCGCGTCATTTACAGTAGCGCTAACCAACCAGTCCGATTCGCAGTTCGCCAAAGAATTTGAAAAGCAGATCCGTGAAGACAAAATCCCAGAGGTAAAATTCAAAGTTGACGAACAAGCCACAGACGAAGCAACTATCAAGCAAAAGATGATCCGTGGCCAGATCGACGCGGCTATTACTTTGCCATCAGATTTTGGTAAGCCCGGCGAAGATGGTAAGCCCGCCGGCCAGGTGCAATTGAGTTATTCTCAGAATAGTTCGCAGGCAGGGCAGACATTGAGTGTTGTGCTGGAAGGTATCCTAAGCGGTGTAAACCAGCAATACGTCAATACGAAAGAGCCGTTTACGGTCGTGGCCAAGCAGACTGCCGACCAGGGCCAAAAGCAAATTGATTACACTTTTGCCGGCTTACTGGGCTTCTCGATTATCGGCTTAGGTATATTTGGGCCAATCAATGTCTTTCCTGAACTGAAAAAGCAGGGAATTCTGCGACGCCTACACACCACGCCATTGCGTGTCTGGCAGTACTTTGTCGCAATGTCGATCTCGCAAAGCATACAAGGGCTGGTGGCTATAGGCGTCCTATTCGCGGTGGCAATTAGCGTGTTTGATCTGACGGTGCGCGGTAACTTTATAGAAATTATTCCATTCATCGTTTTAAGTATCGTAATGATATTAGGGATTGGCCTTGCCCTGGGTGGCTGGGCTAAAAATGAGCGCCAAGCTGCGCCGTTGTCTAATATCGTCGTTTTCCCAATGATGTTCCTGTCCGGTACATTCTTCCCGCGCTTCTTGATGCCAGAATGGCTGCAGAACGTTTCGGCATTATTACCGCTGACACCGGTAATTGAGGGTTTGCGGCTAATGACGACTGAAGGCCAGCATTTGACTCAGCTTCTACCTCAAATCGGCATGATTAGCGTCTGGATGGTGATTATTTATATTATTGCTTTCCGTGTTTTTCGCTGGGAATAGCCAGTACTTGTCTAAGCGTCTAGTTATAAACCCTTAAAGAATTGCAGTAGCATCGGTGCAAGGGCTGTTGCCTGTACGATGTGCATCTGACCGGCCAGTGTGCGGTGGCTAGCATTTGGCAGGGTAGTGGCTAATGCTAGCATAGCGTTCTGCATCCATGTGGGGCTTTTGCCGCCAGATATAACAAGCGTTGGCATAGTCGCTTTGGACCACTGGATGCCGTTGAGAGGTTGGCCACTGGCGTTGTCGCCAAGGCAAATCGCGTCGTAGGGTACCGTTGGTGCAACTGCCTTAAGCTTGGCCCAAGCGGGCATGAGGCGCATCATGTACACAAAGATTGTCGGCAGGCCAACACCTTTAGTCATAAAATACTGGATAGCCGCGCCTGGTTTGTTAGCTTGGATCAGCTCTGTCAGGTGCGCGGCAAAGTTTGAGGGCACCGGCTTGCGGGTGCTGTCGACTACGAAAGGAGCTTCAAAGAGGGCAAGTCTACCAACTTTGTCATGTAAAGTGCTAGTGGCTTTTAGCGCTAGGGCTGCTCCAGATGAGATTCCGTATAGGTAAGCGCTGCCGCCGTTGGCATCAATTAAAGCTTCGATATCCTCGATTTCGCGTTCTACAGCGTAAGGTAGGGTGTCGCTACTCCCACCGCGGCCGCGGCGATCATAATTAATGACGGTAAAGTCATTTGTAAGCAACGGCACCAGGCTTTCGTTCGGGCCGAACGACCGGGTATTGAACGCACCTCCTATCAAAATAAGCAGGGGACCCTGCCCTGTTTTGTCGTATGCGATAGTAGTATTGTCTTTTGATGTGACAGTCAGCATTATAATCCTTAATGTTAACGCTTAGCGTGTTAAGCGATTTGGCAATTCCTATAAAATTAATATAGCAAAATAACATATCCCTATACAGGAATATGTTATTAGCGGCACATTGAGGATTGTTAGGCGACTTGCTGTGCGTGCTTGCCTTCGGAAAATTCTTCAATTGCTTTACTACAGAAAGCATCAAGGTCGTCAGGCTTACGGCTCGTTACCAATCCTTGGTCGGTCACGACTTCTTCGTCGACCCATTCTGCGCCAGCGTTGATCATATCGGTTTTAAGACTGGGCCATGAAGTAATGCGGCGCCCATCAAGTACGTCAGCCTCGGCTAACAGCCAAGGTGCGTGGCAAATGGCTGCTACTGGTTTATGCTGTGCAAAAAAGTCACGCACAAAGCCGACAGCTGTTTCGTTCATACGCATTTTATCTGGATTGGACACCCCGCCCGGCAGTAGTAGGCCATCGAATTCGGACGCCTGGACTTGGTCGACTGTTTTATCTGCTGCTATAGACGTATCGTGTTCACCGACGATTTCATCACTGTCTTCTGATACTACCACTACTGTACCGCCGGCTGACTCAATAGCTTCCAAAGGCCGAGTTAGCTCGGAATCTTCAAAACCATTGGTAGCCAAAAGGGCAATAGTTTTTCCTAGTAGAGATTGCTTGTCATCTGGCATAACGCCTCCTTAGTTTGTTCTATCTAGTCTGCTACAGCGCATGGCCGTCGTATGTAGGGTATCTCACAAGTCTAAGGTAGGCCTTTCGCTTGCACTTTTAAACAGAGTTAAAATGTTGTACAATAATACCCTGTTATGCAAGGTCTACTCTCGCAATTGCCACATCCCTTTTTTGTGCTGGCGCCCATGGACGACGTTACCGATTCGGCTTTCCGCCGGGTAATTGCCAGTTGTGCGGCACCTGATTTGTTTTTTACTGAATTTGTAAATGTCGACGGTTTGCAAAGCCCTGGCCGGCCTAAATTGGCTAAAAAAATCAAAGTCGTGGCTGATGAAGAGCGTCCAATTATTGCTCAACTATGGGGCAAGAACCCTGATAACTTCCGCAAGACTACCATCGAATTGGTAGAAGCCGGGTTTGCTGGTATTGACCTGAATATGGGCTGTCCAGCCAAATCCGAAGTGGCTAATGGCACGTGTAGTGCATTAATTAATAACCGGCCTTTGGCCCATGAAATTATTGAAGCCGTCAAAGCCGGCGTGGCTGAAGCCGCCTCTAAATCTGGCAAGGAAGCAGTACCGGTAAGTGTCAAAACCCGTTTAGGATTTAATGAAATCGACCTGACGTGGCACGAATTTCTGTTGGAGCACAATGTGGATATGCTAACGGTGCATGGCAGGACGCGTAAGGAAATGAGCAAGGTGCCGGCACATTGGGACGAGATTGGCAAAGTCCGCCAATTACGTGATGAAATGCTTGCTGACGGCCGCCTAACACTTAACACGTTAATTGTAGGTAATGGTGACGTTGAAAATAGGGCACATGGAACTCTGTTGGCTAACACGTACGGACTCGATGGTATTATGATTGGCCGCGGCCTGTTCCATGACCCTTTCGCTTTTGCTGCCACGAGCCCCTGGCCAACAATTGGACGTGAGGAGCGCATAGAGCTATTCGCCAGGCATATCCGCTTATTTGAAGGCACATGGCGGATCGTGGGTGAAACTAATGCGGATGGGACCCCGCGCTACGAACGGGCAATTATAACCCTTAACAAATTTTGTAAAATTTATATCAATGGTTTCGATGGGGCCAAAGAATTGCGAGAGCAATTGATGGAGGCTGGCTCAACTGTTGAACTGTTGTCTATTTTAAGTCAAGCGAAAACTATACAACCTATACTGTAGCGTACGTGCTATCATGAGGAACTTGGTAAGCCTAAGCGTTTTATTAAGGGTGTATGCAAAGACTGATTTTACAGATTCGGCAGAGTGAATTCCTGCGCCACAACGCCATTTTCTTCATTGGCTCGGTTGCTATTGGTGCACTGAACTACGTTTACTATCCAGTGCTTGGACGACTTTTAGATCCAGTACCCTTCGGCGAAGTGCAGACACTGGTTGCCTTGTTCTTACAACTGGCGATATTCCTTAGTGTGCTTAGTAACTTGACGGTGAATATTATCGCCAATAGCGATAATCAAATTGCTGCTCGAAAAACTATGCTGGAATTAGAGAAGCTGGCTTTATTAGTCAGTCTAATTGGTTTTGTGCTGGCGGTATTTGCGGCACCATTGCTGCAAAAATTCTTTAATTTCGACTCCTTTGCGCCGTTTATAGTGCTGGCCCTAGCTATAGTCGTGTCGGTACCCCCTGTCTTCCGTACGGCTTATTTGCGTGGGAAAAAGTACTTTGGATTAACATCTATCGTTGGCCTAGTAGCGGCGGCCGCCAAACTCTTCTTTTCAGCGTTATTTATTTATTTGGGCTTCGGAACTGTTGGCGCTATTGCCGGCTTAGTATTGGCACAGCTGGCATCTTTTGTATATGCCTCAGTAAAGGCTAAACAACTTGGCTTCGATCAATCCCTTATGAGGCAGCTATACAAACGGCCGGACATGCGTTTGGTAGTTCCGGAATTACGCTATGCTGGCCTGGTGCTCGTTTGCTCGCTTACAATTACAGCCTTGTATAGTGTAGACATTGTTGCAGTTAAGCATTATTTTGATGCTCACACGGCTGGTCTGTATGCGGGTATTTCAACGGTGGCACGGATCATCTTTTTCCTGACCGCTTCAATCGCGCAAGTATTGCTGCCTTCGGTTAAGATTAGCGCGACTGCATCCGAGAACCAGGCCGCATTGCGCAAATCAGCGTATCTTACGTGTGCTATTGGCGGCTGTGCTTTGCTGGCATTCTGGGCTATGCCTCAGACTATAATCCATATTCTAATGGGCCAGCAGTATGATATGTATGCCACATTATTGCCAAGGCTCGGTTTAGTCATATTTATAGTATCGTTGCTCAATCTTGTCCTGCTTTATTTCATGGCCTTACGCCGGTACGCTATCGCTTTCGTAGCTTTTGCAGGATTGTTAGTGACTTGTGGATTGGTCGTCGCTAACCATGGGTCGTTAACAGCGGTAGTGAACAGTATGTTATATGGATCATTGGCGCTGGCGGCAATGCTGCTGACGTGGGTTGTCGTTGATAAAACTAAAAACAGGAGTATGGGTATGGGCGTATGAGTAAAACGATTTCGATAGTAGTGCCGGTATATAACGAAGCCAAGAACCTGCCGCGCTTATACGCAGAGCTCAAAAAGCATACTCAGGATTTACCATACAAATTTGAGTACATCTTTGTTGATGATGGAAGTAAGGATGATTCAGCGATGGTTATCCGTGGGTTTTTGAAGAAAGACAAACGAATCCGTTTTGTAGAATTATCGCGCAACTTCGGCAAAGAGGTTGCTACGAGCGCAGGTTTGCACCGCGCTAAAGGTGATGCCGCCATGATGATCGACGCTGACATGCAGATGCCGCCAAGTCTGATTAGCCAGTTTATTGAGAAGTGGGAGAACGGTTCTGAGATCGTGGTGGGCGTATTCTCTGGACGTAGTATGAGCTGGCTCCGCCGTACCGGTGCAGGCCTCTACTACCGCATCATGGGACAAATTGCACAGACTAAAATCAAACCGAACGCTACTGATTTCCGTTTGCTGGACCGCAAAGTCGTCAGTGTTTTCCGACAATTGTCTGAGCATGATCGGATGACTCGTGGGCTTATTGACTGGCTGGGTTTCCGCCGTAGCTACATTTATTTCAAGCAGCAGCCCCGTGAACAAGGCGACCCAACATATAGTATGAACAAGCTGGTGGGTTTGGCGCTTAACAGCTTTACTGCTTACAGCATGGTCCCATTGAAGTTGGCCGGAATTCTAGGCATTATTTTATTGATATTCAGCGCACCTTTAGGGGTATTCTTGTTTGCCCAATATGTGATGAATGACCCTATGCATTGGGGTATTGACGGTACGACTATGTTAGCTATGCTGACGCTATTCTTAATAGGCGTAGTGCTTACATGTCTGGGCCTGATATCACTGTATATCGCGCATATCCACGCTGAAGTTAAAAACCGCCCGCTGTATGTGGTGCGGCATGACATCCATGGCGAGATGAGCCTTGATGCAGTTGAGGAGCACCTGAACGGAGAAATGGCGTGAGCAAAATCCTATGGGCAACATGGAAAGACCATAAACATCCGCAAGCGGGAGGTGCTGAGGTGGTAGCGCGTGAGTTAACGCAGCGTTTAGCGGCTGAAGGTCACGAGGTAACTATTTTGACGTGCGGTTATGCAGGAGCACGGAGCCGGGAAACGGAGGATGGTATTCATTTTGTACGCGTCGGCACTAGCCGGTACTTGCATCCATTTCAAGCATTAGCGTATTACGCTCGGCATATGCGCGGATCATTTGACCTGGTTATAGAAGAGGTCCAGGGCTGTGCGCCATATTTTATTTCGTATTTGGAACGTAAAAATCGCTTCCTACTGTATCATCAGCTTGGCAGGCTGAATTGGCTGTATGAAGTACCTAAGCCCTTTAGTTACGTAGGGTACTGGCTAGTTGCACCTGTTGCCACTAAATTGGCAGCATTATCACATGCTCCAGTAATAACGGTTTCGGATAGTACCCGGCAGGTTCTGTCGCACTACGGCTTCCCAACTAAAAATACGCATATTATCTCAGAAGGCCTACACTTTGATCCTTTGAAATCACTTAGCGGCGTAAAAAAGTATGACAGGCCAACAATACTTAGCTTTGGTGCTATGCGTGCCATGAAACGAACCATTGACCAAGTTAAAGCTTTTGAGATCGCTAAACGTCGTATCCCTGAATTGCAAATGAAGATCGGTGGGAGCGTGGGCGGTGCATACGGACAGAAAGTGCTGGCGTATATTGCTAACAGCCCGTTCAAAGATGATATAGAAGTACTAGGTAAAGTTAGCGTAGAGACCAAGGCTGAACTAATGCAAAAAAGCCACCTGATATTGGTCACTTCGGTAGAGGAGGGCTGGGGTTTGATCGTCAGTGAAGCCAATGGCCAGGGAACGCCGGCTGCGGTGTACGATGTCTCCGGCCTGCGTGATAGCGTCCGTGATGGTGAGACGGGCATCGTCACCCGGGCTAATCCGCGCGACTTAGCGGTGGGAGTTGTTGGCTTACTGCACGAGCCTGAGTTGTATGACGAGTTGCGGAAAAATGCCTGGAACTGGAGCAAAGAACTGACGTTCGACAAATCATATCAAGACTTTAAACAGGCGGTAGGGGTATTGGCATGAGTAAAAAAATCTCCGTTATTGTTACGACGTATAACAACCACGACACGCTGTCGGCTTGCTTACGCAGTATCGTCGACCAAACGTATAAAAACTTGGAACTGATAGTCGTCGACAATAGCTCTACTGACGACACGCAAGAGATTGCCAGGCATTTTACAGACCAGGTATACACCCGGGGCCCGGAACGTTCGGCGCAACGTAATTTTGCTGCTAGTAAAGCGACCGGCGACTACATTCTGATTATTGATTCTGATATGGAACTTAGCCCTGAAATCGTAGGGCAATGCGCGGAGCTTGTCGAAGAAAAGGCGAACCTTAGCTCTGCAGTTATTCCTGAAGAATCATTTGGTGATGGCTTTTGGGCGCAATGCAAGAAGCTGGAGCGATCATTCTATGTCGGGCAGAGACACATCGAAGCTGCCCGCCTATATAGACGCGATACCTTCCTCCATGCTGGAGGTTATAACGAGGACATGACAGGCGGTGAAGATTGGGATTTGACCCGTCGGATGCGAAAACTCGGTACTCAGGGGCGTATTGACGCCTATGTGTACCATAATGAAGGCAGACCAAGGTTCCTGCGCACTGTTAAAAAGATGTATTACTACGGACAGCATGCCTCGCAGTATTTTTCCAACAACCCAACCGACTCGGCGCTTACCGATAAATCGGGCCCAATCCAACGTTACAAACTATTTTTGTCTAAGCCTGGTAAGTTATTCCGCAATCCAATAGTGGGTATAGGAATGCTAACTCTCAAGACTGCTGAGTTCGCTGCCGGTGGGTTAGGTATGGTGATGGCCCGTCCCAAAAATCAGCAATCAAAATTTGAAAAAGACGACCCAGTTAGCGCTGGCAATGGAGAATAGCATGGCAGAATTATCTGAATTTTTAGACACGACCGACTTGGAACGTAGTTTGTTGATTGGTTTTTATGGTGGCGGTAATTACGGCGATGAGCTGTTATTGGAGGTGCTATTGAATATGTTCAAACTTCGCAATGTCCAGAAGGTAGAGATCGCCCACCAAGAGCCGGCGGTTTACGGCCAGTACCATGCCGACTTCCAGTACCCACTAGTCAATATGCGTAGTGGTACGGAACTCATTAAATCGATCTTGCGCAGTAAGCAGATTATCGTTGGTGGCGGTGGCTTGTGGGGTAGGGATGTAAACTTCAACATCTTCTTGTTCAGCTTTATGCTGTGGTTTAGCCGGCATATACTGCGTAAGCGTATTTATTTGCTGGGGGTCGGTTACTATAACTCGACTTCCAAACTAGGGCGGGTCAGCGCCTGGTTTGCCGGTAAAGCTGCCAATCATATTGTGGCCCGCGACGATGAGACGGTAGCTAATTTTGGTCGCCTAACATCGCATGTAGTCATCGACGATGACATCGCACTGTCGATGGCCGCCCTAGATCTTGACCGTTATCAGGATGATGCTAAGGACTTGGAAGCTGAATTCAAATTGCAGAAACACAATGTTTTCGTGACCATTCGGCGGTTGAAGGCTGACTTTACTGACCGTATCGAAACACTGATTGGTAATAACCCTGACAAAAACTTCATTGTCATGCTACTGGAGCCGAGGCAAGTCGATTCTGAGGGCTACGGGCGTATTCGGCAGATAACCGAAAAATATCCTAACGTAACTACGCATGATTTCGATTTTAACCCGATATTACTCTACGTATTGTTTATGCGTAATGCCAGCAAGCTATGTCTTATGGGTCCACAATTCCATATCATTATCACTGCCTATATTGCCGGGGTGCCGTACCTGCCGGTAGTGTACGACAACAAGGTCCAGGAACTATTGCGGCGCTTTGAAGTTGCGGAACCTCTGGATATCTACAACCTTAAGGATGCGGACTTGCAATCATTTGTTGATGCTCATTATTCCAAGGGAGCCTAATGGGATACCTTTCTAACGGCGATTTTACTTTTCCGTTTACATGGCCCATATATGCCTTGAAGCAGTTCTTTATGTGGTCATACCAGTCTGGATCTGCAAATCCGGACGGTATTATCCGCATGCCTGGACGGTTATTTAATTTCTTGGTTTTTGTGCTGTTTGGCAACTTAGCCTTCGAATACTTCATGATCTTTTCGTCGTTGGTAATCGTATTTATATGTTTCTTTGTGTTCGCCCGATACTTCCTGAATATTCGAAGCCAGCGTATTTTGTGGGTGACATCGTTGTTCTACACGCTTAATCCGGTGTTCCTAGGCAATCTGTCTAAACTAGGCCTGGTGCTGGCTGCCGGCCTATTGCCGTTATGCCTTTTGTTGGTAAAACGTATGTTTGATACCCAGCAGGTGCGGTATTTATTCTTTTGGTCGTTGCTGCTAAATATTTCGTTGATCCACCCGTATACTTTTGCGGTTAATGCGGCCGTTAGCGGTAGCTACTTCCTGTACAAAGCTTCCAAAGATTTTGGCTTTATAAAACAAAATATTCTGCGCTTGGTAGGCCTCTGTGGTGTTATAGGTTTGCTTAACCTGTACTTTGTATTACCTATGGCCAGTGTGGGCACTATCAGCAAAGACGTCATATCATCCGATGCCAGTATCCCGACCGACTATACGACCATAATCGACATTGCAAACACTGGTGATGTATTCACCGGCTTAACACTGACTAAAAATGTTTTTGTAGACTATGATTTCTACAATTACGGCTACGAAAAAATATATCTGATAGGCATATTCGTGCTGTATGTGGCGCTGTTCGGGACATATCTCATCAATCAACGGCTACTGAAGCCGCAGTATAAGGCTATCTTCGCCCTGGCGGTGGGGTCATTCTTAATACTGGTTTTGATGGCGACTGTGGAGTTCATGAACATTGATGTCATTATCAAAACCCTGGTAGGGCTACCGGGCGGCTGGATGTTTAGGTCGCCGTTAAAATGGCAATTATACATACCGCTGTCTATGTGTATCCTAATGCTTATATCTCTGGCGACATTGCGCGATAAACAGCACGTACGGATAGCCTATGGCGCATTGGCGGTAAGTTTTGTATTGATCAACGGCTATGTCGGTGTGCAGGTCTTTCAGAAATTATTGACCCCGAAGCAAGTGACAACCTTTGGATCTATGCAAAAACTCGATATGGATTACAAGAATGTGCTGTATATAAATGGTACGGAATGCCAAGACTATACTGCGGGACATCGCAAAGTATTGGCTGAACTAGCACAGGTATTTTTGTCTAAGAATGTCCAGGTAAAACAATACCCTGCCAAGGATATCGAAACACTTAACCTGACCAGCTTCGCTTATATCTTGACATGCCAGGAACTTAAAAAAGATGTGGTCGCGAAAAACGGCAATTATAAGCTGCTAGATAATTACGACGGCAAAGCTTTTCAACTGTATGCCAATACCGAAAATATGGATTATGCCTATACGCCATACATGGTTACGCTAGACAAGCAGTCGGATATTCCTGATAAGTACCAAGTAGTCAAAAATGTAACCCCGGAACGTCAAGTTGACTTTGCTTTGAATGACGTTAGCAAGGGTGGGTCAGCTACTTTGCAGAACGTATATGAAGGTCTGACATTTGATCGGATTACCAAAGATGGCGGCATAACTTCGACCGTCGCTACCGACCCTCAGAATTCGTCCAAGTTGCTAATAAAGAATAATTTGCCGAATGTGTATTATGTGCAGAACGATGGCGGGGTAGTCGTGTCGCCGCAGGCGACACCAGCGGCGAGGCCAGTGCAGAATGGTGCGGTAGATTTGCCGCGCTCTGCTGGCAAGCCGCTACAGGTGACGTATCGTGACACTAATTATGACTACAGGAATCTGATCTCCAACCCATCATTCGAGGCGGGCGGCTGGCAAAAGGAAGCTGCCAGATGTTACGTCGACAAAGATATGTCCGACGTGAGTATGGAAGTGGTCGATAGCGACAAAACTGACGGTGCCAAGTCGCTGGAGCTGTCTGCGCAAGACCAGATCGCTTGTACAATGAGCGCCGATGTTCCAGTTGTGTCCGGACAGCGATATTTGCTGCAATTCGATTATAAGAGCAGCGGTCGTTTTGCCGGCTATAGGGTGACATACGACCATAACGAATCAGAAGACATCAATCCTGAGCGCTTTAGCGCTACGCAGGGCGACTGGGAGACGTTCTCTAGGGACTTTGTAGCACCAGCCAGTGCCAAGACGATGCGCGTGACGCTGTACGCCTATCCAGACAACAAGAACAAGTTGCCGGGAGTAGCGCTGTACGACAACTTTAAATTGGCCAAAGTCCCAGATATTACGCGTACATTCTATGCCATGGGGCAAGTCGCACCAATCAAAAATGAGGCAGTAATCCGCAAGGTTATGCATCATGACCCCACCCGAAAAACCATCCAGGTCCATACTGGTGACCAGCCATTCAACATTGTCACCCGTGACAGTTACAGCACCAGCTGGATTATGTCTGCCAAAAACGGTGGGCAGATTACTGGCCATTTCAAGGATGTGAGTAATACGAACAGCTGGTATGTGCAGCCAGCTGTGATTTGTGGAGCCTCTAACGGCAATTGCACGAAAAATCCCGACGGAACCTACGACATGACATTAACGGTGAATTACGAGCCGCAAAGATGGTTTGTCGTAGGTTCGGTGATCAGTGGCTTGACGGCGCTGGGCGTGATTATATATTTCGCCCGCGGAGTACTGCCGAAGAAGCAAATAACCAAGCCGGTTTGGAGGGCTCGGCGCCAAATATAAACGGTACAGTATCTCCGTTGGTTGTACTATTTACGTAGGCTCTAGGGGTCAAGAGCGTAAGTGGGTTGACCATCCGGAAAGCTGAAGATTATCATGATAGTTCAATACCAACGATAAGCAATAGGAGGGTTACGATGATATCGAAACTCCGCACAATGACAAAGAAACAAATCGCCTTGGCGGTAGTAGCCGCGTCTATGTTTGGTACGGTCGGAGCCGTGGGAGTATCCCAGGCTGCGCCATCTGGAAAGCCTTCGAGTGAACAGTGTACACAAATGGGATTCCCTAACTACTCCACATGTGTAGCGGCTTACGCCAATAGCAGTGGTTACGCAGGATACGGTTACGAGTCTACAACAGAGACTACCGTACACACGACTACCCATTCATGGGTTTACAACATCTTCCACTGGTAATCCACCAGTGAAGCTGTAGCCATGCATATGCGCGGCAGCTCCCCGGATTTGTCCGGGGAGCTTTTATGACTTTAGGAGATTAATGAAGCTAGTTGAACGATTCAAGACCGCCAGTCTTACGATGTCGCTATTTGTGTACGCCGTTGTTAGTTTGGTGCTGCTTGGGCCATTGCTAGCGCCTGGGTTTGTGCTTACTTTGGACATGGTGTTTACACCGCGTCTAGAGATGCCGGAGCAGGTAACTAGTAGCTATTTGCTGCATACCGTGTTGCATGTTTTAGGCCTTGTACTGCCGGCTGATGTGGTTCAAAAGTTGCTGTTGGTAGTTATTTTATTATTGACCGGCATAGGCATGCATCGGCTTGTGGTGCAGTTACGACTGGCTTCTGGTGCGCCGGTTTATGCGGCCGGTCTGCTGTATATGGTCAACCCGTTTACGTATGAACGTTTTATGGCCGGGCAATACAACGTGCTATTTGGCTATGCGTTGCTGCCATGGTTTGTTTCTGCGATGTTTAGGTTGGTTGCCGTACCAGTGTGGCGGCGCAGCCTAGCTGCCGCTGCCTGGGCCTTGCTAATTAGTATTGTGTCTGTCCATAGCGTTGTTCCGGCCGTATTGGTGGCTTTGGTAATAATTGCCTGGCGGATTGTTGGAGGGCAATTGTCACGGAAACTGTGCCTTCAACTGGCTATTGTCGCAATTGTATGGCTGGGGGCTAGTACTTATTGGTTGCTCCCGGTATTGACCGGTGATGGTAGCCAGGCGCAACTGATCGGTAGCTTTAGTTCACAGGATAGCCAGGCCTTCGCTACGGCGGGGGACTCTGTTATCGGCAGGCTTATCAATGTCGTCCGTTTGCAAGGCTTTTGGGCTGAGCGGTATGGATTGTTTGAGTTGCCGCAGTCACGGCTGCCGCTGATTGTATGGGGCATTGTGCTGCTGGCAATATTGTTGTTTGTATCTATAGGTTTAGTCAGTTTGTGGCTGCAGGGCAGGCGTGGCTTATTTATGTTGTTGGCCGCTGTGCTAGTAAGCGGATTGGTTTTAGGCAGTGGTATTGGTGGTAGCTGGTGGGGTCAGTTGCCACTACTGTCAGGCTATCGCGAACCACAGAAGCTGGCCATGCTGGTAGCCTTTGCCTATGCTTTGCTGGTACCTTTAGGTTTGCGGACGGCGCTGGATTTTACGGAACAGCGAAAAATGGAACTGACGGCCGGTGCTTTGGTCCCAATTGCCGTGGCCATGCCATTTTTGCTGACTATGCCGTACTTGTGGGGTGGCGGTGGACAATTACGTGCTGTGCAGTATCCATCTAGCTGGTATATGTTGCGCGACCGGTTGGAATCTGAGCCGCGACGCGTGACGGTGCTGTCGTTGCCGTGGCACCTGTATGCACATACAGGTTTTGCTGGCCGGGTAATAGCTAATCCGGCGCCACAGTTTTTTGATGTGTCAATGATCGCCAGTGATGACCCGGAGTTCGCAGGAGTAGCGTACAGTAAGCCTACTGCTGCCAGCCGGCAGTTTGATACTGCTATCGAGCGGGTAAAAAACGGAGGCGATAGTAAAAGCTTCACAGCGGCACTGCAGACCCACGATGTACAGTATGTGATGCTGACAAAAGAGAATGATTATAAAGATTATTCGTTCCTAACGCACCAAGTTGGTCTACAATTAGTTGCTGACTACAAAGAAATTAGTTTGTATCGTGTAACGGCAAATACTAACCTAACCAAACTCGATTGATATGACACCGCAACTTCAAAACCGCACTAGGAACATCGATGGCGTAATTACTAAACCGGCTTCTGGCTACCGTGGGCCTGCCGGCCCACTTCATGCCCGCTACGTAAACCGTGACAAATCAGTTGCTCCTGCGGCAGTGCCGGTGCGCGTTGCTGCACCAATGCCTCCGCAGGCCCAGATGCCTCAGCCGCAGCCTTTGCCTCGGAAGCAAATTGCACCTAGGCCGGCTCCTGTGGCAGTGGCGCCTGTTTCGGCTGTGCCGCCGGTAACCAAAGCTCCTGCGCCTGTATCAAATGACGCACCCCGCCTGCAAGTGATGCAACCGGCGATGTCACGGCATCGTCCCCAAGCTCCGGCCCCATCATCGCAGCCTACTGTAGCCACGCGCCAACCGCGTCCACATGAGCAGGTGCAACCATCTGGTCAGCCTGAGGCTACATCTGCCGACAGTCAGAAAAAGCCAAAAGCTAAAAAAGAAGGTATCTCTACAGTATGGCTGGTGGCGGCTGCGTCAATCGCCGGCCTGGCAGTGTTCTCGGTAGTTGCCGGGCAGATTGCTATTGCGCTGTACGCTATAGTGGCATTATGGCGCCGCATCCCCAGCCATCAGAGCTTTATACTGGCGTTGGTTATGTTCGCCGCAATCATTGTGGTGTCATTGATCCCGTCGTCGCATGATGTGGCTGGGAACTTGGCGGTGTACGCCTTTATGCTGCTGTGTGTAGGTGCTATTTCGCTTGGGCTGGAAGCCCGGCGTGGTATGCGCGAGGTGGCGGCGAGCGAATAGCCACCGCTCAGTTTGTTAGATACAAAAAAACCCGTACTTGCGGGGTTTATTTTAGGTGATTGAATTCGTGGTAGTGCAGGCGATGAGTATGGTTTGATGACTTTTAGTCAAAAGATGCAAGTATGCACCATACTCATCGCCTGCGACAGTCTTCCAGTTGGGGGGGTTAGCTGTTGCTGACTGGACGGTTGGCGACGGCGACGTCACTGTTCGAGCTGGGTTTGCTGGTTTCGCCGGAGTCGGTCATCTGGGTGGCGTCGGTGGACGTCTCGATGCCCTCACCGGTCCAGCTGTTGTTGAGGTGGATGCCCAGTAGGATGAAGAACCCGAAGACATACCCGGCGACGAAGCTGGCGGTGATAGAGGCGTGGGCCATGTCATCGGAGTAAATGGCACTGTTGCCAAACTTGTCAGTCACGTATGAAGTAGTGGACATGTCTCCGATGACAGCCATGAAGCCTCCGGCCATGATGAACAAGGTAGCGAACCAGCCGAGCATGAAGCCCACGGAACTCGGATTGCCGAATTCTGCAGCCAGACAGGCGCAGATGATGAAGCCTGCCAGGGCAACACCGAGCGCACCACAACCCCAAGCCAGGCCGAACAACGTGCTGTTGCCTGCTCCCGGGCTGTTGACCCAGTGAGTGGACAGGAAGGCGATGATGCCAACGACGAGCGTCAGCAGGACGACGGTGCTCCGAGCAGTGGTACGGATGCTGCTGGTCTTATCCATGATAGTTCCCCCTTGGGAAAGGACTAGTTGTCAGAAAGGTATGCGTGACAACAAGCGCATACTTATATTATAGCATAAATATAATAAAATAGCAATAATGCTAATAGTTTGCGGTATATAAAGTCGTGAATAAATGGTGGGGGCAGCTGGACTTGAACCAGCGACCAATCGGTTATGAGCCGACTGCTCTAACCACTGAGCTATGCCCCCATATGGCGTGTAGCGTGTAAAAGTGGCTAACAGATCAGAGTATATCAGATTTGCCGCTTCATATATAATATGAGGTAACGGTTATGCTCGAAAAACTAAAAAAATACCAAGACCAGCTACTGAGCCACCCGCGCCTCAAGCAATTTCAGGACGTGCGGGCTATTGGCCTGCTGATTTTCTTAGCGGTAGCCTTGACAGTCAGTTGGAGCGGCGCCAAGGTGATCCAGCGCAACTACGAACTGCAGAAACAGATCTCACAACTGCGCCAACAGACTGCCGTCGATGAACTGGGCAACAACAACCTCAAACTCCAAAACCAATACTTCGAAACCGAGCAGTACCTGGACTTGAAGGCGCGCCAGAGTTTTGGCAAAGGCTTGCCAGGCGAAACATTGCTCCTTATCCCCCGCGAGGTAGCCTTAAAGTATGTTAGTAAATCTGCTGCCACCGAAGATGAAGTCACACCAGAGAGCCGAAAGCCAGCATACCAGCGTAACTTCCAGGCTTGGGTGGACTTCTTTTTGCACCGGCAAGGCGATGCGGGCGCCGAATAATATCTAGTATATGGATACGGCTGCATCCCCTGAACTATATAGTGCTGAACGGCGGATTTTAAGCGAAGAAGCAGAAGCCGTTCGTGCAGTAGAATCAGTATTGGCGGAAAGCCTAATAAACGGCACGGACTCGATACGATGGTACGGCATGCCGGAAGAGGACGGCACGCGTGTTGGCCTAGTGCATAACGGCCAGTATGAGGTCGGACGGGTAATGATTTCCGAAGAAACTACTAGCGGTATCCGTCTAGGCTCCAAGGAGGCGTTTGCAAAAGAGTCATCCGCACGTATATCGTCGCATACAGCGGTGGCGTTTGCCGGTAGAGCCGTGGCTTTGGGCTCAATACAGTGGCGCGTATCGTCATCCCATGCTAAAACGCCCGATGCAAATACGCCTTTTGGAATGGCCGTTGTGCGCAATGAAGAACAAAACAGGAGTGCAATACTCGCCGGCCGTCTTATAGAGGTACCTGAGGGGTATCGTCCTGTTGACCCTAATGCGGTACTTTGTTATTCGCCTGGCGAATGGCGGGCGTTTATAGCCGGTGTCCGTAATAGTGAGTTTGACGTTCCAGGTGGTGCGCCGGTTTCCGAGCAGTCAGTCGAACGCAGTGAAATCGTGCAACAAGAGGACATTTGGGCTGACGACGGACAATTACGGTTCGGGGCTTTACGCTATAACGTAGACACGGACTCGCTATGGTACGAGCATAATACGCCGTTAATCGAACGATGGGCTGGCCGTGCTGCGGTCAATTTAACAGAAACTTATGATAGTGTGGCGCGTGCCAGTTTCGAGGCTCAAAGCACCAGAGCTGACTAGTGCTATTCTTGACAAGAGCCCTGCATGCATGTAGAATACATCGAGTTAACTAGATGACGCGGGATGGAGCAGCGGCAGCTCGCGTGGCTCATAACCACGAGGTCCCAGGTTCGAGTCCTGGTCCCGCAACCAAGATAAAACACCCAGTACCATGCTGGGTGTTTTATCTTGGTTTGAATAATAGGATGACCGTAGATTGGCTGAGTATCTCGCCCCTAATGGACCAGTTTCCGGACTTTTGAATCCTGCCTTTATTGATATAGATCTTCCCTAGGCTCGAATCAATTGCTAGTATTGGTCTCTAACGCTGCGCGGGTGCTATAGTAAGCCGGCTTTGGCTGGTAGTTTCGGTCAAACATCAAAGGCCGCGGATCCTTAAGGCCGATATAGTTATACCAGGTTTCGCTATCGGTAATCCCCAGATACGCAAATTGCTTGCATACTTTTGATTCAACACAGGCCTGCATCATTTCGTAATAGATATTGCCTTGGATTTCGTCTTTGGACTTGGCGTCTGCTTTGACGTCATTCATGTTAACGTCAAACTCGGTTACGTAGATATCCAGGCCAAGGTCTGCAAAGCGTTTCATGTTGGATTTTACTTCATCTTTAGTCGGAGGATGCGCACCATCCAAATGCATTTGCATACCGATGCCATCGATTGGCACTCCACGGGCCAATGCACCCTTTAGATATTCATACTCTAAGTTCGAGGTATCATTGATACTTTCATTATTGAAGTCGTTTATCAGCAACTGGCTTTTAGGGTCAGCTTCACGCGCCCATCGGAATGCTTGGTCAATATATCCAAAACCACCGCCGGTATTGTCTGACCACCAATCGCGAAGATCGTACAGGTGTTGCGAACGGGTAAACGGTTCATTCACCACCGTCCACTGCGCGATGCGTCCACTATATCGTTTGCCGACCGTATCAATATGATCATTCATAAAGCTCATGGTCTGGTCTTTGGTGTAACCACCGTCTTTCAACCAGTCTGGCAGCCACTTTTGCTCACCCCATACGTAATGATGGGCTTCGACTGGCATAGTGTTCTGCTTGGCAAAAGCCATAACCTCATCCATTTGCTTAAAGTTATAGTCGTTCGGTCCAGGACGTAGGCCACCGTCCGTAAAATACCAATTGGGTGTGTTGTCAGCTAACACATAATCAAACTGGCCCTTTAATATATCGGTGTAGGCTTTGTCGTCGAGATGGTTGTGTATGGCGTGATTGCCAATTTTAATACCATTTTGCGCCGCTAGTTCTTTAAGTGGTGGCTGGGGCAGATCAGGTGTTTTCGATGCCACCAAAAAACTCACAATGGCTGTAGCAGCTATCCCTGTTACTAATAAGATTGCAACTATGGCAACCGGTCGAGTATTCTTTACAGTTTTTCTTTTTAAAGCCATATTTTAACTATATAGGCATCAACCCAACTAACCTAGCGTTTGCGTCTACGCACATTATCGCTAATAGTATGCTTGTGTAAGCACGGCTAATATAACGTCTTTAGTATATACTACATATATATGTTGCTAATTACTCAACATTAGAACACATAATATCTAATTGGAGAATATAGTATGGCGATAACGGAAACCAAGCAGACTGAGCGTGTAAACAATGGTGTCGACCAGACTGGCGCGGTAGTCCAGGAACGAACTAGCTCGATAGAATCCAAGCCGGACCCTAAGGCGACATTCGTAAATTTGGTGTGGTATGTATACGGGCTGATAGCAATATTGTTGGGAATCCGTATGATTCTGAAATTGACAGGCGCAAATGCCGACAACGGTTTTGTTAGCTTTGTTTACTCTGTTAGTGGTGTCCTGAGTGCGCCGTTTGATAACATATTCGGGGTTCAAAGTGCCGCTGCCGGAAGTACCGAGTCGGTATTCGAACCTAGTATCCTAGTGGCAATTGCCGTGTATGCACTTGTTGCGTGGGGTGTAGCTAAACTACTTACTCTAAACGAGAACCGCACTTAGCAATTACCTGATTTGAATACGGCATACGAACACCTGGCTGATGCTGTTGCTGATATGGCTAAATCAATTTGCTTTACCGAAGAATAGATGTCATTTCACCTGAATGGTAGAATACATCCATGATCCAATACAATTTTTGCCCAAAATGTGGAAACAAAGTGGATGAAGGCTCAGAACCTGCCCACTGTTCGATTTGTAACGTTACATACTATCGGAATGCTAAGCCGGGGGCTTCCGTGCTGCCAGTAAAGGATGGTAAAGTGTTGCTTGCAATACGCGCCAATGACCCGTACAAAGGTTGCTATGACATTATCGGCGGTTTTATGGAAGCGGACGAATTACCGGAAGTCGCAGCTATCCGCGAAGCCAAGGAAGAGACCGGTCTGGACGTTAAGATCACTTCGCTGTTGGGAATCTATGTAGACCAGTATGGCGAAGATGGGGACTATACCCTTAACATGCACTACATCGGTGAGATAACCGGCGGAGAAATGCAGGCAATGGATGATGTTGCAGCGTTGGAATGGGTATCGATTGAAGACCTGCCGTTAGAACAAGGCTTCCAAAACACCCGGGATGGTTTTCGGGACTTACAGAAGCTGTACGCAGTCTAAAGCTTAATGTTGATTTTGGCGCTGTTTTCGGCGTGTGGCGATGTGATGTATGTTCGGTCGGATGACCGTGCTGAATTCCGTGAGATTGCCAATTGTCTGCCAGGGGCAATCGTAGCCATGGCTATGTCTGCCAATATGGATATGATTCCTACGGCCATAAGGACTTCGAGCAATGAGAAACCGGCTGATTTTTTAGATATAGTATCTGACACGAGGTAGGAGATGGTTTCTGTTTTAAGCGTAACTATTATGTAAATTATAGTACAAAATAGCAATACAACCAGTAAAAACCATATCTTTAACACAATTTTAAGGTTCAGACTATACTATTAAGAACATGAAATGGAATTTTCGTACAATTTTGCGCCGTTCTGCCGCTGTATCAGCAGCTTTATTGATTGCCATTGGTGGCTGGTACGGTTGGGGTCTATACCAAAGTGTCTATAAGCTTACTGGCAACAACAATCCGTTTCAAATAGTAGAAGCTTTTTCGGCTGCCGACCTAAAGCAAACTGATGGTCGTACCAACATTTTGTTGGCTGGCTATTCAGCAGATGACGCCAACCACGGTGGCGCCCAGCTTACTGACTCAATTATGATTTTGAGTATCGACCAATCTAATAAATCGGCGGCAGTAGTTAGTGTGCCCCGTGACCTTTACGTCGACATTGATGGCTATGGCTATTCCAAAATCAATGCTGCCTACGTATATGGCGAACAGCAGAAATTTGCCGAATCAGGCTATGCTGACGGTGGTATGGGTCTGCTAGAGAAGACTGTCGAGGAGAATCTAGGCATACATAGTAACTATCAGGCACTTATTAATTACACTGCCTTTAAGGACCTAGTCGATGCCGTTGGTGGCATCTCGGTAACAATCAAGAGCAGTAGTAGCTACGGTTTGTACGACCCAAATACTAACCTCAAATTAAGCAACGGCACGCAAAATCTGAATGGTCAAACGGCTTTGAACCTAGCGCGGTCCCGCGGCGAAGGTTATGGGTCGTATGGGTTTGCACAAGGTGACTTTACCCGTACTCAGAACCAGCAGGCAATATTGCTAGCGCTAAAGGACAAGGCTGGAGCTAGCTTGAACTTGGGCAAGATCACCAATATAGCTGATGCAGTCGGTGACAATATTGAAACTGATTTGCAGCTCAATGAAATAAAAACATTGTACAGCGTATCCAAGAAGATTGATGCGGCAGCTATCACCACCATAACGCTCAATGATGTGGACGGTACGAACTTACTAACCTCGTATACCACTAAAAATGGCCAGTCAGCGCTAATACCTGCTGAAGGTGTCGATAATTTTAGTGCCATCCAACAGGTAGTTGATAAACTCTTATCCATAAGCCGGAGTGGTCCAACTGGAAATTAAGCTCTAGCAATTTTTGCATTGTGAGCAATGATATATAATCCCGACACTACATATCGAAGGGAGGACGCATGGCTGCAGGTGCAGACGATGTGAATGGGCAAATATTCTATTTTGTTGCTTTAATATGTCGGGCGTATCCTTGTGCAATAAGCTAAATAAGGAAGTCTATGAATGAGGTTTGTGTCGCCTGGCCGGGCAAAAGAAGCTCATCTGTTTGTTGCATTTTAGGTAAAAAGGTTATGTTATTATTGACAAATAAACAAAATCGTGTATAATAATAAATGTTGAATCAAACATAAAAATCAACAAAACAAATATTAACCCATTAACAATATCAACTAACCAATATCAAACTAACACAACTAATCACATATAAAACTAAAACAAGGAAACACAAAACTATGCTTAGCAAAAGCGGACTATTTTACGAACTAACCCACACTCGCGACAAAAAACTCTTGAACATAGACGCTCTCATTAGATCGTTGTAGCTATCTAGCATCTTAGATGAAAAACCCGGACCTGTATAAAGAGGTCCGGGTTTTTCCACAGTCGTGAGCTTTTTACGTGGCAGTAGTAATACATCTTACTGTCACTTTAGGCTGGGACGTTTACAGTAAGTGATGTCGCTAGTGATATGCGGCAAAGCCAGAAGAAGCAAAAGGAGAAGCATTATGATGAAAAAAGCCAAAGGCAAGCAAGGGTTTGCATCAATGAGTCCCGACCGTCAGCGTGAGATCGCCAGCATGGGCGGACGCTCGCAGGGCAAAAAGAATAATCCCGGGAATTTTGCCAACGACGTTAGCAAGGCTAAACGAGCTGGCCAAGAAGGCGGCAGTAAGAGCCGTCGCAATTCATAATATTTACTGCGAATCGTACCTATGACACTGGAAAGAGCCCGTTTCTGCGAGGCTCTTTTTAGTTTTTGAAAGACTGCAAGTCAAGGTTTTTCGAAACTCTAAACCAGCGTAAATAGGACGACAACTGCGAGGGCGATACGGTACCAGCCAAAGCCGGTAAAACCGAAGCGTTGCACGAATGCTACAAAGTAGCGCACCGCCAGTAGTGCTGAAACGAAGGCGACTATGAAACCAGTGGCAAACAGGGCAATGTCGCTGCTATGTAAGTCAGATAAGCTTTTGAGCAAGTCATAGCCGGTCGCGGCAATCATAACTGGTACGGCAATTAAAGATGAATATTCTACGGCGGTTTTGCGGTCTAATCCTTGCACCATGCCGCCTAAAATAGTCGATGCCGCCCGCGAGACGCCGGGCCATAGTGAAAATAGCTGAAACAAGCCTACCGCTATGGCCTGCCGTGGGGTGATGCTGTCGAGTTTGATAATCTTGGCGTGGTGCTCAAAGCGCTCGAACACGATCAGGATTACCCCGCCCACCGCCAGCCCGATGGCTACTGTCAGCGGCTGGAAGAGGTGGTCTTTTATAAAGTCATGCAGTAAAAAACCGACCAACAGAGCTGGCAAAGTGGTCAATAGCAGCAGACTGATGCCGCGCTCGCCTTGTAGGCCCTGGGTTTGTTTGAAATCTAGCAAGCGGTAAAAGCGTTCGCGGTACAGCCAGACGACGGCCAAAATGGCCCCTAGCTGGATGAAGACTTCAAACGTTTCGGCAGTGGTGCCGGTAAAATCAAGGGCATGTCCGGCGAGTATAAGGTGGCCGGTCGAGCTGACCGGCAAGAATTCTGTCAGGCCTTCGACGATTCCCAAGATGATAGCGGTGATGATTAGCATGTCTGCGCTTATTGTAGCGTGATAAACTGCCAATATGAAAGAGCATGTTGATCCAAGTATGCACCGCACTGGCAAACGTCCTGATTGGGCGAAGGTGCCACGCCAGCGTTGGAATATTTGGCAGCGTGTAGCCCACGAAACCGGCGGTGCGCTAACAATTGGTAATGTACTGACTGCAATCGGTTTTTTGATGGTGGTTGTCGGCCTGGTGGCGATTATCCGTGAGTCGTATTGGCACGGCCTGGTGCTGATATGTGTCGGCCGCATTTTGGATATCCTGGACGGTTGGTCGGCGCACCAGACGGGTACCAAAAGCCCGCTTGGTGAGTTGTTTGACTCAACTGCCGACAAGCTGGAAACGGCCGCGGCTTTGATCGTGTTGACGCTGACCAGTGTGTTCCCGTTGTGGGCCGCCGTACTGGTGTTTGTGCCTCAGCTGGCTATCGCCGTGCTGACAGGCGTACGCCTGCGCGCTGGCCGCCGCCTGCATCCTTCACGCCTGGGCAAGTATGCCATGGCTGCCGCCTGGCTGGGCATCGGCGTGTTTATTCTGGCTGCAGCCAACCCATCCGACTTAGCGATCGCCTGCGGCTATGTGCTGTGCGGTTCTTCGGCAGCGCTCTCGATATTTAGTTTGCATGCCTATTACCGCTCGGAGTAAGAGTTGAAACTGTAGAGACGCAAAATGCTTTATTGCAGCTAAAAAGGGCTACATTTGAGAATAAAAACTTCATGACTAATGAGGAGATGTGCATGAGTATGCGGTGTGGTGGGATGACAAGCGGATTAGATAAAACGGAACGGTGGGTAATAGCGAGCGGCGGGCGCAGCAACCTGTGGTAGCGTTGCAGCGCCCGCCGTGCCCGCCCGCTAACTGCTAGGCATTGTGCCAGCCGCCGGCTTGTTCGGGTAGGTCTGTCGGGAACGTTCCATCCTGGAGCGACCTGCTGACACTGTGCATGAGTTCCTCGGCGAACTCCAGAACCTCCTGGAGGATGGTGTCGTTGGCTGGCATGATCTCATAAGCCCCATAGGTGTGCCATGGGTGGCTTGTGACTAGTGCCTGGCTGTAGGTCTTATCCAAGCTGAAGTACGGCGAGCCGAGGTCTGGAACCACGCGGATGTGGTCGAACGGATACATCGACGCCTGCCCCAGTTCGTAGACCGGACCGTCGAAATAGTGCTCGTTGTACACCGTCTTCTTGCCGTCGGACTCGATCATCTGCTTGAGCAAGCCATGCAACTGGAGCCCAGTGATCTGTGATGCGAATTCGACACTCTTGATTGCCACGAAAGACGTCATGGAGTCTGCTCTTTCCGGTAGTGTTCTTGCTAAGCCGTGGCCTCTATCCGTACATGGCTTGTACGGAGGTGTGTTTATCTGTAAAACACAAGACAAGGCACCATTGTTTACTAGGAGTAAAAAACAATGCCTCATCTTGTGGTTTCGTCCGCTTGTCAAAGTACTTCGGAGTAATCAAATGCCCTCACGAAGCTGTGAAATATATTGTCATAATAGTAGGCATTAGTCAATTATTAGGTAGAAGTGAATGGGGTATTTCAGATAACAAAAAAGCGTCCGAAGACGCTAAAGATCTAGTATGGTAGCGGCGACAGGACTTGAACCTGTGACCCCGAGCTTATGAGTCTCGTGCTCTAACCAGCTGAGCTACGCCGCCATATGTGTAACAGGTACAAAATATACCACGTTTAGTATCTGTTGGCTAGTGTTAATGTTATGTATTTGGGTTGAGCCTTGCGCTTGGTTCAGTCGTATACATATGCATTATGCTTATGTTTCTACGACTGGTTTTTGGTTATTAAAATGAATCGAAACGTATCGCAGCACTTAATCGCCTGATCTGCGTCCCTGCGTAGGACTACGCAAGAGATACATAGAGCAGGGCAGCGCCTTTTTTATAAGCACAAGCATAATACATACATTTACGCCATATTAGTCACATGCAAACTGGACAGCATCAGTTTAACCGCTGAGCTATTTGAATAAAATATTGCCAGTTGTCGTGTTGAAGGCGATGGCTTTCGGGCAGTTCTAGCCTTCCGGCAATATTCATAATTTCGACGTATGGGTCGTCGTCCGGTAATTCAGTGGCAAATTTGGTTGATAGCAGCCCTGCTATGTCGTACGCAATTGCAGGGCCGTGCTCTGGGTCTGTATTATATTTTTCAATGCATGTTTCGACATACTCACGAAACAAACCTTTCTTTCGAGTGATCTGCATGTCTTCGTTTAAGTAAGTATAAAGTTGATCAATATCCATAATAGTAAAAATCGGCAATTAAAGGCTATTTAAACAAGAGGGGTGTGGTGCGCGGATTGGTCCAACACGGTTCAAGTTGTGGAGTACCATGCGGCAAAATCGTCCCAGACGTTAGCTTGGCTAACGGCGGCTGATTTGCCTTGGGCGTGGTGTTCGGCGGTGCTGGTCTTGCCGCCGTCGACAGATGTAATGTAAGCGTGCGGATATTTTGATTCACCACGGGGTTCGGTAAGTAGCGTGCCCTCGATGTCTTTGTAAAAGAAATGCTGGCCGCCATGGTCTTGGAAGACAACCGATTGTCGTAGGATAATCCGCCGGTCAGTCAGCGAAGAAGTCAGATTGAGCCAATCCTGGCCGGTGAACCAATCGTTGATGTCCTTCATGTAGGCACCAGGGAAGCCTTTGAGGCCTGGAATTGACCAACTGTCATCAGAGATCATGACAGGGTGCTTGAAGTGCTGGAAGGCCTTATCGGCCTTGTCACGGGCGATTGCTTCGGTGTCAGTGCCTTGGATCTCTGGCACGTCCAGTTCGGCCTGGACTAATCTGATCCCCGCTTTTTGACATACGGTCAGCGCGTGATGAAATTTAATATAGTTACTGGTGGCATATACAACTTCGGTCATCTTGATACAATAATAACAGATGGATAACAGGAGTACTGGCCAAGCGCAAACCGAGGCACCGTATATCGTGGCCGTAAGTGGCGGCGTGGATTCGGTGGTGTTGCTGGATATTCTGGCCAAAAAGTTGCCTGTTTCGCGGCTAGTAGTGGCACATTTTGACCATGGTGTCCGCAATGATTCGGTACAAGACCGTCTATTTGTAGAGGCTTTGGCCCGGTCGTATAGCCTAAGGTTTGTATTCGATGAAGCGCAGCTTGGTGCAGGCGCCAGCGAAGATAGTGCCCGTAAAGCCCGTTATGGTTTTTTGCGCCATGCCAAAGTACAGCATGGCGCCAGCCATATTGTGACCGCCCACCATCAGGACGATGTCCTGGAGACAGCTATCCTGAACCTGTTACGCGGAACCGGCCGCAAGGGTCTGAGCGCGCTGCGCAGCCGTGATGACCTTTACCGGCCGCTGTTACCGACTCCCAAATCCCATATTGTGACGTACGCCGAAAAGAATGGGCTACGTTGGCGTGAAGACAGTACTAACGCCAGCCAAAACTACCTGCGCAATTATGTGCGGCAGCGTATAGTATCCAAATTTGACGCTGCCGCACGCCGCGAGCTGCTGGGGCATATCGAGCGGGCAGGGCATGCTAATACCGAGATTGACGCTCTGCTAGAAGCCGAGCTGCGGCGCCAGCCTGGCGCGGGCGTGATGGATAGGCAATGGTTTATTATGTTGCCACACGCCGTGGCGCGGGAAGCCATGGCCGCCTGGCTGCGCCAGGCTGGCGCAGCCAATTTCGACCGCAAAGCTGTGGAACGGCTGACGGTTACTGCCAAAATATCTTTGCCAGGCAAACAAGCCGATATTAATAATGGGTTAATGATGGTAGTATCGAAAGATGAACTGCGGATTGCGCGCCGTGGCGCGCTGCAGTGAGGCTATTGCCGAGGCGCGTCCAAGGCGCAGAAAGGTTGCGGAAAGAGTTTTAGTTTCAAAGAGAAGTAAAAGGGATGTATAATAGGCACGCATATGGATAAGAAACCTTTCAGAAATAATCAACGAAAAAACTCCCGTAAAAACCGTGGCTTCCGCAGTGCCGGTTTTGTGGCTTTAATGGTCTTGCTATTCTTTGTGGTTATTGCCGCATTCAATCAGCCAAGCAATCTTGATGAAGTGCCAATCACTCAGGTCGTGAAAGAAGCTAACTCTGGCAAATACGACAAAATTGTCGTAACTGGCGACGAAGCTAAGGTCACCAAAAAGGGCGAAGGCCAAGCTTCCTTGCGGGCTTACACCGACCCTAATACCAGTTTGAAGGACCAAGGTGTCGACTATGGCAAAGTGACGGTTTCGTACAGCCGGCCATCGGCAACCGGCTCATTCTTGCTGGCTTTCTTACAATATGGCCTGCCTTTGCTACTGCTTGTATTGCTGTTCCTATTTATTATGCGTAGTGCCCAGGGCCAGGGTAACCAGGCTTTGAGCTTTGGTAAGAGCCGCGCCCGCTTATACGGCAATGAAAAGAACAAAGTTACCTTTGTGGACATCGCCGGTAGCGATGAAGCTAAGCAGGACTTGCAAGAAGTCGTGGAATTCCTGAAATTCCCTAAGAAATTTGAATCAGTCGGCGCCAAAATCCCTAAGGGCGTGTTATTGGTCGGCCCTCCGGGTACCGGCAAAACGATGCTGAGCCGCGCTGTCGCTGGTGAAGCCAACGTGCCATTCTTTAGCATCTCCGGTTCGGAATTCGTAGAAATGTTTGTTGGTGTCGGCGCGAGCCGCGTGCGTGATTTGTTCGCCAAGGCTAAGAAGAACGCTCCATGTATTATCTTTATCGACGAAATCGACGCCGTTGGCCGTCGCCGCGGTAGCGGTATGGGTGGTGGCCATGATGAGCGCGAGCAGACTTTAAACCAGATTCTGGTTGAAATGGACGGCTTTGAACAAGGCCAGAACGTAATTGTTTTAGCGGCTACCAACCGCGCTGACGTGCTCGATCCGGCTTTGCTACGTCCTGGGCGTTTTGACCGCCGTGTAAATATCGGCTTGCCTGACCGTAAAGACCGCGAAGCTATCCTTAATGTCCACTTTGCTAAGAAGCCTTTGGCTAAGAATGTCGACCTCGACGCATTAGCTGCTAAGTCAGCCGGTTCTTCGGGAGCAGATTTATCCAACATTGCTAACGAATCAGCGATTATTGCTGCTCGCAACGGCCATGCCGAAATCACCCAGAAGGACGTTACTGACGCCTTTGAGCGTGTGGCTATCGGCCCAGAGCGTAAGAGTAAGGTCATGACCGAAGCCGATAAGGTTACGACTGCTTACCACGAAGCGGGCCACGCTTTGGTTGGACATGTGTTGCCGGATAGCGACCCAGTCCACAAGGTGACTATCATCCCGCGTGGCGGTACCGGTGGCGTTACCTGGTTCATTCCACCAGAAGACCGTAATTATGTTTCCTTAGTCCAGTACAAAGACATGCTAGCCCGGGGTATGGGTGGACGTATCGCCGAAGAGCTGACGCTTGGCGCTGACCACATTACCACAGGTGCCAGCAACGACCTGCAAAAGGGCGCTGAATTGGCCCGCGACATGATTATCAACCAAGGTATGGGCAAAAAACTGCGTGACCAAGTCTTCCATGTCGAAGAGGGTATGATGCTGGAGCGTATGGTCCACGAGCGCGAATACTCCGAAGATACGGCTAAGATGATTGACCAAGAAGTTGAAGCGTTGATTACCGAAGCCGCTAACCGGGCGCGAACCGTCATCAAGGCAAATCGTCCTCAGCTAGAAGAGCTGAAAAACCGTTTGCTCGAAAAAGAGACTGTTGACGCCGATGAAGTACTTGAAGCGTTGCACGGTGCTAAGATGCCTGAATCTGCTGCATTGTACTAGGTTGCTATTGAATAGCGCGGATTGAAATATCCACGAGTTTAAGCAAGGGGTAGGGTAGGTGGACCTAATTATTGGACCACCCCATCCTTCGCTTACTGTAGCAGTACCCGCTTCAGAAGCCTTACGGCGAGTGTCTATTAATCGCTACTCAAAGGTGAGACAATGGTGGCGGGTCGTATTCGGCCTACTTTTTGCACTTATATGATATACACCATTACCGGTATTAGATAACCCATGGAAAGCGATTCTTCTTTGCCTCAACACACCGACTCTACGCATGATGAGCGTGGGGTTGTTTTGCTATTGCAGGTGCCTCGTACCAACGAGAAGAAGGAGCTGGCGGCCGAGCAGATGTATGCCAGCCTCCACGGCTTGCTAACGATACCACTGGCCGCCGCCGGCTTGTTCAGCGGTCCGAAGGTCAAGCGTGAGCGCATAAGTATGGAAATTGCCGTGCGCGACAAACGGATTGGCTTTTACATTTGGGTGCCGAATTACCTTAAGCACTACGTAGAAGAACAGATATACGCCCAATACCCGACAGTGCAGATTTCTGATGTTGATGATTATGCCTTAGATGAAAGCCGCCACTATGGCATCACTATAGGTACCGAGATGAAAATGAAGGAAAATGATGTCTTGCCGATCAAGACATTCCAGAGTTTTGAAGTTGACCCATTGGCATCCATTACAGCCACCCTGGCTAAGTTTGATGAAAAAGAAGAAGCTTGGGTCCAGTTAGTGATCCAACCGGCCTCATCTACTTGGCATAAAAAGAGTGAAAAATACCAAGCGGCCATGAAGGGCGGTGGCGGTGGTGGTATTAATGCTGGAGACGTTTTTAAGGCGCTCTGGACTCCGCCAGAGCCTGGAAGTGCTACAGCACCCAAATTAGCTGACCACCAACAGGTGCAGGTTTCTGGCGCCGAAGAAAAGAGCCAGAAGCTGGCTTTTGAATGCTCTTTGCGCATTGTCTACCGTGGAACGGTGCCTGAACACATGGCCAAGCTTAAGCTGCAGTCCATTATTGCCAGCTATAAACAGTTCAATACTACTTATTTGAACGGTTTTGAGTCCAAGCACGTTACCAGCGACCCGACATTGACCCATTTGTATCGCCTACGCGGCCACAACAAGAACGGCTTTAGCCTGAATATCGAGGAAATGGCCACGTTATACCACTTGCCACATACTAATGTGGAAACGCCATTTATTTTATGGGCTACTAGTCAGACGGCAGAACCGCCAGCCAGCCTGCCTATTATTACGGGTGAGCCGCGGCAGGACTTAAGTCCAGTTGCCACTACTAACTTCCGTGGGCACAATACGGTGTTCGGCTTGCAGCGGCAAGACCGCAGCCGTCACCTATACATTATTGGCCAGACCGGTGTTGGTAAGTCGGGCCTATTAGAATTACTAACAATATCTGACATCTATAGTCCGTATGGTTTTGCGGTTATTGACCCCCATGGTGACTATGCCCAGAATGTTATGCGACGTATTCCTGCAGAGCGGGCAAATGATGTTATTTACTTCAATCCGGCTGACGTCGACTTCCCGATGGCTTTCAACCCGATGGAAGTTACCGACCCTAAGCTTAAGACACACACCGCCTCGGAGCTGATTGGCGTATTAAAGCGCATGTTTGAATCATGGGGTCCGCGTTTGGAATACATTTTGCGCTATACGCTGTTGGCATTGCTGGACTACCCAGATGCAACCATGCTGGATATAACGCGTATGCTAACTGACAAGAAATTCCGTAATGATGTCTTAAAACACGTCTCTGACCCCGTGGTGCGCAACTTCTGGCAAATTGAATTTGCCAGCTGGAATGATAAGTTTGCAGCTGAGGCAGTGGCGCCGGTCTTGAACAAAGTAGGGGCCTTTACAGCCAACCCGCTGGTCCGCAACATCATCGGCCAGCCTAAGAGTTCGTTTAATATCCGTAAAATTATGGATGAACGTAAGATTTTGCTCGTCAATCTGTCGCGCGGTTTAGTGGGCGAAGACAATGCCGCCTTACTTGGTGCCTTGTTAGTGACGAAAGTGCAACTGGCAGCTATGGGCCGTGCCGACATCCCGGCCGATGAGCGTTCGCCGTTCTATTTATACGTGGACGAATTCCAGAACTTTGCCACGGATTCATTCGCTACGATTTTGAGCGAAGCCCGTAAGTATGGTCTGAACCTGACAGTGGCCAACCAGTATACTGCTCAGATGGCTATTGAGGTCAAAGACGCTGTCTTTGGTAACGTCGGCTCGATTATCGCTTTCCGTATGGGTGCGGATGACGCACGTGTAATGCTGAAGTATTTTGAGCCAAAGTTCTTAGAATACGACATGGTGCATATGAATAACCGCCACTTTATGGTTAGTATGACTATCGAGGGTGAAAAGGTGCCGGCATTTTCGGCTATATCACTCAATCTTCCACCCCAAGAAGAAAGTCATGTAGACGCTATTATTGCTAATTCGCGTGCTCAGTTCGCTTCGTCACGCACCGTTGTAGAGCAGTATGTCAATGAGCGCTATCTAAACATGGAAAGCGGCAACAAGCCGCAACTTCCAAAAGACCTGCCTAATAAACCGAAGTCGCAGTCTGCCGCCCGCCAGTCTCCCCCCCGCAGGCAGCAAGAACGCCGATCATCGGAGCCAGCCCGTACTACTCTCACTGCTATCACAGCCCCAATTAAGCTGCCTCGTACTGTTGCACCTCGGGCGCTGCCAGATCCGGTGGAAGCTATGCAGCCCAAACGTAATGTTAGTAGCTTGGCCCAGACTGTCATAGCTAGTGCTATGCGAGAAGTGGACCCTATTCCGACGCCATCTATAAAAGATGTACCTGTGCAGCCGAAACCTCGTCCTACGGCACCTGTTAAGTCGCATGTAGAACCTGAAGAAGGCAATGAAGCCAAAATGCCACTAGCCACAAATGATAGCCCTAAGTTGGTTGAGGCTGCTCCCGACGACGTTCAAACGGCAGAAAGACCAAAGCGCAAGCGTACTCGACGTCGCAAACGCAGGACCGAAACAGATAATTTGCCGGGACAAAGCGATTCACTACCTGCCCAGGATCGTCGTCCAAGGCAATCTCCGCACAGGCCAGACCTGCAGCCGCCGATAGCCAACCGTCATCCAGACGACGGAGTGTTTCGTGGCGAGGGCGAGATTAACCTTAAATAGCACTACTGTAAAGATTGATTCTACAACGAATAGCCAGTTCGTCGAGTGCCCTTATTTGCCAAAGTCCTTTATACTGAATGAGTAAATGGCCGGCATAAGACCTAAGACTGTTAAAGTGCTGAAGCGCATTCCTATTGGTAATGTCGCGGCACTGCTCGTAGCTACTGCAATGATTGGGCAGTTGCTTGGTTTTTTACGTACCAAGCTCATTAACGCCAATTTTAGTGGCGCGGGTGCAGACGATGCTGGTGTATACTTCGCCGCCTTTAATATTCCGGACTTATTCTTCTATGTTATCGCAGCCGGCGCCTTAGGTGTTACGGTTATCCCATACTTATCAGACAGGCTCCATAGCGGTGATAGGCGCGGAATGTGGGAGTTGTCTAATAGTATAATGAACCTGCTAGGGTTAATGTCCCTTGTTGTCGGTGTGGTTATTTTTGCCTTCGCTGAACCGTTGCTGAAGCATGTTGTCGCACCTGGACTAACTCCCGAGCAGCTGGATAATGCTGCGACCTTGATGCGATTTTTGGCGCTTAATCCGTTCTTATTTACAATATCCGGAATCCTTAGTAGCGCCCAGCAGACGATGGGCCGCTTCTTTTTCTTTGCCTGTGCGCCACTATTTTACAATATGTCAATTATTGTTAGTATCTATGCTTTCATGGGTACTAGCCTTGGTATTGTTGGCTTAGGCGTTGGCGCCTTTATAGGCGCTATTTTGCAGCTGGCGGTGGTTTGTATCGGCCTGATAGGCACTAAATTCCATTGGAAGCCAATGATTGCTTGGCAGAATAGCGATTTTAGGACTGTGCTTAAGCAAGTGCCGCCACGTTCGTTAGACCAAGGTATGGACCAGGTTCAGAGTCTAGTTGACACTAATTTCGCTTCGCGCATTGCCGGTGCCACTGGTATTAGCGTTTACAACAACGCCT
>Ga0190273_10000111_pt1 | contig 42734 bp, 43 predicted proteins | sample Popmic504IS_FD_134513 | JGI IMG/M metagenome (GOLD analysis project Ga0190273, IMG submission 134513) | Populus adjacent soil microbial communities from riparian zone of Shoshone River, Wyoming, USA - 504 IS | ecosystem: Environmental > Terrestrial > Soil > Riparian zone > Trees stand | place... | reverse complement strand
GGCTTTCGCCCCCCGGATCAGACCTCTTCGTCGTCGTCGCCGGCACCCGGAACGCCGATATCGTCGTCGCCGCCGAGATCGACCTCGTCGTCCGGATTTTCCTCGGCATCCTCGTCGATTTCGAGCTCGTCGGCGGCGAGATCGGCATCTTCCTTCTCGTCAGCGACCACTTCCTTCTTGGGCGCGTCATAGGGAAGCGGCTGCTTGGATTTCAGCACGGGCTCAGGGTCCCAGGCGACGCCGCATTCGATGCAGGTTACCGGATCTTCCTTGCCGAGATCGTAGAAGCGGGTCCCGCACTTCGGGCAGCTGCGCTTCGTGCCCCATTCAGCCTTCACCATCGGTGAGCAAACTCCGTACAGACAAATTGAAGAGAAAAGCCGCGGCGCGTGGAAGCCCGGCGGCTTGGTTGAGCGGCGCCTTGCCACATGGGGTGCGCGCTGTCAAAGCCCGGCCTTATGCACCACTCCCCGCCCCGCCTGGGCCGCTTTTCCCCGCGTGGGGCCTTGCGCGGCACCGCCGAAGTGCCGGGCGACAAATCGATTTCGCACCGCGCGCTGATCCTGTCCGCGCTGGCGCGGGGGCCGAGCGAGATACGCGGCTTGTCGCGCGGCGGCGACGTGATGAGCACAATGGCGGCGATGCGGGCCTTCGGGGCGCGGATCGAGGCGGAGGGCGAAGGCTGGGCGGTGGACGGCGTGGGCGTGGGAGCGCTGCTTCAGCCGGCCGAAGCGCTCGACATGGGCAACAGCGGCACTTCGGCGCGGCTGCTGATGGGGCTTGCGGCGACGCATCCGGTCACCGCCACCTTCGTTGGCGACGCTTCGCTGTCGCGGCGGCCGATGAATCGGGTGATCGGGCCCTTGAGCCGCTTGGGCGCGGAGTTCAGCGCCAGCCCAAGCGGGCGGCTGCCGCTGACCTTGCGCGGCATCTCTCCCGCCGCACCGCTGCTTCACCGCATGGAAGTGGCGTCCGCGCAGGTGAAGTCGGCGCTGCTTCTCGCCGCGCTCAATACGCCGGGTGTGACCCGCGTGGTGGAGCGGGTGCCGACGCGCGATCACTCTGAGCAGATGCTGGCGGGTGCGGGCGCCGAGTTGTGGTCGGAGGAGACACAGGAGGGCCGCCTCATCTCGCTTCGCGGCGAGGCGGAGTTGAAGCCGCAGCGCATCACTGTGCCGCGCGATCCGAGCCAGGCTGCGTTCCTGCTTGTGGCTGCGCTCGTCGTGCCCGGATCGGAAGTGCGGGTGAACGGCGTCGGCATCAACCCCACCCGCGCCGGGCTGTTCGAGGTGCTGCGCGCAATGGGCGCCGATCTCCGCTTCGAGGATCGACGGCAAGAGGGCGGAGAGCCGGTTGCCGACATCATTTCCCGCCATTCCGCGCTTACCGCCGTCGACGTGCCGCCCGAGCTCGCGCCGGCGATGATCGATGAATTTCCGATCTTCTTCATCGCCGCCGCCTTCGCGCAGGGCACCAGCCGCACCGCCGGGCTGGAGGAACTGCGCGTCAAGGAATCGGACCGCCTCGCCACAATGGCCGCCGGGCTCGCGGCGATCGGCGTGCAGGCGCAGGAGACGCCCGACGGCCTGCATGTCACCGGTAGCGGCGGCGATCCCCTGCCCGGCGGCGGCAGGGTGGACCCCCGCCTCGACCACCGCGTTGCGATGAGCTTCGCCGTCGCTGGTCTCCACGCGCGGGCCGCGATAGAGGTTGCCGACATGGCCCCCGTCGACACCAGCTTCCCCGGCTTCGCCGACACCCTGGAAGGCCTGAGCGCATGATCATCGCCGTCGACGGACCCGTGGCCAGCGGGAAGGGCACGATCGCCAAGGCGCTCGCCCGCCACTACGCCCTCCCCCACCTCGACACCGGGCTCCTTTACCGCGCCGTGGGCCTCAACCTGCTGCGCTGGGGCGGCGATCCCGACAGCGAATTCGCCGCGGCGCGCGCCTGCCAGTTCGAGCAGACCGACTTCGACGATCCCGAGCTCAAGAGCGAAACGGTTGGGGGAATCGCCTCGCGAATCTCGGCCTACCCGCTGGTCCGCGCGGCCTTGGTGGAGCGCCAGCGCGACTTCGCCCTCCAGCCCGGCGGCGCGGTGCTCGACGGCCGCGACATCGGCACGGTGATCGCGCCGGACGCCACCGCCAAGCTGTTCGTCACCGCAAGCCCGGAAGTGCGCGCCGGCCGCCGCTTCGACGAACTCACCCGAATGAACCTCCAAGTCCACCTCGAAGACGTGCTGCTCGACATTCAGGCGCGCGATGCCCGCGACAGCGGCCGCGCCGCCGCGCCGTTGGTGATGGCGCAGGACGCCCACCTGCTCGACACCAGTGAGGTCGGCATCGAAGAGGCTGTCGCCCAGGCGATCGCCGCCGTGGAACGGCGCCGCGCCGCCGCTTCGGCCTGAGATACGCGCGCGCTTGATCGACCCCGCTGCCACGCCCGACGCGCTGCCCGACCGGCTCGCCACGCTGGACATCCTGCGCGGGCTGGCTGCGCTCGGCGTCTGCCTCGGCCATTTCGCGATCGGCGTCCTCGGCGGGGTGAAATATGAGGCGGCGATCCCGTTGCTCAGCCTGGGCTTTTACGGGGTGCCGATCTTCTTCGTCATTTCCGGCTTCGTGCTGCCGCTGAGCCTCGAGCGCGGCGGCTACACGCTTCGCGGGGCGCCGATCTTCCTCGCCCGGCGCCTGACCAGGATCGGGCCGCCCGCCTGGATCACCATCATCGGGTCGGTGGCCCTGTTCTTCCTGCTCGACCGGGTGAAGGGCGGCGCGCCGTTCTGGAGCGCGGACCTGTCGCCGGCGCGGCTGGCGCACAATCTCGCCTTCACCATCCCGTTCACGTCGCAAAGCTGGATCAACGGCGTGCTCTGGACCCTTTCGGTCGAGCTGCAATATTACCTGTTCCTCGCCCTCGTCTTCCCCTTGGCGTTCCGCAGCGGCCGCACGATGGCGCTCACCGCCTTGCTGCTGTGGTGCGCGTATTACCTGCCCGTCCCCAAGGCGCAGACCTTCCTGCTCCACAACCTCGCCTTCCTGATCGGCGGGCTGGTTTTCATGTTCCGCGCAGGACGGGTCGGAAGGGTCGAGCTCTACGCCGGCCTCGCGGCGCTCACCCTCGCCGCCGGCTGGCGGATCGGCGTCGGCGAGGCGGCGGCAAGCCTGGTCGCCGCGCTCGTCATCCTCCACGCCGACCTGCGCTTCCGGGTCGGCGCGTTCCTTGGGCGAATCTCCTATTCGCTATACCTGATCCACTGGATGACCGGGCTCGTGCTCGCCAATGTGATCATCCGCTTCGTTCCGCCCACCGGGGCCGCGGCCAGGCTGTTCCTCTATCTCGCCTGCCTTGCCGGTACGCTGATCGCCGCCTGGGTCTTCTACCGCGTGGTCGAGCGCCCGAGCCTGGTGCTGGCCAAGCGGATCGGCGGCCGCTCGCGCGGTCGGGCGCAGACCGCCGACCCGCCGCTCTAAGAGCACCGCTGCGGGACGCCCAAGCACCGCGAAAGACGCGCTTTTTCGCCACACTACTGGACCTTTGCGCGCCGTGAACATATATCGAACACATGGCCCGGCTTGACACTCGCGAGAAGCTCGCAATCCTTGCCGATGCGGCGAAATATGATGCCTCCTGCGCCTCCTCCGGCACTGCCAAGCGGGACAGCAAAGACGGTAAAGGCATCGGGTCCACCGAGGGTATGGGCATCTGCCACGCTTATGCGCCGGATGGGCGATGCATCTCCTTGCTCAAGATCCTGCTGACCAATAGCTGCATCTTCGACTGCCATTATTGCATCAACCGCAAGAGCTCCAACGTGCGCCGCGCCCGCTTCACGCCGGAGGAAGTGGTGGAACTCACCCTCTCCTTCTACCGGCGCAATTATATCGAGGGGCTGTTCCTGTCGTCGGGCATCATCTCCTCGTCCAACTACACGATGGAGCAGCTCGTCCAGGTGGCGCGCAGCCTGCGCGAGGACCACGATTTCCGCGGCTACATCCACCTCAAGACCATCCCCGACGCCGACCCCGAGCTGGTCCGCCAGGCGGGGCTGTATGCCGATCGTATTTCAATCAACGTCGAGCTGCCCACGGTCGGTGGCCTGAAGCGCCTTGCGCCTGAGAAGGACGGCGCCCGAATCGAAAGCGCGATGGGCGACATGAAGGGGGCGATCGAGGAAGGCGCGGACGCCAAGAAGCGGTTCAAGTCTGCGCCCAATTTCGCGCCAGCGGGGCAATCCACCCAGATGATCGTCGGCGCCGATGCCGCCACGGACCGCGACATCGTGGTTCGGGCGAGCACGCTTTACGACCGCTTCCGCCTCCGCCGGGTTTATTACTCGGCCTTTTCGCCGATCCCGGACGCAAGCGCCGTTCTGCCGCTCAACCGGCCGCCGCTAATGCGCGAGCACCGGCTCTATCAGTCGGACTGGCTGATGCGCTTCTACGGCTTCACGCCGGCGGATGTGGTCGACGCCGCCGAGCCCTCCGGCATGCTGCCGCTCGACATCGATCCCAAGCTCGCCTGGGCGCTGAAGCACCGCGGCAACTTTCCGGTCGATGTGAACCGAGCGCCGCGCGAAGCGCTGCTACGCGTGCCGGGGCTTGGCGTGAAGGCGGTGGACAAGGTCATCGCGTCGCGCCGCTGGCGGCGGCTTACCTTGGCCGACGTGGGGCGGTTGACCGTGTCGGTGGCCAAGGTGCGGCCGTTCCTGATCGCGGAAGATTGGCGGCCGACGCTTCTTACCGACAAGGCGGATCTGACGCAGTGGGTGAAGCCCAAGACGGAGCAGCTTGAACTGTTCGCGGCTTGAGACTCTTCACCTCTGCCCCTCTCCCCTTGCGGGAGAGGGAGGGACCCGCCCGCGCAGCGGGTGGGAGGGTGAGGGATTGAGGTTCAAGAACAGTCCCTCACCCTCCCATTGCTGCGCAATGGGTCCCTCCCTCTCCCGAAATGGGAGAGGGGCGAAGGTCGGGGTTACGCGTTGAGCCGGGCACGATGAGAACCGTTCAGCTCGATGCACCCGACGATTTCGAAGGCTGGCGCGATGCGGCCCGCGCTCTGGCGCTCGCCGGGGTGCCCGCCGAGGAGGTCGCCTGGCGAACCGGCGCGAGCGCGGGCGACCTGTTCGGGGCGGCGGCTACCGAGGCCCCCCTCCCCGCCGCCGACGCCCCGGCCTTTTCCGTTCCCCGCGCCTTCGTCAGCCTCGCCAAGTCCGCGATCTGCCACAGCAATCCGGAGCGCTTCGCCCTGCTTTACGCCCTGCTGCTGCGCCTGCGCGAGGAGCCCGGCGCGATGGAGGACAGCGCCGCGCCTCTCCTTCGCCGGCTCGAGCGCATGGCCAAGGAGGTGCGCCGCGACATCCACAAGATGCACGCCTTCGTGCGCTTCCGCGAAGTGGCGGCGGAGGATGGCACGGCGCGGTTCGTCGCCTGGTTCGAGCCCGATCACCACATCGTCCGCGCCGCCGCGCCGTTCTTCGCCCGCCGCTTCGCCTCGATGCTGTGGTCGATCCTGACTCCGGAGCTGTCGGTGCACTGGGATGGGGAACGGCTGACGGAGAGCCCCGGCGCGACCCGCGCGTCGGCCCCCGAAGGCGATCCGGTCGAGGAGGTCTGGAAGACCTATTACGCCTCCATCTTCAACCCCGCGCGGCTCAAGGTCGGCGCGATGGTGAAGGAGATGCCCAAGAAATATTGGAAAAACATGCCCGAAACCGCGTTGGTGGGCGAGCTTATCGCAGGGGCGCAGGCGCGCGAGGCGAAGATGGTGGAAACGTCACGCGGAGAGATTGGCGGCAACGTCGGCATCGCCTGGGAGGGCGTGCGCGACGAAGCCAAGGGCTGCACCCGCTGCCCGCTTTACCGCTGCGGCACCCAGACGGTGTTCGGCGAAGGGCCGCTCGACGCGCCGCTGATGTTCGTCGGGGAGCAGCCCGGCGACCAGGAGGACCTTGCCGGCCGGCCCTTTATCGGCCCCGCCGGGCAGCTCTTCGACCAGGCGCTCGGCGATGCCGGGATCGACCGCAAGGCGGCGTACGTCACCAATGCGGTCAAGCATTTCAAGTTCGAGCAGCGTGGCAAACGCAGAATCCATTCAAAGCCGAACGGCGGCGAGATCGACGCCTGCCGGTGGTGGATCGAGCAGGAGCGAAGCCTGATCCGCCCGCGGGTGACCGTCGCGCTCGGCGCGACCGCGGCGCGTTCGCTGTTCGGGCGGGTGGTCACCATCTCCTCGGTCCGCGGCCAGCCCCATGCCTTGGCGGAGGGCGGTGAGGCGTGGGTCACCGTTCACCCCAGCTTCCTGCTCCGCGTCCGCGACAATCGCGACGAGGAATATGCGCGGTTCGTCGAGGACCTGGCGCGGGTGAAAGAGCGGCTGGCGGAGATCGGGGCTTAACTCCCCTCCCGGACAGGGAGGGGCCGGGGGTGGGTCGCGTTCGAGGTGGCTCGACGCCGCCGAGGACGCCCTGCCAAGCACAGCGCCCTGAGCTCGCGCCATCGCGCTCGCCCCCACCCCTGCCCCTCCCTTGCAGGGAGGGGTGTTTTACAGCCTCACCAGCATCTTGCCCGTGTTGCCGCCACTGAACAGGTCCAGGAACGCCTGCGGAGTCGACTCCAGCCCTTCGCGCACGGTTTCGCGGCTCTTGACCTGGCCGTTGGCGATCCAGCCGCCCATGTCGCGGTAGAAGTCGCCCAATTCGGCCAGGTAATCGGTGTAGATGAAACCCTTGATGGCGATGCGCGCCGCGATCACCCGCATGATGAAGCGGAACGCCGCCGGCTCGCCGCCATTGTAGCTGTCGATCATTCCACAGATCGCGAAGCGGGCATTGTTGCGCGCGGTGGCGAAGGCGGCGTCGAGATGGTCGCCGCCGACATTGTCGAAATAGACGTCGATGCCCTTGGGCGCCGCCGCCATCAGGCCCTTCAAGATCGGCTCCGCTTTGTAGTCGATCGCAGCATCGGCGCCGAGGTCCTTGACCCAGGCCGCCTTGTCCGCCCCGCCGGCCGAGCCGATCACCGTCATGCCCTTGGCCTTGGCGATCTGCACCACCGCCGATCCGACAGCGCCCGCCGCGGCGGAGACGAACACCGTGTCGCTCTCCTTGGCTTCCGCCGTCCGGAGCAGCCCGAAATAGGCCGTCGCGCCGGTGAGGCCGAGATTGCCGAGCCATTGATGATCCTCGACGGGCAGCGGCTGCACCTTGTTGAAGGCCTCGGCGGGTCCGGTCGCCGCCTCGCGCCAGCCCTGCATGTGGAACACCGTGTCGCCGACCGCGAAGCCCGGGGCGCGGCTTTCCACCACCTTGCCGACCGCCCCACCCTGCAGCGGCGCGCCGACTTCGAACGGCGGGACGTAGCTTTTCACGTCGTTCATGCGGCCGCGCATGTAGGGATCGACCGAGAGCCAGTTGTTCTCCACCCGCAGCCAGCCGTCCTGCAGCGGCGCGAGCGGCGCGTCGCCAAGCTCGAAATTGTCGGTCGTCGGCATGCCATTGGGCCGCGACTTGAGAAGCCAGGCGCGCGTGGTGTCGGTCATGTTTGCTACTTCTCCAAAAGCTTCTGATGCCGCGCATGCCTTGCCCGCGCGCCTGAGTCAAAACGGCCCGGCTGTCGCGTAAACAGCCGGGCCGTCCGTTCCCGTGCCCGTCAAAACGGGCGGCGAGAACTATTCGTCGCGCGGCGTTTCCTTGTCGTCGCGATAGGTGCCCGAGAAGCTGCGGTTGAGCACGTGCGGGCCATCGCTCCCCTGATCGGGCTTTTCAAACAACGCGCGGCTGCGATCCTCGTCCCGCCACTCGTTCATCGCCTGCTCGGCGGTGCGGTTGAGAGTCACCTTGTCGGCGACATTCTCGATCCAGGAGCAGGGCACCGAATGGTGGACGCCGCCGGCATTGGGATCGGAGCGGGTGAGGATGATGCGGTCGCCGCTTACCTTGTCCACCGTGCCGATATGGGCGCCGTCGGAGCCGAGCACCTCCATCTGCTCGCGCGCGGTGCCGACCATCTGGCGTTGGCCCTGGCGCTTGGAGCGCCAGCCGCCGAACTCGTTCTCGAACTTCGACTGATGCTCGCGGCGATATTCGTCATAATCGCGGTCGAGCTCCTCCATCTGGCGGCGGCGCCATTCGGAATAATGCGGATCGTGCTGCTGACCGCCGCCGCCGCCCTGGAACGACTGGCCGCCACCGCCGTAGCTCGATTGCCCGCCGCGTCCGTAATCGCCGGTCATCGGGACATGCGAGGGTGCGGAGGAGCCCCGTCCGCCGAAGCCGCCGCCGCCACTTTGCTGCTCGCGGAAGCCGTTGCCGCGTTGCTCACGGCTATAATCAGGGCGGTCCTGATCGCGCGGCCCGCGTGCGCCGTAATGGCTGTCGTCGCCCGCGCCGGGGCGGCGCCCGCGCTCGCCGCCGACCGAGTCGGTGAACCAGCCGGGACGCCCGGGGCGGTCGCGGTTCCAGCTTTCGGCTTCCTGGTTGCCCCAGCCGCCGCCGAAGCCGCCGCCGCCAAGTGCGCCGGAGCCGCCGCGATCGCCGTAACCGTTGTCGCGGGGCGCGCGCTCGTAGCCGCGCGCGTCTTCATGATCGCCGCCGCCGAACCAGGAGCGCGCGGCCTCGCTGGCGCGCTCGAAGAAGCCGCGATCCTCATCGCCGCCGCCGCCGCCGCCGCCGCGTCCGTCATGGCCGCCGCCGCGTCCGTCGTGCCCGCCCGGCCCCCAGCCGGAGGCTTCGCGGCGCCCTTCGTTCCAGCCGCGCCCGCCGCCGCTGCCTTCGCGATGGCCGCGGTCGCGCCCATAGTCGCGGCCGCCGTCACGCCCGCGTTCACGGTCAGAGCCGTAGCGATCGTCATTGCCCATCATCACTCTCCTTGGCTGTGTCGCACATACCCACGCGAACCAATCCGCGCCTGCGATCCTGAGGGGAGAACGAAGGCCGGAACGGCTGCGTTCCGGATGGCGGGCCGGGCCGTTCGCATGCTCCGCCGAAACGAACATGGGTTAGTCCCGCGGAGACCCGCCGGCGGGCAAAAAGCCGCATTGCGCAAACCGGACGGGGCGGCTAATTGAACGCCTTCCCAGCCCTGCCGAAAAGCGGGGAACCGGCTGCCCAAAAGGCGCGGGGCTGTAGCTCAGATGGGAGAGCGCTGCAATCGCACTGCAGAGGTCAGGGGTTCGATTCCCCTCAGCTCCACCAGCCTTCGCTCTATCACATCATCGAAGATCACGGCGCCGCGCCAAGGCAATACCCGCCAGATTCTGATTGCGTTGAATCCACCTGATCCGCCTTGGCGGTGCTGACGCCGCTGCTTCCTCAAACGCCGCCCTGTGTTCAAGCGCCGCTTGGCCTCGGCCCCTAGCAGCGCCGTTCGCCTGGGCGATGACGTGGGCGCTGTCGCCGAGGAGGTCGAAGTCGCTTTCGCCTGACGCCTGCGCGACGCGCAAGGCCGTCCGGAGCGCGAGCCATTCGGCGTCTTCGCTGGTGCCGGAGCCCAGGTCGTCGAACACGTGGGTGACGCCGCGGAGCACCACTGCGACTTCGATCCTGCCCGGATTGGGGCGGCAGCCGCCGTCGAAATAGACCTTGAGCCGCCGCGCGCCCGCTACGCCGCCCATGCGGAGAGGTCCTCTTCCTCGCCGATCAGGGCGAGGCCGTGGGCGATGGAGGTAAGCTCGTTGCCACTTGCAATCCGCTCGGCCCCGAACCGCTCAGCGAACAGGCGGCGGATGCGCGGGATGAGGGAGCTTCCGCCGGTCAGGAAGACTCGGTCGACCTCGCTTATGCTGACGCCGGCCGAGGCCAGGGCGCGGCCGAGCGCGTCTTCGATCCGCTCGATATCGGGCGCGATCCAGCCTTCAAAGGCGGCGCGCGTCACCTCCGCCTCGATCGACAGGCCGCCGCCGCTGAAGCGGAAGCGCGCGGCCTCGCTTGCGGACAGATCGCGCTTCACCTGCCCGACCGCTTCGTAGAGGCGATAGCCGAGTTCCTGTTCGACCACCGCGATCATGCGAGCGATAGGCACGGGATCGAGCGCCGCGCGCCTGAGCTTGTCGAGTTCCGCCAGAGTCTTGCGGTTGCGCATGAAGGCCAAGCGCGACCAGTCCGCGAAGTCGTTGAAATAACCGCCGGGTATCTCGAGCACCTTGTCGAACGAGCGGTAGGCGCCGCCCTTGCCGAGCAGCGGCATGACGAGATTGTCGAGGATCCGGTAATCGAAGCGGTCGCCGGCGATGCCGACGCCGGCATGGCCGAGCGGAACGCAGCGCCGCGCGGCACCCGGCGCCGCGATCCGCACCAGCGAGAAGTCGCTGGTCCCGCCGCCGAAATCCGCGACCAGCACGGTGGCCGGCTCGGTGAGGCCCGCCGCGAAGCTGAAGGCGGCGCCCATCGGCTCGTAGACATAGTGCAGCTCGGCGCCAAGGCCGGCGAAGACCGCGTTGTAGCGCTCGCGGGCGAGGCTTTCGTCGGGGCGGTGGCCGGCATATGCAACCGGGCGGCCGACCACGACACGCGCCGCCTTGCCGTCCAGCGCGTCGCCGGAATGTTCGGCAAGCTTGCGGACGAAGGTGCGGCCTAGGCCCTCGAAGCGGTGGCGCCGCTCGAAGATCGTCGCATGCTCGAAGCTGGGCGACGCGGCGACGGTCTTGAACGACTGGATGAAGCGGCTGCCTTCCGGATATTCGAGATATTCGGCCACCGCCCAGGGCCCAGCCTCCACCGCGATCCGCGCCTCCTCCTCCCAGAAGCACAAGGCCGAGCGGAACACCGGGTCCGCACCGTCCGGCCCCAGCAGCGGCACCAGCGCGGACTGGCCGCCGCGCGCGATCGCCGCGACCGAATTGGTCGTTCCGAAGTCGAGGCCGAGGACGGCGGAAGGCGCAGGATTGGACATGGGCTGCGCTGCCTAGCCGCCTCCCCTCGCAAGCGCAAAGCGGACGTGTAAGGTAGGCCCATGCGGACCCGGCAAAGCATCTGCGACAAGAAAGCGCGCTACGCGTCCGAGGAGGATGCGCGCGCCGCCGCCAAGCGGTTCGCGCTGCCCCTCCTCCCCTATCGCTGCGACCGGTGCCGGCAGTTCCACCTCACCAGCCGGACAAAGGGCAAGTTTCAGCGCGGCTAAGTCCACCCGGACCAACGCCGGCCTATCGGAGCGAGGCAGCCCAGTAGAGGTTGGGATCGTGGCACCACATGTCGATCACGCGGCCCTTGATCCTCAGGTAGCCCGATCCCTTTGAGAGGTATGAATTCCAATATTCCTTACCAAGGTTGGCGGCGGCGATGGTGACCAGGGTGCCGTGGCGGCTGGCGAGAAGATCGAAGACCTTCTTGTCAGCGGCGATCGTCTTGCACTTGCCGGTGTCCCATCCCTCCGCCGCGGCAGGATCGTCGAAGAGGATGATCGTTTGTCCGCTTACCTCGACATAGCCGCTCAGGACGACCGTTGCCGCCGGTTCGGCTCTGCTCGCTTTGACGGCCGGCTGCGCGGGTACGCAGGCCGGCAGCATCATCGCGGAGGCGACCGCTAGAAAGGAAACGCTTCTCACCGGCGGGCTTACGCTTCGCCGATCTTGTCTTGGGTCCTGGTGTCGAAGTCGCTGGCCTCGTGCCGCTCGTGGAGCTGGGAGGCGGGATCGCCCATTACCCGGTTGACCATCCTACCGCGCTGCACTGCCGGGCGGGCGCCGACCTGTTCGGTCCAGCGGCCGAGATGCTTGTAGCTGCCGACATCGAGGAACTCGGCCGCGCTGTAGAGCTCGCCGCGCACCAGGCCTCCGTACCAGGGCCAGATGGCGATGTCGGCGATCGTGTAATCGGGCCCGGCGATATACTCGTTCTCGGCCAGGCGGCGGTCGAGGACGTCGAGCTGGCGCTTGGCTTCCATGGCGTAGCGGTTGATCGCATATTCGATCTTCACGGGCGCATAGGCATAGAAATGACCGAAGCCGCCGCCGACGAACGGCCCGCTGCCCATCTGCCAGAACAGCCAGGACAGGCACTCCGCCCGCGCCGCGCCGCCTTCCGGCAGCAGCGCGCCGAACTTCTCGGCGAGGTAGACGAGGATGGCGCCCGATTCGAACACGCGCACCGGCTCGGGCCCGCTCCGGTCGAGCAAGGCCGGGATCTTGGAGTTCGGGTTGACCGAGACGAAGCCGCTGCCGAACTGGTCGCCGTCCATGATCTTGATCAGCCAAGCGTCATATTCCGCGCCCGTGTGGCCGAGCGCGAGCAGTTCCTCGAGCATGATCGTCGCCTTTACGCCGTTGGGCGTCGCAAGCGAATAGAGCTGAAGCGGGTGGCGGCCGACCGGCAGTTCCTTGTCGTGAGTCGCGCCGCTGATCGGCCGGTTGATGCTTGCGAACCGACCACCGCTCTCCGCGTCCGGGGTCCAGACCTGAGGGGGAATGTAGTCGCTGCTGTCCGTCATGAGGGCCTCGCGTGGCAGGAGTGAAGCGCGCCGGGACGCGCCGCCTTTAGCGGGTGTCAGGTGGTGCGGCGTGCGCTAGACCGCAAGCCATGCGCACTTTCCTCCTCCCGCTCCTCGCCCTCCTCGCCCCCGCCCCCGCCGCCGCCCAGGAGCCCGCGGCCATCCTACTCCGCCCCGCACGCGTGTTCGACGGCGTCGATCCCCGGCCGCACGAAGGCTGGTCGGTGCTGGTGCGCGGCGACAGGATCGAGGCGGCGGGGCCGAACCTCGCCGCACCTGCGGGTGCCAAGGTGATCGACCTGCCCGGCACCACCCTGATGCCCGGCATGATCGAGGGCCATTCGCACCTCTTCCTCCACCCGTACAATGAGACAAGCTGGGACGATCAGGTCCTGAAGGAGCCGGAAGCGCTGCGCACCGCGCGGGCGGTGAACCACGCCCGCGCCACCCTCCACGCCGGCTTCACCACCGTGCGCGATCTCGGCACGGAGGGCGCGGGCTATGCCGATGTCGGCCTGAAACAAGCGATCGAGCAAGGCATCGTCGAAGGCCCCCGCATGCAGATCGCCACCCGGGCGCTGGTCGCGACCGGCAGCTACGGGCCGAAGAGCGCCGACCCCGACTTCCCGATCCTCGGCGCCGAAGCCGCCGACGGCGACCGCCTCGTCACCGCCGTCCGCCACCAGATCGGCGCGGGCGCGGACGTGGTGAAATTCTATGGCGACTATCGCTGGCGGCCGGGCGAGGACAGCCAGCCGACCTACACGGAAGGCGAACTGCGCGCCGCGACGGAGGCCGCGCACTCGGCAGGCCGCAAGGTCGCCGTCCACGCAAGCACCCCCGAGGCGATGCGCCGTGCGGTCATGGCGGGCGCCGATACGATCGAGCACGGCAATGGCGGCACGCCTGAAATCTTCCGCCTGATGAAGCAAAAGGGCGTCGCGCTCTGCCCCACCCTCGCCGCGACCGACGCGATCTCCCGCTACCGCGGCTGGAACGGTTTGGCGCCCGAGCCCGCCGCGGTCGCCGAGAAGCGCAAGAGCTTCGCCGCCGCCCTCGCCGCCGGCGTGCCGATGTGCATGGGCGGCGACGTCGGCGTTTATCCGCACGGCGAGAATGCCCGCGAGATGGAGCTGATGGCCGCCTACGGCATGACGCCCGCGGCGGTGCTGATCGCGGCGACCAGCGGCAATGCGCGCCTGTTCGGCCTCGACGCCAAGCTCGGCGCGGTGAAAAGCGGGTTGCTTGCCGACCTCGTTGCGGTGGAAGGCGACCCCACCCGCGACATCGCCGCGGTGCGCCGGGTCCGCTTCGTGATGAAGAACGGGAAAGCCGTCGAAGGCTATTGAGCCGCCGCCGCAAGCGCCTCGCGGACCCGGGCAAGCGCAAGCTCCACCGGCTCCCCCTCCCCCATCAGTGCGAACGAGCCGTTCAGCGCGAACGCGCAATGGCCGTGCACCGTCGCCACCAGCGAGCGCGCAAGCCGCGGCGCCGCCTCCCGCCGCCCCTCCGGCAGCGCCGCCGCAACCTCGGCCGCAACGATCTCGGTCAGCCCGCCGCGCAGCCGGTCCTCTTCCTCCGGCATCTCCATGCCGGCGGGAAGCCGATGGTCGTAGATCGCCATCCACAAGTTCGAATTCTCGCGCGCAAAGGCGAAATAGCCCTCCACCAGCCCCCGGATCCGGTCGCCGCCCTCCGCCGCCGCGAGCCGCGCCCGAAGCGCCTCGCTCCACAGCACAAAGGTGCGGCTGTTGATCGCCACGATCAGCCGGTCGAGGGTGCCGAACACGTTGTACAAAGTCCCGATCGAATAGCCGATCTGCTTCGCCAGCTCCCGCGCGGAGAAGCGCGCAAAGCCGACCTGCGCCATCTGCCGGTGCCCCTCCGCAAGGATCATCTCGGCCAGTTCGGCGCGGCTATGGTCGGATCGTCTGCCCATCGCCACCGCCTAGACAATAAATTGAACAGTGTCGAATATTTTAATTGAACACCGCTCAGTTTAAGCCTACACACCTCCTCCTCGACTGTCTTTCTAAGGAACAAATCCCCCGTGTCCGCACCCGATCTCTCCCTGCTCGGCAAGCGCCGCTTCGGCCCGCTCTTCGCGGTCCAGTTCCTCGGCGCCTTCAACGACAACCTCCTCAAGTTCGCGCTCCTGTTCCTCGCAAACTTCGGCCTCTACGCCGCCGATCCGGCCCGCGCCGAGATGCTGGCCACGGTGGCCACCGGCCTGTTCATCCTGCCCTACTTCCTGTTCTCCGCCCTCGCCGGCCAGATCGCCGACGCCTGGGACAAGGCGAAGCTGGTCCGCGCCGTGAAGCTTGCCGAAATCGGCATCATGGCCTTGGCGCTCACCGGCTTCTGGGTCCAGTCGGTGCCCCTGCTCCTCGCCAGCCTGTTCCTGATGGGCCTCCATTCGACCATCTTCGGACCGGTCAAATATTCGATCCTCCCGCAGCACCTGAAGGACGGCGAGATCATGGGCGGCACCGGCCTGATCGAGGCCGGCACCTTTCTCGCCATCCTCGGCGGCCAGCTCCTCGGCGGCATCATCCCGCCGTGGCAGGCGGGGCTCGCCGCCACCGGCCTCGCCATCCTCGGCTTCCTGATCAGCCTCGCCGTGCCGGCCGCCCCGGCCACCGCGCCCGGGCTCAAGATCGACACCAACGTCTTCCGCTCGACCTGGCACATCCTCAAGGCGGCGAAGCATGGCCGCGGCGTCTGGCTGTCGATCCTCGGCATCAGCTGGTTCTTCTCGGTCGGCGCCGTCCTCCTCTCCGAATTCGCGCCGCTCGTCGGCAACGTGCTGGGCGGCCGCCAGGAAGTCGCCACACTGTTCCTGCTCGTCTTCTCGCTCAGCGTCGCGCTCGGCTCGGTGGTCGTGAACAAGCTGCTCAAAGGCGAAGTCTCCGCGCGCTTCGTGCCGATCTCGGCCCTGTTCCTCGCCGGCTTCATGATCGACCTGTGGCTTTCGACGAGGGGCTACGTCCCCGCCGCGGCCCCCGCCACCGTCGGCGCGTTCGTGGCGAGCGCCGGGAGCTGGCGCATCCTGGTCGACCTTGCCGGCATCGCCTTTGCCGGAGGCATGTTCATCGTCCCCCTCTACGCCATCCTCCAGACCCATAGCCCGGCGGGCGAGCGCTCGCGCACCATTGCCGCCAACAACATCGTCAACGCCGCCGTCACGGTGGCGATGGTCGGCGTGCTTGCGGCTTTGCTGGCCCAGGGCGTCACCATCCCGGCGATTATCGCCATCCTGGGCTTCGCGACACTTGCCGTCGCCCTCATCTCCTGCTGGCTGCTGCCGGAGATGCTGATCAAGAGCATGATCCGCGGCACCTTGCGCCTCCTCTACCGCGTCGAAGTCGCGGGCACCGAGAACATGCCGCAGCCGGGCGAGCGCGCGGTGGTGGTGGTCAACCACGTCTCCTTTCTCGACGGCCTGCTGCTTGCCGCCTTTCTCCCCGGAAAGCCGACCTTCGCCGTCCACAGCGCTATCGCCAAGGCCTGGTGGGTGCGCCCCTTCCTGGGGCTGTTCGATGCTTTTCCGGTCGATCCCACCAACCCGATGTCGGCCAAGGCGATGGTCCGCGCCGTCAAGGAAGGCCGCACCCTGGTGATCTTCCCTGAAGGGCGGATCACCGTCACCGGCGCGCTGATGAAGGTGTTCGACGGCCCCGGCATGGTCGCCGGCAAGGCCGACGCGCCGATCGTCCCCGTCCGCATCGACGGCGCCCAATACACGCCTTTCTCGCGCCTGCGCGGCAAGGTGCGGCTGCGGATGTTCCCCAAGATCCGCCTCACCGTTCTCCCGCCGCGCCGCTTCGCGATCGAAGGCGAGATGAGCGCCCGCGCCCGCCGCGCGCTCGCCGGCCGCCGCCTGTACGATGAGATGAGCGAAATGATCTTCGCCACCTCGCAAACCGAGCAGACCTTGTTCGAAGCCCTGCTGGACGCGCAAGCCATCCACGGCCGCGGCGCCAAGGTGCTGGAGGACATCAAGCGCCAGCCGCTGAGCTACGGCCGCCTCGTCACGAGCAGCTTCGCCCTCGGCCGCGCCCTCGCCGCCGCGACGAACCGGGGCGAGAATGTCGGCGTCCTTCTCCCCAACGTCTCCGGCGTCGCGGTGACCTTCTTCGGCCTCAACGCCTACGGACGCGTGCCGGCGATGCTCAACTACACGGCGGGCCTCGCCAACCTCAAAGCCGCCTGCACCGCCGCGGAGGTGCGCACGATCGTCACCGCCCGCGCTTTCATCGACCAGGCAAAGCTCAGCGAGACGGTGCGCGGCCTGGAGGCGGAGGGCGTTCGAATCCTTTGGCTCGAAGACCTCGCCGCGACCATCGGCACAGGCGCCAAACTGCGCGCCGCCCTCGCCGCCCGCTTCGCCCGGGGCAAGCACCGCCGCCTGCGCACCTCGCCCGACGAAGCGGCGGTGATCCTGTTCACCAGCGGCTCGGAAGGCCTGCCCAAGGGCGTCGTCCTCACCCACCGCAACCTGCTCGCCAACTGCCGCCAGCTTTCCGCCCGAATCGACTTCAACGCGTCCGACGTGGTGCTCAACGCCCTGCCCGTTTTCCACAGCTTCGGCCTGACCGGCGGCACCCTGCTGCCGCTGCTCAGCGGGGTGAAGACTTTGCTCTACCCAAGCCCCGCTCCACTACCGAATCGTGCCGGCGCTCGCCTACGATGCAAACGCCACCATCCTGTTCGGCACCGACACCTTCCTCGCCGGCTATGCCCGAATGGCGCACGCCTATGATTTTTATTCGCTGCGCTACATCTTCGCCGGCGCCGAACGGGTCCGCGACGAGACGCGCGCCGCTTATTCGGACAAATTCGGGCTGCGCATCCTGGAAGGCTATGGCGCAACCGAGGCGGGGCCGGTGATCGCCGTCAACACACCGATGCACTATCGCGCCGGCACCGTCGGCCGCCTCCTGCCCGGCATCGAGACCCGCCTGGAGGCGGTGCCCGGCATCGATTCCGGCGCGCGGCTCTCGATCCGCGGCCCCAACATCATGGCCGGCTACCTCAAGCACGATGCGCCGGGCGTGCTGCAGCCCCCGGAAGGCGGCTGGCACGACACCGGCGATATCGTCGCGATCGACCCGGAAGGCTTCATCGCCATCAAGGGCCGCGCCAAGCGCTTCGCCAAGATCGGCGGCGAGATGGTCTCCCTCCCAGCCGTCGAAGGCTATGCGGCGGCGCTCTGGCCGGAGGCTGACCACGCCGTCGTCACCCGCCCCGACCCACGCAAGGGCGAGCAGCTCGTCCTGTTCACCACCTGCGCGCAAGCCGACGCAAAGGCGCTGCAGGCCTGGGCACGCGCCAACGGAGTCCCCGAACTGATGGTGCCGCGCGACGTTCGGGTCGTCGAGTCCCTCCCCGTGCTCGGCACCGGCAAGCTCGATTACGTGACAATGAGCGCCGCCGCTTCGGCGGAGCGTGAGAAGGTGGTGGCTTAGGCCCCGATTTTGGGCGGCAGGGGGAAGAGGTTGACGAAGCGCTCGGCAAGCGCCCGGTCACCCTCCACCTTCAGCGCACCCTGCGCCTCCAGGGCGGCGATCGGCACCCCGCCGTAAACGGCCCCGGCGATCGCGGGCGCGGTGCCGGTGAAGACCAGGTCGGCGCCGGTCACGCTGCCCCGTTCCACCTCTACCGCCCCGCCGCCGATGGTCAGCAGATACGCCTCACGCCCGAGCCGAAACCCGACGCGTGCTCCCATCCCCTCGATGCGCGACGGATCGACCATGGTCCGGAACGACGTCATTAGCGACACGGCGCTCAGCGGCATCGTCGGATCGTGCGTCGGCGAGCGCACGGCCCAGCGGCCGAGCACCTGGAAGATCGGCTCGCTCTCATACCCCCAAGGAGTCAACTCATAGACCTGGGTGGAGGCGGGCGGCGGCAGCTTGCGCTTCACCAGCACCCCCGCCGCTTCGAGCCCCTCGAGCCGCTGGGTCAGCACATTGGCGCTGATCCCCGGCAAATCGGCGCGCAGGTCGCTGAACCGCTTGGGCCCAAGCAGCAGCTCGCGCATCACCAGCAGCGCCCAGCGCTCCCCAACCAGGTCCAGCGCATGCGCCGCCCCGCACGCATCGCCGTAGCTGCGGGGACTTTTGGTTGCTTTTTCTAACGACATGGTTGCTTTTTATAACTCACGCGGGCATCAACGTCAAACAGATGATTCGCACCAGGGAGCGAAACCGATGGCCAAGATGATCTTCATGAACCTGCCCGTGACCGACCTCCCCCGGTCGCTCGCCTTCTACAAGGAGCTCGGCGCGGTTCAGAACCCGCAGTTCAGCGACGACACCGCGGCGATGGTGAGCTTTTCCGAAGCGATCAACGTTATGCTCCTCACCCACGACAAGTTCCGCATGTTCACCGACAAGGCGATCGGCGATCCGCTCACCTCCGTGCAGGTGCTGCTCGCGCTCGGGCTGGACAGCCGCGAGGCAGTCGACGAGATCACCGAAAAGGCGCTCGCCGCCGGCGGCCGGGAAGTGCACCCGCCGGAAGACCATGGCTGGATGTACAGCCGCGCCTTCGACGATCCGGACGGCCACGGCTGGGGCCCGATGTGGATGGACGCTGCGGCGGCTGCCGAAGCGATGGCCAACTGCTGATTGCCTCGACGCGATCCCTGATCCAGATTTAGTCCTCTCCTTGTGGAGCATATCCGATGTCCGACAGCCCCTCAGCCCAGCAAAGCCGCAACACCCACGGCAGCTTCATCTGGTATGAACTGCTCTCCCCCGATCCGGATGCCGCCGCAGCGTTCTACGCGGAGGTCGTCGGCTGGACGTCCGCGGGGGCCGGCCAGCCCGGCATCGACTACCGCCTCTTCTCCGCGAACGGCAGCCCGGTCGCCGGGCACATGAAGCTCCCCGACGGAGCCGAGCAGTCCGGGATGCGTCCCGGCTGGTTCGGCTATATCGGTGTCGATGACGTCGACGCGGCAGTGGCGGACATCGAAGCCGCGGGCGGCAAGGTGCACATGCCGGCAATGGACATGCCAGGCGTCGGCCGAATGGCGCTGCTCGCCGATCCGCAGGGCGTGCCCTTCTACGTCATGCGCGGCGAAAGCGAGCAGGCAAGCGGCTCCTTCGACTGGATAAAGGCCGGCCATTGCAGCTGGAACGAGCTTTCCACGCGCGACCAGGCCGGTGCCCTCGATTTCTACACCGGCCGCTTCGGCTGGGAGGCGGGCGACGTGATGCCGATGGGGGAAATGGGCGGCTACCAGTTCATCAATCACGGCGGCGAGATGATCGGCGCGATGATGACCGCCCCGCCGGGGCAACCGGCCGGCTGGAAGTTCGCCTTCGGAGTGCGTGACATCGACGAAGCCGCCGCAAAGATCGCCGCGGCGGGCGGCACCGTCCATCATGGACCCGTGGAAGTGCCGAACGGCGACCGCGTCGTCATGGCCACCGATCCGCAAGGCGCCGCCTTCATCGTCGTCGGCCCGCGCGAAGCTTGAGCAGGCCAAGCCCTAACACGGAGAGAGCAATGAGCGACCAATCCCTCGAACTGTCCGTCACCCGCTTCATCGATGCACCGCCGGAGACCGTTTATCGCGTCTACACCGAACGGCTGGCGGAATGGTGGGCGCCTGCTCCGTGGCAGACGCGGGTCGTCGAGATGGACCTGCGCCCCGGCGGCCGCTTCGCGTTTGAGATGACCGGACCGGAAGGCGAAAGCCACCCAAGCGACAGCGTCTACCTGGAAGTGCTGCCGAACCAGCGCCTCGTCGGCACCAACGCCTTCACCGCCGGCTGGCAACCCAAGGGCACCATGGACAGCGACTGCGACTTCCCAAGCGTGGTGATCATCACCTTCGAGGCCGAAGGCAGCGGCACGCGCTACACCGCCCGGGTCCGCCACTGGACCGAGGCCGCCGTAAAGGCGCACGAAGCTATGGGCTTCGAGCCCGGCTGGAACATGGTGGCGGGGCAACTCGCCGCACTCGCCGAAGCGGAGGCGCACGCCGCCGCCGCGGCCTGATCCACCCCCCTCAAGCAGGAGAAACGCCATGACCTATGTGGAAGGCTTCATCGTCGCAGTGCCGACCGCCAATCGCGAGGCCTATCTTCGCTCGGCGCAAGAGGGGTTCGCGTTGTTCAAGGAGTTCGGCCTTCGCCGCATGGTGGAATGCTGGGCCAGCGACGTTCCGGACGGGGAGACCACCAGCTTCGCCAAGGCGGTGCAGGCGAAGCCCGACGAGACGGTGGTCTTCTCCTGGTTCGAACACGAGTCCCGCGAGACGCGCGACGCCTTCAACGCCAGGATGATGGCTGATCCGCGCATGGAGCAGATGGGCGCGAACATGCCGTTCGACGGCAAGCGCATGGTGATGGGCGGCTTCGCCTCGATCCTTGATGAAGGCAGTGGAACCGGCCCCTTTGTCGATGGCTTCGTCCTGCCGGTACCGGAAAACAATCGCGCAGCTTATCTGGAGCTGGCGCAAACGGCCGAAGCCAATTTCAAGAAATTCGGCGCTCTCCGCCTGGTGGAAGCCTGGGGCGACGACGTGCCCGATGGCGAAGTCACCGACTTCCGCCGCGCAGTGAAGGCCGAAGCGGGCGAGAACGTCGTCTTCTCCTGGATCGAATGGCCGGACAAGCCGACCCGCGACGCCGCCTGGGGCAAGATGATGGCCGATCCCGATATGCAGGCGAACCACGGCAATATGCCTTTCGACGGCAAGCGCATGTTCTGGGGCGGGTTCGACGCCATCCTCGACGAAACCCCACAACCGGGAGAACAAGCATGACCGACAAGATCAAACCGTGTTTGTGGTTCGACGGCCAGGCGGAAGAGGCCGCGACCTTCTACGTCTCGCTCCTCCCCAACAGCCGGATCGACGCGGTGCACCGCTCGCCGGCTGACTACCCGGCAGGTAAGGCGGGCGACGTACTCACCGTCGAGTTCACTCTGGCGGGGCGCTCCTATGTCGGCCTCAACGGAGGTGCGGGCTCGCCCTTCACCCAGGCCTTGTCGCTTCAGGTCGATTGCGACGACCAGGCGGAAGTCGATCGGATCTGGGATGCGATGCTGGCGAATGGCGGCCAGCCGGTGGCGTGCAGCTGGATCACCGACCGCTGGGGCCTGAGCTGGCAGATCACGCCCCGGGCGCTCACCGACATGATCACCTCCGCCGACCGCCCCGCCGCGGCCCGCGCGATGCAGGCGATGATGAAGATGGTGAAGATCGACATTCCCACCCTCGAGAAGGCGTTTGCGGGCGAAGCTTGAGCTGGACCGCGCGCTCGCCGCGCATCTCGCGGACATCGGTCGCGAACTCGCCGGCTGTGCCGAACCCTGGTGGCTGATCGGCAGCGCCGCCATGGCTGTGCACGGCGCGCCGGTTGCAGTGCACGACATCGACCTTCTGCTCGCCCCAACAGATGCCCGCGCACTGCTGCAGCGCCGCGGCGTGCCGGTCGAACCAGGCGCAGCGAGCGCCCTCTTCCGCTCCGACATCTTCGCCACTTGGGAAGCGCCGCCCTACCGAATCGAGCTCTTCGCCGGCTTCCACGTGCGCGAAGGGCAAGGATGGCGCGAACTCGTGCCGGAGACCCGCGAGGCTCGCGCGGTGAATGGCGTCGCACTCTTCCTCCCTGCCGTCCCGGAGCTGATCGCATGGGGCCGCCTCTTCGGCCGCCCCAAGGACCGCGAACGCGAACCCCTCCTCGCGGCGCTCCTCCCGCATTGACCCGTCGGTTAACCACGCGCAGAGTCCCGCTAATGCGGCGCCTGCGCTCCCCTTACCTCCTCGCGGCGCTACCGTTGCTGGGCCTGGTCTCCGCCTGGCTGGTGGGCTCGCTGCTGATGGCATCGACGCCTTCGGACGTGCCGACCCCACCGGCGCCGGCCCGCGACTTTCGCCTGACCAGCGCCGATGGCCTCTCGCTTGCCGCAACCTACTGGCCCGGACGCACCGCATCCTCCCCCGCAATCCTGCTGCTCCACGGCAACGGCGCCTCCCGCGCCGCGACCGCCGCCAACGCCGCCTGGCTTGCGGGCCGCGGCTTTGCGGCGTTGACCATCGACCTGCGCGGCCACGGCGAGTCCGCGCCCGCGCCCAAGTCGTTCGGCCTTGCCGAGTCCCGCGATGCCGCAGCGGCGGTGGCGTGGTTGCGCCACACGGGCCACGCCAAAGTGGGCGTAATCGGCATCTCGCTCGGCGGCGCCGCCGCCTTGATCGGCGACTCTGGGCCAGTCGCCGCGAACGCGCTGGTTCTCCAAGCCGTTTACCCCGACATCCGGCGCGGCATCCGCAATCGGATCGGCGGCATACTGGGAAGCTGGCCCGCGGCGCTGCTCGAGCCGCTGCTAAGCTACCAGTCGCGAATTCGGCTCGGCGTCTGGCCGTCCCGCCTGTCTCCGCTTCGGGCGGTCGCCAGCTATCGTGCGCCGGTGCTGGTGATCGGCGGCGGCGGCGACGGCCATACGCCCCCGGAAGAGACCCGCGCCCTCTTCGCCGCCGCGGCCGGTCCGAAGGCTCTGTGGATCGCACCCGGCGTCGATCACAAGCAGACCTGCGACCTTCAGACCGACGCTTACCGAAGCCACTTGCTCGCCTTCTTCTCCGCCAGCCTCGGCGCGCCGTGAAGCCCCTTCCTTCGCCGTCGCGCTTTGCCTAACGGCTGCCGGATGTCCGATCCGCTTCCCGAGCCGATCCCGGCGGCGACCCTGATCCTGATGCGTCCGGCGGCAGGCGGCGGCGCGCCCGAGATCCTGATGATGGAGCGCGCCCACACGATGGCGTTCGCCGCCGGCGCGCTGGTGTTTCCCGGCGGCCGGATCGAAGCGGACGACCACGCCTCGGCCGCGATCTTCGCGCCCTCTCTCGAGGACGGCGCTGCGCGGGTCGCCGCCATCCGCGAGACAATCGAGGAAACCGGCATCGCGCCGGCGCTCCAGCCGGCACCTGCGGAGCCCGACGCCCTACGGCAGCGCCTGGGCGCTGGAGACCCTTTCGTCGCTATCCTCGCCGATCTGGGCCTCAACCTCGATCTGGACGCGCTAACCCCGTTTGCACGCTGGTGCCCCAACTTCCGCGAAACCCGCCGCTTCGACACCCACTTCTACCTCGCCGAAGCCCCCGCCGGCGCGAACGTGACCAGCGCCGACCAGACAGAGGCGGTCAGCGCCTTCTGGGCCAGTGCGGAAAGCGTGCTGGAGGACCTCGATGCCGGCCGCGCGCACGCCATCTTCCCCACCCGGCGCAACCTTGAACGCCTCGCCCTTTTCGCCTCGCTCGACGAAGCCCGCGCCGACGCGGCGCGTCACCCGGTTCGCCAGATTACGCCGTGGGTGGAGGAGCGCGAAGGCCGCCGCTTCGTCTGCATCCCCGAAGATGCCGGCTATCCGGTAACTTCCGAGCCGTTCGACACAGCATTGCGACACTGAGGCGATGGCGCTGCGCTGGGTCAAGCGGCTACTGGTCCTGGCGCTGCTCGCATTCGCCGCCCTGCTGCTTTGGGGCTACGCGCGCAGCCACCCGGAAGACATGCCGTGGACCGAGCTCGACCTCACCCGGCCGGTCGGCGCGTTCACCGGCCGCAAGCTCACCGCCCTCGCCGGCGAAGGCGCTCGCTGCCGCGCCCTCCTGCGCGACGCCGGGGTGCGTTTCACCCCCCTTCCCGCCCGCCGAAGCGGCCAGTGCGGCTATGACGACGCTGTGCGTTTCACCAGAGGCGGGGCGCTGGAGATCGCCTGGCGCCCAGCCGATCTCGGCACGAGCTGCGCCGTCTCCGCCTCGCTTGCGCTGTGGGAATGGCACGCCGTCCAGCCCGCCGCGCTCAAGCATCTCGGCTCCAAGGTTGTCGCGATCGATCATTTCGGAAGCTATAGCTGCCGCCGCCTCTACGGCCGTTCCGAAGGCGCATGGAGCGAACACTCGACAGCCAACGCGGTCGACATCGCGGCCTTCCGCCTCGCCGACGGCCGCCGAGTCAGCGTCGCGGGCGACTGGGACGACAAGGGCGCGAAAGGCCGTTTCCTTCATGCCGCGCGCGACGGCGCCTGCGATCTCTTCGCCACCGTCCTCTCGCCCGATTACAACGCCGCCCACCGCGACCACTTCCACCTCGATCAGGCGAAACGCGGAGTCGCCGGCTGGCGCGGCTGCCGGTAAGCGCCTGTGCGAGACGCAACAAAGCCGCCCCGACGCGTGCCGGAGCGGCCTTGTTTGCTGCGAAACTCCGCCGGGCCAAGCCGGCGGGGCGCGGCTTATTTCGGGTTCGAAAGGTGGCGCGACAGGTGCTTGTTCATTTCGAACATGCTGCACTTGTCCGTGCCGAACACCTTGCGCAGCTTGTCGTCGGCCAGGATTTCGCGCTTGTTCTCCGGGTTCTGGAGCTTGTTGGTGCGGATATAATCCCACATCTTGCTGACGACCTGGCTGCGCGGAAGCGGGTCCTTGCCCGTGATCGCGGCGAGATCCTCCGAAGGCTGCACCGGACGCTGAAGCCCGCCGCCGCGACCCGATGCTGGAGTTGTTGCCTTTGCCATAAAATCCTCCCTGTATGTTCGTGGCTTGATACAGCTTAAACGCGCGGGGAGTGCAAGCGATTCTAGAGGGGAATTCGTTACAGCCCCGTCTTAGACCGTTCCGTAGCGATTTTAATGTGGATCAAGCCCGCAATCCGAAGGGCACGACCTTGTTCGCCGCATCGTGGCCGATGTCGCACCGTCCCAGGAACGGAATGCCCGAACGGCCGCACCAGTGGCGCACCACATCCACCGCCTCGGCGCCGAATTCCGGATCGTTTTCCAACACATCGGTGCAGCGGCCAAAGCGGATGCCGGCAACGCGTCGGATCGAAGCCTGCGACGTGATGTGGAACAGCGACCGGTCGATCCGGTACATATATTCGGCAACATCCTCCAGCATCAGCACGTGGCCGGACAGATCGGGCTCCAGCGGCGTGCCGAGCAATTGGCTGAGCACCGTGATGTTGAAGGCGACGGTCGGCACCCCCGGCTCAAGGCTGCCCTCGAGCGATTCGGGCGCGCGGCGGGCAAGCCAGGCGAGTGAGCGCCGCATCGCCGCATCGCCACCCTCGCGCTTCGCGTCGCCCAGCATCGGGCCATGGACCAGGTGCGCAAAGCCCGCGCGGTACATGCCGGCGAACAGGTAACCCGCGTCGCTGTATCCGAGATAGGTCTTCTCGCGCGCCGCCGGCCCGAGCGCCGCAATCACATCCTCGGCGATCCGGCACGAGCCGTAGCCGCCCCGCGCGAACCAGATCGCGTCGATATCGGGATCGTTGGCGGCCTTGACGAACGCCCGCGCCCGCACATCGTCCTCGCCCGCGAAATGGCCGAAGCGCAAAAAGCATTGCGGGCTGATGGCAAGCTCCACCTCGGGGAATTCCGCCGCCGCCAGGGCCGCGACCTTTTCCGCCAGTTGGGGCTCGAGCGGCGTGCTCGGCGCCACCACTGCAATCCGCATCCTTGCTCCTACCGTTTGAAAAGCGTGCCGCTTCCCAATAGGGCGGCGCCATGGCTGAGACCAAATCCTATTTCTTTTGCGGCATCGGCGGCAGCGGCATGCTTCCTTTGGCCTGCATCGTGCGCGCCCAGGGCGCCGAAGTCGCCGGCTCCGACCGCTCACTCGACGCCGGCCGCCTCGGCGACAAATTCGCCTATCTCCAGCGCCGAGGCATCGGCCTGTTCGCGCAGGACGGCAGCGGCCTGACGAGTGCCGACCAGATCCTGGTCACCTCCGCCGCGGTCGAGGAAACGGTCCCCGACGTGCAGGCCGCCCGCCGCCTCGGTGCCGAGCACCTCACCCGCCCGCGCCTCCTTGCCCAGCTTTTCAACGGCGCGGCGCTGTCGATCGGAGTTGCCGGCACCAGCGGCAAGTCCACCGTCACCGGCATGATCGCCTGGATCCTTCACGCCGCCGGCAAGGACCCGACGGTGATGAACGGCGCGGTGATGAAGAATTTCGTGACGGACGACGCGCCCTTCGCAAGCGCGCTTGCCGGCACCGGGGGCGCCTTTGTCAGCGAGGTCGACGAAAGCGACGGCTCGATCGCGCTCTATGCGCCGGGTATCGCGGTACTCAACAACGTCAGCCTCGACCACAAAACGATGGAGGAATTGCGCGATCTGTTCGGCGGCTTCCTCGGCCGCGCCGGCACCGCGATCCTCAACGCCGACGACGCGGAGGCGCGGGCGCTTGCCGCCACGTTGGAGCCGGGCCGCGCAATCACCTTCAGCCTGTACGACGGCTCGGCAGACCTTTGCGCCGAGGACATCGAGGAAGCCCCGTTCGCGATCAGCCTCACCGTCCGAGCGGGCCAAGAGGCGGTGCCGCTACGCCTGCAGGTGCCCGGCCGCCACAACGCCTCCAACGCGCTCGCCGCTTTGGCCGCCGCGCGCGTCGCCGGCGTCCCGCTCGCCCAAGGCGCGGAGGCGCTGGCGGGCTTCACCGGCCTCCGCCGCCGCTTCGACCGTGTCGGCACACGGGGCGGCATCGATGTGATCGACGATTTCGGGCACAACCCCGACAAGATCGCCGCCACCTTGAAGACGCTGCACTCATTCCCCGGTCGGCTGCTGCTCTTCTTCCAGCCGCACGGCTACGGCCCGCTGCGAGTGATGCAGGGCGAACTCACCGCCGCCTTTGCCGATCACATGCGCCCGGACGACGTCCTCCTTATGCCCGATCCGGTCTATTTCGGCGGCACCGTCGAGCGCACCGTCGGCAGCGAAGACATCGTCGCGGGCCTCGTCGCGGCGGGTCGCCAAGCCGAGCACATCCCCTCGCGCGAAGAATGCGGCCGCCGCATTACCGAGCTCGCCCGCCCCGGCGATCGTATCGTCATCATGGGCGCCCGCGACGACACGCTTTCGCTGTTCGCCCGCGAAGTCCTCGACAGCCTCCCCACCCGCTCATCCTGAGTAGGGACTGAGCTTGGCGAAGGCCCGTATCGAAGGACTTCGCGAATGTTCTGTGCGTCCTTCGATACGCCATTTCGACAAGCTCAATGGCTACTCAGGATGAGCGCATCAGGCGTAATTCAGACCGATCTGAAGCCCCTTAGCCGGCGACCGTCATGTCGATCTTGTCGACCCATTCCGGAAAGAACACCGGGTCGCGGTTCGACCAGCCCGGCGCCGTCGCCGCCGCTTCGCTGATCGACTGGAGAAGGATCCGTCGCCGCTCCGGATGAAGGTGTGGCAATGCCGCCGCCGCGCAGAACGCACCGGGAAGCCACGGCCGAACCGCGGCGCCGATCAGCCGCTCGTACAAGAAGCGGTAGGAGGCGAAATCGGGAAGCCGGTCCTGGCCGAGGTCGAATGCGGTGATGGCGACCAGTGGCCCCATCAGCGGCTCCATCTCGTCCAGCCCGCTGTCGTCGGGCACGTTTTCGCGGATCTGCTCGAGCCGGCGGTACATCCGCTCCTGCGCGCGGATGCTTGCGGCTTCGCCGACATCCCGCGACCAGCGGCGGATCGCGTCGCGGCGGCCAAGCCCGACATCGAGCGCGCGCCGAATGTAGCGCTGCGTCGCCGCCGGGAAATTCGCAAATTCCTTCATTTCGACCAGCGTCAGCGCCCCATGAGCCGGCTTCAGATTCGTCGCCATGACCTCACTCCTCTTACCCGGCGGAGATCATGCGGCCTAAACGGTTACCAGCCGCTTAACCAAATCCCGCTCCCCACCTCGAAATGAATCATGCTTCGGAGGAAGCGGCAAACGGAAATGTTCGCGCGGGACTGGGGCAAGATAAAGTGTCGCCTCCGCGCCACAGCTTACAAAGGCGAATGGCGGAAAACCGCGCCGGTGACGGTGCCGTTATGATTTATCCACAAAAATGTTGCGAATGGGCTTGATCGAGCCGGCAATCACGGAAGGTGAACCGGCAAAGGCAATGATTTTCGACAAAACGGCGTGTCGGCTCTACCAACCGCCCTGCGGACGGATGCTTCAGCCGCGCAAGGCCTTATGGGGGTGCATGGACCAGGCTTTTCCAAACGCGCTCGCCAGGCGGCTGCCCGATCTGCCGGTCGCGGCCGCGTCGATCGGCGGCTTCTGGCTGTTCTACCTGGTCACCATCGTCATCCGCATGGCCTTGCTCGACGAGAGCTTCCATTCGCTCGAATATCGCGCCTTGGGCTGCCTGGTCGGCGTTGTGCTCACCTTTCTCGTCTACATCGTCCTTGCCCGCGCCGCCGGTGAGCCGATCCGGATCAAGGTCATTGCCGCGGCAATCGCCTGCCTTCCCGCCGCCGCTATCTTTTCGACTTTCAACCTCGCTTTCGCCCTTCACCAGCCGCTGGTCACCCGCGCTGTGGTCGCCGGGGAAGTGGCCAACTCAGCCGGGGCGTCGCCGCCGCCATCGCCCCGGGTCGAAGCGCGGGCGCCGCAACTGCCGGCGGAGGCGATGCGCGAGCTTCAGCGCCAGCGCGTGCCGCGGCTGATCGCCGACGGCCTGGTCACCTGGTATTTCTTCTTCGCCGCCTGGGCGAGCTTCTACCTCGCCCTGAGCTCGGCAGCGCAACTGCGCAGCGCCGAGCGGCGCGCGATGCGGGCCGAGCGCGACGCCCAGTCGGCCCAGCTCAAGGCGCTGCGCTACCAGGTCAATCCCCACTTCCTGTTCAACACGCTGAACTCGCTCTCCTCCCTGGTCATGGCCCGGCGCGAGGAGGAAGCCGAATCGATGATCGTCAACCTGTCGACCTTCTTCCGCTCCAGCCTGGCGATCGATCCGGCCGACGACATCACCCTTGCGCAGGAGCTCGACTTCCAGCGCCTGTACCTCGACATCGAAAAGGTCCGCTTCCCCAAGAGGCTGGACGTGCGCACCGACATTCCGGCCGAGCTGGAGGGCGCGCGCGTGCCGCCGCTGATCCTCCAGCCCCTGGTCGAAAACGCGATCAAGCACGGCGTCGCCCGCTCCAGCCAGCCGGTCGCGCTGACCATCGCCGCGCGGGCGGAGGACAGCCGGCTGGTTCTCACCGTGGAGAACGATTGCGCGCCCGCGGGCTGCGACGAAGCACCGGCCGGCACGGGCGTCGGCCTTGCCAACGTCTGCGACCGGCTCGCCGCCCGCTTCGGCACCGCCGCGACCTGCGACCATGGCCCCTCACCGGCCGGCGGCTACCTGGTCACCATCACCATGCCCTTGGAAGCCGAATGACCGGGACCATAAGCTTCCTGATCGTCGACGATGAGCCGCTCGCCGTCGAGCGGCTGGAAATTCTGCTCGGCCGGCAAAGCGGCGTGACGATCGCCGGAAGCGCCAACGACGGCACCGCCGCGCTTGCCCTGGTGGAAAAGGCCGCCCCCGATGCGGTGCTGCTCGACATCGCAATGCCGGGCATGGACGGCATCGACGTGGCCCGTGCCCTTGGGCAAAGCGAGCGTCCTCCGGTGGTGATCTTCGTCACCGCCTTCGACACCTTCGCCGTCGCCGCCTTCGATGTCGACGCGGTGGATTACGTCATGAAGCCGGTCGCCGCCGACCGTCTGGCCCGCGCCGTTGAACGGGCGCGCGACCGCCTCGCCTCACGCGCCGCTGGAACGCCCGAACCCCGGCAACCGGCGTTCCTGGAGGAGTTCTGGGTCTCGGAAGCGCGCGGCCTCGTCCGCCTGGCCGCCGCCGAGGTCGACCGGATCAGCGCCGAGCGCGATTACATGCGCCTTCACGTCGGCGGCCGAAGCTGGCTGATCAACCACAGCATGGCGCGGCTCGAGGAAGAGCTCGACCCCAAGCGCTTCGTCCGGCTCCACCGCTCGTCGATCGTCCGCAAGGATTTCGTGGTCGGAATGCGCCGCGATCTGTCCGGCCGCTGGCATGCAAGGCTTGCCGATGGAGAGGAGCAGAAGGTCGGGCGGCTTTATCTGCCCAATGCGCGGGCCCTGTCGGGCCGGCGCTGAGCCCGGCGGAGGCCCAAAAGGTTGCGGCACCAACCGTCCTGGGGATGAGACAGGAAGGCCGGTGCCGCAAAACCCTTGTTGCTCAGCCGCTCTGGATCGTCCCGCCCGCTTCTGCAAACCGCCCGTTCGCGTCTGCAAACGGCATCTAGCGCTCTTCGGTAACCCGGTGGGCGAAGGCGCTCACGTCCTCCAGGACCGGCGCCTTGCCGCGAAACGGGCGGGACAGCGCCGTCATCACCCCGATATGGCCCACGCCCGCGTAGAGCCGAGTCTCGGCAGTCACGCCCGCCGCCTGCAGCCGCCCGGCAAGCGCCGTGGTTTGCCGCGGCCGCACCAAAGTGTCGTTTGCGCCCGCAACCAGCAGCGCCGGCGGATCGCCCGCGCTCGCGAAGCTGACCGGCTGGGTCGAGGGAAGGTCCGTGACCTGCCCGAACGCGGCCTGTGTCGAAGCGACATCGAGCGGAAGGAAATCATAAGGCCCCGCAAGGCCAACCAGCCCCTTTACCGCCGCCCGGTCGGCGCCAAGCCAACGCGGATCGAGCGCCAGCATCGCCGCATTGTAGGCGCCCGCCGAATGGCCGGCGAGAACGATCCGCTCCGGATCGCCGCCGTGCCGGGCGATGTTGGCCCGCACCCAGCGCACCGCCGCCGCCCCGTCCTCCAGGAACGCCGGGTAGCGCACCTCCGGCACCAGCCGGTAGTCGGGGATCGCCACCACGAACCCACGCGCGGCAAGCGCCCGCCCGGCAAAGGCATAGCCGCCTTTCTCGCCCGAATTCCACGACCCGCCATAGAACCACACGATCACCGGCAGCCGTTCGCCCGCAGCGAGCTTGCGCGGCGCATAGATGTCCAGCCGCTGCCGGGGATGCGCTCCATAGGCCTGCCCGCGCGCCACGACGCTGCCGCCACGGTCCTTCGGCACGACCCCGTTGAAGGCGGTCAGCGGCGAGCAGGCGCCGAGCAGGAGGGGGAGCAAGGTGAACAGTCGGCGCATGAGACGGCCTCAATCGGAAGAGCGGTAAAGCGTGGAAGCTTTGGGACCGCCGCCGCGTTCCCCCTCGCACCAAATAGCGAAGGAGCAGCACCCATGCGCAGCAACAGCGGCGGCGGCAAAAGCAGCAACAACACCGGCAACCCGACCCTGGAAGAGCATCAGGCGGAAAAGGGCGTCTCCGGCAACGCGATCCGCGGCGAGAAGAAGGTCGATGCGACGCCGAGCCGCACCAGCCAGAGAAAGCATCAGAGCAGCTAGTAAACCGCGTGGCCCGGGCGCGGATCAGCTCCGCGCCCGCGCCAGGTCGGCGTTACGGCCCGACATCCGCAACGTGGGTCGCAACCCGCGGCCGGATCTGGCCGGGCAGGCCCATCGCCTGCGCGACCTTGTCGTCCCAGGCGTAAGGATCGGTGCGGAACACCACCTTGCCCGCGTCGAAATAGGCGCTGTGGTAGAGCAGGCGCACCGGGATTTGCTGCGGCAAGGAGATGCTGGTCTCCTTGTTCGTCGCGAGGCCCTTGTCGAACGCCTCGAGCTGGCCCTCGTCCTTGGCGAGCAGCCGCGCGAAGCCGACCGCATCCTGCACGCGGACGCAGCCGTGGCTCGAATGCCGGTCTGTGGTGCCGAACAGCGCCTTGGCAGGCGTGTCGTGCAGGTAGATTGCGTGCTTGTTGGTCATGTCGAACTTGACCAACCCGAGCGCCGATTTCGGCCCGCCCTTCTGCACCAGCCGGCCGTTTTCCAGGCTGATATTCTCCTTTGCCATATAAGCTGCGCCCTTTGGCTTGATCTCCTCCTCGGCGATCGAATCGGGGATATTCCAGGGCGGGTTGGCGACCAGCCGGACGATCGGTGAGCTCAGCGCCGGCGTTTCCCATTCGGGCTGGCCGACGACCACGTTGCGGCGGTTGGCGAGTTGGCCGTCGCGCACGTAATAAAGCTCGGCCGCCGCCGTGTTGACGTCGATGCGGGTCTGCGCCGGAGCCCGCTCCAGCCAGCGCCGCCGCTCGAGGTTCACCGCAAGGATCCGCGCCCGCTCGCGCGCGCCGGTGTTCAGCGCCTCGATCGTGGCATTCCCGATCACGCCGTCGGCCTTGATGCCGTAATCGGCCTGCACCTTCTTCACCCCCTCGGCCATCGCCGCCGTAAAGGTGGTCGAAGGCGCCGTTGCGGCTTGCTTGGGCTGCGCTGCTTTGGCCTTGCCGACGATCTTGCCGTCGCCAGCTTCCGGCGCTGCCTGCTCGGAGGAGGCGAGATAGCCGTTGGCCCGAAGCGCGGCGGCGATCGCCGGCACCCGCGGGTCCTTGTCGCCGCGCTCGATCTTGTCGCCGGCGGGGATCGCCTGGCGCTGCTCGCCCGCGGCCTGCTTGGCATAGCCGGCATAAGCCTGCTGAAGCGCCTTATATTCCTCGTCCTGCGGCGCGAGGCCCGCCAGCCAGGCGCGCACCCCGCCGCTTTCCACCGCCTGCCCCAGGCCGGCCACCACATCCACCTGGTTGCGCTTCACTTCATAGACTTCGAACAATTTGGCCGGATCGACCACGCCGCTCGAAAGCGCCTGCGCATAATCGAGCGCGGCGAGCGTCAGCCCGGCCTCCCGCTCGGCGGCCGAAGCGCCCTCCTTGGCGTTCTTTAGATAGGAATCGGGATTGATCGCGTGCGTCTGCGCATCGCCAAGCGCCGCGGTCAGCTCCGCCGCCTTGTCGCCGCTCCACACCGCCGCCCAGCCGCGCCCCTCGTAGAAGCGCTTGACCCGCTCGTCGGTCACCGCCGCCTTGAGCGCTTCCGGCGTCACCTGCTCGGCATTGACCTGGGCAGCACCGCCGCCGCCGCCACTGCCGCCTTCACTCGATCCACCCGATTGCCCGCAGCCGGCAACCAACAAGGCCGCCGCCGAAACGCACACCAACAGCTTACGCATGTACAATACTCCAACCTGCATCAGTGTGGGCAAACGCCGGGATGGCGAAATCCGATCCGCCCACCGCCCCCCGACACATAATTAAGCCCCCGCAGCCGACCAGTCCCGATCTGGCACAGCGCCAGATGGGGGGCCGCGCGTAGCAACATTATTAGCTAAAGGGGGTCTAGGCGGGCACCTGAGGCAGGCAAAGAGCTGACGTGAACGTGTTGAAAATCCTTATTCTTGAACTGATTGGCGAGCTGCGCAGGCGCCGCGGGCGGGAGCTTGCCTGCGTCGCCATGCTGCTCGGCAGCGCCTCGTGCGTACCCTTGAACGCCTCTCCCGCGCCCGAACCGAAGAGCCAGACGCACGCCGCGGCACCCGCGCCGGCTCCGGTTGCCGAAGCACCCAACCCCGATTTCCTCGAAACCGCGCTGGAAAAGATCGCGCCCGACGCCGCGGTCAGCATCAACGCTTCGATCCCGCTTGCCGACGTCGCCAACCCACGCGCAATGTCGGTCGTGTTCCGCGCCGCCGATCCGCTGGATGGGGACCGCGCCCTCCACTGCCTCGCCCAGGCGGTCTATTACGAAGCCCGCTCCGAAAGCGAAGACGGCCAGCGCGCCGTTGCCCAGGTCGTGCTCAACCGCGTCCGCCACCCGTCCTGGCCGTCGAGCGTCTGCGGCGTGGTCTACCAGGGGCCCATGCGCGCCGGCGGCGGCTGCCAGTTCACCTTCACCTGCGACGGTTCGCTCGCCGCCATTCCCAACGGCTCCGGCTGGGCGCGCGCGCGCCGGATCGCCGGCGACGCGCTCGCCGGCTTCGTCTTCGCGCCGGTCGGCCACGCCACGCACTACCACACCCACCAGGTCCTCCCCTCCTGGGCCTATCGGCTTGCCAAGGTCGCGGTGATCGGCAACCACAATTTTTACCGGATTCCGGATCGCTGGGGCACGCCCGCCGCTTTCTCGCAGCGTTACGCCGCGCGCGAGCCCTCACCTGCATCCGTGATCGCAGCCCGCCTGCCGATCTCCCCGGCCGCGGTCCCGCAGGTCCACGCCGCCGCCTACGTGCCGCCGGTCATCCTGCCGATCGACACGCCCGCGCCCTATCTCGACACCCTTCCCGCCTCGAAGCCGGCCGACGACAACCTCCCACCCTCCACGATCAAGGAGGAGTATCGCAACTCCGGCCGCTGGCTCGACACGCCCAAGGCGCCCGCCGCCGCGCCTTGACAGGACGGGCCGCGAGGCTGAGCCTGCCCCTTGGCTAAACGGGGGAAACATCATGCGGCATCTGATCTGTCTCGCACTGCTCGCGCTCGCACCGGCGGCGGCCTTCGCCCAGGAGGAGTCGATGGCCGAGCAGATCGTGGTCACCGGCAGCCGCATCCAGCGCGACGACGATGAAGCGCGTCTGCCCGTCATCGGTCTCAAGCGGGTCGCCGATTTCGCCGTGCAACGGGTCACCATCGTCGGCGACACCCGCGAGGAGCAGAAACGGCGCGACGAGATCTTCGCGATGGCCCGCAACGCGATCGAGCTCGCCGGCCGCCGCGGCGACGTCGATCTTGCCACCGGCGCCACCTCGGTCGAGCCGCTCACCCTCGCGAACTACCGCAACCTGCCGATGTCCAGCGACGGCCGCCCGGACACCGACAGCGTCTCCTTTCTGATCAAGACCAAGCTCACCGGCACCGACGCCAAGGCCGCGCTCGACCGGATCGCCGCCTTCATCAAGGCGGTGCCGACCGTCGGCCGCGCCCAGATGAGCGCATCGGGGGAACTCACCTTGTCGATCGTCGGGCCGGACCAGTATCGCGGCCAGATCGTCGACCTGGTCGCCGCCGATGCACGCGCAACGGCGGCAAGGCTCGGCCCCGACTACGGCGTCGAAGCCTCGGGACTTGACCTTCCCGTCGAGTGGGCGCGGGCGAGCCTCACCGAAGTTTTCCTGTTCGTTCCCTACCGCTACACCGTGGTGCCGGCGCGGCGTTAACGCCCCCGCGCCGCGGCGCTTGCTTCACGGGCGGCTCGGAATTCCGATCCGGCGTTCCACTGCGGCCAGTCCTTGCTCCAGGCGAGCTTGCGGCCGAGCTGGTAGTACAGCGCCACGTCCTGCGCGGCGCCGCGCAGGTCGAAGTCGTCGCGCCATTCGTCGCAGGTCTGGTGGTAGCATTTGGCGGTGAAGTCCGTCACCCAGCGGTCACCCGCCTCCCGGCCCCCATTCACCAGGTCGACGCCGCCGCCCAGCGCCATGATCAGCAGCACCGGAACGCCGCGCTTGGCGAAGGCGAAATGGTCGGCGCGGTAGAACAGCCCGCGCTGCGGCTGCGCGTCCGCGGTCAGAGTGCGATTCTGGGTCGCCGCCTCGCGAGCCAGCATCTCCTCGAGAGCACTCTGGCCCTTGCCGATCAGGATGACGTCGCGCGACGGTCCATTGGGCTGCAGCGTGTCGAGCGTCAAATTGGCCACCGCTTTCTCGAAGGGGAAAATCGGATGGGCTGCATAATGCTCCGAACCAAGCAGGCCCCTCTCCTCCGCAGTCCAGGCGGCGAACACCAACGTGCGCTCCGGCCGCGGCCCGGCCTTGAACGCACGGGCCAGCTCAAGCACGCCGGCAATGCCCAGCCCGTCGTCGAGCGCCCCCGGGCGGATGCGCTTGCCGCCCGCATCGGGCGCGCCGACGCCGTAAGCGTCCCAATGCCCGGCGAACCACACCGTCTCGTCCGGCCGTTTGGAGCCGCTGATCTTGGCGAGCACATTGTGGCTCTCCACCCGCGTCGTCTCGACCTCGAACGCCGCCGACAACGTTGCGCCAAGGTCGATTGGCTTGAACGCATTGGTGCGCGCCTGCCGCTTCACCGTTTCTAAGTCGAGCCCGGCGCGGCGGAACAGATCCTCCGTCACCGGCCGCTGCAGCCAGCCCTGCAACAGCACCGGCTGGCGCGCGCCCGCTGGCAGAACGATGTTGTAATTCTCGCCGCCCGGCGCCTGCACCGTGTTCCAGGCATAGCCCGCGCCCGCGCTCTCGTGCACCACCAGCGCGCCGATCGCACCGCGCCGCGCCGCTTCCTCGAACTTGTACGTCCAGCGGCCATAATAGGTCATCGCCTGGCCGCCGAACTTGCCCGCGACGGGATCGCCCGCCGCTGCCTCGAAATCGGGATCGTTGACTAGGAAGACGGCGATCTTGCCCGTGAGATCGACGCCCTTGAAATCGTCCCACTGCCGCTCGGGCGCAGTGACTCCGTATCCGACGAACACCATCGGCGCCTTTTCGATTCTGGCGCGATCGGTCTCGCGGACGGTGCTGAGATACACGTCCTCCGGGAAGCGCAGCGGGATCCGCTCGGCACCGCGCTGAATGGACACTGCACCCGGCTTCTGGAGCTGCGTCCGGATCAAAGGCACGCGCTGAAGGTAAGTGCCGTTCTCGCCCGCCGGCTCGATCCCCATCTGCCGGAACTGCTCGGACAAATACGCCATCGTCTTCGCCTCGCCCGCCGTCCCCGGCCCGCGCCCCTCGAACGCATCCGAGGCAAGCGTCTTGGTGATGATCCCCAGCCGGTTGGCATCGATCGGTGCCGACGAATAAGCCTCCGCCGCCGGCTGCGCACGGTTGGTGGCACAGGCGGCGGTGAGCAGAGCAAAACCGAGAGCGGCGGCACGAACGATTGGGCGCATGGGGAGTCCTCGAATGCGGGCTAGGGCCTGAACCCCGCTGCGCGCGCTAGGTTGCGCTCACCCGCACCTGTTCCACCCCGGCCCCCGCACCGCCCGCCCAGGCTTGGCGCCGACATGCTCGCCATCCCTCAGCACGGGCACTCCATTGACCAGCACGTGGCGCATGCCGACGGCGTAGACATGCGGCTGCTCGTACGTCGCACGATCACCGATCTTCCCGGCGTCGAACACGGCAACGTCCGCGAAATTTCCCACCTTCAGCCGCCCCCGATCCGCAATCCGCAAATTGTCGGCCGGCAGGGCGCTGAGCTTGCGCACCGCCTCCTGCAAAGTCAGCAACTTCTCCTCGCGCACATAGCGCCCAAGCAGGCGCGCGAAATTGCCGTAGGCGCGGGGATGCACGGGATTGTCGGTGAACGGCGGCTCGGTGGTAAGCGCCGCCGCGTCGGAGCCGAAGCTCACCCACGGCCGCACCAGCCCCTTGCGGACATTGTCCTCATCCATCGAATGGAAAACCGTGCCGAGCGAACTGTTGTCCTCGAACACCAGATCGACCGCGGTCTCCTCGACGCTCTTGCCGCGCGCGGCGGCAATCTCCGGAAGCCGCTTGCCGGCAAGCCCGCGCAACGCCGGGTTCTTGAAGCCGATCGGCTGCACGGTGCTCCAGTCGCGGTTGCTCGACGCCTTGATCTCCGCCGCCGCTTTGGCACGCACCGCCGGGTCGGCGAGCCGGGCCATCATCGCCTTGTGCCCGCCCTCGCGCACCCAGGCCGGCAACGTGCTGTCCAGCCCGGTGCCCGACGCGGTGTAGAGATACATGTCCGCGGTCACCGCCACGCCCGCCGCCCGCGCCGCCTCGATCCGCGCGATCGCCTGCTCCATCAGCGGCCAGTTGGAGCGGCCGGCCGCCTTGAGATGGTAGATCTCGGCCCGCGCCCCCGACCGCCGCGAAATGTCGATCAGCTCGTCGATTGCGGCAAGCACGCCCGCGCCTTCGTTGCGGATGTGGCTGATATACATGCCGCCGCACCGCGCCGCCTCGGTGGAAAGCGCAACCAGCTCGTCGGTCTCCGCATACGCCGCCGGGATGTAGATCAGCGACGATCCCACCCCCATCGCGCCCTGGTTCATCGCCTCGCGCACCAGCCCGCGCATCTCGCCCAACTGCTCCGCCGTCGGATCCACATCGTTGCGGCCAAGCGCATAGACCCGAACGCTGGACGCGCCGACGAAGCTCGCCACGTTGACGCTTGTGCCGCGCTTTTCGATGAACTCGAAATAGCCGCCGAGGCTGTTGAACGTCACCGGGTAGCGGATGTTGGTCTGCTCGGCCTGCACTTCGGCCACGGTGGCCGCGTTCCACGGCCCCATCGACCAGCCTTCGCCGAACACCTCCAGTGTCACGCCCTGGCGGATGTCGCTCTGCGCCCGGCCGTCCTGAATCAAAGGCTCGGCGGCCCAGCTCAGCATGTTGATAAAGCCCGGCGAGACGGCGAGGCCCTTGGCGTCGATCTCCCGCCCGCCACGGCCTTTCAGGTGCGGTCCGACAAAAGCGATGCGATCGCGCTTTACCCCGACATCGCCCTTGTACGGCGCGCCGCCGGAGCCGTCGTAGATCGTACCGCCGCGGATCACGACGTCGTACGCAGGCGGCTTGGCGGCGCGGGGCTTGGCGGGCGCCGGCGCGGCAAAAGCGGCGAGCGGCAAAGCGGCGAGCAACAGGCGCCGGACGCGCGGTGACATCATCAAAAAATTCCCTTCCGTCAGGCGACCCTAACGGAAGGGATGAAGCTGTCCAGTATGCCGCGCCAGGTCAGCCGCCGCGCCGCATCGTCTCGGCTTCGCGGCGCATTTCCTTGGCCGCGTCGCGCATCTCGCGGACGCCGTCGTCCAGCCCTTCCGCGGCTTCGAGCAGTTCCTCGTGCGTCACCCGGTCGCCGCGGGCGGCGGCGCGGGCGATTTCCCGCTCGCGATACGAGCGGTCGCGCAACTGGGCCGCCTGGCGGGCCATGTGCGCCGCGCCCGCGTCCATGCCGTCGGCACCGTGGCGCATGTTGCCCGCGCCGTCGGCAAGCCCCTCGCGCACCGAGCGCCGAACCTGCCGCTCGACCTCCTTGGCGTCAATTCCGGCGAGCGCATGGGCGCGAACCACGTCGGGTGACCGGTGCGCTTCGGCAACCGCGGCTTCGACCTCGGCAGCGATCGCGTCGGCATCGATCCACGCGGCGCTCGGCGCATGCGGAGGGATCGGCGGCTGGGGCGGATGGGGCATGTCGGCTCCGTGCGGATGAAGGGCTGCAAGCATGGCAGGAATGGCCGGCGCGTTCGGCGCAACCGGCGCCGGAGCGGCATCTGGAACTGCAGGCGCTGCAGGCGCGGCGGCGGCAAGCGGCGCAAGCGGCGCGTCCAGAGCCGGCGGTGCTTCCGGCGCCTCGGGAGCCTTGGGCACGAACTCAAGCGCGGCAACCGGCGCTGCAACCGCGGCGACTGCTGCCATCGCCGCAAAGCTCCAGAACGAATTCGACCGCCGCCGGAAGCGGCCATCAAGCAAGGCCTTCACGCGCCGGCTAAGCCCAGGCTCCGTCCCGGCCATCGCATTGGCGGGCACGAAACCGCCGCTCTGCCGCGCCCAGTCGAGCAGGGTCTGCGCATAACGCGCCGGCTCCACCCGCTCGGCCGCGAACCCGTCGGCGGCTTCCTCCGCCTGCTGCGCAACCTCGCGGTCGAGCCGCCAGACCAGTGGATTGAACCAGAACAAGGCAACCGACACCCGCGACGCGATCAGCGACACCCAGTCGCCGCGCAGCACATGCGCAACCTCATGCGCCAGGATCGCGTCGGCATCCTCGGGCCGGTGCAGCGCATCGCGGTCGAGCAGGATCACCGGCCTGCGCCAGCCCCAGCTCAGCGGCGAATTCGCCTCGTCTGAAACCAGCAGGCGAATGTCGCGCCCGCCGCTGTTTACCCGGGCCAGCGCGTCCAGCCAATGGGTCTCCGTCACCGCCCGCGCCTGGCGAGTCCAGCGCGCCAGCGTCATCAGCCCGGCGGCAAGCCGCCCGCCGACCATCGCCGCCCCGCCAAGATACAACAGCAGGAACAGGATGCCCGGATCGTTCCAGTCCCCCGTCGCCTCCACCGCGCTGACCGACGCCATCGTCTCCGCCGAGGCAAGCTCCGCCGCGCTGAACTGATAAGGGGCCGCAGCCGCCACGGGCGCCGCAGCCGCCGCAACCTCGGGCGCCGCCGTCTCCACAACCAAAGCCGGAAACAACGCCGCGATCACCGGCAATGACAACAGCAGCACCACACCGATGCGCAGCACCGCGCCCCGATCCGCCGCCGACCGCGACCTCAGCAGGGTCACCAGGCCAAGCGCCGCGGCGCTGATCGCCGCCGATTTCCACGCCATCTCCAGGAGAAAATCGTACGTCATTGGTTCCGCTCCTTTGCCGCGTCGATCGCTGCCTGCAGCGCGTCGAGTTCCTCGGGTTTCAGCTTGCGCGACAGGCCCAGCAAGGCCGTCGCCGCGCTCGCCGCCGATCCGTCGAAAAAGGTTTTCACGAACTGCTGAAGCGCCCCTTCCCGCACCTTGGCGGGCTGCTTGACGCTTCGGTACACATAGGCCTGCTCCTCCACCCGGTGGGCGATCGCCCCCTTGGCCTCGAGCCGCGCAAGCATGGTGCGCACGGCCGAATGGCTCGGCGCGTCGGCCATCGCCCGGCGCACGTCGGCGGCGGTCGCCTCGCCCGCGGCAAGCAGAATTTCATAAATCTCGCGCTCGCGGCGCGGCAGGGACCCAATCATGCGACTCGCTTGCCTCCAAGGCTGCTACACCCGTAGCATGCCACAAACGTAGCGCCCCGCAAACGGTTTTTTCGCGCGCGCCCTAAAGCACGTCTCCAAACATCAGCCACAGCATCACGAACCAAAGCCCCAGCGCCGCCGCCCCAATCCCCCACGCAATCGCTTTAGAACCACCCTCACCCATCCCGGAAGCCTACCCCCCGCGCCCCGCCGCGCCAAGCTTCCGCGGCCTGCACCCCGCTCCCCTCACAACGGCAAAAGGCAGGCCCCGCCGAAGCCACGCCCCGGCGAAAACCTGCCTTACTACCTCCCTCAAAGTACCACTTTGAGGGATCGGCGTCAGCCGTGCGGCCTAAGCACCACCTTGATGACGCCATTCTCCTTGTCGCGGAACTGCTTGTACATTTCCGGCGCGTCTTCCAGGCTCGCCGGGTGGGTGATCACGAAGCTCGGGTCGATCTCCCCCGCCACGATCTTCTCCAGCAGCGGCTTGGTATAAGCCTGGACGTGGGTCTGGCCCATCTTGATGGTCAGCCCCTTGTTCATCGCCGCGCCGATCGGCAGCTTGTCCGCCATGCCCACATACACGCCCGGGATCGACAGGGTGCCGCCCTTGCGCACGCTGAAAATCGCCTCGCGCAGCACGTGGATCCGGTCGGTGGCGAGGAACATCGTCGCCTTGGCCTTGTCCAGCACCGAGTCCGCCGAGCCATGCGCCGACGCCTCGCAGCCCACGCAATCGATCGCGCTGTCCGGCCCGCGGCCCTTGGTGCGCGCCATCAGCTCGTCATACACATCGGTCTGCGAGAAATCGATCGTCTCGGCCCCGCCCGCCTCGGCCATGGCAAGCCGCTCCGGCACTTCGTCGATAGCGATGATCCGCCCCGCGCCCATCATTTTGGCAGAGCGGATCGCGAACTGGCCGACCGGCCCGCAGCCCCAGATCGCAACCGTGTCGCCGTCCTGGATCTGCGCATTCTCCGCGGCCATGTAGCCGGTCGGGAAGATGTCGGACAAGAACAGCGCCTGTTCGTCGGTGATGTGGTCGGGGATCTTGATCGGCCCGACATCGGCCATCGGCACCCGCAGGTACTCCGCCTGGCCGCCGCAATAGCCGCCCAGCATGTGGCTGAAGCCGAACAGCCCGGCGGGCGAGTGGCCCATCGCCTTTATCGCCATTTCCGCATTGGGATTGGTGGTGTCGCACAGCGAAAACAGGCCGCGGCTGCAGAACCAGCACGACCCGCAGCTGATGGTGAACGGCACCACCACCCGGTCGCCCTTTTGGAGCGTGGTGATCGCCGAGCCGACCTCCACCACTTCGCCCATATTCTCGTGGCCCAGGATATCGCCGGCTTCCATGGTCGGCTGATAGCCGTCGAGCAGGTGAAGATCGGAGCCGCAGATCGCGCAGGCGGTGATCTTGATGATCACGTCGCGCTCGTGCTTGATTACCGGATCGGGGACGGTGTCCACCCGGACGTCGCCTTTACCGTGCCAACACAATGCGCGCATGATCTGGTCCTCCATCGATATGGTTCGGAGAACCGGCGGTTGCCGCATCCGTTCCCCGGCGCGCGCATCCGCTCATCCCGAGCAGGCCGAGCTTGTCCAGGCCGTCAGTCGAGGGGCCGTCGAGGGCCAGTCGACGGAGGGCCCGAAACCGGACCAGATCCCGCTCCACCGCGCCCAGGCACCCCTCCCCGCCGTCCAGAGTCACCGCGTCAAGCGCAATGATCAGCCGCACCTTGGCGAGCAGCGCAAGCAGGTCCGGCGCCGGCGCAACCAGCAGCCGCCCAAGCGCCCCCTCCATCGCCTCCCCCGCCTCGTCGAAGCGCCCCTGCAGCGCCTCCTGCGCCTCAAAAGAAAGCCCCCGCCCCGCCCCCGAAACCCCTTCCACCACCGCCGAGGCGTCCTCAAAAGCAGCCAGCGCCGACCGCCACTCAAAATCCTCCCCTGCCTTTGCAGGGGAGGGGGACCGCCCGAAGGGCGGTGGAGGGGCGGCGGC
>Ga0190273_10000110_pt1 | contig 42934 bp, 40 predicted proteins | sample Popmic504IS_FD_134513 | JGI IMG/M metagenome (GOLD analysis project Ga0190273, IMG submission 134513) | Populus adjacent soil microbial communities from riparian zone of Shoshone River, Wyoming, USA - 504 IS | ecosystem: Environmental > Terrestrial > Soil > Riparian zone > Trees stand | place... | reverse complement strand
GCCCTGGCGGCGCTCCAGCATCTCGGCGGCGACCATCTGGATCAGCCAGTGGTTGGCGATGACGTTGTTCTCGAGGATCTTGCGGAACTGGTCGTCGCTGATCCCGCCCATCGGCCCGTAATAGGGGTTGGAGGCGGCGTTGCAGACGAGGATGTCGATCCGGCCCAATTGGCGGCGGGTCTCGTCGACGAGGTTCTGGAGGGCTTCCTTGGAGGAGATGGAAGCGGGGACGACGATGGCGGCGTCGGGGTGCTTCGCGTTGATGCAATCTGCGACCTCCTGGCACGCCTCGGCTTTGCGGCTGGAAATGACGACCCTGGCGCCCTGATCGGCCATCGCCTCGGCGATGGCGCGGCCGATGCCGCGCGAGGAGCCGGTGATGATCGCGACTTTGCCGGTAAGGTCGAAGAGGGACATGTCTTTCTCCTACTCGTCATGCCAGCGAAGGCTGGGATCCCGGCGGGTGACGGGCGCCGGTGCTTTTACCCCCGTGGGGTCCCAGCCTTCGCTGGGGCGACGGCCTATTCGAACACCACGACGGATCGCGCGGAATCCCCTCGCTTCATTCGCTCGAAGCCTTCGTTCACGCGCTCCAGCGGGATCGTCTCGGCGACGATCGAGTCCAAGTCGAGGAGGCCGCGAAGGTAGAAGTCGACCAGGCGCGGGATGTCGACCGGGAAGCGGTTGGCGCCCATGAAGGCGCCCTGCAGCTTCTTGCCGGAGAGGAGGTCCATCGCGCCGAGGCCGACCTTCTCGCCCAGCGGCATCATTCCGAGGATGGTGGCGGTGCCGCCGCGCCTCAATGCCTGGACGGCGAGCGCTGCCGAGGCGGGGCGGCCGACCGCCTCGATCGCGTGGTCGACTCCGCCTTTGGTCATCTCGACGATCCTGGCCCCGGCGCCTTCCTCCATCGGATCGACGACGTCGGTGGCGCCGAGCTTGCGGGCGAGCTCGCGCTTCTCGGGCACCGGATCGGCGGCGATGATCCGGCCGGCGCCGGCGATTCGGGCGGCGTTGACCGTGGCGAGGCCGACCCCGCCGCAGCCGATCACCGCCACCGTCTCGCCGGGAACGAGCTTGCAGGCGTTGAAGATGGTGCCGGCGCCGGTCGTCACGGCGCAGCCGATCACGGCCGCGCGGTCGAGCGGCATCTCGCGGTCGATGGCGACGCAGGCATGTTCGTGGACCAGCATCGCCTCGGCAAAGCCGGAGAGGTTGAGCATCTGGTTGACGGCGCTTCCGTCTTCCGCGGTGATCCGCGGCGGGGCGCCGCGGGCCCGGCGGGTGTCGCCGCCGGGGCAGAGCGACATCCGGCCGGTGACGCAATATTCGCAATGGCCGCAGAAAGCGGAGAGGCAGGTGACGACATGGTCGCCGACCTTGGCCGTACGGACCTCGCTCCCGACGGCCTCGACCACGCCGGCGGCCTCGTGGCCGGGAATGCAGGGGAGGGGGTGGGGATAGGTGCCCTCGATGAAGTGGAGGTCCGAATGGCACAGGCCGCACGCGGCGGTGCGGATGAGGACTTCGCGCGGGCGGGGGGAATCCAGGGTTGCCTGCTCGATGGTGAGCGGGGTGCCGGGGGTGCGGAGCAGGGCGGCTTTCATCTTGCCTCCCCATCGGAGATGGGGAGGGGGGCCACCCGAAGGGTGGTGGAGGGGTAGAAGGCGAGGCCGCGGGGGTTCTCGCGGGATCCGCTGAATCCTGCGCCAATTACCCCTCCACCATGCTTCGCATGGTCCCCCTCCCCACCGCTTCGCGGCAGGGAGGCAAGATGGTCACACCGCATGCTTGGAGAACTCGATCCGGGCGATCGCCCGGTTGTGGACTTCGTCCGGCCCATCCGCCAGGCGCAGCGTCCGAATCCCGGCCCAGCTCTTCGCCAGCTCGAAATCCTGCGACACGCCGGCGCCGCCATGGGCCTGCACCGCGTCGTCGATGATCCTGAGCGCCATGTTGGGGGCGTAGACCTTGATCATGGCGATCTCGGCGGCCGCCGCCTTGTTGCCGGCCTTGTCCATCATGTCGGCGGCCTTGAGGCAGAGGAGGCGCGACATATCGATGTCGATCCGGGCGGCGGCGACGCGCTGCTCCCAGACGCTGTGCTCCATCAGCCGCTTGCCGAAGGCGGTGCGGGACTGGAGGCGCTTGACCATGGCCTTGAGCGCCTCCTCGGCGACCCCGATGGTGCGCATGCAATGGTGGATCCGGCCCGGCCCGAGCCGGCCCTGGGCGATCTCGAAGCCGCGGCCTTCGCCGAGCAGCATGTTGGAGGCGGGGATGCGGACGTCCTTGAGCTCGATCTCCATATGGCCGTGCGGGGCGTCGTCATAGCCGTAGACGGTGAGGGCGCGCTCGACGGTGACTCCGGGCGCGTCGAGCGGCATCAGCACCATCGACTGCTGGCGGTGCTTGTCGGCGGAGGTGTCGGTCTTGCCCATGACGATGGCGACCTTGCAGCGCGGGTCGCCGGCGCCCGACGACCACCATTTCCGGCCGTTCAGCACATAATCGTCGCCGTCGCGGCGGATCTCGCACTGGATGTTGGTCGCGTCGGACGAGGCGACGGCGGGCTCGGTCATCAAAAAGGCGGAGCGGATCTCGCCGTTCATCAAGGACCGCAGCCACTGCTCCTTCTGCTCGAGCGTTCCGTAGCGATGGAAGACCTCCATGTTGCCGGTGTCGGGCGCCGAGCAGTTGAACACCTCGCTCGCCCAGCCGATTCGGCCCATCTCCTCGGCGCACAGCGCATATTCGAGGTTGGTGAGCTGGGTGCCCTCGAACTCGAAGCTCTCGTCGACATGGCGGAGCGCCTGGCCGGGGGGCATGAACAGGTTCCACAGGCCGGCGGCCTTCGCTTCCGGCTTCAGCTCCTCGATCACCTCGATCGGCTGCCAGCGATCGCCGGCGTTGAGCTGGTCCTTGTAATCCTTGTTTCTCGGCCGAATCCGAGTCTCGATGAAATCGCGAACCCGGTCGCGGTAAAAAGCCTGCCGTTCCGTGAGGTCGAAGTCCATCCGGCCGGATTCCTTATGCCTGCTGCGTCGGCCCTCGCTGCCAGAAACGGCGGTTGTGCGCCAGTGGTCCGTAGCCGGGCGCGGTCGGGTCAAATGTGAGAGGAACGAGGTCTTCGCGCCGCGGACACCCCTACCGCCGCCAAGCAATTCGTGCTAAGTATCGACGTCCGTGCCGCGTAACCTTGGCCCCGCTGGACGAGGCGGTTCGATATGGCTGCTAATGCAAACATGGCTCTGCCGGGTATTCACGAATTAGTGGTTGAAGGGGAGTCGGATCCGACCTTCCTGGACGACCTGATCGCGGCGAACCATTTCAAGACATTCCTTCTCGGACGGGGAATCGACTTGCCGCCTGAACTAATGACTGGACTGAACGTGCTGATGACAGCTTTTCAGGACGACGTGGCGATGTATCGGAAGATGAGCCAGCAAAGGCGACCTGTTCAAGAGAGTCTCTGGCCGTGGCGGCGCGGTAATGGCGCCTAGCCCCGAGGCGCGCGCCGCGCTTGACGATTTTATCGTGCAGCTGGCCCAGCATGGGGACGGGCTCACGCTAGAAGAGTTCCGGCTGCGGAGTCTCGACCAGGCGCAGCGGACCCAGCGGCGCGTTCGGCGTACTCTCTACGTCGCTGGTCTGACCTTCATGCTTGCCATCCTGTTAGCGCTGATCTTCCCGGCTTCATTCAGGAACACCCCCCTGCTGTGGGTTGGGCTTTGGGCCATGTCTCTGGGAGGTCTCGGCGCAATCGCCAGCATTTTCCTGCTGATCTTGAAACTGGTTCCGCAACCTGCGCTTCACAAATCAGAGGAGCTGGAGGTCTTTGGGCGCATCTTCCTGGGCTGCCTGTTCAGCCTCGTTTTCGCGATCACCGTCGTTTCATCGGCATTGATGGAGTTCTACAACTATATTCTTGCCCCAGTCGGCAAAGCGCCGAGCGGCAGCGCGCAGCTGCTCCTCCCCTTCCTATGCGGTTACAGCATACCCCTGGTCCTGGGCATTCTCGGCAAAGCCATTCAGGCGGTGGAGATCACCCTAGGCTTTGAAGATCGCCGGGGGGCCGTCGTCACTCGGACGATCCGCCGGCGCGGCTCTCAATCCTCGCCGGGCACTCGGTAGCCGGTCTGACCGGCCGGCGACCCACCCGCGACTTACCTGAGCACATGATCGGGAACACCCTTCATCGCACGTACGTTACGGCCCCGTGCCAAGCGTATCCCCCAATTTCCTGCTGCTCACCCGAGTCGGCTTCGCCGCTCGCGGCCTCCTCTATCTGATCGTCGGCTACCTGGCCCTGAAGCTGGGGCGGGCGGAGGATGCGAACGGGGCGCTCGACTATGTCGCCGACGAAGCCGGCGGGCTGGTGCTCGGAGCCCTCGCGCTCGGCTTCGTCGCCTACGGCATCTGGCGAATGGCGGACGCCATCTTCGACACCCAGGGCAAGGGCCGCGACGCCAAGGGCATTGCCGGCCGGCTCGCCGGAGCCCTCAGCGGGCTCATCCATCTCGGCCTCGCCTTCACCGCGGCGAAGCTGGCGCTCGGCGGCAGGTCGGGCGGCGATTCGAGCGAGAGCGCCGAGAGCGGCGCCGCCACCGCCATGAGCCTCCCGGGCGGCGAACTGCTGCTTTACCTGGCCGCCGCGATCCTCGTCGGGGCCGGCATCGCCCAGCTCGGAATCGCCGTCAAGCGCAGCTTCTGCAAGCATATCTCGCCCGAGGCTAGGAACCGCTGGTGGGTGATCGCCGCCGGCACCGGCGGTCACGCCGCGCGGGGCGTCATCTTCCTCGCCGCCGCCTGGCTGGTGTTCAATGCGACCCGCCATCATCAGGCCGAGGAAGCCGGAGCGCTCGGCGACGCTCTGCTCAGCATGCCGGACTGGCTTCGCGCGACCGTCGCCGCGGGGCTGTGCCTGTTCGGCCTCTACAGCCTCATCGAGGCGCGCTACCGGATCATCCCCGATCCCCATGTGAAGCACCGGGTCGCGGACGCCCTCACATGAGCCGGGAAGGGATTTTCCCGACCTTCTTCCTCTCGGGATTCGAATGCTCTACCTTCGACTGGCACGACAAGGGCCGCCGCGACCTTTGCGAGGAAACGCAGCACCTCGGCCATGCCGACGAGGATTACCGGATGCTCCGCTCGCTCGGCATCGCGGTGGCGCGCGAGGGCATACCGTGGCCACTGGTCGACAAGGGCGGCTCCTACGATTTCTCCTATATCGATCCGTTCCTGGCGGCGCAGCGGCGCTACTCCATCCAGCCGATCTGGGATCTTTGCCATTACGGCTATCCCGACGACGTCGATCCGTTCAGCGACGCGTTCGTCGAGCGCTTCGTCGCTTATGCGCGGGCGGCGTCGCGCTACGTGATCGAGCGGGCGCATCACGGCCCGCCTTTCTTCACGCCCACCAACGAGCCGACCTTCTTCGGCTACATGGCCGGCGAATGGGGCTGGGCGGCGCCTTTCGGCAAGGATCGCGAGACGAGGCGGCGCCTCACGCTCGCGCTCGCTCGCGCCGACATCGCCGGCGTCAAGGTGATCCGCGAGTTCGCGCCCGAGGCCCGAATGATCCACATCGACCCTTTGATCTGGGTGGTCCCTCCGCGCGACCGGCCGGACCTGGCCGAGGCGGCGCATCGCGAATCCTATGACGACGCCTACATCGCCTGGGACGTGATCGGCGGGCTTCGCTACCCCGAGCTCGGCGGCTCGCCCGAGATCCTCGATATCATCGGCTTCAACAATTACAGCTTCGGCCAAATGGAATATCGCGAGCAGGGCCCGCACGCGCCGCTCGAGCCGGGCGACGACCGCATCCGGCCGCTTTGCGACCTCATCGAGGAAGGCTGGCGCAAGTACCGCCGGCCCTGCATCGTCGCCGAGACGTCGGGCCTGAAAGGCGGCCGGCCCGACTGGCTGAACGACGTCGTCGCCGAAAGCCTGGCGGCGGTGAACCGGGGCGTCGACCTGCACGGAATCTGCCTGTTCCCGGCGGTCGACATGCCCGACTGGGGCACGGGCGAATGGGTCAAGAACGGCATCGCCGATCTCGAGCTGCTTCCAAGCGGTGCGCTGATGCGAGTGCCTTACGTCCCCTATGTCGAGGCGCTGCACCGCTGGCAGCGGCGGCTCAACCGGGTGACCGAGCTCGACGACGATCCGTTCGACTCGGCGGTGAACCTCGAGGACATCGTCCAGGCGGCGAAGGAGATGAAGCCGGAGGCCGACGCCGACTGGCACTGATCATCCGCCGCTTGACTTATGTGCAAACTGCTTATAAGTATATCGCACATAAGGAATGGACATGAGTCGCCGAGCTTTCCAGGATTATGACAAGCCGTCCGTGGCCACCGACCTTGTCCTCATGTCGGTTCGCACCGGTCGTTTGGCGGTCCTGCTGCAGAAGCGGGCGCACGAGCCCGAGGCCGGAAAATGGGCATTGCCGGGCGGTTTCGTGGACGTTGGCGAGAGCCTCGACGCAGCCGCCGAGCGAGTGCTCGCCGAAAAGGCGCGCATGGCCGGAGCCTGGGTCGAGCAACTCTATACGTTCGGTGACCTGCAGCGCGATCCGCGCGGACGGGTGATCACCGTCGCCTATTTCGCGCTGTTGCCCGAGGAAAAGTTCGGGCCAGCCCTGACCAGCGCACCGGACCTCGCCTTGGCTGAGGTGCAGGTCGACTGGGCCGGTGAAACCGGCGGATCCGCCAGAGCGCTCGACGAGGAGGGGCTGGAGCTACCGCTCGCCTTCGATCATGCCGACATCCTGGGCCTCGCCGTGAAGCGCCTGCGCGGCAAGCTCGATTATTCGGATATCGCCTTCGCCCTGCTTCCCGAACTCTTCACGTTGCGCGAGCTGCAGCAGGTCCACGAGGCGATCCTCGGCCTCTCCCTCAACAAACCCGCGTTCCGGCGCCGCCTGATCGACGGCGGCCGACTCGAAGCGACCGGGCGGCGCGAGGCCGGCACCGGTTTCAGACCCGCCGAACTCTATCGCCGCAAGGCACCCTGAAGAAAGGACACGATCATGGCCGCCATCCGCAATTTCGGTTTCGCCGCCCTGCTGCGCAGCGAGGCGAGCAGCTACGTCATCCGCTATCGTTCGGGCCGGCCGGTGCGGGCCGGGCGCGGCCTCGCTTTCTGGTTCCGACCGCAGCGCGCCAGCATCGCCGAGCTGCCGATGGACGACCGCGACACCGCCCTGTTCGTCAGGGGGCGCAGCAAGGATTTCCAGGAGGTGGCGGTGCAGGGCCGGATCAGCTGGCGGGTCGCCGATCCGCAGCGCCTCGCCGAACGGGTCGACTTCACCATCGGTCTCTTCACCGGCGAGCATAAGGGGGAGCCGGTCGACCAGATCGAGAGCCGTTTCGGCGGCCTCGCCCATCAGGCGGCAGCGCAATATCTGATGGAGCGGCCGGTGCGCGAATTGCTCGATGCCGGGCTGGAGCCGCTCAGGCAGCGGATCCAGGCCGCCCTCGTCGACGCTCCCGCCCTGAGCGACATCGGGGTGGAGACGATCACGGTCCGCCTCAGCAGCATCGCTCCGTCGAGCGAGCTGGAGCGGGCGCTTCAGACTCCGACCTTCGAGGCGGTTCAGCAGAAGGCGGACGAGGCTATGTTCGAGCGTAGGGCACTTGCGGTCGATAAGGAGAGGGCGATCGCCGAGAACGAGCTGGCCAACAAGGTCGAGCTGGCCCGGCGCGAGAAGCAGCTGATCGCGGAGGAGGCGGACAATGCCCGAGCCCGGGCGGTCGCCGCGGCCGAGGCCGGCCAGGTCGCCGCGGATGCCGAGGCGGAGCGGATCCGAAGCGTCGAATCCGCCCGGGCGGAGGCGGAGCAGGGTCATATGGCGGTCTATCGCGACGTGCCCGGCGAGGTGCTGCTCGGTCTCGCCGCCCGCGATTTCGCGACGAAGCTCGAAAGCATCAACGAGCTCAACGTCACGCCTGACCTGATCGCTTCGCTGATCGGCGAGTTCCGCAAGGGGGCGCCCGCCCTGCTGGTGGACGCGCGTTAAGGGCTCGGGGACGAGGAGCGGCGGCATGGGCGTGGTCGCACAAAGAGCGGTGTTCGTCACCCGCGAGACCGACCTGGAATCGCTCCTTGCCCGCCACGGCACCCGCGAGCAGGCCCGATTCTACCTCGAGACGAGAGGCCAGGAGATCGGCGAGGTCGAGCGGCGCCATGAGCATTTCGCCGCCGCCTTGCACAAGGCGAGGGCCGGCGCTCCGGGGGACTGGCGACAGGTGCTGGTGAAACGGGCCGATTTCGACCGCTTCCTGTTCGCTCCGGAAGACGTGGTCGTCGCCGTCGGCCAGGATGGGCTGGTCGCCAACGTCGCCAAATATCTGCATGGCCAGCCGGTGATCGGGGTCAATCCCGATCCCGAGCAGTTCGACGGAATTCTCGCGCGCTGGCCGGCCGATCGGCTCGGCGACGCGCTTCGGGCCGCGGCCGCGGGCACCGCTGCGCTCCAGCAACGGACCATGGTCGAGGCGCGCCTCGACGGCGGCGAGCGGCTGCTGGCCCTCAACGAGATCTTCGTCGGCCACCGCAGCCACCAGTCCGCTCGCTACGAGATCGCGGTCGGCGGCACGCGCGAATATCAGTCGTCGAGCGGCCTCATCGCCGCGACCGGCACCGGCGCGACCGGCTGGGCACGCTCGATCATGGGCGCAACCGGCTGGCAGGTGCCGCTTGCGCCGAACGACCGGGCCTTCGGCTATTTCGTGCGCGAGCCGTTTCCGAGCGTCGCCACAGGGACGAGCGTGCGCTCCGGCCGGGTCGAGGCGGCGGCCTCGATCGAGATCGTCTCGAGGCTCAACGAAGGCGGCGCGATCTTCGCCGACGGCATCGAAAAGGACTTCCTCGCCTTCGACTGGGGCCGTCGTGCCGAGCTTCGAGTAGCCGAGGAGGTGCTCAACCTCGTGGTGGGATAGCCCCTGCTACCCCTCTCCCGTGACAGCGGAAGAGGAGATCCGGCGTTGACGCCTTCGCTCCTCCGCGCCATTGACGTTAACGTAAAGCTGAGGAGGGCACCCCGTGGACCTTGATACCTTCCGCGCCGAGACCCGCGCCTGGCTTCAGGCCAATTGCCCGGCGGAGATGCGCGAGCCGATGCGCGACGAGAGCGACGCCTGCTGGGGCGGGCGCAACGCGGTGTTCAAGAACGAAGCCCAGAAACGCTGGATGGATGCGATGGCGGAGCGCGGCTGGACCGTGCCCGACTGGCCGACGGAATATGGCGGCGGCGGGCTGTCCCCGGCCGAGACCAAGATCCTCAGGCAGGAGATGGCCCGGATCGGGGCGCGCAACCCGCTGATGAGCTTCGGAATCTCGATGCTCGGGCCGGCGCTCCTGAAATACGGCACGGAAGAGCAGAAGAAGCGCTTCCTGACCGAGATCGCGCGCGGCGAGATACGCTGGTGCCAGGGCTATTCGGAGCCGAACGCGGGCTCCGACCTCGCCTCGCTCCAGACCAAATGCGAGGACAAGGGCGACCATTGGCTGGTCAACGGCCAGAAGGTGTGGACCAGCTACGCCGACAAGGCCGACTGGATCTTCTGCCTGGTGCGCACCGATTTCCAGGCGCCCAAGCATAAGGGGATCAGCTTCATCCTGTTCGACATGGCGAGCCCCGGAGTGTCGACCAAGCCGATCCTGCTCATCTCCGGCTCCTCGCCTTTCTGCGAGACCTTCTTCGACGACGTGAAAGTGCCGAAGGACCAGGTGGTCGGCGAGATCAACAAGGGCTGGGACGTCGCCAAATACCTGCTCGGCCACGAGCGCGAGATGATCAGCGGAATGGGGCTGGGGGGGCAGTCCGGGAGCCTCGGCGAGGCCTTCGCCGACGTCCTTGCCGGCGATCCCCTGTTGCGCGCGGAGATCGCTCGGTTCGACGTGGACGCCATGGCCTTCCGGGCGATGTCCGAGCGGTTCATCGACGAGCTTAAGGTCGGGATGGCGCATCCGGCACAGCCCTCGATGATGAAATATGCGGGCACCGAATTGAACAAGGCGCGCCACGAGCTGGTCATGGCGGCGGGCGGCTCGGACGCGCTCGAATGGGAGAGCGAGCGAAGCCGCAAGGGCAAGTCGGCGCGCGAATGGCTGAGGACCAAGGCCAATTCGATCGAGGGCGGGACGAGCGAGGTCCAGCTCGGAATCATCGCGAAACGGATTTTGGATTTGCCGGGGGCATAGGGAGAGAACGTTATTCCGGGAGGGACCCCCATCGAAGTAATACTTTGATGGGAACCCGAAGGCCGGGATCCCAGCGAGAACTTGCACCCTTGCCTTTCACCCCCTGGGGTCCCAGCCCTCGCTGGGACGATGAGGAGAAGAAATGCCGCTCTACCTTACCGAAGATCAGGTCATGCTTCGCGACACGGCGCGGCAGCTGATGGCGGACGAAGGGTCGATCGCCGGCCAGCTCCGCAAATATCGCGACATGGGCTGCAAGGACGGCTTCGGCCACGCCTTGTGGAAGCAGCTCGCCGAATTGGGCTTCACCGGCATCCTCATCGGCGAGGCCGACGGCGGCCTCGGCCTCGGCCATGTCGAGGCTGGGATCGTGCTCGAGGAGATCGGGCGCAACCTCACCCCATCGCCTTTCCTGATCAGCGCCGTCGCGATCGTCGAGGCGCTGAAGGGGACCCACCATGCGGAGCGCTGGTTCCCCGGCATTCTGGCGGGCGACACGGTCGCCGCGCTGGCGGTGGACGAAGGTCCCAAGCACCGCCCGGAGGCGATCGCGATGCGGGCCGAGCGGGCCGGGAACGGCTTCCGGCTGACCGGGCGCAAGCAGTTCGTCGTCCAGGGCGCCTCGGCGGACGTGATCGTCGTCGCCGCGCGCGCCGACGAGGGCGTGACCCTGTTCGCGGTCGAACGGGATGCGAAGGGCCTCGACGTGGAAGGCGTCAGGCTGGTCGATTCCGGCATCGGCGCCCGGCTCGACTTCCAGGGCGTCGAAGTGAATAGCGACGCCGTGATCGGCGAGGTCGGCGGCGGCGAGGCGGTGCTCAAGCGGGTGCTCGACGCCGGCCGCGCCGGGGCCGCTTCCGAGATGGTCGGGCTCGGCTCGGCGGCGATGGCGATGACCGTCGATTACCTGAAGCAAAGGAAGCAGTTCGGCCGGCTGATCGGCGAGTTCCAGGTGCTCCAGCACCGTTCCGCCCACCTTTATTCCGAGCTCGAGATCGCCCGTTCGGCCGCGCTCAAGGCCCAGCAATTGCTGGACGAGGGAAGCCCGGAGGCGGAGCTGATGGTCTCGGTCGCCAAGGCCAAGGCGGGCCGGGCCTCGACCCTCGCGGTCCAGGAGGGAGTGCAGATGCACGGCGGCATCGGCATGACCGACGAATATGACATAGGCCTCTACATGAAGCGCGACCGGGTGCTGAACGAGTTGTTCGGGGACTCGAACTACCATGCGGACAAGCTGGCCCGGATGAAGGGATATTGACGGCGCAGCCGTCACCCCGGACTTGATCCGGGGTCCATGAACACGGATCGCGGGATTCTCATCCGGCGGTGTTCATGGACCCCGGGTCAAGCCCGGGGTGACGATTCGGTATAGGCAAGCGCGCTATGTTTTGTCGGCATCAACGCTATCTTTATAATCCTTGAGCTGCATAAAACTGGCGACCCCGCCTGCATTGATAAACTCCTCCTGTTCTTGCCTAAGCTGCTCCAGACCGCTGCCGACGAAATCTGCATATTTGAGTTTCAAGCCTGAAACGGCTTCGGCGCGAAAGCACGGATTCCCGCTCGTAAGGAAACGCGCGCACGTGTCGAGAAGGGGCAGATCGGGACATTCCTGCTCCACCCATAAGAACTGACCCTGTTCATTGACTTCAAGGAAGATATACTCACCGTCCGGCGTAACGATGAAATCCGCCATGCCCATCACCAAGCCAAGTTCGTCCATGAGAGCGATGAGTTTGACCTCAATGGCTTCCGGCAACTCATAGGGCAAAATCTTCATGTCATGCTGGCAGATGCGCCAGTCGACGGGATTCTGGTCGGAAATCTTTGCGGTAACGCAGGTTCGTCCGAACACGCTCACCCTCAACTCATAGGCTTTCGGCGCGAATTCCTGGAAAATGCCGGGCGACCAGATGAGCGCCTGTGGATCATCGAAATCCGTCGTCGCCACGGGCGTGGTCACGGACGAATAGAATTGTTTCTCGGCCCGTTCCCAATGGAACGTGTAGAACGGCTTATAGATGACGCTTCGCTCAGGCCGGGACGCGACGAAATCCTTCGCCTGCGCCACGTCATCGGTCACCAAAGTCTCCGGGATCGACAGCCCTACGGCTACAGCCGCCGCCAACTGCCTCAACTTGAAGTTGGCGGAGAGGCGCGTCGTCAACGGATTAGCCCATAAGATGTCGCCAGGCAGCAATTCCAATACCCCCGCGTGATAAGCCGTAAGCTCGGCTCGCGACGCCGTTTTGTCGCTCTCGCCAAAGCCGGGCGGAAAAATCGGCTTCGGCCAACGACGCATCCATACGGCGTCGATCGCATCGGGAGCGATATCTCCGCCCTTGCCGGGGAAGCGGTAATCGACAGCGCGGCTATTGAACCGGACCGCGCCGAGCGGCGCCCAGGGCGGCACAGGATGCCACAATATCGTTCGGATGCCGCAACGACCCAAAGCCCAGGCCACGGCCGACGCATGAATATCCGCCGGAGCGGTGACGATCAGTACAGCCATACCGCCTCTCGCCTGACGACGCGCCAATTCTCCGGCGGCGTCGGCTCGTCAGCGTAAGATCAATCCGTCGGGCATTCTTGAACCACGTTCGCTCAGCCTCGTCCTCGTTCGACGATCACCGAAGCGCCGAATGGAGCGGGACGGGGTTTCAGCGTGAAGCGCCCGGCCGGGCGAATGCGAAGCGGCGCCTTTTTGATTTGGCGAAGGCCCTCAGGCGAACGGCGTTCAAGACGCGTCGGCTTCGGGACCTATAACTATGGTTTCGCGGCTGATTTGGCGGTGGGGACGATGACCATCCGCGCGTCCGTGCCACGATTGCCCGTGATTTCGGACGAGGTGCCGGCGATCGAACGGGGCCTCATCGCAAGATAGGGAGAAAACCATGTTTTCGAACGAGATATTCGTCAAGAAAATGGCCCGCAAGGTTGAGCAGAAGGATCTCAACGAGGTTGCGGGCGGCTTTGTGAAAAACCTCAAGACGTGCCACATCAGCGGCATGGACGACGGCGATCCGATCGATCCGCCGGCCTATTGAATTCCTTTTCGGGGGCCGGTGGAGAACCTCCGTCGGCTGGCCGAGCCATCGGCTCCACCTGCCTCGCGGAAGCGGAAGGAACCGCCGGCTCTTCAATCTGAGGTATCCGTGGGAGGAGCGGCGGGACGTGGAAGCAGCGGCGTCGCATCCGAGCGCCGGTCAACGCACTGCCTCCGCAAAGGCATTGGCTTTACAATGGATGGAGTGCCCATCAAACCGGCATGACGGAGACGCCGACATGCCCCACGATCCTGCGACCATCGACGCGCTGATCGAAACCGTTCGCCGCTTCGTCGCCGGGCGGCTGCGGCCGCTCGAGGAGCGGGTGGATCGGGAGGACGAAGTGCCCGCGGAGGTGGTGCGCGAGATGCGGGAGATGGGCCTGTTCGGCCTCTCCATCCCCGAGGAATATGGCGGGCTGGGGCTGACCATGAGCGAGGAGGTGCGGGTCGCGCTCGAGCTGGGCGGGACGACTCCGGCCTTCCGCTCGACCTTCGGAACCAATGTCGGGATCGGCAGCCAGGGGCTCGTCATGGCCGGCTCGGAGGCGCAGAAGGCCGAGTGGCTGCCGCGGATCGCCTCGGGCGAGGTGATCACCAGCTTTGCCCTGACCGAACCGGGTGCCGGTTCCGACAGCGCCTCGGTGCAGACCAGGGCGGTGCTCGACGGCGAGGTCTATAGGCTCACCGGGACCAAGCGCTTCATCACCAACGCCGACAAGGCTTCCCTCTTCACCGTCATGGCCCGGACCGGCGAGCCCGGGGCGAAGGGCGTCTCGGCCTTCCTCGTCCCGGCCGACCTGCCGGGAGTCAGCGTCGGCCGGCCCGAGAGGAAGATGGGCCAGCAGGGCGCCCATGTCTGCGACGTCAATTTCGACGATGCTCCGGTGCCGGCCGCCAACCGGCTCGGCGAGGAGGGCGAGGGGTTCCGGATCGCGATGCGGGTGCTCGACCGCGGCCGGCTCCACATCGCCGCGGTCTGCGTCGGGATCGCCGAGCGGCTGATCGCCGATGCGGTCGGCTACGCCTCGGAGCGCCGGCAGTTCGGCAAGCCCATTTCCGAATTCCAGCTGATCCAGGCGATGATCGCCGATTCCAAGACCGAGACGATGGCGGCCAAGGCGCTGGTTCTGGAAGCCGCGGCGCTCAAGGATGCCGGCGAGCCGATCACGCTCGAAGCCGCGGCCGCCAAATATTTCGCCAGCGAGACCGTGGGCCGGGTCGCCGACCGGGCGGTGCAGATCTTCGGCGGCGCCGGCTACATCGCCGATTACGGGATCGAGCGGCTGTACAGGGACGTACGGCTGTTCCGGATCTACGAGGGAACGAGCCAGGTCCAGCAGCTGGTCATCGCAAGGGAGGTGATGAAAAGGGGGGGCTAGCGCGTCGTCCCAGCGAAGGCTGGGACCCCAGCGGGTGAAAGGCGCGGTGCTGTTCACTCCCCGGGGCCCCAGCCTTCGCTGGGGCGACGGTTACCTTCGAACCATCAGGTTCATCCGCGCCGCGGCGATCGGTCTGGCCCGGTCCTGCTGCCAGGCATGGGCCTCGACGTTCGCGACGCGGCTTCCGAGCCGGGTCACCACCGCCGCGGCGAAGGTGTCGTGATCCGTGCCGCCGCGCATGAAGTCGACGCTGACGTTGATCGGCTTGGCGGTCGCGCCCTCGCCCAGGGCTTCGTAGAGCGTCCCCAGGGCGGCGAATTCGAGCAGCCCGGCGATCGCCCCGCCGTGCAGGAATCCGGGCCGGCCGACCACCTCCTCGCGGAACGGCATCACCCAGAGCAGGGCCCCGTCCTCGCCACGCTCGGTGCGCAGGCCGAGCAGCTCGGCGTAGGGGGGGAAGGGGTGCATGCGAGACCTGTATCGGCTGGTGCGGGACCCGTCACCCCACACCGTCACCCTGAACTTGTTTCAGGGTCCAGTTCTCCGCCCGCGGGGCGGCTCGTCGCTGGATGCTGAAACGAGTTCAGCATGACGGAGGTGGGCCAGGTCTTCCGGCTCATCGACGTCGCGCAGCGTGTCCCCCACGTGCAGCGTCCAGCCCAGCGCCTCGATCCTCGCGATCGTCTGCGCCGCCACCACCGGCGTGCTCCAATCTATGCCCTGGAAGATCGACCGGTCGAACCGTCGCAGCCCGAGCAGCGCATAGCCTCCGTCATGCGCCGGATGGATCGCCGCATCATGATCCTGCAGCGCATCGGCCGCTCCGCGCAGGCGTGTCCGGTCGAGCTCGGGGCAGTCCGCGCCGACGAGGAGGATCCCGTCCTCGGCAAGCGCCCGGGTCGCCGCCCCCGCCAGCCTCTCGCCCAGGTCGCCCTCGCCCTGGGCGGTCAGCGCCAGGCCCGGCGTCGCCTCCTGCCACAAGGCGGCGTCGGGATCTCCGCACAATTCCACCGGCAGCCCCGTCGCCAGCGCCTCTTCGACCGTCCGCTCCAGCATCTCCCGCGCCAGCCGGGCCGCACCGTCCGGGTCGAGCGCCGGGATGAGTCGAGTCTTAACCCGTCCCGGCACCGGTTGCTTGGCGAAGATGACGATCCTCGTCACCCGCGCCGCCAGCCGTGGTAGCGCTCGACCCAGGCGAGCAGCCGCTCCGGCTTGTGGGCCTTCTTCCATTCGCCGGCGGCATATTTACTGGCCTCGGCGAGGGTCGGGTAGGCGTGGATGGTGCCGAGCAACTTGTCGAGGCCGAGGCCGTGCTTCATCGCGAGCACCAGCTCGGCGATCAGCTCGCCGCCATTGGCCGCGACGACGGTCGCTCCGAGCAGGCGGTCCTTGCCCGGCTCGACGAGCAGCTTGACGAAGCCCCGGTTGGCGCCCTCGGCCAGAGCGCGGTCGAGGTGCGAGAGGTCGTAGCGGACGACCTCGAAGGCGATCCCGGCCTCCTTCGCCGAAAGCTCGTTATGGCCGACATGGGCGACCTCGGGATCGGTGAAGGTCACCCAGGGCAGCACCCGATAGTCGGCGCGGAAGCGCTTTACTTGCCCGAACAGGCCGTTGACCGCCGCGAACCAGGCCTGGTGGGCGGCGAAATGGGTGAATTGGTAGGGGCCCGCGACGTCGCCGACCGCGTAGACATTGGGGTAGCATGTCTCCAGCCACGCGTTGACGACGATGGTCCGGTCCGTCTCGATTCCGAGCGCCTCGAGCCCGTAGCCGCTCAGCCGCGCCTTGCGCCCGACGGCGACGATGATCTCGTCGAAGGGGATGGCCTCCTCGCCATCCCGGCGGACGATGAGAGCCTTGCCCTCGACCCGCACCGCTTCGTGACCGGTACGGACGTCCACCCCTTCCTCGCGAAGAACGGCTTCGACCAGCGCCGAAACCTCCTTGTCCTCCCTCGGCAGGAGCCGCGGCCCGTGCTCGATCTGGGTCACCTTCGCGCCGAGCCGGGCGAAGGCCTGGGCCATTTCGGTGCCGATCGGCCCGCCCCCGACGATCGCGATCCGCTCCGGCATCCGCTCCCGGCCGCGCAATTCCTCCCACATCGTGTCGCTGGTGAGATAGCCGCTTTCCGCCAGACCGGGAATAAGCGGCACCGCCGGCTCGCCGCCCGCGGCGATGACGATGGCCCGGGCGGTGAGCCGCTCGCCGCCGTCTATCTCAACGGTCCAGGGGTCGACCAGCTTCGCCTGGCCCTTGCGCACGTCGACTCCGAGTCCGGTATAGCGCTCGACGCTGTCGGCCGGGGCGATTTCGGCGATGATCCGGTGGATCCGCTCGATCAGCTCGGCGAAGCGCACCTCCGGCTCCGCCGGCGCGATTCCGTAAGCGGCGGCGGTGCGGATCTCGTGGGCGGTGCGGGCGCTCCGGATCAGGGCCTTCGAGGGGACGCAGCCGGTGTTGAGGCAGTCGCCCCCCATCTCGCCTTTCTCGATCAGGGTCACCTTCGCCCGGACGGTCGCTCCGATCAGGGCGGTGACCAGCCCCCCGGCCCCGGCGCCGATGACGATCAAATTGCGGTCGAACCGCCGCGGCCGGCGCCAGCCGCGGTAGACCCGGCGCCGCTTCCACCACCCCACCGCCGCCTTGGCGAGGAGCGGGAACAGGCCGAGCAGGACGAACGAGCCGAGCAGGGCCGGGGAAAGGATCCCGCCGAGGCTCTCGATCGCGGCGAGCTGGGTGCCGGCGTTCACGTAGACGATCGTTCCGGGCAGCATTCCGACCTGGCTCACCAGGGCGAAGGTAATGAGCCGCATCGCGGTCAGCCCCATGGCGAGGTTGATCAGGAAGAAGGGGAAAGCGGGGATCAGCCGAAGGGTGAGGAGGTAGAAGGCGCCGTCCTTGGCGATGCCCCGGTCGATCGCCTCGACCCGCCCGCCGAAGCGCGCCTTCACCCAGTCGCGCAGCAGGTATCGCGAGGAAAGGAAGGCGAGGCTCGCACCGATCGTCGAGGCGAAGGAGACGATGAGCGTTCCCTCCCACAGCCCGAATATGGCGCCGGCGGCCAGGGTCATGATCGCCGCTCCGGGGAGCGAGAGTGCGGTGACGGCGACGTAGAGGAGGAAGAAGGCGGCGACCGCGGCGAGCGGGTTGGCGGCGACGAAAGCCGCCAGCTCCGACTGCCGCGCCTTGAGGTTGGCGAGGGTGAGATACTGACCCAGATCGAAGAGGAAGAAGGCTCCAATCGCGAGGGCGATCACGAGCAGGAGGAGGATCCGGCCGTATTTTCCCCTCTCCCGTCCTTTACGGGAGAGGAGGGGCTCACCGCGAAGCGGTGGGAGGTGAGGGTCTTGCCGACTCATTGCTACAGACCCTCACCTCCCACCCGCTCCGCGGGCGGGCCCCTCCTCTCCCGCGGAAAGCGGGAGAGGGGTTTCAGGGGTAACACCGCTCGCGCAATTCGCCTATCCTTCAGGCCGATGGACGCCCTCGCCGCCTCGCCCTTCCTCGATCCCGCAGCGCGGCCGCTCGACCCGGCCAAGTTCCGAGACCCGCTGGTCACCGCGCAAGGCGAGCCCCGCGCCCGGGTCGCCCTGGCGCGGCTCGACACGCTGTGGATCAACACCGGGACGCTCTGCAACCTCGCCTGCAAGAGCTGCTATATCGAGAGCTCCCCGACCAACGACGCGCTCGTCTATCCGGCTCTGGCGGAGATCCTGCCCTATCTGGACGAGGCGGCGGCGCTCGGCGCCCGCGAGATCGGCTTCACCGGCGGCGAGCCGTTCATGAACCGCGACGCTCCCGCAATGATCGCCGCGGCGCTGGAGCGGGGCTTCGAGGCGCTGGTCCTGACCAACGCGATGCGGCCGATGCGGCGCTTCGAGGCGGCGCTGCTGGCGCTTCCCCGCGAGCGGCTGACGATGAGGGTCAGCCTCGACCATCATCGCCCGGCGGTGCACGAGGCCGAGCGCGGTGCCGGCAGCTGGGCCAAGGCGCTGGACGGCCTGCGCTGGCTCGAGGCGAGCGGCTTCCGGACCGCCATCGCCGGACGGCAGCTCCCCGGCGAAAGCCTCGACGACGCCAACGCCGGCTACGCGGACCTGTGCCGGCGCGAAGGCCTCGCCGCCGAGGCCGGCTTCGTCCTCTTCCCGGCGATGGACTCCGCCGCCGACGTCCCCGAGATCACCACCGCCTGCTGGGACATTCTCCACGTCGAGCCCTCGGCGATGATGTGCGCGTCGAGCCGGATGGTGGTGAAGGCCCGGGGCTCGACACGCCCTCACGTCGTCGCCTGCACCCTGCTCCCCTACGATCCTCAATTCGCGCTCGGCCCGACCCTGTCGGACGCGCCCGGCGAGGTCAGCCTCAACCACCCCCATTGCGCCCGCTTCTGCGTGCTGGGCGGCGCCAGCTGTTCGGGCTGACTTGCTGTCGGTCGTGATCCCGGCGGTGGATGCGGCCGAGTGGATCGGTCCGTGCATCGTCGCGGTGCGAGCGGCCGACGAGATAATCGTGGTCGACGGCGGCTCGGCCGACGAGACGCCCGCCATCGCGGAGCGCAACGGCGCCCGCCTCGTCCGCTCGGCGCGGGGGCGCGGGGTCCAGCTCGCCGCCGGGGCCGCCGCGGCTCAGGGCGACTGGCTCCTCTTCGTTCACGCCGACACCTTGCTCGCTCCGGGCTGGCGCGAGGCCGCGGATCGCCACATGGCGCGGCAGCGCGGCAAGGCGGCCTGCTTCCGCTTCCGGCTCGACGCCCGCGAATGGCAGGCGCGCCTCATCGAAACGGGGGTGGCGCTGAGGGTGCGGCTCCTCGGCCTGCCTTATGGCGACCAGGGCCTGCTCATCTCCCGCCGGCTCTATGACGAGACGGGCGGCTACCGGCCGCTGCCGCTGATGGAGGATATCGACCTTGTCGACCGAATCGGCGGCGTCCGGCTCGAACGACTGAGCGTGGCCGCCTTGACCTCGCCGGACCGCTGGCGGCGCGACGGCTGGCTCCGGCGCTCGGCTCGCAATCTCATCTGCCTCGCCCTCTACCGGTCGGGGATGAGTGCCGAGCGGGTGGCGCGGCTCTATGGCTGAGGACCGGAGGCTGTTCGACCTGGCGGCGGCCAGGGTCCGCGGCGACGGCGGCGAGCGCGACCTCGCCGGTGCACGCGAGCTGTTCCGGCAGGCGGCCGGGCTGGGACGGGTCGATGCGGCCGTCATCTACGCCAATTTCCTCGCCGCCGGAGTCGGCGGCCCGCGGGAATGGGCGGCGGCGCTTCGGCTGCTCGCCGCTCTCGCCGAGATCAATCCGCGCAGCCGCAGCGAGCTCGAGCGGATCGAAGCGATGACGCTCAGCGCGGAGGGCGACCCGCTGGCCGTGCCCGAAAGCGAGAAATTGTGCGAGGCGCCCTTCATCGCCCGTTTCGCCGGCCTCTTCACCGCGCCCGAATGCGCCTGGCTCGCCGCGGCGGCCGGGCCGATGCTCGAGCCGGCGGTGGTCGTCGATCCGGCCTCGGGCCGCCAGGTGCGCGATCCGGTGCGGGTCTGCGACAGCGCCGGCTTCCCCTGGCCGCTCGAAAATCCCGCGATCCACGCCCTCAATCGCCGCCTCGCCGCCGTCAGCGGAACCGCCGTCGATCGGGGCGAGCCGCTCCAGGTGCTTCGCTACCGCCCCGGCGGCGAGTACCGCCCCCATTTCGACGCCATTCCCGGCTTCGCCAACCCGCGGACGATGACGATGCTGGTCTGGCTCAACGAGGATTATGAGGGCGGCGAGACCCATTTCCCGACTCCGGGCCTGAAGCTGAAGGGTCGCACTGGCGACGCGATCCTGTTCCGCAACACCGGCCCCGACGGCCGCAGGGATCCGGCTTCCGGCCACGCCGGGCTGCCGGTGACCGCCGGCGAGAAGCGGATCGCGAGCCGCTGGATCCGCGCGCGGCCGTTCGAGATGCCGGTTGGGGAGAGGGCGAGGTGAGTCCGTCATCCCAGCGCAGGCTGGGATCCCAGGGGGTGAAGAACGCCGCCGCCTTTCACCTGCCGGGGCCCCAGCCTTCGCTGGGGCGACGGATTCGGATCAAGGCTTCAGGAATCGCCGGCAAACCGAATCCAGCTTGCGCAGCATCGCCGGATCGCGGGCGTCGGGCGCGGTGATGATCGCCGAGTCGAGCGTCGTGTCGATCGGCGAGGGCGCTCGCTCCGCCGGCAGCGCCCCGGCGAATTCCTCCACCATGCGTCGCGCCCGGTCGGCATTGGCCATCAGCTGGGCGACGATCGCGGCGACCTCGACCGCCTCCTCGCCCTGCCGCCAGCAGTCGTAATCGGTCACCATCCCGATGAGCGCGTAGGGGAGCTCCGCCTCCCTCGCCAGCTTGGCTTCGGGCATGGCGGTCATCCCGATCACGTCGCAGCCCCAGCTGCGATAGAGCTCGCTCTCGGCGCGCGAGGAGAATTGGGGTCCCTCCATCGCCAGATAGGTGCCGCCCCGGGCGACGTCGGCGCCCGCACTCTCGGCGGCGGCGACGAGCAGGTCTGAAAGACGGGGGCAGACCGGGTCGGCCATCGAGACGTGGGCGACGAGGCCGGGGCCGAAGAAGCTCTTGTCGCGAGCGAAGGTCCGGTCGATGAACTGGTCGACGACGACGAAGCGCCCAGGCGCCAGCTCTTCCCGAAGCGATCCGACCGCCGAGATGGCGACGAGGTCGGTGCAGCCGGCGCGCTTCAGCGCGTCGACATTGGCGCGGGCGTTGACCTGGCTCGGCGGGATCCGGTGGCCGCGGCCGTGGCGCGGAAGGAAGACGAACTTCACCCCGTGCAGCCGGCCGACCAGCAATTCGTCCGACGGCGCCCCCCAGGGCGTATCGACCGCGATCCACTGCGCCCCCTCCAGCGCCTCCATCTCGTAGAGGCCCGAGCCCCCGAGGATCCCGATCGTCCATTCGCCCATCCGGCGGTCGTTACAGGCAAGCTTGGCACTTGCAAATTGGTGCCAGGCACCAATTTTCGGGGTGCCAGCAAATTCAACCGCTTGGAAATTGGTGCCTGGCACCAATTAACGGACGAGGATGATCCTGAGGTCGCTGACATTGGTTCCGGTCGGGCCGGTGACGAAAAGGGCGCCGCGCTCCGCGAACCAGGTGCCGCTGTCGTTCGCCGCCAGCGCCGCCTCGCCGCCGGGCGCGCCGCAGCCGAAGAACGCCCCGGCCGCCTCGCCGACCCCGTCGAGGCCGTCCGTGTCGGCGGCGAGCCCGCTTATGCCGCGGCTCCCGGTCAGGGCCAGGGCGGCGGCAAGCGCATATTCCTGGTTGGGGCCGCCGAGGCCCGGGCCGCGCACGGTGACGGTGAGCTCGCCGCCGGAGATGATCGCGGTGCCCGGCTCCGCCCCAAGGGCGAGCGCGGCATGGCCGGCCCCCACCTCGCGCGCTTCGCCCTCGCATTCGAGCAGGCGCACCTTGTAGCCCAGCCGCCGCGCCCTCGCCGCCGCCGCTTCGAGCGCCGTGGCGGCGTTGGCGACAAGCCGCCAGGCGCCGGGCACCTGCTTCGGGGTCTCCGACCAGCCCCGTTCCGGAGCGCCGATGCCGTGGCGGGCGAGGATCGCCCGTGCCTCCTCCAGGCCCGAAGGATCGGCCGCCGTCGGACCCGAGCCGATATCCGCGGGCGAATCGCCGACGACGTCCGAGATGGCGAGGGTCACCAGCCTCGCCGGCGGAGCGGCGAGTGCGAGGCGGCCGCCCTTGAAACGCGACATATGGCGGCGCACGCAATTGATCTCGCCGACGCTCGCGCCGGAGCGGAGCAGGGCCCGGGTGAGGCGCCTTTTCTCCTCGAGACCCAGCCCCTCGCCCGGCAGGCAGGCGAGCGAGGAGGCGCCGCCGCTCAGAAGGACGAGGACGAGGTCGTCCGCTCCGGCCCCCTGCGCCAGCGCGAGCAGGCGCTCCGCCGCCGCGATGCTGCTCTCGTCCGGCACCGGATGGGCAGCGGCCATCGTCTCCACCCGCCGGAGAATTCCCTCGGCTCCGTGCGGAGCCACCGCCAGCCCCGACAACGGCCCCCGCCACCGGACCTCGACGCTCCTCGCCATCGGCACCGCCGCCTTGCCGAGCGCGAGCAGGATCGTTCGGCCCGGCGGCGGCGCCGGCAGATGCGGCGGAAGCACCCGCGAGGGAAGGCACGCCTCCACCCCCGCTCGCCAGATCTCCTCCAGATGCGCGCGCGACATCGCCCGGGCTTGGCGCTTCGCAGCGGCTTCGGCAACCGCTAGGCTGGCCCGGTGAGACGCGCCTCCCGAATCGCCCTCCGGGCCGTCGGCATCCTGCTCGCCATTCCCGCGCTCTATTTCCTCGCCGCCCTCGTCCTCGGCGCCGTCCCCGCCAACCGCGGCTGGCAGGAGGCGAAGTCGGGGGTGACGATCTTCGTCCGGACCAACGGCGTCCACACCTGGATCCTGGTGCCCAAGGCGACCCCGGAGATGGACTGGCGGCCGCTCGTCCCGGGCGGGCATCTCAGGGACCCGCGCTGGGGGAACGGCAATTACGTCGCCTTGGGCTACGGCAACCGCGCCTTCTACCTCGAGACCCCGACCTGGGGCGATCTCACCATGAAGAACGCCTTCCTCGCCGCCTTCGGCCAGGGGCGGAGCCTGATGCATGCCGATCACGATCACGATCCGCGGGCGAGCGAGGACACGAGGCCGATCGTCCTTCGGCGTGAGGAATATCGGCGTCTGGTCGCTTTCGCCCGGCGCAGCTTCCAATTCGACTCGCAGGGACGGACGATGCCGCTGCTCGGCCGCGGCTACGGGGCCTCGGACATGTTCTACGAGGCGGTAGGCCCCTACAGCGCCTTCTATACCTGCAATTCGTGGACGGGCCGGGCGCTGCGCGAGGCGGGGGTGAAGACGGGCCGGTGGACCCCGCTCTCGCAGAGCATCATGTGGCGAATTGCCTCCCCATCGAAGATGGGGAGGGGGACCCCGCGCAGCGGGGTGGAGGGGTAACTGGCGCAGGCCTCGGCAGCGCGATCAGGCACGCCATTCCCCCGGAATGGCTGCGGATTGCCGGGGGCAATCCGCACCTGATCACGCCCTCCACCATGCTTCGCATGGTCCCCCTCCCCGCGAGCTTCGCTCGCAGGGAGGCAAAGGGCACTACCCACGTCCCCACCCGTGCGTTAAGGGGACGCCAAATCAAACCACAGGGGGTTTCGATGGCGAAGATACTCGGCAACTTCCATCTCGCGCTGCTGATCGGCATCGTTCTGATGCTCGCGGCGATGTTCGGGCTTCACGGCGGGCTGATCGGCGACGGCGGCTACGACTGGGCGCAGTTCATGCGCTATCTCCACATCTTCGCCGGCATCCTCTGGATCGGCCTGCTCTATTATTTCAACTTCGTTCAGATCCCGACCATGCCGAAGGTCCCGGCCGAGCTTAAGCCGGGAGTCTCCAAATATATCGCTCCGGCCGCCCTGTTCTGGTTCCGCTGGGCGGCGCTGGCGACGGTCATCCTCGGCCTCCTGACCGGCGAGATGAAGGAAGGCGGCTATAGCGCCCGGGCCCTCGGCCTCGAGGAGACCCACCGCACCATCGGCATCGGCATGTGGCTCGGCATCATCATGGCGGCCAACGTCTGGTTCGTCATCTGGCCGAACCAGAAAAGGGCGCTCGGGATCGTCCCCGCCGAAGATTCGGCCAAGGCGCGTTCGGCCTCGGTCGCGATGATGGCGTCGCGCACCAACCTCATCCTGTCGCTGCCGATGCTCTACTGCATGGTCCTCTACTCGCACCTCGGCATGTGATCCGAAGCGCCGCCGCGGATGACGAAAGGCTGGTCCTTCTCGATCGACCGCGGCGGCACCTTCACCGACATCGTCGCCCGGGCGCCCGACGGTCGGCTGCTGACTGCGAAACTGCTCTCCGACAATCCCGAGCAATATGACGACGCCGCCGTCGAGGGGATCCGGCGGCTCATGGCGGAGCATGGCGAAGGGCCGCTCGACTCGGTCAAGATGGGCACCACCGTCGCCACCAACGCCCTGCTCGAGCGCAAGGGCGAGAAGCTCGTCCTCGCCATCACCCGCGGCTTCGGCGACGCCCTCAGGATCGGCTATCAGGCGCGGCCCGACATCTTCGCCCGGCGGATCGTGCTGCCGGAAGCGCTCTACACCGAGGTGGTCGAGGTGGACGAGAGGGTGACTGCCGAGGGGGAGGTGCTTCGGCCGCTCGACGTGGAGGGTGCTCGCTCCTCCCTTATACGGGCCTGTAAGGCAGGTTACCGTTCGATAGCCATCGTCTTGATGCACGGTTGGCGCTGGACCGCGCACGAGGCCGCTCTGGCCGCGCTGGCGGAAGAGGTCGGATTCACGCAGATCTCCGCCAGCCACAGGGTCGGGCCGCTGATCAAGCTGGTCGGACGCGGGGACACGACGGTGGTCGACGCCTATCTCTCCCCGGTGCTTCGCCGCTATGTCGACCGGGTGGTTGGGGCGCTGGGGGCCGAGGCCCGGCTGTTCTTCATGCAATCGTCGGGCGGCCTCACCGACGCCGCCGCCTTCCAGGGCAAGGACGCCATCCTCTCCGGCCCGGCCGGCGGGATCGTCGGAATGGCGAAGACGGCACGGGAAGCCGGCTTCGACCGGATCATCGGCTTCGACATGGGCGGCACATCGACCGACGTCTCCCATCATGCCGGCGCCTACGAAAGAACCAACGAGACCGTCGTCGCCGGCGTGAGAGTCAGGGCTCCGATGCTCGAGATCCACACGGTGGCGGCCGGCGGCGGCTCGGTCTGCCATTATGACGGGGCGCGTTTCCGGGTCGGCCCGGACAGCGCCGGAGCGGTGCCCGGCCCGGCCTGCTACCGCCGCGGCGGGCGGCTCACCATCACCGACTGCAATGTCGTCCTCGGCAAGATCAGGCCGGAGCATTTCCCCCGGGTCTTCGGGCCCGGCGGGGACGAGCCCATCGACGCCGAAGCCTCGCTGGCCCTGTGCGAGGCGATCGGCGCCGAGGCGGGGATGCCGGCGCGGGAAGCGGCCGCCGGCTTCCTCCGGATCGCGGTCGACAATATGGCGAGCGCGATCAAGCGGATCTCGATCGCCCGCGGCCACGACGTCACCCGCTACACTTTGGCCTGCTTCGGCGGCGCCGGCGGCCAGCACGCCTGCCTCGTCGCCGACGCGCTCGGCATGGAAAGGGTGATGATCCACCCGCTGGCCGGGGTGCTTTCGGCTTACGGGATGGGGCTCGCGGACATGGTCGAGCTGAGGCAGCGAAGCATGGGCGGCGAGGCGCTGGAGGAGGTGCTTGCAGAGCTTGAGGGGGAGGCCGAGGCGGCGCTGAGGGGGCAGGGGGTGGAGCGGGTAGAGCTGAGGCGGCGGGCGGCGCTCAGATATGAGGGGAGCGATTCGAGCCTGGAGGTGGAGGCCGGGGCGTTCGAGGCGATGCGGGCGGCGTTCGAGGAAGTGCATCGGGTGCGGTTCGGGTTCGTGTCGCCGGAGACGCCGGTGGTCGTCGAGACGGCCATCGTCGAAGCCTTTGCCTCCCCATCGCCAGATGGGGAGGGGGACCACCCGCAGGGTGGTGGAGGGGTAGCTGGCTCAGACCTGTTCCAGTTAGCCCTCCACCAGGCTTCGCCTGGTCCCCCTCCCCATGCTTCGCATGGGGAGGCAATTTACGACCGCTCCACCCTAGCCCCCGGCACCGTCCTTCCCGGCCCCGCCCTCATCATCGACCCCTCCGCCACCACCGTCGTCGAACCCGGCTGGCAGGCCGAAGTCGATCCCCTCGGCAACCTCATCCTCACCCGTTCCACGCCCCGCACCAGTGCCCATGCCATCGGCACCTCGGCCGATCCGGTCATGCTCGAAGTGTTCAACAACCTCTTCATGGCCGTCGCCGAGGAGATGGGGATCGCGCTCCAGAACACCGCCTCCTCGGTGAACATCAAGGAACGGCTCGATTTCTCCTGCGCCCTGTTCGATTCCGCCGGCGCACTGATCGCCAACGCGCCGCACATCCCGGTCCACCTCGGCTCGATGGGAGACAGCATCCGCACCATCATCGAGGCTCGGGGCGAGGGACGGGACGGGCGCGGCATCAGGCCGGGCGACGTCTATGTCCTCAACGCCCCCTATCGCGGCGGCACCCATCTGCCCGACATCACCGTCATCATGCCGGTCTTCGCGAAGGAGGGCGATGAGGTCCCGGCCTGGTACGTCGCCGCGCGCGGCCACCATGCCGACATCGGCGGCGTCGCGCCGGGCTCGATGCCGCCCGACAGCCACACCATCCACGACGAAGGCGTGCTGATCGACAACGAACTTCTGGTCGACGAGGGGCGCTTCCTCGAAGCGGAGATGCGCGCCCTGCTCGCTTCCGGTCCGTGGCCGGCGCGCCGTCCGGACCGCAACATCTCGGACTTGAAGGCGCAGGTCGCCGCCTGCGCCCGGGGCGCCGCGGAGATGCGGCGGGTGGCGGGCGAATATGGACGCGAGGTGGTCGACGCCTACATGGCCCACGTCCAGGCCAATGCCGAGGAAGCGGTGCGGCGGCTGATCGGCTCCTTGAGCGACGGCGACTTCCGCTATGCGATGGACAATGGCGCGGAAGTCCGAGTCAGCGTCCGGGTCGATTCCGCGAGCCGCTCGGCGATCGTCGACTTCACCGGCACCAGCGCCCAGCAGCCGAACAATTTCAACGCGCCTTATTCGATCTGCCGGGCAGCGACTCTCTACGTCTTCCGCACCCTCGTCGACGACAGGATCCCGATGAACGACGGCTGCCTAAGGCCGATCACGCTCGTCGTTCCGGAGGGCTCGATGCTCAATCCCCGCTATCCGGCCGCGGTCGTCGCCGGCAATGTCGAGACCAGCCAGGTGATCACCGACGCTTTGTTCGCCGCCTGCCGGGCGCTTGCTCCGAGCCAGGGGACGATGAACAATTTCACCTTCGGCAACGCCCATCACCAATATTATGAGACGATCGCGGGCGGCGCCGGCGCCGGACCCGATTTCGACGGAGCGAGCGCGGTCCAGACCCACATGACCAACAGCCGGCTGACCGATCCCGAAATACTCGAGACCCGCTACCCGGTGATCGTCGAGCGCTTCGCCGTCCGCCGAGGCAGCGGCGGGGCAGGGCGGCACCAGGGCGGCGACGGAGTGGAGCGCCACATCCGCTTCCGCGAACGGATGCGGGCGAACATCCTTTCGAACCGCCGCGAAGTGGCGCCGAGGGGTATCGAAGGCGGCGGCGACGCCGAGCCGGGGGTGAACCAGGTGATCCGGGCGGACGGGACCGTGGAAACGTTGAGCGCGACCGCGTCGGCGGAGATGCGCGAGGGGGATATGTTCGTCATCGAGACCCCGGGGGGAGGGGGATATGGCGAGATTGCCTCCCCGCCGCGAAGCGGTGGGGAGGGGGACCACCCGAAGGGTGGTGGAGGGGTAGCGGGCTCAGGCTCGGAGGATCGCGCGTGAACCACCAACTGCTTCTGCCAGCTACCCCTCCACCCCGTTTCACGGGGTCCCCCTCCCCATCTCCGATGGGGAGGCAAGCATGACCAATTACTGGGTCCTCCTCGGAATCCTGATCGTCGTCGCCGGCTTCGCGCTCAGGCTCAACCCGATGCTGGTCGTTACCGCCGCCGCCGTCGCGACCGGGCTCATCGCCGGCATGGACATCGTCGAAGTGATCTCCACCTTCGGCAAGGCGTTCAACGACAACCGCATCATCGCCATCGTCTGGATCGTCCTTCCGGTGATCGGACTGCTCGAGCGCTACGGCCTCCAGCAGCGCGCGGCGGCGGTGATCCGCAGCTTCCGGAGCGCGACGACGGGGCGGCTTCTGATCCTCTATCTGCTCTACCGGCAGATCATCTCGGCCGTCGGCCTCCACAGCACCGCCGGCCACCCGCAGACGGTTCGGCCACTGCTCGCGCCGATGGCCCTGGCAGCGGCGGAGAAGCAGCATGGCGAGCTCGACGAAGCGACGTCGGAGAAAGTGAAGGCCTATTCGGCCGCGACCGACAATGTCGGGCTGTTCTTCGGCGAGGACATCTTCTTCGCCATCGCCTCGATCGTCCTCATCCAGCAGACGCTGGCCACCTACGGCATCGTGCTTGCGCCGCTTCAGCTCGGATTGTGGGCGATCCCGAGCGCGATCGCGGCGTTCCTGGTGCACAGCACGCGGCTGCTGCTTCTGGATCGGTCGCTTTCCTCCCCGGGACGGGGAGAGGGACCGGCGAAGCCGGTGGAGGGGGCCCACCTCTCCGCCGCTTCGGAGTCGGGCCCCCTCCACCATCCTTCGGATGGTCCCCCTCCCCGTTCCGGGGAGGAACATCGATGATCACCCTCCAGTGGCTCTACGTCCTCGCCGGCGCGATGTTCGCGGCCTTCGCCTTGCTGAGCGCCGTCGACCGCTCCAACCCGAAACGCCTCGGCAACGCCGCCTTCTGGGGACTGATGGCCTCGAGCCTGCTCGCCGGCGACCTCATCGGCGACTTCGGCAACGGCCTGCTCGTGCTCGGCCTCGCCGCTCTCGCCAGCCTCGGGCTGATCGGCCGCTCGAGCCCGCCGACCAGCTCCGACGAGCAGCGCGAGACCTTCTCCGCCCGCTACGGCAACCGGCTCTTCCTGCCGGCCCTGATCATCCCGGCCGTCGCCTTCGCCGGGACCCTCCTCTACACCTACACGCCGCTCAAGGAGTCCGGCCTGTTCGAGGCGAAGCGCGAGACCTACGTCCTGCTCGGCCTCGGAGTTCTCACCGCTCTGGCGGTGATCTTCGCCTGGCTTCGCCCCCCCGTTTTGGCGCCGCTCCAGGAAGGGCGGCGGCTGATCGACGCGATCGGCTGGGCGGTTCCGCTTCCGCAGATGCTCGCCTCATTGGGAGTGCTGTTCGCCGCGGCGGGCGTGGGGACGGTGATCGGCGAGATCACCCGGGCGGTGATCCCGGAAGGCAGCGTCTTCCTCACCGTCGCCGTGTTCGCGCTCGGCATGGCTTTGTTCACGATGATCATGGGCAATGCTTTCGCCGCCTTCCCGGTGATGGCCGCGGCGATCGGGGTGCCTTTGCTCATCCATTCCTATGGCGGCGATCCGGCGGTGGTCGGAGCGATCGGAATGCTCGCCGGCTTTTGCGGGACCCTGATGACCCCGATGGCGGCCAATTTCAATCTCGTCCCGGCGGCCCTGCTCGAGCTCAAGGACAGGAACGGGGTGGTCAAGGTCCAGGTCGGCACGGCTCTGCCGCTGCTCGCCATCAACATCCTCTTCATCTGGTGGTTCGCGTTTCGCTAGGGCGTCATCCCGGACTTGATCCGGGATCCATGAACACGGAATTCTTCGATGGGGACGGTGTTCATGGATTCCCGCTTTCGCGGGAATGACGGTAAGGCGAGCCATGCACGCCCTCACCCCAGACCTCGCCGCCCGCTTCATCTCGATCGCGCTCGGCCACGTCACCCGCGAATATCCGCACAAGCTCGACCATGTCATGGACGGGCCCGAGGACGTCGCCGGGCCCCGCGAGCTTCACCCGATCTTCTTCGGAAGCTTCGACTGGCACAGCTGCGTCCACGGCTGGTGGCTGATGCTTCGGCTTCGGCGGCTCTTCCCCGATCTGGCGGCGGCCCGGCAGGTCGAGGCCCTGGCCGACGAGATGCTCGCGCCCGGCAAGGTGGCGGGCGAGCTCGCCTATCTGGACCGGGCCTATTCGGGCGGCTTCGAGCGGCCCTATGGCTGGGCCTGGCTGCTCGCCCTCCACGCCGAGGCGCAGCGCCATTCCGACCGCGCCTGGGCGGCCGATCTCGAGCCGCTCGCCCGCGCCTTCGCCGGGCGGTTCCGGACCTATCTTCCCAAGCTCACCTACCCGATCCGGGTCGGCACCCATTTCAACACCGCCTTCGCCATGATCCTCGCGCTCGAATGGGCCGAGGCGAACGATCCCGCGCTGGCCGGACTCATCCGCGAGCGGGCGAGCCTTTGGTACGGCGAGGATCGCGACTGCCAGGCCTGGGAGCCGGGCGGGGACGAATTCCTCTCCTCCGCCCTGACCGAGGCCCTGTGCATGCGCAGGACGCAAGGCGACGACCGGTTCCGCTCCTGGTTCGACCTGTTCCTGCCGGACCTCGCCGCCGGCGAGCCTCGCAGCCTGTTCACCCCGGCCACCGTCTCGGACCGCTCCGACGGCAAGATCGCGCATCTCGACGGCCTCAACCTCAGCCGGGCGTGGTGCTGGCGCCGGCTTGCTCGGGCGCTGACTGCGGAGCTCGGCGAGCTTGCGCGCCGGACCGCCGAGGAGCATCTCGCCGCCAGCCTCCCCCATGTCGCCGGCGACTATATGGGCGAGCATTGGCTTGCTACCTTTGCTTTGCTGGCCTTGGAGGGCTGAGATGCGCACGCTCACCGCGGGAGAGATCGCGCTGCTCAAAGGAGCGTTCGGCGAGCGGCTGCCCTACGACCGAATCCGGCTTCGCCTCGGCCATGGCGGCAATCCGGCGGCGGTCGCCGCCTTCCGCAACGGCAACACGGCGATCACGGTTCGCCGGACCGTCTATTTCCGGATCCATTACAGCGTCGATTTCTCGACGGGGAATGTCGCCGCCCAGTCGCTCTTCCACCACGAGATGACCCACATCTGGCAATATGCGAAGCTCGGCGTGCCGCGCTTCCTCGCCCGCTACGCCCGCGACCTCGCCGCCTGCCGCTTCGACGCGCGCGCCATGTACCGCTACGAGGAAGGCGTGACCGCGTTCGCCGGGGCACGCCTCGAGGCGCAGGCGCAGATGGTTGACGACTATTGCCACGCCCGCCTCGTCGGCGACGTCCCCCGCCAGACCCGGCTCGCCCGCAACCTGAGGGGCAGCGGCTTCTGGGGGCTGTAGCTCACTTTCCCTCTCCCCGCAGAATGGTGAATGGTGCCAGGCACCAAGGAAAAGTCCTAGGTGCCAGGCACCGAGGAATAATCTTAGCGGGTGACCAGCGCCCGCTGTTCCTCCCGGCCCATCGAGATCAGGAAGGGCTCGCCGGCCTGCAGCTCCTGGAAGTCGCGCTTCGAGCGCAGGCCGAGCCATTGGATCGCGATCAGGGCCTGGGCGATCGCGCCTCCGAGCGTGTCGCCGGGGCCGAGCAGGATGATCCGGTCGGGCGCGTGCTCCTTGACCGCCACCTGGATCGAGCGGGTGAAATCGTAGGTTTCGAGGATCTGGGTGGCAAAGGTGTAATGATGGAGCGCCTCCGCCGGAGTCGCGAAGGACCGCCAGACATGGCCGCGGCCGTCGATCATCGGGACGTCGGGGGAGCCGAACCAGGCGGCCGGCAGCTGCGCCAAAGCGCGCTCGGAGGAGCCGGCCATCAGCGGCGTGTGGAAGGGGCCGTGGTTGACGAGCCGGAGCGGCTCGCGTGCCGGCGTCGGCGGGGCTTCGGCGAGGAGCGCGGAGAGGCCGGCCTCGTTGCCGGCGAAGACGATCATCCCGCCCAGCTCGATCGACACGTAGAGGCTGCGGCCGTCGCGGGCGTGGATCGCGTCGGCGAGCGCCAGGACCTGCTCGCGAAGGCCCGGAAGCGCCCGCCATTCCTCGTCGACGAGGGTGAGCAGGACCTGGCCCCCGGCCTCGCCGGCCTGGCTGTTCTCGCCCATCGCGTCGATGATCCGGAAGCCCTCCTCGGCGCCGACCGCTCCGGCCACGGCGAGCGCGGTATACCAGCCCATCGAATTCCCGGTCACCGCGGCGATATCGAAGCGGGTTCGGTCGATGGCGAGGAAATCGGCGTAGGATGCGGCGAAGATGAGCGGCGAGGCGATATCGCCCCGAGTGTGCAAGGCCGGGCTGAACCGGTCCGCGCCGTCCAGCTCAGACAGGGTCGGCTGCCCGCGCTGGGAGCGAAGCCGGTCGAAGCTTGCGATGAGATCGGCCTTGTCCGAGTGGAAGCGCTTCAGATAGCCGAGCTCGGCCTTGCCGTAGGTCCCGCGCCCCGGACAGACGACCAGGGCCGCCTCAGCCACGGACCATCTCCAGAGCCGCGGCGACGATCGAATCGCGGCTGGGCAGGGTCAGGGTCGCCGCCCGGCCGAGCGCTATGAACGAATCCTCGGCGGTGATCCGGCGGACCGGGACAGCCGGAGCGCGCTCGGCGAACAGGGCCATCAGCGCCTCGCTCTGCGAGCCCGTCCTTCGGCATTCGTCGACGATCAGAATGTGCCCGCAGCCGGCGACGGCGTCGAGCAGGCCTTCCTCGTTGAGCGGCGCGAGCCAGCGCAGGTCGATCACCCTCGTCTTGAGCTTGTGCTGCTCGCCAAGCACCTTTTCGGCCTGGCGGGACAGGTAATAGCCGTTGGCGTAGCTGACGATGGCGAGGTCGGTGCCGTCGCCGTGGACCGCGAGCTCGCCGAGCCGGATCGGCTTCGCCGACCCGGGCGCAGCGTAGGTCGAGGTCCACAGAGCGTCGCCTTCCTCGTGCAGGTCGCGGGTCATGTAGAGCGCGATCGGCTCGAGGAAGACGATGACTCGCTGCTCCTCGAGCGCGAGCCGGACGCATTCGCGGAGCATCCCGACGGCGTCGGCGCCGTTGCTCGGGCAGGCGAGGATCAGGCCCGGAATGTCGCGGAAGACGGCGAGGCTGTTGTCGTTGTGGAAATGGCCGCCGAAGCCCTTCTGGTAGCCCAGGCCGGCGATTCGGATGATCGTCGGGTTGGTATATTGGCCGTCGGAGAAGAAGCTCAGCGTCGCCGCCTCGCCGCGAATCTGGTCCTCGGCATTATGGACGTAGGCGAGGAACTGGATCTCGGTGATGGCGAGCAGGTCGTTGTGGGCGGCGCCGATGCCGAGGCCCAATATGCTCTGCTCGTCGAGCAGGGTGTTGATCACCCGGCACGAGCCGAAGCGCTCGTGGAGCTTGGCGGTGACGTTATAGACCCCGCCCTTGGGCCCGACATCCTCGCCGGCGACGATGATGTTGGGATAGGCCAGCATCAGGTCGGCGAGCGCCCAGCTCAGCAGCCGGGCCATGTGCTGCGGCTTGTCGATCATGCTCCGGTCGCGGGCGAACAGGGCCTCGCGCTGTTCGGGCGTGGGCGTATTGGCGCGGGCGGGCGGGCGCTTCGGAGGAACGATGCTCGCCATCACGTCCTTGCTTGTGGTCAGCTTGGGCCGGGCGATCGCCTGCTCGGCCAGGCGGGCCAGGGTCGCCTCGGTCTCGTTGTAGATGTCGAGGACCTGGCTTGCCGAAAGCAGGTCCTGCTCGACCAGCAGCGCGGCGCTGTAGAGCAGGGGATCGCGCTCCTCGTCCTGCTCGATCTGCGCCTTGCTGAGGTAGGTGGCCTGGACGTCCGATCCGGCATGGCCGTAGAGGCGGACGCAATCCATGTGGAGGAAGACGGGGCGGCGGTGGGTCCGGGCGAATTGCGCCGCCCGGCGGGCGCCGTGCCAGGCGTCGGCCATGTCGAGGCCGCTGCAATGCATATATTCGAGCCCCGGCCGGTTGCGGAAGGAGGCGCCGATCCAGCCCGGGGGGGTCCGCGTCGAGATGCCGATGCCATTGTCCTCGCACAGGAAGACGAGCGGCATCGGGCTGCCCTGATAGGCGGTCCAGGCGGCGGTGCTGAACGCGCCCTGGGCGGTCGAATGGTTGGCCGAGGCGTCGCCGAAGCTGGCGAGCACGATCGAATCCCGAGCCAGCGCCGTCTCCTCCAGCTTCAGCATCTTGGCGATGCCGATGCTGAAGGCGGCGCCGACCGCCTTGGGCAGATGCGAGGCGATGGTGCTCGTCTGCGGCGGAATGAAGAGCGGTTTGGAGCCGATCACCTTGTGGCGGCCGCCGGATATGGGGTCCTCGGCCGAGGCGGCGAAGCTGAGCAGCATGTCCCACAGCGGCGTCTGGCCGGGAAGCTTCCTGGAGCGGTGGATCTGGAAGGCGTTGGAGCGGTAATGGAGGAAGGCCATGTCGTCGGCGCGCAGAGCCTCGGCGACCGCGGCGTTGTTCTCGTGGCCCGACGAGCCGATCGTGTAGAAGCCCTCGCCGCGCGCCTGCAGCCGGCGCGACAGCCGGTCCATCTGGCGGCTTGCGACCTGGCTGTAGAAGAGCTCGACCATCGCCTCGCGGGACAGGCCGATCTCTTCGGGCCGAACCTCGCTCGTGCGCCGCGGCAGGTTTCCGTCCCTGACCCGCGCGACGAACTTCTCGTGAATGGCTTCGGCGGCGTCCAATTTTCACTCCGTTCGGGCTGAGCCTGTCGAAGCCCTCCCCTTGCTTGAGCCGGTAAGAGAAGGAGAGGGCTTCGACAAGCTCAGCCCGAACGGCTTAGGCTGTCTTAGCCTTCGCAAGCCCCTCTTGACCTGACGTTTACGTAAAGTAGGGAGTGGCGACGACCTAGCGGGAGAACATCATGACCAAGAGCGAAATGGCCGCGGCCCTCAACTCGAAGAGCGCCTGGCTTCCCGGCAAGAGGGTGAAGCTCGATTTCGGTTCGGAAGGCGTGGTCATGCTCGACGGCGCCGCCAACGCCGTGACCGAGGAGGACGGCCAGGCCGACACCACGATCAAGGTCGGCTGGGAAGACTGGCAGGCGATGAGCGACGGCAAGCTGGACGGAATGACCGCCTTCATGCAGGGCAAGTTGAAGGTCGAGGGCGACATGTCCAACGCCATGCAGCTCCAGGGCGTGCTGGCCAAGCTGCGCTCCTGATTCCGGCCGCCCGCCGGAGACCAGGCGACGGCCTGACGAAACTTCTCCTGACGATCCTGCTGTTGTCGGGCCAGGCGTCGTCCGCGGCCGAGCCGGCGGCGCCGGCTGCCGCGGGAGCGGTGAGCGCGGCGGAGTATCGCGCCGACGCGCTCGCCATCGAGCCTCTGATCAACCGCTCTTATGCCTATCTCGACCGCTTCGAAGGCGGCGCCGCTCCTTCCAGTGAGCGGCTTCGGGCCGAAGCCGCCCAGGTGGCGGACCGGCGCGCCTTGCTTCGCCATGCCGAGCGGGCCCTACTCGCCCTGGCCGATCACCACGCCATCACCGGCGCCTCCTTCCCCGACAGCTGGGCGGTCGTGCCGAGCTATGCCGACCTGTGGATCGTCCGCTCGGGCGAGGCCTATCGGGTGGAGGCCGTTCGCGAGGGATCGCCCGCCGCGGCCGCCGGAGTCCGCGTCGGGGACCGGCTTACCGCCGTCGCGGGAGTGCCGGCGGCGCAGGCGGTCGAGGCGTTCTGGGCCGATCTCGGGCTACCGGTGACCGAGGAGCGGGCTTCATTCGCCGCCCAGGTGCTCGCGGCGGGGCGGCGGGACCGATCTCGCACGCTGAGCTTCCGCACCGGCAACGCCGCGGCCCGCGAGGTCATGCTCCCCAATCTCTACTCGGCTGCTCCCGGACCCCGAGCGCCGCTGACCGCCACTCCGGGCCGTGGCCGGCTCACCATCCGGATCAACAATTCGCTCGGCGACTCCGCCACCATCGCCGCCTTCGACTCGGCCATGGCCCGGGCCGGGAGGGGCGATACGATCGTCATCGACCTCCGCGACACGCCCGGCGGCGGCAATACGACGGTCGCCCGGGCGATGATGGGCTGGTTCGTCGACCGGCCCAGGGCCTATCAGGTTCACAACCTCCCGTCCGAGCAGCGCGAGACAGGAGTGGCCCGGCAGTGGATCGAGCAGGTCCTGCCGCGTCGCCCGGCCGCGCATAAGGGCCCGGTCCGGGTGCTGGTCGGGCGCTGGACCGGAAGCATGGGGGAGGGGCTGGCGATCGGTTTCGACGCGCTCGGAGCGAAGGTGAGCGGCGGCCGGATGGCGGGATTGCTCGGCGCCGTCTACGATCACCGGCTCGAGCATAGCGGGCTGGTGCTGAAGCTCCCGACCGAGCGGCTGATGGCCACCGACCTCACGCCCCGCGAAGACTTCGTTGCCGGAGCGCCGCGCTGATCTTCCCTTCCGGCCGATCACCCGCCAGAACAGGGGGCCAATGGCGGCCCGAAGACCGTGTGCGCCTGCGAGAGGTTTGCGCCTCGTCACCCTCTGTCTGCATGCGGCGCAACCAGTTCAAGTTTGCATAAGGCTGCTCCTCCAAGGGGGTGTGTGAGCCAGCTTTGCGCCGATGTAGCGAAATCAGCCGCCTAGGAAGCGGCGACGGCGGAGCCTCGGACGCGGCCTTTAATCGTACCGGGTGCACGCCTGCGGACAAGCGATCTGGAGCAACTCCGTCAGGCTGCTCGCGTTCAAACGGTTCATCACCTGTGAGCGATGCAGCTCAACCGTGCGCGGACTGATGCCGAGCTTCTTTCCGATCGATTTGTTGGTTCCTCCGTCGACCAGGCCGACGAGCACCTCGCGCTCCCTTGGAGTCAGCCTGGCGATACGGGCGCCGGCATTGTCGTCGCGCGTCGTCGGTCGAACCGTCCCGAGACATTCGGCCATGGCGTTGGCGAGCGTGGCGCGCAGGGACGCCTCGTCCGTCAGGGTCAGATAGTCGACTGCGCCAGCCTTCATCGCGGCCACGGCCGTTTCGATATTCGCGCCCGGGGCGTCGAGGGCGATCGCCGGCAGCGGGATCGATCGCGCCTTGAGCTCCCGTGGGATCGAGAGGCCATGCTCTATTCCTGTGGGAAGGGGAAGCGCTGGAATGGCCAGTGCGAGCGCTGCGTGCCGTGTCTGATCAGGCGCGCCTCGTTCCGGCTGGCGGGCGTGCCGACCATACCCGATATTACACCCAGCTCGATCGAGCTGGGAAAGCGGATGATGTTTTGGCAGCGCGCCAGGCCGTCGCGCGACTGGCGGCATTCGATCGCCGTCGATTCGAAGCGTGGGTACGGTCCGCGGGTCCGCTTCCGCCGGACCCGCGGACGCGTCAGGATACCGTTGCCGCGATCGGGCGTGGCTTCGCCGAGCTCCGGGATCTGTTCAGTGGGGTGCGATGGCGCTGATCGATCTGCACTGCCACCTGGATCTTTACCCGGACCCGGTGGCGGTCGCGCGGCGCGCGCCTGATGATGGTGTGTACGTTTTGTCGGTGACGACGACGCCGAGTGCTTATGCAGGGACGCTGGCGCTCGCGCCTGAAGGAAGTCGGATTCGAACGGCTTTGGGTCTGCATCCTGAGCTGGCCGCTTTGAGGCGGCACGAGATGGCTCTGTTCAAGCGATTGCTGCCGCAGGTGCAGTATGTTGGGGAAGTGGGTCTCGACGGGTCGCCGCCTCATCGCCCGACGCTGGACACTCAGGCGGAGGTCCTGCGGGAGATTCTCGATGCCTGCGCGGCGCTGGGTGGGCGAACCATATCCCTGCACAGCCGGGGCGCTGCTGAGATGCTTTTGGACTTGCTCGAGTTCGAGCCTGGCGCCGGTCGATTCGTTCTGCACTGGTTTTCGACGAAGCTCTCGATCGTGGCGCGAGCCGCGGCGCTCGGCTGCTGGTTTTCCGTTGGGCCTTCGATGCTTCTGACGAAGGCTGGTCGCAGTGCGGTGGAGGCCATGCCGCCGGAGCGCCTGTTGCCTGAGACTGATGGTCCATTTGGAATGCTGGACGGTGTCGCACTTCTTCCCGGGGGTGGCGGGCGCGTTTCTGAGCAGCTCGCGCAGCTATGGGGGAGGTCCCTGCAGGAGGTCGATGCAGCGGTGACTTCTAACTTCCGTCGGTTGGTTGCGCTCTCTGGCTAGAGGCCTGCTTGGCGCTCGCGGATGATCAGCGAAGGCGGGGATCGTAGTGCGGCCATAGCTCTTCGTCGGGTACGTGGATGATCGCTTCGATCTGCGAGGCGGGTACCGGCGCATAGAAGATGAGGGCGCAGCCTGCTTCGAACCTTCCAGTGTCATTGTCTCCGGTCGCCAGCCACCAGGCGAGCGCGCCGATCAGCTCGGTAATGAGGTTGGGCGTGTTGCCGGTTTCCCCGTGGGGGTTTGCTGCGGCAAGAGCCGCCGCCCCGCTCACCCGGATCCGGACGAGCGCGCCGTGTCCACGTCGGCGGTTCTGCTCATGACATTCCTCGCCGAGAAGATAGTTGGCGATCTGGTGGTCGAATTCTGAGCCTTCGACGAGATAGTGATTGCAGCCTCGGACCAGGCCGCTGCGAGAGAGAAGAGCATGCACCGTGCCGGCGCGACCGGCGCCGTGTCGGGAGACTTGGTCGATCGCTTCCGGTACGCGTGGGGCGAGTTCGGGCCAGCGTGGGTGAAGCTTGAGGAAGTCGGCGATCGCCGGACCCCTCTCGCTTTGGACGAGCAGGCGAAGCCCTTCCCGCTCGATCGAGGTGCGTTGCGCGTCGTTGATGCGCGTGCCGTGATATACGAGGACGTCGCGCTTCAAAATCCAGTCGCGGACCGACTCGACAATTGTCTGTATGGCGACACGCTCGGCCAGGGCGACGCTGGCGCCGATCGGACCTTCGGGTTTTCGGGAAGCGATTTTCCGGCCGATGTCGATCGGGAGCTTCGGCGCCAAATGGTCCTGGAGGTCCGGAAGCCAGCAAGGTCCATCATCGAAGTCGAGAACGGGTTCGGTCATTCCACCAATAAGGATGCACGTGCGCTGCTTTGCAAGATATGGTATGATCGGCCGATGAGCGAGCCGATCGAGCGCTGTATCTGGTGTCTGAAGCTAATCCGCAAGGGCAGCGAGGAGCATGTCTTGCCCGACGCTCTCGGCTGCCCTCCGCATCTGGTTCTTGGCGTCGGCGTGTGCATGGCCTGCAATAACGGCCTTGGTCATGTCGATCAGGCGTTGATTCGGCAGTTTGAGATCCTCGCCTTCGTTCACGGCGTGCGCCGCAAGAAGGGGAGGGCGCCGGCGATCCACATGTGGGCGCCGATCAAGGGTAGGTATGTCGAGGGCAAGCCCGAGATCCACTTGAATGCCGGGCCACAGGTCGTGGAGTCGAATGGGCGGCGATTGACGGCGGCGAGCCCTGCTAACGGGATCACCGACGTCGTGTTCGACACGCCGGGGGCCGGTGAGGAGGCAACGGTCGGGTTTAGGCAGGAGCTGGGCCGTGAGCCAAAGCTGGCGCGTGCGCTCCTCAAGGTCGCGCTCGGATCGGTTGCCCTCAATTGGGGCTTATCCTTAGCCCGCGATTCGCGGTTTGATCCGGTGCGCGCCTTTGTGCGCAAGGGTGTTGGCGACTTCGACATCCTCTTGACGCAGGGTCGGCCGGGCTGTTCCCATCATGTCAGTGCACCGATGCTCCGGCCGGGTGATGAGCTGCCGCTGGTCGAGATTACCTTGTTCGGCATCGGGTTCGTGGTCGATACCGATCCGGCGCAGGCTGGATTGGCCGTGCTGCGTCGGGCTTTCGAGCAGGACGGCGGCGTCCCTTGGATGATCCTGCCGAAAGCTGCATAACTGAGAAGATCAGGCGCTAGCCTGGCCGCGGATTACCGGATTGCCGCCGCTGAGCACGAGCTGGGCAAGCCAACGAGCTGACGGCGGGCTTGGCGTGAAATCGACCCGGTGCAATCTTGTGGCAGCTATCTCTTGGCCACCACTCCGGTCCTTAAGCGGCGCAGTCTAAATGCAACGGCGGCGCACTTATAATGCAAGCCCCCAAAGGGCTGGCGCGCCCGGCAGGATTCGAACCTGCGGCCCCAAGCTTAGAAGGCTCGTGCTCTATCCAACTGAGCTACGGGCGCGCATCGGGGCGGATGTAGCGCGCTTTCCGGGCTTGGGGAACGGGCCGCGGCGGTTCCAGCCGGGGGTCGACTGGGCTAAGACGTCCGCATCCTCCGCATGGGACGAAGAATGCAGGCGAAGGTTGGAGTCTATTCCGCGACCGTTACCGCTGTGGCGCTGGCCGGCGTGGCGACGATCCTGCTCGCTTGTCGGGCGGGGGCCGTCGTGAGCCTGACTCCAGAGCTTCAGGACAGGCTGCCGTTGTTGAGGATCGGCGCGCTGGCGTTGGTCATCCTGGCCGCTCTTGGCGCCGGCCACGCGCTCGCCGCTCATGCCAAACGTCGATTTACGACTGCCTGGTGGGATCCTGCCATGCGGGCGGACGACGCCGATCTTGAATGGTGCGACGTCTACGCGCTCGTCGCCTACGCCCGCGAAACGGATCCCCTGGGCGTCAAGGACCGGATCCGATGGAAGGACTGGTGGTGGGGGCTTGGCCGTTACCTCCTGGGGGCTCTGGCGCTCTGGTCGCTGGCGCTCAGCGCGTTCGATTTCCTGCGCGACCCACGTCCGCGAAGCTTCCAGCTGGTCGAGGAGGGATTCGAGCTCCATCCAAGCCTGGTCTCGGTGCTCGGAAACCCCACCGCCTATCTGGCCTTGCTCGCGGCGCTGCTCACGGCTCTCTTCACCTACTACCAATTGCGGGCGAAAGTGCGTGCCGACAGCCGCCAGCAATGGATCATCCGAGCCCGCCAGCTGCTCGGGGAAGTGGTCGCGCTCATCGATGCGCACCGCGACCTTCGCGACAAGAGGCGCTACGCTCAGGCCGCGGAGATGTGGACGCGGCTGAATCCTCTCAGGCTGGAGCTGGAACTGATGCTCAATCCGTCCGAGAAGGATCATCGGCTTCTGCTTTACCTGATTCAGCGTTTCGCTTCCTGGCGCGGTGCCAACCTCGAGCCGATCCAGGATGCGAAGCTCCTGCGGGAGTCGATAGCGGCGTCTGCCAAGCCGGAAGGCTCGCAACCCGGAGAATCGCCAGGGAAGGAGGAGCCCGACCTGGGGACGCTGTGGAACGACATCATCTATGCCAAGCGCCGCGAAGACCTAATTTCGTACATTCTGCGTCTGTCACATGTCGTGCTGAAGCGGGAGTGGGAGCGCGTGAAGCATACGCGCTGAAGGGGATCGCGGCCTCGGGCGCTTTGCGCGCGCCGTGCAAGCCGCTAGGCGTGGGCCATGGACGGGGGCGAAGTCAAGGCGGTCGAGGGGGCGGCGCTGAAGGGCGTCCATTTCCGTTATTACGACCTGGTCATGGCGGCTTTCGTCGCCATCCTCCTTCTTTCCAACGTGCTCGGGGCCGGCAAGAGGGCGGAGCTCGACCTGCCGCTGATCGGGCTGTGGCCGTTCGGGGCGGGGATCTTGTTCTTTCCGCTTTCCTACGTGATCGGCGACGTCCTGACCGAGGTCTACGGTTATGCCCGGGCCCGGCGCTGCATCTGGGCCGGGTTCGTCGCAACCTTGTTCATGGCCCTGATGAGCTGGGTGGTGGTGGCGCTTCCGCCGGCGTCGAACTGGCCCGGCCAGGCGGCCTACGAATCGGTGTTCGGCCAGGTGCCGCGGATCGTCCTGGCCTCGGTGACCGCCTTCTGGGCCGGCGAATTCGCCAACAGCTACGTTCTGGCGCGGATGAAATTGCTGACCAAAGGGCGGCATTTGTGGAGCAGGACGATCGGCTCGACGATCGTCGGCCAGGGGATAGACAGCCTGATCTTCTATCCGCTCGCTTTCTACGGAGCGACCGGCTGGCCGGTCGAGGAGATCGCCAAGGTGATGGCGAGCCAGTTCGCGCTCAAGGTGGCGTGGGAAGCCTTGCTGACTCCGGTCACCTACGGCGTGGTCGGCTTCCTGAAACGGCGCGAGGGCGTGGACGTCTATGACGAAGGCACCGATTTCACGCCCTTCCGGGCGCGCGTCTGAACGATGAGCGGCTTCCAGCAGGCCAAGATCGCGCTCGTCCAGCTGCTCGGGCTGCCGAAGGACGCGCTCCACATCTATGTCGGCCTCGCCGTCTTCCTCGCCGCCGCCGCCCTGTTTCGCCGGCCGCTGGGAAGCTGGCTTCCGATCGCGACCGTCGTCGCCGCCGCTTTGATCGGCGAAGCGTGGGACCTGATCGACACCGGCGCCTCGGGCGCACGGCCGCATTGGGACCGCAACTGGCACGACGTCTGGAACACCTGCCTGTGGCCGGCCGTCCTGTTCGTCCTCGCGCGCCATACCCGATTGCTCAGCCGCCGCGCCTGAAGCCCGCGCCCGGACATAATTGAAACACTTCTCGCAAGTCCGCGACATCGCCCGGAAAAACGGCTGACGCAAAAGCCCTTCCGCCGCCCGGCCACTTCGGCCTGCGGTTCGTGGAGTAGAAATTCGTGAACCGTTTACGCACAAGGGTCGCCTGACCGCGCACCGGCGCACGAGCGCTCGACCACATCCTCAGATCACCACCGAACCCGTCCCCGCCGTCCGGCGAGGCCGAACCCATCCGCCCTTTCCGGGGCCTGTAAAGGAGTAAGACAATGGCGATTCTCAACGGCACCAACAAGGCCGACACCCTCAACGGCACCGCCCAGAACGACAGCATCTTCGGCGACAACGGCAACGACATCATCAACGGCGGCGCCGGCGACGACCATATCGACGGCGGCAACGGCAGCGACACCCTCATC
>Ga0190273_10000109_pt1 | contig 43494 bp, 47 predicted proteins | sample Popmic504IS_FD_134513 | JGI IMG/M metagenome (GOLD analysis project Ga0190273, IMG submission 134513) | Populus adjacent soil microbial communities from riparian zone of Shoshone River, Wyoming, USA - 504 IS | ecosystem: Environmental > Terrestrial > Soil > Riparian zone > Trees stand | place... | reverse complement strand
AACATGTCGGGAATCCAAGCGTCATCATAGGCATGATACTGTACAACATCGTGCAGTGTAGTCTTAGTGGGGTCGCCGCCGGCAGTGGCAAAATCTGCTGGCATTAGCATGTCCCATTGTGCATCGCTAATCTGGTTGACTACCGCTTGCAAGGTTTTATCGGAAAGTACAAAAAGTTGTCGTTCATCGCTTTGGCTCATAAAAGTCTCCTTAGACTCAATAGTTATACCAAAACATCCAAAGCATACTTGTAAGAATTGTTACAGCCAAATAAGATGGTCGGCTATGCTGGTCGATGGCGGTAAGGCCACGTACAATAGATAGGACATGATATGCCAAGTAACAAGGAGACTAAATTAGGGATAATATGCAGCAGGAATATATCGAGATCCGCGGCGCGAGGGAAAACAACCTTAAAGACGTTAGCCTAAAAATACCTAAACGAAAAATTACGATCTTTACCGGCGTATCTGGTTCGGGTAAATCTTCGCTGGTATTTGATACGATCGCGGCCGAGTCACAGCGCCTGTTGAATGAAAATTTTAGTATGTTTGTGCGCAACTTCCTACCGCGCATTAGCCAGCCAGACGCTGACGATATCAAAAATTTGAGTATGGCCGTTGTTGTCGACCAAAAGCCACTTGGCGGCGGTTCGCGCTCTACAGTTGGTACGGTGACTGATATTGCTCCTGCTTTGCGCCTGATGTTCTCACGCTTTGGCCACCCGAACGTCGGCAGCGTCAATCTATTTTCTTTTAACGACCAAGCAGGCATGTGTCCCAACTGTGACGGTTTGGGTCAGAAGCTTGATATTGATATGGATGCGGCTTTTGATGTAGACAAGTCGATCAATGAAGGCGCTTTGAAGCTGCCTGACTTTAAGGACGCTTGGGGCCTAAAAATCCTGACTGCCACCAAACAGTTTGACCTGGACAAAAAGCTTAAGGATTTTAGTCCCGAAGAACTGAACAACCTATATCACGCTAAGCCGACTAAAGTTGACTTAGGGATAGGTATGAACCTGACATATGAAGGTGCAGTTGATAAATTTGTGCGTAAGTATATCAAGAATGACATCAAAGCTATGTCGGAGCGGACACAAAAGACCATGGGGCAATTTATTACGCTTGGTCCCTGTGAACTGTGCCATGGCGCCCGGCTTAATCAGCAAGCGCTGGCCTGTAAAATCGGCGGCTACAATATCGCAGATTTGAGTTCGATGCAAGTTGATAAACTGCAGGACGTTATTATGAAGCTCGACAACCAGCAAAACCATGCATTGGTTAAAACAGTGCTGGAGCGTTTATCTAACCTCGTGGAAATTGGCCTGGGATATATGACGCTGAACCGTATGACAGATACGCTATCGGGCGGTGAATCACAGCGCGTAAAGATGGTTAAACATCTGAACGGTAGCCTGGTAGATGTAATGTATATCTTTGATGAACCGAGCGTGGGTTTGCATCCGCGCGACGTGCATCGCCTGAACGATTTGCTTGCCAAGCTGCGTAACCAGGGTAACACCGTAATTGTCGTGGAGCATGACCCGGATGTTATCAAAGCAGCCGACCATATTGTGGATGTCGGCCCGTTGGCTGGTGCCAAGGGTGGCCAGATTATGTTTGAAGGGTCATATGTTGACTTGCTGAAGTCGGACACATTGACTGGCCGACACCTTAAAGACCAAGCACCTATCAAAGGCACTTTTCGGAAGCCGAATGGATATTTGCAGGTTAAAAATGCCCACGCCAATAATTTGCAGAACGTCAGCGTAGATATTCCTACCGGTATCTTCACCGTTGTAACCGGCGTATCAGGGTCTGGCAAATCGTCGTTAATTCACCAGGTTTTTCTAAAGCAGTATCCGGATGCTATCGTAGTAGACCAGACGGCGGTCGGTGCCAATAGCAGGTCTAATCCAGCGACGTATATTGGTATTATGGATGTCATCCGCAAAGCTTTTGCAAAGGCTAACAATGTTGATGCCGGACTGTTCAGTTTTAATTCCAAAGGTGCTTGCGACAATTGTAAAGGTGCGGGCTTCCTAACGACTGACTTAGGATTCTTGGACGACGCCAAAACGCCCTGTGACGTTTGTGGTGGCAAGCGCTTCAAGGATGAAGTGCTAGAGTACAAGTACAATGGCAAGTCGATTACTGATGTGCTGGCATTAACTATGGCCGAAGCGATGGAATTCTTTGACATCGTCGAGATCGCTAAAAAGTTGCAGGCATTGAACGATGTCGGTTTGGAATATCTAACGTTGGGCCAGCCGCTGAGTACGTTGTCGGGAGGTGAGTGCCAGCGCATTAAACTGGCTGGTGAACTGCATAAGCAGGGCAGCATCTATGTGCTGGACGAGCCGACCACCGGCCTGCATGTCTCGGACATTGGCCGTATCCATAAACTTGTGGAGCGTTTGGTGAACGACGGTAATACGGTGATTACGATTGAACATAATGTTGATGTTATCCGGCATGCTGACTGGATTATTGATTTGGGTCCGGAAGGTGGCGACAAAGGGGGCCGGATTATGTTTGAGGGTACACCTGCAGAATTGGCCAAATCCAAGGCATTGATTGCGCAGTATCTCTAGATGAAGCCATACGTAGTATTGATCCGGGGTGTTAATGTTGGCGGTAAGAATAAAGTTTCCATGGCAGAATTACGGACCTGCCTAGAAGAGTTGGGTTTCGCAGACGTTTCAACCTATATTGCTAGTGGTAATGCGCTATTGCGATCTAATCTTTCGGCGATGGATGTCCAACGGAAAATAGAGAAAGCTTTGCCGTCGCATTTCAAGCTGGATGATGAACTAGTGCGGGTATTGGCCGTGAGCAAGCAACAGTTACGAGCTATTATTGATAATAAGCCTAAGGGATTTGGCGAGCATCCGGAGTTGTACCATAGCGACGTTATCTTCTTGATGGGGTTGACTGCAGACGAAGTCATGCCGATATTTCGTCCGCGCGAAGGTGTGGACGCGGTATGGCCGGGCGCAGGTGTGGTCTACTCGCAGCGGCTATCCGCCGAGCGCACCAAAAGCCGGTTGAGCGCGATTATTGTATCTCCAGTCTACAAGTCGATGACGATCCGTAGCTGGAATACTACATTAAAACTGCTCGAGTTATTAGATGACTAAAGTTTGTAGCTCTTACACGGACTATACCTATCCGGCCGCCGTAATGACGGTTACATACAAATGCTGGCGGATAGAGTAGTCTTACGGTAGATGCGGTTTTTAAATTAGAAAGGTCAATATATGGCTAAGAGCAATAACGACCAAGTAGTCACCGGAGTGTTTATGTATTTGTCATTCATAGTAGCGGTGGCTATGGTAATGCTAGCCGGTCTGGCCTTGTGGGCACATAACTTTACGACCGACATGGTAAAAAGCGAACTGTCCGCACAAAAAATATATTTTCCAAAAAAAGGCAGTACAGCGCTTGATCCGGCTGTATATCCTGATTTGCAGCAGTATGCTGGCCAATTAGTAGATTCACCAGAAAAAGCCAAAGCCTACGCCAATGGGTATATTGGCCGACATTTACAGAAGGTGGCTAGTGGTAAGGTATATTCCGAAATCAGTACTGAGGCGGCCAAAGACCCTGGAAACCAAAAGCTACAGCAGCAAAAACAAGCGCTATTCCAGGGTGAGACTTTGCGTGGCGTGTTACTGACAAGCGGTTATGGCTTTGGTACTATCGGTAAGATCGCTGGTATTACAGCCTATGTAGCACTAGCCTTAGGCGTCATCTTAGCAGCCAGCGGTATAGTACTGCGCTTTCGCTTGCGCTAGGGCGTGCGGCTATTCGCAGGCTGATTTGGCTTTGAACCTTAATACTCGTCCAACGGACTGGTTAAGCTGTTTTTCGGGGATGGTGCCATTCTTTACGGCCATAGTCAGGGCTTGGCTGACCTCTCGGGTGCTGTTTGGCAGGTCTTTACTTTCGGGGACGTACAATGCCATGTCGGCGCCAGCAGTTATGGCTTTGACTGCTGCTTCGGCGGTATCGCCGTGGGTCAGTGCGGCACCCATAGTCAGTGAATCTGTGACAATGACACCGTTAAACTTTAAGCCTTTGCGTAAGTAGTCCATGGCCTGGGGACTGAGGCTGGCCGGAGTATTCTTTTCGGTCAAGCCAGGCACAATGAGGTGGCCGACCATAACTGATAGCGGTTGGTTATTTTCTTTGGCGTGCTTGATGATTTCCTTGAAGGGGATGATATCGCGCTTTTTCATCTCGGACCAGTTTGGAGTTGTGGCTGCGCCAACATGCGTGTCTCCTGACGCACGACCATGGCCAGGGAAGTGCTTGATCATCGGATTAATACCCTTGCTGGTCAAGCCATCAACGTAAGCTTCGCCGTAGGCTGTAACATCTTCGGCTACACCTTCAAACGTACGGCCTTCGCCAGGAGTGCCGCTACTACCGTTGTTACGGTTTACGTCTACAACGGGTGAGGCATTAAAGGTTATCCCTAGGTCCTTACGGAGGTATTCTGCGTGTGCGGCAACAATGTCCTTGGCTTTGGCTGGGTCGTATGTGCTGGAAATTTCTTCTTGTGAAGCTAGTGTTTCAGCGGAGCGCTGCACAAGGCCACCCTCGTCATCTATGCTGGCGGCTATATCATTTGTGGTCAGGAATTTCTTAAGACGCGGTTCGTCACTTTTGGTGATATCACCCATCACGATACCATTTTTGATGTGGTACTTCTTGAAGACGATATTCGTTTGCTTGAGACTATTAATGTAAAAGCCGGGCATCATAATTTGGCCGACGCGTGAAGCTAGCGGCATGTCGGCAATACATTGGGCTTCTGATTCAACTAAGGCTGTTTCTGTGGGCTGAGGTGTGATGCTGGGTGTTGCCTGTGGGCTGGCGCTTGCTGTGGCAGCCGCTTTGTCGCCAGAGGCTAGCGGGTTGTGGTCTGAAGCGCTGTCCGAAATGCTTTGGAGTGCATCGTTGACATCTTCGTGATAGCGCGCCCCAACACAGGCAGCTGCTACTGCCACAACAGCAATACCGGCTACTAGGCGTAGGCGTGCGCGCCCATCATCGTTGGACTCGAAACAGTTATCAGGTTGGGATTCAGAAACTGGCAATTGCTGACGGTTGGAGTTTTCCATTTGTGGACACCTATAGTTATGTTGTCCTACCGTAAAACGAATAACACCGTGCGGTCAAGTTTTTTGATTGTAAAAACTTTATTACTAAACTATGGTACCGTCGTGTACAGTAGTGCATATGGACAATGCTTCAAAAAACGCCATACAGCCAACAGTTTCGTTAATCCGCGCTATTAGTGCGGAATTTTTGAAGCGTAAGCTAAGCGGCCTGGCTATACCTGGCTTTGTTCTGTCAATTGTACTACTGGCCGGCGCGTTATGGCTTACGACTGTCAGCGCCTGGTGGTGGCTTCTGGCTGCGCCAATTATTATAATGGTTATTATTTTTATGGCCTTATTTTTTATCCTTCGTTTTTTGCTACGGGCGTATCGGCCACCGATGGACAAAACCCAGACTGCTAATGTTTCGCAATTTGTCGATAAATTGGAGCGGGTTTCGGAACAGTTCCAGACACCGGTATTTGTCATAATTTTCCGGGTAGTACGAGACTTGGTTCGGCCACGCGGCAAAAGCTATGTGCGTTCAATAACGGAAGATAGCACTACTTTGCATGCTGATTTCTTAGCTTTGGCGGCTAAATTTACGGATAAGTAGTTTCGTAACAAGCCTACCGCTTAGACGTTGGGATACGCCTCTAAAAATTCCCGGACCGTGTCATTAACCTCATCGATAATGCTGCTATCTTGCCGGTAATTATGTCCGGAATTAATGCCATGGATAATCTTTCGGACTAGCTAAAACTGCGCGCGTATAGACTGGATGTAGGCTTGTATATGATCTGGATTATCGGATGAAATTGACCTTCACCGAAGCATTGGAACCACGTATGGTTAGGCTTTTACTGCGGTTACTGCCGTCCGAGAAGTAAGAATTACTGTACCAGTCGCCGTCTATCTGGATACTGCCATTGTCGTTAGTTATCCTGGTATCGTAATCATCTTTGGTGCCTACGGCCGTGCCGGCAATACTGCCGTTATCGTTGGTGATTGTGGCATGTTCAGTTGCCAGATTGGTGAGCGTGATCAGCGCATTGCTGGCAGTTGCGGTCAGATCTTTGCTGGTAACATATTCGAGTGCCATGCTGCCGTTGTCGGCATTGGCTTTAATGATAGGTGCTTCAACGCGGTTTAGGTCAGTGCGGGCGTTGGAGCTCTCTAATGTCAGCCGCGAGCCTGCCTTGGTGTCGCGCAATTTGATGCTGCCATTATTATTGCGTAGGTCTATCGTACTAGACGAGACGACGTTTTGAAGCTGTACGCTACTGTTGCTTGATTCAATGCGGATGGATTTGGTGAGTAATGCATCGGTGGGCTCAAAGGCTACGGGTCCGTTGTTGGCGGTTACATCGTAAGCGTATGATGAATCTGCCGGTACGTGGATAGTGATCTTGTGCGGGGCGCTAATGCATCGGAAGAAGCATAGGTAATCAGCGCCCTTTTCAATGCTTCGGGAGATTTGCAATGTGCCATTGGTGTTAGTAACGGCCAGTTTGTCCTCTTCCGTCTCAAAGTAGTCTACAGTGACTTTGTTGGTGGCCGTATTAGTATCGACGACCACACGTAAGTTGTCTAGGTTGGTCTTGATGTTCTGAATTGGAGCGCTGTCAAAATCGGCAGTCTTGGTTGTAAAATCTTTGCTGCTGATAGCATGTACGTCGTCTATGATGCGTTGGCCGCTAAAGCCACTCCAAGCAAAACCGGCTAAGATTAGTAACAAACCGACAATAACTGCGATACGTGAAGGTTTTTTCATATTATTTATCCTCCTTCTTTTTGTTCTGGCGTGCCTTAAGCGTATGTATGAGTGCGCGGGTAGTCCATCGGCTGGTGAATACTAAGCCCCGTAGGACCTCGTATGCGAGTGCTACGATAACGACTGTAGCGCCTCCCGTGAGTAGCAGCAGGTATACAGGAGCGTCGCCGGCAAATACGATTGCTGCTATATCAATGGTGCTAAGGATAGCGGCTACGACGCCCAAGGCGACTACGGCCAGACCACACAGGAACAAGCCTGCTACAACAGACACTAAAGCGATGGCTACGCCAATTGCGGGCAATAAAAAGGGCAGTGACAGTACGCTTAGTGCAGCAATCAGCGCTTTGAGTCCATTGGAAACGGTAGGTTTCTTGACGGCCCGTTCGATGGCATTGTTTTGCTTGAAACTGGTGGCGATATCCTTCGGCTTGCCGATTTTTTCTAACACATCGGATTCGGCCTCACCATTGGCAATGCGCTCTGAAATCAGCTCATCGTAGTATTCAATGTAGTCGTTTACATCGCCGTCTGGATAGCGGCGTAGGTTATCCCGGACTTGTTCCAGGAATGTTTGTTTGGCGCTCATGATTCGGTGCCCTCCTTTAGCACAAATTGAATAATGCGTTCTATTTTGGCAAACTCTGGGCGAAAGTCTTGTAACTTAACTACGCCGGAGTCGGTGATACGGTAATACTTGCGCAGACGGTTGTCGTGCTCTTCTTTGTATGTAGTTACCAGACCTTGTTGCTCCAGGCGTTTTAGGATGGCATATAATCCTGATTCTGATACTTCGATGTATGTTGAAAGATCATTCATGATTTTATAACCATATGAATCTTCTAGGCTGAGTACTTTCAGGACGCTGACGTCCAGAAGGCCTTTCTTTAATTGGGTGTCCATACGCAATACTCTACAATGTGGAGTATTCTACCGTCAAGACTTTTATCTCGATATTATTAGAAGTATGCTCACTAACTGCGCTACTACTAAGCATGCAAAAGTTGCGCAGCTTAAACCTGGGTGAGGATTTCGCAGCCGGTTTCGGTAACCAAGATAGTATGCTCGAACTGCGCGGCGTAGCTGCCGTCTCGTGTTACTAATGCCCAGCCGTCGTCGTCTTGATAGATATCCGGTTGGCCAAGGGTAGCGATTGGCTCTATGGCGATTGTCATACCGGCCTTTAGAATTGGACCTGTGCCAGCTTTGCCATAGTTAAAGATATCTGGCTCGTCTTCATGGAGCTGATAGCCAACGCCATGTCCAGTTAACTCTCGTACGATACCAAGGTTATGTTGGCGCAGGGTCTGCCCGATAACCGCAGATATGTCACCGACCTGGCAGCCGTCCTTCACTACGCTCAGTGCGTTATCGAGTGCTAATTTTGTACCAGTAACAAGTCGTTCAGTCTCGGGAGTGGTAGCGCCATCAATGCAGACGGTGATACCGGCGTCGGTTATCATGCGGTTGTAGGTAACGCCAAAGTCGAAGTTTACGACATCACCCGATTCAAACGGCACATCATTGGGTATGCAATGTTGCACGACGTCATTGACTGATATGCAAATGATGTCCGGAAATGGTGGCGGGCCGGGTACGCCCAAGAACGCTGGTTTACCACCGAGTCGCTGCAATTCTTTTTTGGCCATAAAAGCCATGTCCTTTGGTGTGCGGCCTGACTTGGCTTCGGCGCGCATCAATTCTAGGACACTGGCCAAAATCTGGCCACTGCGCCGCATATTTTCAATATCTTCAAGGGTTTTGATAGTTATCATATATCTTCTATAGTACCACCGAAATATAACCGACGGTTAGGCGGCCAAATCAAGATGCTCAGGTAAGTAAGGCACAGTATCATGGGCTGCTTGGATTTTTTCTTCATCAACATGGTTGATCATGTTGTCTATCAGCCAAGCCTTTGAGCCTGGCGCCATGCCCGTTGTGTCACGATTTTTAATCATCTCGGCGATCTTGGCTAGAGTATGGTCGTAGCGAAGTTGCTTGTTGGTTATTTTGTCGATCTTCGCGCGGTCTGAACCACTGTATTTTTCGGCATCGAACCTACTGTTGTGGAGTACGTCAGATGTTTTGGGTACCTCAAACTCTGCCTTTGTATCATCAAGGCCATGATCTATATATGTCCCATAGGGAACCTTATGGGTTATGCCGTCGTGGTGTGATAATGTGCGGATGGTCCGGGCTACGGTGTTGGCTAAAGGAAAGTCGTAGGCCATCAAGGCCCGCTGGAACATACGAGGTGTTGCAAGGACAGAGCGCCCAAGATGTGAACCGTCTTGTTTACGGGTGTCTTCGTCGGAATCATGGCCGTAGTCTATAGCTAAACGGGCCAGCATTCTGACATCAGCAGGATTTTGTGTCGCATACTCGCCATAGCCTGCCAAGGTGATGGCTGCAACGTTATTAGGGTGGCTTATGTAAGGGACGTTACCGTTCTTTCGTCTTTGGCTATCATGGGCGTATGTGGCAATCACCCGGCTTATCATTATTGGCTCATAGTATTTTTCGATTTTCGCTTTTTGACTGTATTTTTCGGCGATTAGACCGACTTTGCCTACCATTTTCTTTGTATGCGCTTCTAAATCTTCCAGATTGCTTGAAAGCTGCTCCTTACTGAATTCATTTACGACCGCTTGCGGTAAAAGCAGGCCGGCATGGTATGTCTCGGCAACAACTACTTCGTAGCCACTGATGCTAGGGCCACCAACTAATTCAATTTCCGCGCGCGACTTAGCTACCTTGTCAAAGAAAATTTCATCAGTGTCGTCGTTTAATTCTCCTGACGGATCATAATAATAACGAAGAGACCTGTCGCCGTCGGCGCCAATCATTTGTTCCATATTTTTTCATGCCCATTAAAAGATTGGGGCATCATACGCCCGGATGCGGTTAATTGCAATAGCTCAACCTAAATCTTTAATTTTTTTAAAAACTTAGGTTGAGCGAGCTCCGATAAAATCCCATAGGGAAATTACGGAGCTCGGCTCACATCATTTGGTCAATGCCGGTGCTCCGAGTTGAGTACGGCTGCCACATCGGCTAGGTACTGCTCCAATAAGGGCAGCTTGTCGGCCAGATAGTCGGTAGCTCCCGGGAAGCCAATGGCATCGTCGAGATGTCCGCCCGATGAGAAGCTGAGCCGCGGAGGAATACTGCCTGAAAGACCGAGGAGCTTCATCAGGTAATCAGGATCTGGCTCGTCCGGAAGGAAGGTGATGGCATCGGTATATCCTGTAGTGTCGATGGTGAGCACGGTAAAACCGGCGGCACGGCGCTCAGGATCAATTTTGCTGCTGATCCGAACGGGCAGAACAATGTTCAACTGGGTAGCCTCCGGATTGTAGCTGTCGGTTGCGAGGACGATGGCTCTGATGCCAAGACGACCCATTGGTCCGAAGATCTCTTCATTGAACGGCTGGTCACATCCGTGGTCCGACAGGTTTGGATTGGTCAGAGTCGCCAGCTTACCTTCTCTCAGTAGGTAATGGTGAGGGAACTTGGCGTCCCGGGTGATGTTAATGAGTTTCACTAGTTTTCCTTCGTGACCGGTGTCGGCTCTTGCGAGCGACTGCATTCCGCGTACCACCGGCTCGATAAGCGAGGCGTAGTCGCTTTTGCGCTCTTCTCGGCTCCATCTCAAAAGCTCTGCCTCTGCAGCATCAATGCCTTGCTGAGCCAGGATGCGCGTGTAGAAGCTCTGGTCTCCGCCACGGATGGTGTTGGCGATATATTGGTCGTATCGTGAGGTGACTTGTCCGTTCTCGAACAGCATCTTGAAGTACATCCTGGTGCGGGCAGATGAAAGCACTTGTGCAGCCATGGCTTGGCTCCTTTTATCTTGAGCGGCAGACAGTATGATGTGAAACAGCGTTGATGAGCGAGGCTCAAAAACTATGTTATAGTATACAATTTATTTTATTAAATGTCAATAATGGCTGATACATACCTAGTAAGTCAGTGTGCATTAATGGCATACTGTAGGCGTATGGAAGATTTATCACGCTTTGGATGGAATGATGGGTGGGCTGACAAATGGCAGCGGCTTACAATTGCCGGTACTGTCCCAGCACGTGTTGTGGCAGATTTCGGCACATCACTTAAACTTGTTACACCAGAGCTAGTGACTGCCGAATTGTCGGGTATTTTGGCACACTACACCAGCAAAGACCTGGTGCCAAAAGTCGGTGATTGGGTAGCGGTGCGTTTGTTAGACAATGGTAATGCCGTGGTGGAGTCAATTGTGCCACGCCGCAGTGAAATCGCCCGCAAAGCCGCAGGCCAACGGAATGTAAAGCAGATAATAGCCGCCAATGTTGATGTCGCCTTCGTACTTTTAGCGCTAGACAATGACTTCAGTATTGAACGCCTCAAGCGTTATTTGTACCAACTGTCCGTAAGCAATGTGTCGCCAGTGGTCGTGCTTAACAAAGCCGATAAAGTCGACGATATAAACCCCTATCTGACCAGTCTGGAATCGCTTGGATTGCCAATTATTATTAGTACTGCTACTGAAGGCATGGGCGTGGAAGACATTTTGTCGCACATTGGTCCAGCACAAACAGCTATACTACTTGGCTCTTCCGGCGTCGGCAAGTCGACGCTGACCAACCGCTTACTCGGCAGGGAAGCGCAGGCTACCCAAGAAGTGCGTGCCTCAGATGACACTGGTAAGCACACTACTGTCCACCGTGAATTGTTCATGTTGCCTAATGGTGGCTTATTAATTGATACGCCGGGCATCAGAGAGCTGCAGTTGTGGGGCACGCAAGAAGACTTGGATGATAATTTTGATGATGTGGCTGAGCTAATCAGCCAGTGCCAGTACACGACCTGCCAGCACAATGGTGAAGTCGGCTGCGCGATTCAGGCGGCGATTAACGATGGAAGGTTGCAGGCATCGCACTACGCAGATTACGTGAAGATGAAGGCTGAGCTGAAAGTTGTGCGCTTAAAGAGTACCGTGCAAGCTAGGCTAGCTAACAAGAAATCGCGCAAAACCATCAACCGCCAGGCCCAGGACAGCCTGCAAGATGACTGGTAAAGCCTGACGGTTGCTGCACGTTTTAGTGCTGCAATAAAGTCAACTTGTTGTTTTCGCTGTCTAAAATAGAGACCATTTTGCCGACATTAGGGACGTCCATTGGATCTCCAAGCACAGTGCCGCCGGCATTCTTTACGGCTGCAGTGGCTAATTGGATGTCTTTGACAGATACGACTATGGCTGTGGTGTCACTATAAGGGCTTTTGGGCGAGAAACCACCGTTAATGGCGCTCGGTGTCAAAGACTCGAACTCGTCAGATTCAGTGGTTAACGCCGCGATATAATTGTGCGTCGCTTCACCCGTGTTGACCATCTTCCAGCCAAAAGCTTTGGTGTAAAAGTCCATTACGCGCTCCGCGTTTTCGTAGGGCATTTGAAAATTTACGACAGGGTTGTCCATTGTTAACTCCTTATAATGTTACAGGGCTAGTTAACCATCTGGATGTAGCACGGTATTGTATAAAATGGCCAATTTATTGCTTGCTGGCGGCAATAATCTGCGCCGGAGTCCGGCCCATAAGCTGTTTGACCGATTTTGTCATATGGGCCTGGTCAGTATAGCCAGCTTCGTTTGCGGCTTGGGAGATGCTCATTCCTTGTTGTAACAATTGTGTGGCGTGTTGGGCACGCTGAACCTGGTGCAGGAAGTGGGGGCTGAGTCCGGTGGTTTGGCTTACGTGGCGGCGTAACGTGCGTGCCGATGTGGATGTTGCGCCACCGGCGCTAAACGAAGACACTACAGCGTTGACCCCTAAAACACCCTTGTCAATTAGCTGGTTGACGAAAGCCTCAGCTGAGTCAAAGGAGGGTATTAGAAATGTGTAATCAGCTATCTTGACGTATGACGTGTCGCCGTCGCTGAGTATGTGTTGGGTTTCGACGATATCTTTACCCTTCATGTCGCGTAGAAAAACACCTGGCTTAAGGGCTATGCCGATGGTTTCAATGCCGGAGGTATACGGTACTGTGGCGGCTTCTTTACCGATACCGTTAACGGTGACGCTTACGGAGCCTTTGTGTCGGGAAATAATAATATCCCAATTACCGTCGACGTTGGCCGTGTACACGCCCTCCGAAGTAGTATGCGTGTGCCAAATTTTATCAACATAGAGTGAGTCTATGCGCTTGTCTTCGTACGTAAAGCTCATATCGCTACGGCCCCAGTCTACTGTATAGTCTAAAACGTTTAGGCTGTTTTGGAAGCTACAAACTTTTTACGCCGGGCTTTTTCGTACAGCCTGCGTTTGACTGCAATTTTCTTAAGCTTGGCTTGCTCGCGTTTGTCTCGTTTTTTCATCAGATATAAGTATACATGCCTATCGGTGGATCAGCACCATCTAGTAGTAGGTTTATGCTAAGTATATAGCATCTAATGCAAACTGTATTGAGCTTTTAAATGCGATATGCTATACTAAGTATAGTAAATATTTACTGTGCTTATTAATAAACTTACGAAGGATATACTAATTATGACGAATGTACTTATTGTAATCGGTAGCGCCCGCAAAGGCCGCGTAGCTGATAAAGTTTTGGAATATGTGCTAGCAGACTTTGCTAAGCGCGTGGGCGTGAACACCACTGTCGCAGACTTGAAAGAGCTGAACTTGCCGTTCTTTGAAAACGAGAACCCGCCCACTTCACCGGCTTTCGTTATCGATGATCCTCTCGTCCAGAAATGGAGCGACATGGTTCAGGCGGCTGACAGTGTTTTGTTCATTACGCCTGAATACAACCATTCATTGAGTGCCATCCAAAAGAACGCTATCGACTCGCTTGGTCCGGATTGGTTAGAGAAGCCAGTTACGGCCGTAGCTTACGGCTGGAGCGGTGGTTCATTGGCTGTACTTAACTTGCGCGAAGTCTTAGAAAACCTAAAGGCTGATGCTAAGCACGCCATGGCCCAGCTTGGTTTTATGAAAGATCTGAACCCAGATGGTTCGATCATCGACGAAACCAATGTCGCTCTGCAGATTTCTGCCGCTATCGACGAAATCGTTTAGACGCTAATTATCTTAAGTAAAAAAGACCCGTTTACTGGGTCTTTTTTACATTATTAATTCCTGGCAGGTAACTGCTTATGCTTATTACAGCGGCTTGCCTGTAGTCTGGCCTTCAAGGTTCGGGTCGTCGAATCAAAATCGAGTGGGCTAGGTAATAATAAGTGAGCCATCATCATTAAACTCAAAGGCACCCCAGGCGACCTCCCATAAGTAGCCGTCAGGGTCAGAAAAGTAACCGCTACAGCCTCCCCATTCGGTATCTTGCGCATGCTTTTCTATACGGGCGCCAGCTGCCTCCGCAAGTTTCAATATATGCGTCACCTCTTCTTTAGTCCGAACATTGTGGGCCAGCGTTATGCCGCTGAATTTTGAACGCGGCACATTGTAATCAGCGGAAATATCTTTCGCTAAATCCTCGTAAGGGTACAGTGCGAATGATGTGCCGCTTGTGCTAAAGAAAATAATACCATCAGAGCTACGCCTAGTCGTTGGCAAGCCAAGCCCATCTTTATAAAAACGTAAAGATACGTCTAAATCCTTGACTCCAAGTGTGATGAGGCTAATGCGTGGTTCCATGAATCGTATAATAGCAGATTTGTATTTAGGTGAGCTTCTTCTCCAGAAACTTTAGTAGCTCTGGAAACTCTAAGACAACTCGTTTCATATGCCGCTAAGTATAACAGCAAGATAGTATGACTTAACGATCGATTTAAAGGACAGCGACTGCAATAACTGCTAACATCGAAATGCCAAGACCCCATTGAGATACGGATGACAGGGCACTGTCTTTTGAAAAAGAATATTTATTGAAAAAGAATGTTTGCATTGGAGTAAAAATCCCGATTGTGGCTACGCCAGCAAGCGCGACTAGCTGCTCATTTGAATGTAGATGGCGGGTCGCAAACATATATCCAACCATTAAGATTCCGGTGCCTATCAACCATGGTTGAAGTCCGAATTTTCTAAGATTCTGGATGCCATCCACTGACGGGACTGCATAGCTGGCGAACTTTTTTGCCAACCATATCATTCCTGCAACACCAATCGCAAAGCTAAGGTAATATATTGCGCTTGGAGCGTGTAAAGCTTTGAGGACAGCTCCAGTATCCCCAGTCTGAGTAAACGGGGCAATTACGAAATAGCCGAATCCAATCTGGGCGCTCAAAAAACCCGTCCACATTACCAGTAGTCTACTGTAGCTATTAAAAGGCGGCTTAATTAGTAGAACGATGAGAGCACCGGCGAGCAAGCTAAACAGCGGTCCTGTACTGGCAGTAATAATATGCTGACTATTCGTCTGATTGACGAATTCTACCGCGTTGGGATAGAGTCTTCCATTTTGTCCAGAGACTAAGCCGGCAATAAGATGAGATAGCTCATGGAATGTTGTCGCAAGTATGCCGGCGAGTACAAAGGTAGCCGTGGATGTGATGAGTAAAGGATTGCGGTAGATCTTCATGCAATCATCATAGCAGCAACACTAACAGTAGCGTTGGTATGGTTTGTAAAACATAGCTAGTATATTTTGACATGTATGATATAATACGTTGTCCTGCACGCAATGTGAGTGTAGTGGCATGTACGCCGCGTTATCTGCCCCGAACATAAGGAGTTGCAGAGGAATGTTCGCTTCATTCCAACCAGGTCATCACGCCAGACGTGTAGCCTGCTTGATCAGCGCCGTGCTCAGCATGCTGGTCATGCTTACGGTAGCCTCACCGGCAGCCGGAAGTAGCACCACGGCCACACGTGTGGCATCCGGCGCCAATGTCACTACTGTCGTCTCCGACGCCAGTACGGCACAGGCGGCCGCCAGTGACTGGAAGTTCTACGGCTACGTCCAGCGCTATCAGTCGATTCGCTGTAAAACCGGCAGGGATGGAACTGTTAAGGTCGTTGCCGGCTTCTTGGGTGGCACGCCGTACGATCGCAACAAGATCAACGGTGCATGGCGTGGTCGTGCCGAGAGCATCACAGTGTCCGAAGGCGCCGACAAGAACGGCAAGCCGGTTAAGATCACCTACCATGGTGGCCTTAATTTCGAACGGCTTGACCCGGGTAAAGGCAAAAAGAAGAAGCACGCCCCGCTGAAGGTCTACTTCCCTGGAAGTGACAAGAGCGGCGAAGCAGGCTCTTCTCTGCACTGGACGGCCGTTCTGCCGAACGACTTCGGTGAAGAGATGGTCACCAATGTCGGCACTTACCGTCGCAACGCGACTCTGAAAGGCTGGCGTAAGCCGCTCCATGTTCCACTGACCGCCAAGTACTGGAAGGGTCAGTCGCCACACCACGGTTACTTGGACAAGCGCAGTCCAAGTGTTTCCATCCGGGCCCAGGTGCTATACAAGGGTAAGATCTGTAAGCCCATCGTGATGAGCTTGCCGAACCCGATCGATGCGATGCAGATGCAGGCAACCGACAAATCCGTCAGCTTTACGCCTGCAGCGACCAGTGCCACGATGCCTACGCTCAGCAACGCCAGCTTCACCGCGCCTACCTCAGCGACCGCCGAGCCGGCCAGATGGAAGTTCGTCAAATACCTGAGCACGTCAGCACCCATCCACTGCGGTGGTGATGACGGCAGGGTTGTTGGCAGAGTGCATGCTGGTGTGGGCTGGGAGAAGAACCAGTACGACTCATGGCGCGTGCGAGACAAGAAGACGAAAGTCCGCACCGAGGAGTTCAGGCACGGCAAGAGGGTCTACAAGACCTATCCCGCTGGCATCCATATCCACAAGCAGGGCAAGTCCACGCTGAGCTTCCCCGGTTTCAGACAGGGTAAATCGGCAGGCTCGATCAAGTGGCTGGCCACTGTGCCAACGGCCGACGGCTCGGAGCAATACGAAGTCGCGGGCGCGTACAAGTCCAGCCCGAAGCTGCGCACCGAGACATTCAATGTCAAGGTGAGTCTCGCAGCCAAGCGATGGAATGGAGAGTCCCCGCACGCGGGTATCAGTGACCTCTGGGACCCATACGTCCATATCAGTGTCACGCCGAGGTACAAGGGCAAAGCTTGCAAGCGAGTCACTTTGCACCTGTACAACCCCAACCTGTTCTACAATGGAGCAGCCAAAGTGCAGCTCTAGATGTAGCACAACCGGGTGCAGGGTACCAACCCCCTGACGTGAGCTGTCGCTGATGCGATAGTGCCACAACACCCACCTGGACATGTCTGTCTCTTCGCCACCAGCGATTAGGCAGACATGTCCAACTTACAAGTTATAAATATCGCAACTAAAAAGAGCAATTGCATACATAGGCTACGTTAGATTCGGTATATTCCGATTTAAGCTAGACCATATACTTTTGCTATCTAAACCATCAGCTGTCTCAAGTCCTTCGGCTGTCTGAAGTATGCCGTAAATAGGGTCATGCTTCTGTAGTTGTTTAACATATTCTGTTAGCTGGAGCCGATGCAACTCATCTTTGACATGTTCATCCATCTCAGCTACGTCACGCCGGTAGTCCATGAGATACTGCAGGTAACATATAAGAATGTTTCGCGCGCCAGGATTGTTTGGTTTGTTAAGCTGTTCGTGAACGATAGCTGATTCCATAATTTATCTCTCTTTAACCCACTTTACGATGTCTTCGTTTGCCGCTGCCGCCATCTTAGTCGGACTTGCTGTAAAGCCATGTTTAGCTTCAGGGTAAATCCGTAAGTCCACGTCGTTGCCGGCAGCAGATAGCCTGGCTGCTATGGCGAAGGAATCCTCCATTAATATATCCGCAGTCCCAACTAGTAGCAAAGTCGGAGGTAGGTTTTTTAGATTACCGAAAAGTGGTGAGATACCGGGTGCCGTTTTGTCGGGTGTAGTGCCAGTATACATAGTAATAAAATGCTCGTCCGAATAAAGCCGGCCGCCTGGTGTTTGCCCGCTCAGGTCATACGCCCCGAATTGTAGGACTGTCCCAATAAATTGACTAGCAAGACCCTCGTCTCGCAGGCGAAGCAATGTGGCCATAGCCAACGTTGCCCCTGCGGAAGTGCCGCCAATAATAAGACGCGAAGTGCCGAAGAGTGATTCTGCATTTTCGATTAACCAGTGGGCTACCGCAGCACAATCATCGGGTGCCGCTGGATAGGGGTTTTCTGGCGCTAGGCTGTAGGAAGCGCTTAGTATTATTGCTCCCAAATTGTCCGCAAGCCAGGCGTTTTGAGTATCACTTCTTTCGGATTCATCAAGATAGAATCCTCCGCCTGGAATATTAAGGAATATCGCTTGCGGGTTGTTGCTCTTTGGTCTGATTATCCGGATAGGAACTTTTCTACCATCCATTTCAACGATGCACACTTCCACTTCACGATCTGTAAGTCCGGTAGTAGGTTTGCGTGCATCACGAGCTGTCTGAAGACCTGCAGACGTGTTTAAATCAGGTTGTTTTGCGACCTGCCTGGATGCCTTACGTGTTTGGTTGAACTGATTGCTATCATCAATCAATGCGTTTAGCCTAGGTTCTACCAGCCGTTCAAGTCCTATTTGCATGTAAATATACTATCAGCTTACTGAATCATTGTGTTCATGCTTATGCTGCCGGTTTGGTGCTGGGGTCGATATTGTAGTTGCGGCGGAAGGTGTTCTCTGGATCATAGCGCTGCTTTATGTCGGCTAAGCGACGGTATGTATCGTCTTTGTATAACCCAATAGCTTTGCCGTCGCCAGTGTTCATAAAGTTAATGTATACACCATTCGTAAATGGTTCGAGAGTACTCCAGTTTTCTGCGATGCGCTGTTTTTCGATTTGTAGGTCGGCCCGCGACGCATCAAGCATTAGTCCGACGACTATAACTGCGCTACTATCGCGATAACTAAAAGCGGTAGCATCTTCGGCAACTTCGCCAAACGCACCGCCGAGATAGCGCACGATGAGCATTGGATTTTTGACTGATGCGCAGAATTTTTCTAATGTTTGGTAGAACTCCGGACTGCCATCTTTGACCATTACATTAGTAGCTACAATCTCGACATCATCCGAAGGGCGCGGTTTCTCGTCGAGGATATCAGCATATTGCATAGCTTTGGTGTCGTGGCTAATGTGTCCGCTGATAGAAATCAGCGGGCTGACAGCTGCCTGTGCTGCCGTCATGCCAGTGCCAGCATAAGCTAATACGAGCATCAGTATAGGTTGTCCGTCAGGGCTGACCGGCGGTACGACGAGTGTTCCCGTTAGGTCTTTGGGCGCCGCTAGCATTGCTTGGTGTACTGCGGGCAAGATTGACCACATCTTAGCATGATCATATAAGATAGTGGTTACTATAATTCCTTCGTTTGGTTGTGCCTGGAAGGTAAAACGGGTGACTACACCGAAGTTGCCGCCACCGCCTCGTAGGGCCCAGAACAAATCAGGGTTCTGATCTGCGTTAGTAGTAAGTATTTGACCATCGGCAGTTACAATCTCAGCTTCTAATAATTGGTCGATGGTCAAACCATGCTTACGCACCATCCAGCCAATGCCACCGCCAAGTGTTAGGCCACCGACACCGACTGTTGAAGTGTCGCCAGAAGTGATGGCTAAATTATGCTCGCCTAATGTCGTGGCTACATCACCCCAGCGCGCTCCGCTGCCGATGCGTACTATGCCTGCTTCCAGATTGAGAATCTCAATCTGGTTGAAATACTTCATATCAATAACCAATCCGTCGTCATTGGTGCTAAAGCCGGAGCCGCTGTGGCCACCACTTTTGATGGATAACTCAAGATTATGTTGCCGCGCGTAGGAAATCGCTTGGGCTATTGCATGCGGAGTTTTAGGCTGAGCGACTAATGAAGGGTTTCCGTTAGACTCAAAGACATAACGTGCTTCATCATAGCCTGAATCACTAGGTTCGAAAATATCACCATCAAATGTATGCCTAAAATTAGTTATAGCTTGTGCGTCCATATAGTCTCCTCGTAGTTATTCTTTAGACTGTATGTCTGCCGAGTACGCCATAAGTATAACATCAGATAGGTAGTAGATCAGTAATGCCGGCTCCTTCTCTTATTCGCGGATCGCTGCGATGAGAGCCTCTTCGCCACTTTCAATTCGACCTTTCGGAAATCCCTAGAAGTCGCTGTCCTCATGGATTAATACGATCCACGGTTGATAGCCTGCCTGGGCGGCAGGGTATTCGAAGCTTGATATTAGAGAACTCAGGATGTTGTCGGATACATAATTATCTCGAAAATTTCCATGCGAGTAACGACACCCAGCCGAGGCCTACCGCAAGACAGATACGCTGAAACAAACCGCCGAACTCAACAAAACCTGCTGTTTGCTGAAAAGCCACACTTGCAAGTACGAAAGTCGCAATAACTGTTATCCCGCTAACTAGCGAATAAGCCATCCAGCCCCACTCTTTTTGCTTGGCAAAGAATCGGGCAAATACGAAACAGGCAAGGGGCAGGCCAATGAACACTCCGATAGAAAATGAATCGTGCAACTGGCCACTGTGGCTCGGTTGCGCTATTATATCCGGCGTACCGAGCGGGTAACCGCTGACCGGATCCGTCACGAATAATCCTGCGCCCAAAAGCCCTAGGCCTACTAGCGCAATAGACAGCGGCCCCCAAGTTGACGGCCGTGAGACGCGGAGTGCCTTCCAGATTGCTACGGCAAACAAAACAAGTAACAAACCAGTGATAATGAAATTTAGTGTTTGTATCCATCCTAGTTCACCAATGGCTAGCGAGCTGCCTGGATGGCGGATAGGATTGTAATCGGCACGCACCATGCCCTGGATAAGGATAGTAGTAATAAACAAAGGCCCAGAAACAATACCGCACCAAAGCAGTTTTGACCAAGCTGATGTTGAATTTTTTGTATGTATCATGGGTACTATTGTAATACTTTCTGATGTAGAGGCCATCAAAGAAGATAGCGATCGTATGAAAAATATACTCAGAGAGCCTACGGCTCCTAATTTATCGCAATTATAGGATTGAGTGAACACTTCATGCCGAAGGACGAACACGATGTTCGTGGTCGATTACGTAATTAATTAGTATCAATAATATTAAAGTCGGTATAAAACTGACCATTGCACCGAACTGTATTCGGCTAAACACAAAAAACTCCGTCAAAAGTAGGTTCACAATAACCGATCGACGGAACCACTCGAAGGCTTCGACCCGTGAATCTTTAAGCCTAATAATTCCGATGACCGCCAATATGCCTGCAAGGACGGTGGATGTAAGTTGGCCGATGACGAGACTATGGCCATAACTGGCTTGTCCGGTAAAGAATTCATTAATATTGTCGAGGTTATTAACTATAGGATAGGTCACGGCGCTTAAGAAAAAATATGTAACAAAAATAAAGAAAACCCTTACTGCGGCATTGGAAGACCGGGCACGCCAGAGCCGCTCATACAATGCGTTACCGGCCGTAGTCCATTGCTTAACGGTGCTAGGTTTACCCGGTTTTAACGCTTTGACCTCGCCGACAAGTGATTCAAGATGCCGGGTTACTGGGCTATGAGGATCAGCTTGCTTTAGTAGCGCTATGACCGTCGCCTTTTCTTGCGTGTCCATTTTGTGCAGTACCACTTCTTCTAGTTGGGCTAAGGCGTTAAGCTGGTATTCAGTTGAAGTCAAACGTCTATGGCGCGTCAGGAACGTGAAGGCTATGTAGAGGAGTACGAAAATAGCGTAAATAATACCAATAGTTGGCCGAAAGAAGTAGTTATTGTCCTTGGTGATAAATTTGCCAATTTCATCAATAAATATACCAAAGCCGATACCGCCAAGCAGTGCGCACAAGCGCTGCATCCGCCGCCCAAGAAACGCTAGCATACAGACCAGTGCCGCCATCATAAGCAACCCACCGTAGAGCATGTGGGCGATGTGCAGGCTGCCGCCTACTTGAGGATAGCCAGTTAAAAATAAGTAGTAGCGCAATAGCAGCAAGCTACTGACGCTCGAAACTATGAACAACTCTAGTTGTTCTCTGGCTCGGATATTACGAATAAATAGTAGGCGTTCCATATACCTTTTCGGTCAGACTCGTAGGGGCGTTTTATCGTTTGTTTATAAGATTACTAATACGATGCACGTCACTACGCTTAAAGCGATGAGTGGGTTTTTTGTTTATGATTGTAGATATTAGCATGGCAATAGGATTGCAATTTCATAATCTCATAATAACAGAATAGGATACTGCAAATGAGCGAAGATTAGGGTATTAAAACAAATTTAATAACCAAGCTATTAGATGAGTGCGGGTCGACTTTGCACGTATAGGCAATGTCAGCTATCGCCAATATGCAGATACCCTCCTACCTTACTTGTTACCGAGTACCCACCGAACATTTTTGACTGCATCTATGGGCTCAATGTCACTCTTGACTAGGTAGGCTCTAGCGCCTAGTTGTGTCGCTCGGGTCGTAATATTCAATTCCGAGTAATTACTCATTACTATCACAGGAATATGGCTGGTCGCATCATTTTTCTTGAGCTTCTCAAGAACTTCCAGCCCGTTAACGATCGGCATCATCATGTCCAAAAGAATAACATCGGGTTGAGGCGAAGCTGCCGCTTTCTCCAACCCTTCAGCACCTCCTGTGGCAACCTCGGTTGTAAAGCCTTCTAGTTCGAATATGCGTAAGTAGAGCGTCTGCATGCTTGCGTCATCATCAATAATAAGTACTTTAGTCATATGTCTAATTGTCTCCTAACTAAGAGTATAAGCACATTGCGGTAGTTTGTAAAAAACAGACAGATTGAGTATTTTAGCTCTAATCACTTGGTCGTCGTTTTCTTAGCTAATGGCATGCTAATTTCAAAGGTTGAACCCACACCAAGCTCTGAATGCACCAGGACGACGCCGCCGCCCATCTTATCCGCCAGCATACGTGATATGTACAGGCCAAGCCCGGTACCCTGTGTGTCAGTGCGGCTAAGAATACTGTCAGCCGCCTGCTGAAATTTATGAAATAACAGTTTTTGATTCTCAGGCGCGATGCCCTTACCGGTGTCGGCGACAAGTAGGCTGAGCTTACGGCCCTTTACCTGGCCAGTGATCGTGATGGTGGCATGGTCGCCGTACTTACTGGCATTGCCAATGATGTTATACAAGATTTGCTTGAAACGATTCGCATCAACCTGTATCGATGGCAGTCTGTCCAATCCCTCTACTACCATGGTATTGTGATTTGCTTTAAGTACTTCAGCTAAATCTTTCTGGATAGAAGCCACGATGGGGCTTACCTCGATAGGCACTATAGTGAACTGCATTTTTCCTTGCTCGAGCCGCGAAGAGTCTAAGAAATCGTTAACGATTTCTATAAGGCGCACGCTGGCGCTGTGTGTGGCGTGAATAAGATCGGCTAACTTGGGATCCTTCATGTATTCGGGGAAGTAGTCGGACGCTATACTCATATTGCCTCTAATGGCTGTAAGAGGAGTGCGAAGCTCATGCGAGGCAATTGAGAAAAATTCGTCTCGCGACCGTTCAGTAATTTTCCGCTCTGTCACATCTTCCAGCAGAAGGACGGCGCCGACTACCTCATCACCGGCAAGTATTGGGGTGAGGTATAAGTCATAAAAGCTACCGTTCTCGGCAGCGGCGTGCATTTGTTTTGACTTCCGTAGCTGCAAAACCGACTCGACTGACGCACCGAGATCAACATCCCACCGCATAGGTGTCGTCATCTCTATGATTGTAGGCGCGTCAACCTCAGCGCCAACATCCAGCAATAATTGTCGGGCAGCCAGGTTAGTGGTTTCTACCTTGCCATTCTTGTCGATCAGGATGAAGCCTTGGGCCAAGGAGTTGATTGATGCTAGCAAATAGGCGCGGGCTTCATGGAGCTCCTTGGTGCGAAGTTGAACGGTTTGTTCAATAATGCTTTTTGAATGCAACTCAGCGGTAATATCAACAAGTACCATTACATATGCTTTTAGGTTTTCAACTGGCAACAGGGAGTTGGTTACACGTACTGGCGTGGTTTTACCGGCTGTACTTTTAATATCTATATGCTCAAGTGAATCGGGAGTCTTGTGGGCTTGGGACTCATAAGCCTCTCTCAGTGCTTGCACATGATTCTTCGTGCCTATGAACGGCAATAGTGAACGCTGGCCTGCCGACCCTCTTATACCTAATAGCATCTCAGCCTTGGGGTTTGTATAGAGAATCGTGTATTTGTCGTCCGTCACAACTACCGCTTCATTAATGATTGATAAGATCGTTTCGGAAAAAAGTGCCTGATTGATCGTAAGTAATTTGTAGCGCACCACACCGTACGTCAGAATCACAGCCGTCACGGTCGTCGAAAGCATCGCCAACGGCGGCAAACTCGTAACGCCAAGTGCAGGCAATAAAGCATCGGTTATGGTCCCGACAACAACGGGAAACACTAGGGCGATAAAGAAGAGCATACTTTGCTTGCGTAGGATGGGATTTGACGTATGGCGTCGGAACCCTATGAGCCGCACGGCTCCGAGCATATACATCATGTCCACCCATAAAACTATCGCCAAGAAGCCTGGTCCCGGATCATTATTATATCCCCAAGGGAAGAGGTGTATTGCGTCTGGTGTGGTTTTAAAAATAATTTGTGTATAACAGTAGTAGAAAGTGAGCAGAGTTGCGGTTGCGATTACGGTTACTATTGTCCCGGTATAGCGCTTATCTGAGCGGTTGGTATAAGACAAAGCGAACAAGTAAATGCTGCCAGCCATAAATACGTTTGTAGCGCCGCTAATCGTAGTCCAAAACATCGCCGTCTCGGGCATGACGCTCATGCGCTGGAATGCCTCGATGAGGGACCAGATACATATATCCGCAAGATAAATTGCCAGCCACATCCGCTCATCGGTACGTGCTGGACGGCGTATCATTATCGTTAGCACTACGACGTTTGCAATCAATGGGATAAGCGATAGAATTGCATAAGCATTATAGTGAAACCAGAGCAAATTCCCATTCGTTTCAGAGACATTGGCAGCAAATAATGCTCCTAATGTTACTAATGAGACGATAAGTGCTAGCGCCCGGCTCCATTTTGCATTTTGAACTTTAACATTCGTCATAGTGTGCCTTTAAATATGTAATCAATGTACCACAAAATTGTAATGCTTACTACGCTCTTCATCGCCACTTGCTATTCACTCAGGTGCTCATATAATTGCTTACTTCGAACAAACAAAAAGCATCTACTTTCGCAGGTGCTTTTTTGTTTGGCTGGGGATGAAATTCTAAAATATAACTTTTAAGCCAGAGCAGGGGCTTGATGTCAATGAAATCAGGATATCGTCATATACATGGTCATCTTGAACATTTCCACGCAGCTAACGAGACCCAGCCTGGCGTATCGAACAATATATGACTTCTGCGGCTGCAGACTTGTCCGTGAGCTTATATTCGTCTAGCAACCTTTACTGAGTGAGCACCGTACCGTCGGACAATGTATTGTTGGCCCACTCTAGGAAAGCTCCAGCACGGGAGTTAGCCGTGTTAACCGGAGCGTACGAATAAGAACCTTTTTCTACAATGTTACCCGTCAGTTTGTAATATCCATTTTCGTGCAGACGAATCGATTGGGTACCGCCTACCATGTAATTATCGCGAATTTCGTAGGTGCCCGTCGAGTTATCCGCTATGAATAAAGCAGCATTGCCATTGCCGCCGGCAACCGGCCTGCTATCTATCATATTACGCAGTAGGGTACCGCCACCGGTACTGCCGTACATCTGTACGCCATCGTTATGGTCATTTATATTTTGTGTTTTGGTGCGGATATAGTTTTCGATAAGCGTATCATTGGTGCTGCCCGCATAACGCACACCGTCGGAGTTGCCGGTCAGCTGCGAGCGTATTGCCGTAAAGTTGCCAGGCCCAAGTGCCCAGTCCTGAGGTGATGGCGATACGATCGTACAATAGTTGATAGTTGTCTTGTGGTAACTATAGGTAGTGTTTATGACGCCATCAACTTTGCAGGCGTTAAGCGTAATTGGAGCATTGATAATAATGCCACCCTTAAAGTAAACACACGTTGCGGATGAGCCGATCGAGCTGGCCATTACTTCCGCGGTATAAACACGAATGTTGGAATCGGTACATTTTTCACCACTTGGCCCCGTCCAGGCTAAGTATCCAGTATTGGTAGGGGTAATTTGCTTACCGTTGGTAATAGTCTCGGTGCCGCCTTCTGTGCTAACTTCTTTAAAGCGTACCGCTTTACCTCCGGATGCGCCTGTGTCGTTAACGATCGCTGCGTTTGTAGCCAGCGTGCCATTCTCCGATTCACTGCTTACAGCCAAAGTATCTGCCGATGATACTGTGATAAACATTGCGCCGAAGACTGCAAACGCCACTGCGACTGCAAATGTTGCCAAAGGATGTTTAGTATTTTTGAGTAGATTCATTGCTGTGGGGATTTTAGCATGTTTTACAACTTTTGATTATTCGGTCCGATAACCATATTGTCGAAAGTACATTGCATCAAAACGGCTGTTTATTTATCATTACAAAGAACATAAGCATTGAAATATAATAAATCGCACAAGCGTAGTTATGTAGAAGCCGACACGCCAGACTCTCAAGCCGGACGTCATGTTATAGTGCGGCTCCGGAGGAGGCCAGCTAGTTTTGATGTAAATCGCTGTAGATGCGGATCAAATATGAGCGAATCGGTTTCCATAATCTCATCAAACGTGTACCACTCAACATCCGTAAACTCGCTTCGATCGTAATGCATTTTGTCATGAATACTTCCACGCAGCAGATACCACAGGCTTACATCAGTATGGCCAGGCGTTAGGCCTACGGTTTGTGTGACCGTCACGAAGAACGGTTTACTTTGATTGTGCAGAAAAGCGGCTTTTATACCAAACTCTTCCTTGGTTTCACGTATTACTGCCTCATGGGGCGACTCATTTAATTGAACGTGTCCACCTGAGGGGAGCCATAATTGAGCCTTGATATGATCCACTAATAAGATGCTGTCATGATCCGGGTCAACCAATACGAAATATGAAACCAAATGCTTTCGTGGAATATCAGGCTTTTTTAATCGAAAAGGGTTCACGCCGCTAGCTAGCCATTTAATTATGTCTTGTTGGTGGGTCTGTTCGATTTCGTCATAGGGAACTATGTCCTTAACATCCTTCGCAATACTAGTAACTACGTCTTGGTTAACTTTAGGGTTCATTTTTACTCCTCATGCAACAAGTGTAGGTTTCTCATCGAACAAACTGAATACCTATATTTACAACAAACAAAAAAGACTTCCGAAGAAGTCTTTAAACATAAGCTCATTGGCTGAGTATCATAGGCAACGTCATATTCCTTCTACTACTAAATAAACTAAAAGGAGCCACTTGTGATAAGCAGCTCCCTTGTAAATATTTGACGACTAGTATCTTCCAAAACCGCCGCGACTACCATGTCCACCGTAGCTACCTTTGCCAAGAACCTTAAGATATTTTTTATCAATATCATTATCTTCGGCCCACTGATCTAACTCCGCATCGGAGGCAGCTTGTTTATCTTTAATTTCTTGTTGCTTCTTTTCAACCAGTTCTTTTTGCTCTGCAGTAATTTCTCCGTCATCTACTGCTTTTTGAAGTCGGTCATTATTTCCGCCTCGACTTCCCGTGAGATATTTAGCATCTACATTGTTATCTGTAGCCCATTTCTTAAGCTCATCTCGCTCAGACTGGAGTTCAGTTTGAAGCTCTTTGAGTTTTGTCTCTATCTTAGTCTTTTGCTCGGCAGTAATATCGCCATCATCAACAGCTTCTTGCAGGCGTTCAGTCTGTCTGGCTTGTTTTTCAGACTTTCTGGCTGCCTGATCCTCTTCAAATATAGATTTAACCTCTTCTTCATTGAGATTAAACTTTTGCGCAACCTTAGTTATCAAACTAGTACTGTCTGTATCGGCCTCCGCCGAGGCCAGCCCTGAACCTGCAAGTCCCGCTACTCCAATTACTGATAATGCACTCATTGCTAGTAAAGTCTTCTTAGCTTTCATTCTTCCTCCTGTGATTTTAGTGAGCTACCCTGTAAAGATAGTACTTAGAATTTTAATGATTGTTTCTTAAAGCTTACTTAAACGCTTTGCTTCGTCAATCATAGATATCTCTCAGTGATGGCCATATTGGCTTTAAGTTCAATTTATGCCGTTGCTGTTCTAGATTGTTTGTTGAGAAGTGTTTATAGGCTGACGACCTTCAAAATTTGGGTTTAAAATTATTTGAGCTGCTACTGAAGCATCAGTTGTAAGGGAATTGTCCAGTACTATTTGCGCTCAACACAGAAGATGTACTTTGCCTACCTTTATGATAGATGACGCCTAGCCCGAACAGAGCTAATACGACCATAGCAGCTATGCCATACTTCACATAACTGGTACTACTTGATGAACTGCCACTTCGTTGTGGCTCTGCATGCTCATATTCTATTGGGGCTAGGTCATTATCGCTCATTAAATATTCCTATCGTTGCGTGCGTGCCAACTCGCCGGCTTTCATTCTATATACAATTGCATCGGCGTGTGACGCAACCTTGTGACTATGTGTCACTACTATCACTATCTTGCCGTTTTCGGCTAACCTCTTGAAGATCTGAAGTATCTTTGCTTCCGTGTCTTCATCAAGATTACCTGTTGGCTCATCGGCCACAATGATTGGTACATCGCCTGCTATACTTCGCGCGATTGCTACACGTTGCTGCTGGCCTCCTGATAAACGTTGCACTAAACTATCGGACTGTTCTCGGGATATACCTACTTCCTCTAAAAGTTCATAGGCTCTCTCTTTCCCATTTTTAGTATGTCCGGCAAAATCTAATCCTACTTCAACGTTTTCGCGAGCCGTCATGTATTTGATGAGATTGAACGACTGGAAAACTATATTTACATGACGTTGACGGAATTTCTGTCCACCAATCTGCTTAATACTTTTGTCGTTAAACAGCACATCTCCTTTCTGAATTTCATCTAACGCAGATATTAATGAAATTAGAGTTGTCTTGCCACTACCACTTTCACCAACTATGGCATAAAGTCTGCCTGCCTCAAATGTGACATTTACCTTTTTTAAAACATCGACGTTGCGCTGTCCGTCACTGTAACTATGCGATAAGTCTTTGATAGTCAGTTTGTCGTTGGGATAGCTCATGGTTTATTCCTTTCCTGTTAAGATAGTTTTTGGTTGGTATTTGACGATGCTCCACGTTGGCAAAATAAGCGCCAAGATAATTACGCCATAACCAATCGCAAAGAGTGTAGCAAAATCTGTCGGTGTCGCATTCACGTTTATAGTATCAATAGCTTCGGCGTCGGATTGTGAGTTAGCTGCGCCATTCATCATTCCTCCACGATTACCCATAGCAGGACGACCGAAGCCTTCCGCTTCTTGTTGCTCTGATTGACTAACCTGATTCTTGAGCAAACTCTCACTCATAGTTTTCGCGACGAGTGTTCCCGTACCTACGGAAGCCACTAACGCAATGGTAACGATTACAATTAATTCTATAAGAATCTGTCCCGCTACATTAGCCTTACTGGCTCCTAACGATAGTAATACACCCATTTCATAGCGACGATCTTTAACGTTTATTGTCACAATCAGAGTAATGATCGCCACACTGGCAATAACCACGACCCAGAAAATAGTTGTTGCAAATCCACCAACTGACTCAATAGGACCAACCATTTTGTCGTACGCAGATGTATCAATCGAGAGCAGGAGATTATCGGATTTGAGATTTGGGAACTTTTTATTTGCTTGGGCGATGAATGCTTCTGTATGTTCGGCATCCGTCAATTCGAACCGAACATTTTGCACATTGTAATTACCATCGTTATAGCTTTCGCTGCTTAAGTATTTGGCAGCAGTAGTCGTGTTCATGTAAACAGTGTTAGCTGGATTACCGAAAGATTGATCATCGGTTAAATCGTAAATACCAATTACTGTTACTTGATGCGCAGTGCTATCGTAGATATTCTGCATTGTGATTTTATCGCCGACCTTTAGTCCGTTACTCTCAGCGAGGTCGTACGATATGATAGCTTGGTCGGTACTGCCCTCATCAAAATAATTTCCACTTGAAAGCTTCATTGTCTCGTTTTGTACGCCAGCAATGAACGCATATGCATTAATACCTTGAACGGCAATATCGCCTTCGAGTTGTGGTTCAACAGCTTCTGCTCCTGAGCTACCTCCACGCATACCACCAAAACCACCGCTTGTTGTCGCAAGTGGAGTGAATTCATTAGCCTTTGCTTGCGCAGCGATGCTGTAGGTGTAATCTTTCACGTATTCACTATCCGCAATACTCTCTACCATCGTGAGCGACGTAGTCGGACGCACTATTTGCGAAGGTGTACCAGGCGTCATACTAGCTGCGCCTTGCGCCTGTTGTTCTCGCAATTTTTCGATGTCTGGTTGCAAGTACACAGAACCACCTAAAGTACTTTTAGCAAAGTCCATACTTTCTGACACGGCACCTTTTATAGCTAGGCTCGACAACACGAGATTTGCCATTGCGAATAGTAATAGTGCAATTAGTATCGCTCGCCCTGGTTTGCGGATAATTGATAGCCACGATCGTTTGAACATGTTCTTGAACATTGATTTCCTTTTTAGTTATTTGCCAATACAGCTAAGACTAACAACGATACTTTAAAGTTAGCTTAAAGGCACTTTTATCGTGAAAGTCGATCCTTTTCCAGGGGTGCTTTGGGAGATAATCTCTCCATGGTGTTGATCAATAATCTTTTTTGGCCAATGTCAAACCAATGCCATACCTTCGTCCTCTTGCTTGTTTCGTGAAGCTTCAACGTGATAAAACCTATCAAAAATGTGGGGCAGGTGAACCGCTCGGATACCAATGTCTTCGTCTTTGGCGCTTATATAGACGTACTTTTGATCTTTTGTAGCTGAAACAGATATCTTTCCTCCGTCATGACTGTATTTGATAGCATTATCGAGTATTGTTACAAGTGCTTGGGTTAAGCTGTTTTTATCGCCCATAGCAAGAATTTTGGGTACTTTATCTTCTACCCGTACTTTCTTTTCTATCGCTGAGTTTAATATGCTATTCAGTGCGTCTGATACAGTTACGGTAATGTCCACCGGGGTAAGCGTTAAGTTTCCATTCTACCTTCTCTAATGCGCTCCCGAAAGAATTCATCTACATTTTGGCTGGGGATGAGGTTCAGGAATATAACCAATACACAACTTTCTAACGAAGAAGTCAAACGCATCCGCGAGTTGCTGGATTCATGAGAAATAAACAAGCTTGAAGGTGAGCTTACTGACCAAGAGCTTCAAAAATACTATTGTCTTTAACTTCGAGTGTTGGCAATAGGCTTCTGGCTACGAACTTGGCTGCTACATGTTCTGGGCTAAGGATAATCTCGTTAATATCTGAAGTGTCGAGCTCGACAGCATAATTAGTGACTTCGACGGTAGCGCCATCGAAAGGTCTGAAGAACGTCCATCGTCCAACTTCTCGTCCAATCGTAGCTTTTCGTTTTGTTTCTTCTTCGATTTCGCGCACCAATGCGGCTTCGTCATCTTCGCCATCTTCGACGAGGCCACCGGGAAGATCCCAGCTAGATTTCATATCAGCTCTGCCGGCTGCATTTCGTTGCAAAAACAAAATTTCGTTTTGCTCATTAGTTATCACGGCCTTAACGGCATGTGTTGGTATGGCGTTTGTCATGCGGTTAGTATAACAAACGTTATTATTTACCGATCACTTTATTACTAGTCTAATGTATTGTTATACATATAAAAGTATGTATAATTGTACATATTGAGTTTGAATGGGACGAATCAAAGAATCTGCTAAATATCAAAAAGCACTGTTTGTCGTTCTATAACGCTCAAGAAGTTTTCTTTGATAAAAGGCGACTGATTATTGACCATATAGATCATTCAGCGTCGGAGAAGAGATATTTCTGTATCGGTAAAACATCTAACGGCGGCATAGCTACCGTGCGGTTCACTAAGCGAAGTAACCATATCAGGATCATTGGAGCCGGATATTGGCGGAAGGGAAAGAAACTATATGACAAACAAGATTAACTACACAGATGCACCTGCAGATATCGAGCAGGCACTTGATGCTGCAATGACTATTAACGATGCGCTATTGCCAGAGCCTTCAGAACTTATCCGTAAAGTAGAAAAAGAGAAGATTACAATCGCATTAGACAAGAATAGTCTCGATCTATTTAAACAATATGCTGATAAGCATGACGCTAAGTACCAAGTAATGATCAATGGCGTGCTTAGCGCATATGCTAACAAATTTTTAGCTCACAAGTAGTCGAGTCGTTCCAGAGGCTTCACAGTTGTTATGGATACTTTATCCCTTGGCTTCCCAGAAGTTTGGTTGTCCCTTATCTCATACTTTAAAACCAAACAAAAATCACCTCATATTACAGAGGTGATTCAAGAAAAACTAAACTGGCTGGGGATGAGGGATTCGAACCCCCGATATCGGGACCAGAACCCGGTGCCTTACCACTTGGCCAATCCCCAGTAGCTATATACTCGCCATTGGCTAGCTTACTAACCAATACAAGAGGTGATTATAGCAAATAATTTGCCACATGGCCAGACTACTGAGCCATTATCTGACGGCCGCATACTCCACTGGCATAATCGCAAATAACTGCCCCATTTAGCACTAGCGTTTACCTCATAGAAAGCGTACTATAGAGCCTATAGCGTTAAATATGGGTGGATTTCATACCACGAGAGGTTATCGTGGCTAGACTACCAGTGCCGGGCCAGGATGATGGGGAGTGGGGAAGTATTCTTAATGAATATCTGTCTGTTGCCCTTGCCGCGGACGGAAATCTCAAGGCTTCCGGAATTATCGCCAGCAAAGCCGACGATTCAGCAGTTGCGCACCTCAGCGGCAATGAGATTATTTCTGGCACCAAAACCTTCAGTTCATCACCGGTCGTACCCACGCCTACCCTTGGCAGTCAGACTGCCAACAAAAGCTACGTAGATTCCGTAGCCAGTAGCGGTTCCGCGCCGGACGCTACCTCATCGCAGACTGGTATCATACGCCTAACCGGCGACTTAGGTGGTACGGCGATTGCGCCGACAGTACCCGGCCTGGCAGGCAAGGCGACCGATACTACCGTGGTCCATCTGGCCGGTAGCGAAACTGTCGCCGGCGCTAAGAACTTCACCGGCGGCCTAACTGTCAACTCTAACGCGGTGGTGGTTATATCCGACAGCCGTCTAAGCGACAGCCGTACCCCAACCGATGCTAGCGTAAGCGATGCCAAGATAGCTAGCGGCGGCTTGACCGACGCTGCCATCTCAACGGCAGCTAGTATTGTGGCTACCAAATTATCAACAGCCGTGCAGGCAAGCCTGGCCAAAGCCGACAGTGCCTTACAATCTAACAGCGCTGCTGGTGGTGATGTCTCGGGTACACTATCTAATCTGACGGTCGTTAAAATAAATGGCGTAGTAGTCGGCGGTACCGCTGCCTCCGGTAAGGTCTTGCTGGCTAGCGACGCCACTAATGCCGGCTGGGCTACGATAACCAAATCTTCGGTGGGTCTAGGCGATGTTGACAATACAAGCGACGCCAGCAAACCAATTTCCAGTGCTACCCAAACTGCTTTAGATACCAAATCGGCAGATACTAATGTAGTTCATCTGGCTGGCGCAGAAACAGTTACCGGAGCCAAGGATTTTATCGGCGGCATTACTATCAATAGCACGGGAATCGTTGTAGTCTCGGATACCCGCCTGACTAATAGCCGGACGCCAACTGGTACGGCGGCCGGTGACTTGTCTGGTGATTATCCCGACCCTACGGTCGCCAAAATAAATGGCGTCGCTGTCAGCGGCACACCAGCCAATGGCAAGGTATTGACCGCATCTAGCGCTTCGGCAGCCAGCTGGCAGGATCTACCAGCCAGCAGCAGCGGTATAAGTCGTTCAATCATTTCGGCTTCCAGCAATACTAGCGCCGGCAGCAGCGCTAAAACCGATTACGTGTATGTTGCTACTGCTACCCTAACATTGACATTGCCGACGGCGGTCGGTAATGTCAATGGCTATACAGTCAAAAATAATACCACTTCCAGTACGGTGACTGTCAATACGACGTCGTCCCAGACAATAGACGGCAGTGCTAACATCACCATCGAAGCCCACCGGGCATATGTACTATACTCCGATAACTCTAACTGGATCGTAACGTAAGGAGAGAGCAGATTATGGCTTTTGAAACCCACCGACAATATCAGGAAACATCGAGCCACTCAGCCGCCGACACCGGTAATGCAACCTATGCGGTACGCCGCGATTTAGACACCTCGGCTGTAGCTGACGGCCAGTACGAGGCTTTGCATACTAATAGTACAGGCCGCTTAAAAGTGTCGGTGCATAACGGCGCCTTTGATACGGCAACAGGCACCATTACCGCCTCCGCCCAAACGGTGGTAGCAGATGTCAGCCACGCTGGTTCTGCCAGTATCAGTATTGCCGGCACCTACGCCGGCGTTAACTTGACATTCGAAGTCTATGATGGCGTCAACTGGGTGGGCATTTATGCCCAGCAAACCGATGCCCAATCGGTAGTGTTAGTTTCTGGTGCGCTGACCAATGCGATCCGTGCGTGGGATATTTCGCCGCTGGTAGGCTATACCCAAGTGCGAGTCAGGGCTACCGCCTGGACGTCTGGTACGGCCAACATCCGCATTACGCCATCATGTATTGCGCCGGAGATCGCGCCGGTAGTGGCCGGTAGTGTGGCCATTAGTTCCGGCACGGTCACTACTGTCAGCACCGTTACTGCGGTAACATCATTGACCGGTGGTGGTGTGGCCTCCGGCGCAGCCGATTCGGGTAATCCGGTCAAAATTGGTGGCCAGGCCCGCACAACCAACCCGACGGCTGTAGCCGACGCCCAGCGTGTAAACTTTGTGGCCGACAAGCTAGGCAAGCAAGTAACGGTCGGCTCTATCCGGGAAATGAAGGTCGCCCAAAATACTACTATTACCAACTCCGCAACCGAAACCATCATCCTGACTGCAGTAGCGGCGACGTTCCTGGATTTGTATGCCTTAACTATAGCTAACACATCGGCTACGGCCTGCGCTGTGACTATCAAAGACGCTACAGCCGGTACGACCCGCTTTGTCTTCTCTGTATTGCCGGGTGATACAGTACAATTTACGGTCAATGAGTCAGCTGCGCACCCGCAAGCGGTAGTCAATACCAGCTGGACAGCTACCTGCGGAACGGCCGTGACTTCAATTATTATCACGGCTATGGCCGTGCGTAATATCTAGCGTTTCAAGCTTGCTATAGCGGTAAAATATAGCACCGATTGCCGTGCCCGCCAGCATGGCGTAGCCATGGGCGTTGCCGATTAGCGACAAAAATACAGCAATTGCCAGCGCCGCCAATGCCGCCGCCAGGGCTTGCCGGGGCAGGCGTTGGACCAGGTATGCGCCGACTATGCTCATACCTAAAGCAATGGTAGCTCCTGAGCTGCCGGCTCCTGCGGAATCGAATATGACGCCAGAAATATTAAGCAATGTGCCGGCTGTCAGAAAGAACGCAAGCGACCAGCGCCAACCCCAGACCTTGTCTGCAAAATGTGCGACCATGGCGAGCATTGCCAGGTTAACAAGTGTTCCAATAAGACCGCTTGATTGTACGAACGTCGCCGTTACTACGCGCCAAATCTCATAATGGTGAATGACTAATTCAGGATCACGTGACAAGAAGTCGTAGATTTGGCTGAAAGGGATTTGCAGTAAAGATGGAATAGCAACAAATGGGGCAATTATCTTTAAAAATGTCGCAGTGCTTGGCCGCTTGGCGACGACGGCTTGGCTTACTTGGTATATGAAGACGACACTAGCCCCAAGGATGATTGGACTAAATGATTGTAGCATTACGTTTTGGTGGCAAAGTTTTTTGATTGTCCAATGCTTGCTGTATAGTTTGGCACAAATCGGAGCTCTCATAGCTTCGCTCAATGCTGAATGACCTAATTTCATTGATCAGGTTTACACGGCGGGCTAACATTAGGGACATTTTATCCATTATCCAATATTTTACACTATGTTCGGCATATATGTCGTTGTCATGTGTGAGCTAGTCTATTTTTATAAAATTTAGCCGTAACTATGTGGGATTAGTAGGGCTAATACGTTTGTATGTTGTAGCTGGAAAATGAGTCTTGCTTAATCTGCTTATACGGGAGGCCGCTAGCTTCGAGGCCATCGCTTAACTGTTTTACCATCATCGTAGGACCGGCGATGTAAACCATGGAACCAGTGATTGAAGGTGCTAATTCGGCCAGTGATCTTAATGTAAGAGGTTTCCCGACCACGTAGTCGACCTTAAATTCTGGATTGTTGGCCGCGAAATCATCGAATTCTTTTTTGAAGGTGATATCGTCTGTGCGATTGGCGTATATAAGATGTGCTTGTAAGGGTAGTCCATCATGCGCGCGTTGGCGTAGGATACTGTAAAAAGCAGTGATGCCTATGCCTCCGGCCACAAAGACTATCGGCTTATCGGTATCTTGCCATGTAAAATTACCAATCGGCGGACCGAGCAAGTTTATATGGCCACCTTCCGGCATGGCGGCAAGGGCATGTTTAAAACTACTGTTGGTGATGCGTGTAGTGATCTGCATGATTCTGTCGGCTGGAATTGACGATATAGTGAACCAACGCTTAGCGCCCTTGCTGTCAGGATTATTATGGGGCAGTTCGATACTCATGTATTGGCCGGCAACCCATTGCTGTACTTCGCTTGGTTTGAAGCGGAATGCCCAAACATCATCTGCAAGCTGTATTTTGTTTATTAATGTGAGTGTTACCGACATTGATACCTCTTTTTTATACTAGGTCTTTTTCTATGATTTTGGTCTGGTTTTTTATATTTTTAGTAAAGCGCGTCATGAAATCAACGATTACTTCTAGCTCGCTCTCTGAATAGCTAGCGATAAGTGCTTTATGCGTGCTTTGAACGTCCGCTACGAGGGGCATGGTCTTCTTGGCTGACTCTGGATTAGGCTGGATCAGTGTGCCGCGTCTGTCGTTAGGGTTTGGTAAGCGTTTGATAAAATTGGCCTTTTCTAACCTATCTAGCATTGCTGTCGTTGAACCAGTAGTCAGGTTTGTATATCGTGCTAGTTCGGTAGGGCTTGAAATGCCCTTTATAGACAAAAGGCTCATGCACTCCGAGTCGGTTATATTAAGGCCTAGTCTTCTGCTAACGGCATTGCGGAATAACACGGCGCTCATACCGTTGTCGGCGGCAGCCGCCAGAACTTGACGTTCTAAATCCTGTTTAGTATTCGTATGGGAACTCATTGACTTTACCTCTAATATCAAGTAAATTGATTATATAACTAAATTAATTCGATTGCAATAGAAGGAGCCATTCATGCAGATAGTAGATAGGCTGAAAATGTTCAGTATTACTGTGGGAGACGTAGAAAAATCTAAAGCATTCTATGCTGATATGCTAGGGATGAAAATCACCCAAGATTACCGTGAAGATGACAACAACTGGTGGGTACGTATGGAATTCCCCGGCGGCGGCGCTGACATTACAGTTGCCCGAGCAGCCAACTATGGGGCGGACGAATCAATAAAGCCGGGTATGATTGCTCTATACTTCGAAACTTCAGATGTTGAAGCCTCATATGCAGAGCTTGACACAAAGGGTTTAAAAGTCGGTGAAGTCAATAATGATCTATTTGGGCCAGGGTCGAATGCGCGCTTCTTTACTGTCGAAGACCCAGATGGCAACAGTATTAACATCTTCCAAGCTAAGTAAAGGTGCAATAGATGAAATTTATATTATTTTACACTGGTCCTGAGACGCCTCCGGACGCATCGCACAAAGGATGGTTCGCTTGGTTTGAAAAGCTTGGTAAGTCCATAGTTGATAATGGCTCTCCCTTGTCTGGTGGAGTTGTCCTCCGTTATGATGGAACGTCAGTCGAATCAAAAACGCGCTACAACGGCTATAGTATTATTGAAGCCAAAGACAAAGCCAAAGCTTTGGAGCTAATCAAAGATCATCCCTATCTCCAGCTTGGCGACGAATATTCAATTGAAATATTCAAAAAATAACTTACTAAGAGTAAGATGAGCTACAAAAAATGGCACAATAGATGTGCCATTTTTTGTAGCTATGTAACTGGCCTAGCGAAAATTTTTGCGCTTTAAGTATATAGCCAATGCCCAAAATGCGGCACCAACAATAGTTGTTGCGAATACTGATAACTGTTTGTCGGGCAATATGTATATAGCGTCGACTGCTATTTTAGAAACAAAATAGCCAATTAGAATGTATATTGACCATCGTTTCATTTGCCACATTCCAATGATTATGGCAATGTTACTTATTAATCCTAGTAATGCATAGATCGGATACCAGGCTGGCACATCACGATAGATTGTGTGCAAGGCGTCAGAATTCATTAAGTAATAAGGAATTTGAAGATCTCCTACGATAAGGAAGAGGATCATTATGGTCAAGAACCAACCTCGTTTTTCAGTAGCTTGCTTCATTCATATCTCCTTAGTATAAAAACTTATAATATAAAGATACTCGAAATTAAAGGTAAAGTCAATTAGTCTTTATACGGCGTTACGGTTGCGTTGTCTGGAGCGTTTGTTACACTAAACATAGAACGAACGTTACATAAACCATCATAAGAACAGGGTAGCTAAAGCACATGACACAATCGCAGACACACCAGATTATTTGCAGGACGGCCAAGCGTCTGTTCGCAGAGCGTGGGTACGATGGTGTCTCGATACGAACGCTTTCTAAAGAAAGCTCGATTGGCATTTCTAGTATTTACCATTTTTTTGCAGACAAAGATGTACTCCTGAAATCTGTCTATGACCAGACTAATGCCCAGTTGGGGTCGGCCCGACGCGCACTTAAGCGGCCGGCAACTGCAAAAAATATGCTGACACAGCGTATACAATTCCAGTTCGACCATATCGAGGACATAGTGTTTGTGGTGAAGTACTACCTGCATTATCGACAGGAATTTGCCGGGTTGCCTACCAAGACGCTGCCGCCAAAGGCTGCTTTGCATATCGAAGAAGTGCTATACCACGGATTAAGTACTGGTGAGTTCAAGCTCGACGCTAGTGAGTTGTCGGAGAGCGCCCGGATGATTACCCATATGGTGAATGGCTTCCTACTGGAGTATTACCCGCAACAGCCCTCTGGGAGCGAACGTAAGCGCTTGGCAAATGAAATCACTGGTTTCTCGATGCGGGCGCTCACTGTCCGCAGCCAACAGGAGGTAACACCTATATAAAGCACCATTACTATCTAGCAAAACAGTACTAAAAACAGGAGAGTCATTATGAATATTTCCAAGAAGCAGGTATTACTGGCCTGGCTCTAGCGGCATCAGCCGTAGTGCCTTCCACCGTTAGCGCACATTCCTACAATGATAATCCAAGTGACTACAGCCATGCGCGCCATTGGCGTGAGGTCTGCAATGACGGCGCTGACCAGAATAGTGGCACTGTCGTGGACGCCTTGGTGCAGGACGGCCGTTTTACAACCCTTGTAGCAGCGGTCAAAGCTGCTGGACTGGTTGACGCTCTAAACTCAACTGACCAAAAAACTGTTTTTGCGCCAACTGACTCTGCCTTCCGATGGACTGATTATAAATTTGTCGGCACTTGAATATACCAAAACGGTCATACCGTATATTGATACCTCGCGGGTTGTGGCTCCACGTTTCCTGACGGTAAACTCAAGGACAGGCAAGCCTGGGCAGGTAATAGTACATACCAAGATTGCCCGCGGCGCCTTTGCGCGTTGGCTCATTACAGGCCGGGTTAGCTCAATCGATGAAATGAAACAGTTCGATGACCTTAATTATCGCTATGAACCTACAATGAGTAACGCTTTAGAGCCGGTGTTCGTATGCCGAGCGTTTGGTAGTATCGGCTTGAGTGTGCGCTTACAGTAATTTTAGGGCTGTTCGCGTCCCGGTCCGTCGTAGAACTCGCGCTTACGCCATTTTTTCTCGCCACGCTCCCAAACGATGTTATCATCGGTTAGTTTTTTGAACGCAGTAAGTACGCCGCCTTTAATAGAAGGGCTGCCGCTATTAGTTATAGTTGTAAAGCCAGTACCAAATTGCTTGTTGATTTCGTAGAATGCATTGTTTTGAGTTAACTCGCCACGTTCTTGGATTACAGATAGCATCCATGCGGCTACGTCACTAGAAGTGACTTTGTCTGGGTTGTTATTTTCTGGCATTACATAAGGATACACTGCATAGGCACGAATAATAAAGAGCTGACTCAATTGAACGCTTATAGTGCATTTTATGTAAACCCTAAGTGGGTAACTGCTATAGTTGGTATAGCTAAATAGGAATCTATATGGAAGACCAGCAATCGGGGCGCAAACGACAAATTATAACTACCTTGGCAGTACTTATCGTAATAGTCGTTATTGTATCGGCAGCGGCTATAGCTAATAAAAAGGGTGATACCGATAATACTTCGGCGGTCCAACCGCCTTCCGGCAGTCAATCCGACAGCATGACCAGTAGCGAATCGTCATCTTCTGATGCGACCGCTTCTGAGTCTGGCTACAAAGACGGCACATACAATACGAGCGGTTCGTACGGCACTCCAGGTGGCACCGAAAGCATTGAAGTCAGCGTTACGCTAAAGGACGGGGTAGTCACTGACAGCAGCGTGACTTCCAAGGCTAAAGATGCAGAATCCAAGGAATACCAAAGTATGTTCGTAGGTGGCTATAAGCAATATGTCACTGGCAAAAAGATCAACGATATCCATCTGAACCGTGTTGCCGGTTCGTCACTGACACCAGAAGGTTTTAACGACGCTATCGAAACCATTCAAGACCAAGCCAAAGCCTAGTATGGCGCCTGAGCCACAGCAGCAGTGGAAGTTTGAAGCTATTGGTACACACTTTTGGATCGGCGCGTACCAACCGTTGGATGATGTCACGTGGCAAAGATTGCAAACAACTATTACAGATATGGTTGAAAAGTTTGACGCGACCTGGTCGCGCTTTCGTAGTGATTCATTGGTAACGCGTATAGCGCAGCAGGCGGGTGAATACCACCTACCTGCCGAAGGCCGCGAGTTACTGCAATTGTACCGTGCATTATACGAGGCGACCGAGGGTGCAGTGACACCACTGGTCGGCAATACATTGAGCGATTTGGGCTACGATGCGCAGTATTCGCTACAGCCCAAATCGAGCGTACGGCCCGTGCTGCCTTGGGATGAGGTTATGCGTTTGGACGATACTAAGCTTACGATGTTGCAGCCGGCACTGCTTGATTTTGGAGCAGCGGGCAAGGGGCTCTTAGTCGACCGTATTGGTAAGCAGCTCAAGAAAGCCGGCGTTTCTGTGTATTGCGTAGATGGCAGTGGCGATATGCTGGTGCGTGGTCTGCAATCGGGATTACAAATAGGTATTGAACATCCGGAAGATCCCGGCTCGATAATCGGTGTCGCGTACATTAATGACGGCGCAATATGTGTGTCGGCGCCTAACCGCCGGCGCTGGGGTGCATCCCATCACATTATTGACCCACAAGTGAGTGCGCCGACACGAGGCATACGCACAGTGGCCGTCCAAGCGCACGATGCGGCAGTAGCTGATGGCTTGGCGACAGCTTTATTTATGGTGCCACCCGAGCGCCTACAGCCAGCTTTCGACTTTGATTATCTGGTGCTGTACGATGACTATAGTGTCGCACACTCGCCGGGTTTTCCGGCGCAGCTATTTATAAGACAGGAGACGCCTGATGCTTAATAAAATCGGCCATGTTGTCGATAATGCGGTTAACAAAATAACCATGTACAAAGGCATGCTGTTTTCGTTGCTGTTCATAGACGCTGTAGCGATTATATTAAGCTACACTACTGATCTGACAGGTGTTGGCGGTAACGCGCTATTGTCAACGACTCTAACGTTGGCGCTAAGCTGTTTTGTTTCCAATCGGCTATTGGCGAACTTGTACCGGGCATCGGCTAACAGTGATTCGTGGTTGATTAGCGCCTTGATTATGGCTTGCTTGATATCGCCATCGGCCGAGCCCGGCCGCCTGGCACTGGCTGCGCTATGCGGGGTAATCGCCATGGCCTCCAAATATGTGTTGATCTGGCATACTAGCCACATATTCAATCCGGCAGCCTTTGGCGTGGCTGTTATGAGCCTGAGTGGACTACTGCCAGCTACTTGGTGGATTGCTTGCCCGGTAATGTTGCCGATAGTGGCTCTGTCGGTGTTGCCGACATTGTATCGTTTGCGTAAATTCCAAATGTTTACTGTTTTTACGTTAGCATCGTTGCTTATGATGCTTTATGTGCAGACGGTGGTTGGCGATACCTCTGCTACAGAAGTGCTGCGCCTAGCCTTTACTTCGTGGCCGATAGTATTTTTGGGTGGCGTGATGTTGACCGAGCCAATGACTACGCCTGCTAGGCGCCAGACCCAGTTACTAATGGCGGTGCTTGTAGGCGTCTTCTTTGCTTCGCAGCTAGATTTGGGGCCGATTGGGGCATCGCCGCATCTAGCACTATTACTGGGGAATTTGTTCACATTGATTGTGGCCCGGCCATATAGTGCTAACCTGGTATTACGCAGCAAGCGTCAGCCGACCGATGACGTATATGAGCTGACCTTCGACAAACCGCGTGGCATGTATTACCAGGCTGGCCAGTATATGGACTTTACGATGGGGCACCGTAACGCTGATTTCCGGGGTACGCGCCGTAGTTTTAGCCTGGTATCAGCCCCACACGAAGATGAGCTGCGCATTACGTTCCGTAGTTTTGGTGAGCAAAGCAGCTCCTTCAAGCGGGTATTGGCTGGGCTTGAACCGGGCGGCCGCTTACGGGCAGCTAATCCGCGCGGTGATTTTGTACTGCCGGCCGACGCCTCGCGGCCGCTACTGTTAATAGCCGGTGGCATCGGCATTACGCCCATCCGTAGTATGGTGGCGGCACTTGTTGCTAGTGTCCAAAAACGCGATGTAGTCCTGCTGTACACGGCGCGTGACGAAGCCCACTTTTTGTATCGCCAAGAGTTCGAGCAAGCTGCCAGTGCTGGTGTGGTTTCGCACTTTGAACTGCATCGCGTGAATGACGAAGAACTGGTGAGTTTAGTGCCAGACATCGCAAAGCGCCATGCCTATATTTCGGGATCGGATAGCTTGATACGCACGTATAACAACCAGCTGCGTCGCGCTGGCGTATCGGCCGCTGCAATCCATGCCGACCACTTTAGTGGCTACTAAAAGGCAGTTCTAAAACCTAAGCTAGCAGGCTTGAAGCCGACTTACTGACATGATGCCTCGGCTCAGCAAATTCTAGAATAACGCTGCGCAAATAATTTTGACAGCTACCAACCGCCGCGTGCTACACTACTAAAGCTTAACAATTTATAAATATACAGAGTGCGGGGAGAGATCTAGCTCGTTGATCCGCCAGCAACCTACCAGCTATTGCATGCCGGTAAGGTGCTCCATCTAGTCCTGACGTCAAATGTGGCGCGGGAAAGATATTTTACTTAAGATATCCTTT
>Ga0190273_10000108_pt1 | contig 43538 bp, 63 predicted proteins | sample Popmic504IS_FD_134513 | JGI IMG/M metagenome (GOLD analysis project Ga0190273, IMG submission 134513) | Populus adjacent soil microbial communities from riparian zone of Shoshone River, Wyoming, USA - 504 IS | ecosystem: Environmental > Terrestrial > Soil > Riparian zone > Trees stand | place... | reverse complement strand
TTTCAACATGCAAGCGGTTGTGGGTACCTTGTTTCGCTCCCCTTCGCACACACTACCCCCCGCTTCCGGCCGGGGGGTTGGTGCGGGCGTGGTGGGGGGGGGGGGGGGGGGGGGGGGGGGGGGGCTATTGCGGCTGGCGCGTGCTCGACCAGCACGCGGCGCAGCGCTTGGTACATGGACAGCGTGAGCGGTCGGCCAAGGTCGCGACGTAGGCCGATGAGGCAAGCGACCTGCCAGTGCTCAGCAATGAGGCCGTCAGCGGTACCCAAGTACGCAATGAAGTCGGCGTCATCCATTGACGATCGCCACTAACACATGCTCGACGACCCTGAACCCAGTTTCACCGTCGGGTGTTACCGATTCGTGTCAGGTTTGCGTACCGAGCGCACCCTCTCGCTCCGTGCCGCCCATCCCGCCGGACCAGTCAACGCGGGGTTTCGTCGTCCTCGAGCATCATCGTGGCAACAAGAGCCTTGTAGAGGCGCGCGGTGGGTGGAAACGGATAGCGCAGTGCCAGCAGCGCGCGCACGTAGCCACGTTTCTCGGCGATGCGTCCGTACTCGGATGCCAGGAACGTGTCGAACTCCGGCAGCGACACTGGGTGCTCGTCGTGCGGCTCGCCGAGCAGCAGGAAATCGAGCGTAACGCCGAAGTGCTCGCGCAGCTTGAGGAGCTGCTCCACGTGCGGCTTGCCGTCGTCGCGCTCCCAGCGCGAGACCGTGCCCGCGTTCGTCGCGACCGCCTCGGCGAGCTCGGGCTGCGTCTCGCCACGCTGCAGTCGCAGGGCCTTCAAACGTTCTCCGAAAGTGGTCACCGAGCGTAGCAGTGCCATGCCGGCCCCGTTGAAGGCAATAAGTGCCTAGTCAAAGCTGCCTTGATCTTCCTGTCGAATAGTGCCTAGTCTCTGCGTACAGATAGATGGACGGCGTAGGCAAATGGGTGCGCGTCAACCGCCTTGCAAACGGCTGGACGCAGACCGAGCTGGGGTCTCGCATCGGCTCGGACTCAGGCTCCGTGTCGCGCTGGGAGCGTGACGCCGGGCTGCCGAGTCTCGTGCAGTTTCGCCGGCTGTGCCTGGAGTTCGAGTGCAGCGCAGACAAGCCGCTCGGCCTTCCGCTCGCGCAGCGCAAGCGAGTGCGGCGTGCAGCCGCCTCGCCTGACTGAAGCCACCGCCGCCTGACAGCGGCGCACATGAAAGAGCGAACCCATGGCGAAAACAAACGGAAAAACAGTCCGTGACACGGAGGTGCGACCCCTGCCCGTCAAACTCACGGAGCCCGAGCTCGTCAAACGAGGCGACGAGATGGCGTCCTGTGAGCTGAAGATCGAGGAGCTCAAGGCGAGCCGCAGTGCGATCAACGGCGAGATCAGCGGCGAGGTGAAGCGCCGCGCAGAGCTCGCGCACGTGATCGATAGCGGCGTAGAGACCCGCGAGGTGCGCTGTGAGTGGCAGCCGGATTTCGCGAAAAACGTGTTTCGTCTCGTGCGCTTGGACCTCGGCGCGACCATCGACACGCGCGCGATGAGCGCGGACGACCGCGTCGGCGACCTCTTCGACGCCGCAGATCAGACCGAGGACATGGCGCCGCCGCCGCGCAGCCCGAAGCCGAAGGCTGCGAAGGCGACGAAGGCAAAGCCGCGCGCGAAGCAAGCCGGCCCGAACGCATCGCTCACAGACATCGTTGCCTAGCAGAGGTCCACTTGAGCGAGGGAACGCAGAGCAAGGGCAGCGGTGGTCGCGGGCCGAAGCCTACGGTTGTGCCGCTGCCTCAAGCGCGCGAGGTCTCGGAAAAGCACCTCGAGACCCTGCGGGCCTCGGGGCTGAACGACGAGACCATCCGCCTCGCTGAGCTGTACACCGAGGCCAACCACCGCGCGCTCGCCGCCATCGTGCAGCGCAAGGTGTGGCCGCGGCAGTGCAACGCCGCGCTGGTGTTTCCGTTTTATCTGCCCGACGGTGCGCTGGCCGGTTACCGCGTGCGGCCCACGAACCCGCGCACCGAAAAGCACGGCAAGCGCGTGCGGGTTGTGAAGTACGACCAGTCCGAGCAGCTCGGCGTGCTGGTGTACTTCACACCGCGTGCTCGGGCCGCGCGCTTGTACGCCGACGCCGCGCTCGTGTGCTTTTGGACCGAGGGCGAGAAAAAGGCCCTCGTGCTCGACGAGCTCGGCCTGTGCTGCGTGGGCCTGACTGGCGTTTGGAACTGGGGTGACGTCGCGCACCGGCGCGCGACCGGCGAGGACCGCCTGCACCCTAACATCCGCGATCACGTCGTGGTCGCAGCGCGCCACCACGTCATCGTGTTCGACGCCGACGCCCGCGACAACGATCAGGTGCAGCTGGCAGCGGCGCGGCTGTGCGGCGTGCTGTTTGCGGCCGGCGCGCTCAGCGTGCGGTTCGTGTGCCCGCCCAGCGCCGAGCAAAAGGGCATCGACGACTACTATGCCGTCCACCGCGCCGAGGGCGTGCTGCGGTTGCTTGAGACGGCCACCGCGCTCGAGCCGGCCGACCCGAAAAACCCGCTGCTGCGTGTGTCGCGGGTGCGGGCGCTGCGTGATGCCCCGGTCAGCCCCGAGCTCCGGTTGCCCGAGGGCTACAACGTCGAGAAGGACGGCACGCTCTGGAAGGTGGGCGACGACAAGCACGGCGATCAGAAGATCGGGCGCGGCGCCATCCTGCTGCAGCGCTACCTCGACGACCTGTACACGCATGAGGGCCGGGTCGACCTGTGCTTTGGGCGCGACGACCGTTGGGTGTCCTTGTGCGTCACGCGCATGGCGATCGCCGACTCGCGCACCATGATCAGCGAGCTCGCTCAGTTCGGCGCACCCATCACCTCGAACAACGCCTCCAAACTGGTCGACTGGTTCGAGGACCTCGAGCGCGTGAACGCCGGCCGCATCGAGCGCATCGCGTGCGTCGCCCGCGCAGGCTGGCATCAGCTCGAGGGCGAGCGGATCTTCGTGCTGGCCGAGCCGGTGTTCGCACATCCCGAGCGCACGCCGCAGCTCGCACTCGACACGCGCGGCGACCGTCGCCGGATGTTCGGGGCACTCACCGCACGCGGCTCGCTGCGTGCCCACGTCGCGGCGCTGCGCACGGCCTGGGAGGCTGACCCAGTGTGCGCGGCTGTGATTTGCGGGGCGGTCGCCGCGACGCTGCTCGAGCCGCTCGGCGCGCCCAACTTCGCCATCCACCTAACCGGCGACTCGAGCCGCGGCAAGACGTCGATCCTGAAGATCAGCTCTAGTGTGTTCGGCGACCCGAACGACGAGCGCTGGGTGGCGAGTTGGAACACCACCGGCGTCGCCGCCGAGCTGCGCGCCGCGGTGCTGACGGATTTGCCGCAGTGCTACGACGAGGTGGGTGCGACTGACGCGCAGACCATTGAGCGCATGGTCTACATGCTCGTCAACGGCGGTGGCCGCACGCGCGGCACCCAGGACCTGCAGCTGCGCGAGACGCAGTCGTGGCGCACGGTGGTGCTGTCGACCGGCGAGCGCGAGCTCGCCGACCAGTCGACCGCGACCGGCGCCCAGGTGCGCGTCATCCAGTTTCCGGTCGGCGGCTTCGGTGCCCTGCAAGCAGCCGAGGTCGACGCGCTGCGCGAGGCGTGCGCCGCCAATGCCGGCATGCTGGGGCGCCAGTGGGTGGAGATGCTGCTCGACATCGACGACTGGGATGGCCTGCGCGAGACGCTGGCCGCCAACATCCGCACGCTGCGTGAGAGCGTCCAGTGCGACCCGCTGCAGGGTCGGGTGGCCGCGTACTTTGCCCTGCTCGGGCTGGCGGAGAGCCTGCTGTCGCAGTTGGGCATCGGCCACCACGATGGCCGGACCATGGCGCGGCTGTTTGCCGACCAGGACCGTCGCGAGCGCACCGAGTCGCTCGCCGACCGCTCAGTGCAGCTCGCGCGCGAGTGGGTCAGCGCCGAGCCCGACGCGTTTCCCGAGCTGCAGTATGTAACCAACGGAGATGAGGGTCCGTCGGGACGGAGCAACGGCCGCGTGCTGCACGGCTTTCGTAGGTCAGCAACGACCACACTGTTCATCCCACATCAGTTCCGAAAGTTTTGCGACGACCAGCGTCTAGGGTCTCGGCAGGTCTTGCGCGCCTGGGCTGAACGCGGTTGGCTGCAGCACGAACCGGGCAGGCTCGACAAGGACGTGCGGATAGGCGGCGCTAAGAGCCGCTTCTACATCCTCGAAATCACTGACGATGACACGGGTGACCCATGAGGTGTCGCCAGTTGTCGCCAGTTGCAAAACCGAACTGGCGACAGAAATCCTCAACGATTTCTAAGCATGTCGCCATGTCGCCAGTTGTCGCCAGCCCACAGATAAGAGTCGTGCGCGAGACGGAACATACACATCCGTCTGTGCGACGTCATGTTTCCCCGTTTTCTCCCATAGGTCTTATCGAAACCTTGGCGACAACTGGCGACATGGCGACATGTTTAGAAATCACTCAGCTATTCTGTCGCCAGTTGTTAAATAGAACTGGCGACAAACTATTAGATCTGGCGACAGTCCAAGCGCCATCTAACGGGTGGTCGCTATGACCCGGCGAGTGCGGGTCAGCCCGATGACCATCGCGCCGCCGCCGCCGGAGGCTGCGCCGCTCAAGCAGCCATCGGCGTCGCCAGCGCCGGAGTTGTCGATCGCTGTGCGTGAGGTACTCGGCCTGCCGGCGCTGCTACTGTGCGAGCTGCCGTTGCCATCGGCTCTTCTTTGCCGGACCCACGCGGGCGGGCACGCGGTACTTGCCTCCTCAAGCGCCGCGCCTGTGGTCGCAGCCCCCGCCTTCGTGGGTCCGGAGCTTTCGGCCTTGCTGATTGCGACCGAGCACGACCGCGCCAACTGGGCGGTGCTCGGCGACTGGTGCGAGCGCAAGGCGGCCGATCCGCTGTGGCGACTCACGAGCCTCGAGGCGCTGGGCGGCTTCGGCTACCCGCCGGCGCCACGCAACTGGACCTGGGCGCGGGTGCTGCGGGCGCTCGGGCTGCAACTCGAGGAGGTGCTGGCATGAAGCGCCGTTCACAGGCCGCCTGCGGGCCGCTGTCGCTGCCCGGCGTCGACGCAGCGGCGCGGGCGCCCACCGCCCTGTCGCGGGCCACAGCGAGGCAGCGCGGGGCCGTGGAGGCGCCGGCACCGATGCCCTGGCACTGCGTGGTCCTGGCGGTCGACACGGCGGCCCTGAGCGGGTGGTCCGTGCGGGTGGCCGGTCGGCAGGCCGAGTTCGGCGAGGTCGACACGTTGGATGCCGCGGCCGTGTCGCACATCGTGCGCTGGTCGATTCGCAAGGCCGAGCGGGTCGGGATGCCGCTGGTGCTCGTGCTCGAGGCGCCCTGGGGCGGCAAGCCTTGGGTGCTGGTGGCCCTCGGGCAGGCGCGCGAGCGCTGGCTCTGTGCGTGGCGTCAGGCGGAGCAGCCGAAGGCCAAGGTGGTGCGGGTCAAACCAAACGTCTGGCGCGGGCCGGTGCTGGGTCGCCAGTTCGCGAACGCCAAGCGCGCGGTGGTCCGTGAGCAGGAGCAACTCATCGCGAGCGCGATGGTGGGTGAGCCAGTCGGAGGCGACGAGGCGGCAGCGCTACTCATCGGTCGCTGGGCAGAGCGTGCGGCGAAGGTGGGCGAGGTCATCGGCAAGCAAGCGCGCGCGGCATCGCTGCGTGCGTGGACGGGGAGGGCGTGATGTCCGAGCAAGACTACCGCAGCACACCGGAGTACCAGCGCGCGCGTCGTCGTCGCGAATCGCTCGGGATTGCGTATGCATTCTTCGTGCTGGGTGCCGCGAGCATCAGCGTCGGGCTGCTGGCGATGTTCCTCATGTGGCTGTTCGGGAGGCCGTACCCATGACCATCGGATCGCTGTTTGCCGGCATCGGCGGATTGGAGCTCGGCCTCGAGAGCGCCGGGCTCGGCCCGGTTCGATGGCAGGTGGAAAGCGATCCGCTCTGTCGAGCCGTACTCGAGCAGCACTGGCCCGCAGTCAAGAGGTATGACGATGTTCGATCCGTCGGAGCAGCAACTCTCGCTTCCGTGGACATCGTCTGCGGTGGATTTCCCTGCCAGGACGTTTCCTCTGCCGGCAAGCGAGTTGGCCTTGGAGGTGCTCGCAGCGGCCTGTGGTTTGAGTTCAGGCGCATTGTTTCTGAGCTTCAGCCGCAGTGGGTGGTGGTTGAGAACGTCGCCAGCGGAGCGGTTGCGTGGGTTGACGCAGTCTCTGAAGGGCTGGGAGAGCTCGGGTACGCGGTGCTACCGATTCCGCTTTCGGCAGCGGATGTCGGTGCTCCGCACGAGAGAGCGCGCGTTTTCCTCGTTGCTGCCCACGCTCACGGCGCAGAGCTACGGCACGAACCACGGCGGAGCAGCAGGTCGCGAGGGCAAGGTCCGCGAGTCGCTGCAGACGATGGCAAAGCGCGGGTCGTTGCTGCCGACGCTGACGCGGTGCGGCAACATGCTTTCGCCGAGCATGCAGAAGTGGGCAGCGCATCGACTGCTGCCGACGCTCTGCGCGCGCGATCAGAAGGGGCCCTCGGACAGATTGCGCGAGGGCAGCAACAACCTCCCGTCAGCTCTTGGGGGTCACCTGTCCCCGACGTTCTGCGAGTGGCTCATGGGGTTTCCGGCGGGCTGGACGCAGCCCATTCGCGCCGCCAAACACGCATCGAAGCGGCTGGCGGACGACAGCGCATCCAAGCCCTCGGCAACGCCGTAGTGCCGCAGTGCGCAGAGGTCATCGGCCACGTTATTCGGTTACTCCAGGAGCCTCCAGCATGAGCGACGTACAGCGACCAACACCAAGCGAACTTGACGGTACTGACAAAGGCGCGGACGTCCGGCAAGTGGAGCTGTCGCTATGTGATCTGTGCTTAGACGGCGCGGGTGGCGAGTGTCACACGCCAGGCTGTGCGCTCTATCTCAACCGCGCGCCCGATCTCGCGCTGCGCAACAGCCCGATGGTCGGGTCGATAGATGGCGCGCGGTTTTGTCAGCAGTGCGGTGAGCAGCGCGTCGTGCCTGGTGCGCACTGTTCGAAGTGCAACGCGTTTCAGGAGCTCGCGCCATGAACGCGTATCTGCCAGGCATGGAAACCGAGCGACGCCGGCCCGAGCTGTCGCAGTGGTACACCGAGCCGAAGCTTGCAGCGCGGCTTTGGGCCTGGGCCAATCGCTACCAGCAGCCTCACCGTGTGCTCGAACCGGCTGCGGGGCAGGGCGCGCTCATCAAGCCGATGATGATCGAGCCGTACAGCTGCGGGCAGGTCGTGGCGGTCGAGATCGACCCAAGCAACGTCCAGGCACTCGAGCGGATCATGTGGGAGGGTCGCCGCACGTGGCGCTTGCGCCTGGTGATCCGGGGCGACTTTCTGACGACGCAGTGGAAGCGCGATGAGCTCGGGCGTCTGCCCTTCGATCTCGCGCTGATGAATCCACCGTACGAGGATGGCCGCGCCGAGGCTTTCATCCTGCACGCGCTCACGGTCTGCGAGCGCGTGTGCGGCATTTTCAAAGCGTCCATCCTGCACGGCGACGAACGGCGCCGAACGCTGTGGAGTAAGTGCCACACGAAGCGCGAGGTGCGGCTCATGACCCGTCCATCGTTCGGGCGCGGCGAGAGCGGCGCCGAGGGCGGCAAGACGGACTTCGTGGCGCTCGAGATCACCTCGGGCGCGACGACGGATCAACGCTATGTCGAGATGGAGAACTGGCCATGACAAACGATCACGGAGTCGTGCTGGTAGCGCTCGCCATCCTGGTGCACGCATGGGTGCCTCGCCTCGTCGGTCCGCCCGTGGTGCTGAGCACCATCGGTTGGATCATCACCGCCCTCGCCATCCTCGCGCTGGCCAGCGTTTGGGTGCGGTGCTGATGGGCCATGGAAACGCGGTGGTTCACTTTCGAGCAGGATGTGCACCCGGTGCCGGCAACGCCGACGCACTGCGGCTGCGGCACCTTGCTCGAGCCGCTGCGGCGCTATGCGGGGCTGTGCAAGGCGTGCGTGGCCCAGCGGTCGGTCGGCAAGGTGGTGAAGCAGCCGACCGACAAGCTAGTCACGCGCTTGGTCGTGATCCGCATGCTGGTCCGCGAGCGCTGCGATCACGGGCAGACCCGCCGCGTGCGCTACGTCGAGGTGCGCTGCTGCTGTGGGCGCAAGCGCATGCTGCCGTGGACCACTTGGCAGCACCATCGGCCACTGTCGTGCAACATCTGCCGCATGCGCGACATCGCGGCGAGAGGGTTCGAGGCTGAATATGCACGCTGAAAATCGGCATTCGCGCGCGCGCGCGCGCGACCTCATAACGCCCACGGCCCGACCGATCCTGTTCTCGGCGCCGATGGTGCGCGCGATTCTGAACGACGAGGACAGCAAGACGCAGACGCGGCGCGTGGTCAGTCCGAAGAACTCGCTCGTCAACGGTTCGCCGCCGTGTATGCGGAGCGATCCGGAGATCATCTGTGCTTGGCCGAACCTGGACTTCTCCAAGGCGTGGGTAGACCGAGGTCCCTCGCCGGCAGGCAATCCCGGGCCGTACCTCAAGGTTCCGGGAGGTGACGACTCCGCTCACCGTGTGTACTCGCGCGTCCAGCCGGGCGACCGTCTATGGGTGAAGGAGACGTTTCGAGCCGACAGAGCTGAGCCTCCTGAAGAGGAGGACGACCCAACGTTTGTGCTCTATCGCGCCGATCTTACGAATCGCCAGGAGCGCGAAGAGCGCCGTCTCGTGCGTCTTGGTCCGCAGCTCGCAGCGGCACACCGTTGGACGCCCAGCATCTTCATGCCGCGCTGGGCCTCGCGCATCACGCTCGAGGTGACCGAGGTGCGGGCGCAACGCCTGCAGCAGATCGACGTGGGCGACGCGCTTCGGGAGGGCGTTGCCGGCCCCTGCATCTTGGATAACTTCCAGCGCCTCTGGGACAGCATCAACGGCGAGCGGCCCGGATGCTCCTGGGTGGATAACCCGTGGGTTTGGGCGATCACGTTTCGGAGGTCGCAACCATGACGCACGCGCAGGAGTATCGGACGCGCCTGCAGTGGTTTCTCGAGGTCGAGGGCCACGAGATGATGCCGGGCCTGGTGTCGGCGCTGAGGTATTTCGTAGAGCGCGAGCCGCTCGTGCAAGAGCTTGTCGCATCGGAGCTTGACCCTGAGCACGAGGGCTGCACGCAGTGCGCGCTGGCTAAGAGCGTACGCAACTTCGAGGTGAAGCGATGACGACGACAGCCAGCGAATGCCCGTGCTGCAAGCGGTCGTACGCGCCACGGCCACCAGCAACGCCGCCGATTGATCTGCCGGGACCGTTCTGCCAGCACGGCTACGACTACGGCCACGGCGCTAGCTGTCCATGGTGTGACGCGCCTTTGTGGAAGTTTTGGCGATGGTTTGGAGGTCAGCGGCCATGAGCGACATCGCCTGTTCGAAGTGCGGTGGCTATCTGGTGCCCGACTACCCGCATGGATGCCCGCCTGTTTTCCGAGTGTGGAGCGGAAACGAAAGCGGCGAGAAGATCGGAATGTGCTTGCACGCCGCCAATCATCAGTACGCTGCCGAGCTATGGGCGACGTTGTACACCGAGCGCGCGTTCGGCTCGAGAGTTCGCATCTCGCGTGAGGACGACGCGGATGTGAGGTGGTTTGACATTGGCGCTGACGGAACAGTCTCGGAGCTGCAAGCCGCGGCACAGCCCGCCGAGCCGAGCCCGGCAAAGACAGATGAGCGCCGCGAAGGCTGCTGTCACTGCTCGCCGCCCGAGCAGCGCTGCGATCACGAGGGCATTGGGCTGCCCGGCTGCTCCCTTTGCGACGCGCTCGCGCATCCGCGCGCAGCGCACACAACCGCGGCGCCCGCCGGCGAGAAGGAGAGCGTAGCCATGAGAAACATCGTCTGGGTTCATACACTCAAGGAGACCCGCGACGAGGGCCACAGCTCTGCCGCGGATGTCACTACGGCACTGGCGCGAGCGGACAAGCTAGCGCCGCCGGACCGGCCGGACATGTTGTGGCTCGCGCGTTGCGCAGACCCCAAAGTGCAGGACGATGAGGATCTCAAGACGGCGGAAGCGCTGCGGTTGCTCGCCGCCGAGGTGCGCCGCCTCCGCGAGGAAAGTGACCGGCTCAGGTCGCACGCGTTTCGCGTGCGTGCCGCGGAGGTCGAGGCCGATCGCGACAAGTTGCGCGAGGTACTTCTAACGATCGAGGCGGACGTCGCAAGGACGGCAGGCATGCTGGCGACCGAGATGCCGCCACCGGGGACGCCAATGGCGCGCGTGCTGGTGGCAGGTGCGCTCCTGCGGCGCGAGTGCGACCGGCTGCGCGAGGAGAACGACTCGCTACGCGAGAGGCACCAAGGCGCGACTGCCTACCAGCAGCAATACAAAGCCGAGCGCGACCAGCTGCGCGAGGAGAACGATCGCCTTCGCACAGAGCTGGACGGTGTCCCTCACCCCGAGCTGTTTTCACACCGGAACGCCTCGCTCGAGGCTGCCGAAAAGCACGCCGACTGGTTGCGCCCGCAGCGGACCTCGACCGTCGGTAAGCTGCTGGTGCTCGCAGTCGACGAAATCCGGCGCGTGCGCGGCGAGCTCGTGGCGCACCAACGTGCTGCAGCCGAGAGCGACACCGAGGCGGAGCTGCGCTGGTTCAAGGAACGCGAGTGGCTCGTGCGTCACTGGTTCAAATCGTGCGAGGTGCTCGACGGCAAAGAGGAGTCGTACAGGCTCTCGCAGTCCGGGACCTGGAGCATTCAGCAGTCGTGGGGCGAGGTCGCTCTGTGGGAGTTCGATCATCAGGCAAGCCGTCCCTCGACCGACGAGCCCCTGCTGCCCACTTCCGAGTCAAAGCCGGCAATAGCCGGAACGCGGTCGGCCGAGTGGTGGAGGCGTAAGGCCGCCCTCTGCACCACTAAGCGGAGTGAGCCATGACATTCGACGCGACGCGCCTCTGCTCGCGGTGCAGCTGCCCGAGCCCCAGGGCGCCGATCTGCGATGCCTGCCAGGCCCTCAGCGAGCCCGAGCTGTACACCGATCGCCGAGCGCCGGTGCAGGGCGACGTCAATACCGCAACGCGCCGACGCAAGGGGCTCGCGGTCCGTGGACCCGGCACGATCTCGTGGATCGAGCACGTGCGCGCCTGGCGCGACTACGCCGCACGTTACGGCACCCACCAGTCGCCCGAGCGCATCGCTGAGCGCGGCGGCTTCGGGTACGACGAGCTGATCGATCACCTCGGCCACGAGCCGACAACCTGGGAGCCGAGCCGACAATGACAACATCAGCAGCGACGAAGAAGAAAATCGCACCAGCGACCGCCAAGCGAGCCGCAACACCCGTGATCGTGACCGACAAACGGCCACCGCCGCCAGCAGCGGCCGCCGAGTGGGTCGACCCATCCACCCTCAAGCTTTGGGCGAAGAACCCGCGCAGGAACGACGGCGAGCCGGTGGTGGCGGTCGCCGAGTCGATCAAGCGGTTCGGCTTCGCCGCGCCAATCGTCGCGCGCACGGCTACGCGAGAGATCATCGCTGGCCATACGCGCTGGAAGGCCGCGCAGCAGCTCAAGCTCGATCGCGTGCCGGTGCGCTTCCTCGACATCTCGGAACGCGAGGCGCACCTGCTGGCGCTGGCGGACAACCGCCTGGGCGAGCTCGCGGAGTGGGACACGCCAGAGCTGCAGTCGATCCTGGCCAGCTACGACCTGGGCGACCAGATGCTGGCGGGCTGGGACGAGAAGGACCTGCGCGAGCTCGAGCGCCAGGTGCGCGGCGACGAGGAGCTGCCCGACGACGTTGCACCCGAGCCGCCCGCTCGGCCCGTCACGAAGCCCGGCGATCTCTGGTTGCTGGGCAAGCACCGCCTAGTGTGCGGCGACGCCACCGAAGCCAAGGACGTGGCTTTGGCCAAGGCGAAACTGTCGCCGTTCCTGATGGTCACCGACCCGCCCTATGGCGTTGAGTACGATCCGGAGTGGCGCAAGCGTGTCGGCCTGAACAACAGCAAACGCATGGGCAAGGTCGAGAACGACCACCGCGCGGACTGGGGCGGGGCGTGGAAACTCTTTCCCGGCGATGTTGTGTACACCTGGTGCGATCCACTCCACTGCAACGTCGCGGCGGCGGAGCTCGACACCAATGGGTTCGAGCGACGAGCGCTGATCGCGTGGAACAAGCCGTCGCTCGTCATCAGTCGCGGGCACTACCACTGGAAGTTCGAGGCGCTCTGGTATGCGGTTCGTGCAGGCAAAACGGCGAGGTGGTCCGGTGATCGCAAGCAGTCGACCGTCTGGGACATCGCACGCAGGGACGGGCAGGACGAAACCATCCACTCCACGCAGAAACCGATCGAGTGTATGGCGCGGCCGATCCGCAACCACGGCACCACTGGGGATGCGGTGTACGATCCGTTTTGCGGCTCGGGTACGACGCTGATGGCGGCGGAGCACCTCGGTCGCGTGTGCGTGGCGCTCGAGATCGACCCTGGCTATTGCGATGTGATCGTCGAGCGCTGGCAAAAGCTCACGGGCGGCAAAGCAGTCAGGAGCGGGTGATGGTCACAATACTCATCGTGGTGCTGGTGTTTCTTGCCGTCGGGTCCTTTCCAAACTGGGGTCACTCGCGCAGCTGGGGCTACGGGCCGTCTGGCGCCCTCGGGCTTGTCGTGCTGGTGCTCCTCGTTCTGCTCCTGACTGGACGGCTGTGATGGGCAGCAGGAAGTCAGGCAACCATCTGCTGCTCACCAAGGAGGTGCACGAGACCATCATCCGGCACCTCAAGGCGGGTGCCTTCCGCCGGCACGCAGCGGAGGCCGCCGGCGTCAGCGAAGACGCCGTCAACGACTGGCTGAAGCGAGGAGCGGCGGGCGAGCGCCGCTTCGCCGCGTTTTTCATTGCCGTGCGCAAGGTGCAGGCGGAGGACGCCATACGCTCGCAGGCGGTGATCACCACCGCCCAGCTCAAGCGTATCGATGGCGATTGGAAGGCCGCCGCGTGGTCGCTCGAGCGCAAGTATCCCAAGCTGTATGGCCCGAACGCTACGCCGCAGATCGGCATCAGCTTCGAACCCACAGAAGTAGACAATGGCACACGCACCAAGATCGAGTTCTACATGCCGGACAACGGACGCCGGCCCGCCCTCACCGACGACGAAGAAGACAAAGGCTAAACCCCAGCCGGTCCTGCGTATCGGGCCGCAGCCGGGCTCGCAGGAGCGGTTCCTGGCCTGCGGCGCCGACATCGTGTTCTACGGCGGCGAGGCGGGCTCGAGCAAAACCTCGGCGCTCGTGCTCGAGGGCCTGCGCTGCTACGACATCCCCAAGGCCGGCGGCATCATCTTCCGCCGCACCTCGCCACAGCTCGAGGGCCCTGGCTCGCTGTGGGAGCTGATGCGTGAGTGGTATCCAGGTCTCAACGCGCGGCTCACGCAAAACCCGTTCAAGGCGGTGTTCCCGAGCGGCGCATCGCTGCAGCTCGGTCACCTGCAGTACGAGTCGACCAAGGAGGACCACCAGGGCAAGGGCTACTCGCTGATCGGCTTCGACGAGTTGCCGCACTTCACCGAGGGCCAGTTCTGGTACCTGTACTCGCGCTGCCGCTCGACCTCGGGCGTGCGCTCGTACATCCGAGCGACGATGAATCCCGACCCGGACAGCTGGGTCAAGAAGATGATCCTGTGGTGGCTTGACGAGCGCGGCGAGTACGTGCTGCCCGAGCGCAGCGGCGTGATCCGCTACTTTTTCCGCTGCGGCGACGAGCTCGTGTGGGGTGACACGCCTGCGGAGCTCATGGAGCGTTACCCAGAGTTCGTCGAGCAGGGCATCGAGCCCACCTCGTTTACCTTCATCCTCGGGCGCCTCGCGGACAACAAGATCTTGCTCAAGGCGGACCCCGGCTACCGTGCGCGCCTGATGTCCTTGCCGATGGTCGAGCGAGAGCGCCTGCTGGGCAGTGGCCAGGGCGGCAACTGGCGCATCCGGCCCGCTGCAGGGCTCTACTTCCGGCGCGGGTGGTTTCACGTGGTGGAGGTGCTGCCGACTGACATCATCGCGGTGGTGCGTGGCTGGGACAAGGCAGCGACGCAGGTCACAACCGACAGCCCCGACCCCGCCTGGACGCGTGGCGTGAAGATGGGAGTCACGCGCAGCGGGCGCTTCGTGGTGATGCATCTCGAGTCGCTGCGCGGGTCACCGCGCCAGGTGCTGCAAACGATGCAGAACACCGCGCACGGGGATGGCAAGCGCGTGAAGGTGCTGGTGTGGCAGGACCCAGCGCAGGCCGGCAAGGTCGACGTGCAGCTCACCAAGAGTTTGCTGATGGGCTTTCGCGTCGAGTCCGAGGTGGCGCGCGAGGACAAGGTCGTGTACGCGGGCCCGTTTTCGACCCAGGTGGAGGCGGGCAACGTCGACGTGCTCGCCGGGCACTGGAATGACGAGTTCTTCAGCGAGCTCGAGGCTTTTCCCGACGGCAAGCACAAGGACATCGTGGACGCCTGCAGCCGGGCTTTCATGGGCCTTCACAAACACGGCGTCGTCGCATACCAGCAGGCCATGCAGAACATCGCGGTCGAGCTGGGTGCAGCGTGAGCCTCGTCAGCGCAGTGGTTGCCAACGTGGTGCAGCGCACCGACTCTTGGGTGAACGCGCTCACCGGGCTTGGCACGCTGCGCGACAAGCTAACGCACTCGCAGGTCGTGCCGGGCGTGAAGCTGAGCGACGCTGTGCTCGAGTCGCTGTTCAACGACGACGACCTGGCCAAGCGCATCGTCAACAAGATTCCGCGCGACGCCACGCGGCGGGGCTTTCGACTGAGGCTTGAGGGCGCCGACGACGATGAGTCGGTCGAGGTCAACCGCGCGCTGATGGCCCAGATGCACGAGCTCGGCGCGATGTCCAAGTTGCGCGAGGCTTGGATCTGGGGTCGGCTCTACGGCGGCGGTGCCATCTACCTTGGCGTGGACGATGGCCAGGCGCCCGAGCAGCTGCTCGACGAAACCAAGATCACGCGTCTCGCGTTTCTGAACGTGCTGCGGCGCCCGCAACTCAAGATCGCCAAGCGCTTCGAGGACGTGACGGCGGAGCACTACGGAGAGCCCGAGATCTTCGAGGTGCGCCGCTCGGATGTCACCGGCGCAGCGATGATCAACACGGGCACGTTCATCCACGCCTCGCGCCTGATCATCTTCGAGGGCACGCTCACCGCGACAGCGGTCAATCAGCGGGCAGACAGCTGGTGGCCGGACTCGGTGCTGCAGTGCGTGCACGATGCGCTGCGGCAGACCGCCACGTCGTGGCAGTCGGTCGCGCATCTGATCAGCGACGCGAGCCAGGGCGTGCTCAAGATCGCCAACCTGGTGGACCTGATCGCGACCAACGGCCAGGAGGAGCTGCGCACGCGCATTCAGATGATGGACCTTGCGCGCTCGGTGTGCCGATCGCTCCTGATCGACGCGGACCGCGAGAGCTTCGAGCGCGTTGCGACGTCGTTTGCGGGGCTGCCCGAGATGATGGACCGCATGATGCAGCGGGTGGCTGCAGCGGCCGAGATGCCGGTGACGCTGCTGTTCGGCAAGTCGCCAGCGGGCTTGAATGCGACCGGCGAGTCCGACATCCGCGGCTGGTACGACACGGTAGCGGATGCCCAGACGGACGTGCTCAAGCCGCGGCTCGAGCGCCTCGTGCGCATTCTGATGAACGCGAGCGACTCGGCTACAGGCGGCTCGGAACCGGACTCCTGGACGATCGAGTTCAAGCCGCTGTGGCAGCCGAACGAGCTTGAGCAGGCGACCATCCTGAAGCTGAAGGCGGACACGCACGTCGCCCTGGTCACCGCGCAGATCGAGATGGAGGCCGAGGCCGGCATCGCGCTCGCCGCGGACATTCCCACAATCGACGCCGAGCATCGGCGCGCGTTGCTGGAGGCGGACATCAAGCAAGGGCTGCGGCCAGGCGAGGCGACCAACGGCGACGAGCCCGAGCCCGACGACGAGGACGCGGACGAGGAGTCCGATGACGACGAGTCCACGAGGTGACGCGCATCGCGGTCATAGGCGCGCCGCGAGCCGGCAAGACCACGCTCGCCACGAAGCTTGGCGCCGAGCTCCACCTGCCGGTGTACAGCAGCGACGACGTGATGGTGCTTGGCTGGTGGCAGGCTGGCGACGAGGTGGCGCGGCTGATGGCGCTGGGGAACCCGGGCGTCTATGAGGGCGTGACGGTAGTGCGCGCGCTCCGCAAGTTGCTCGTGGAGGAGGACGGGCGACCAGTGGATCGGTGCTTCGTGCTCACCGTGCCATGGGTGCCGCTCAATCCTGGCCAGGAGGGGCTCCGCAAGGGATGCGCGACGATCCTGCGGCACATCGAGCCCGAGCTGGTGCGGCGCGGCGTCGACCTGGTGTTTGACCCGACCGTGCCGGAGGCGCCGTAGCCCATGCGCTCGCTCGAGATGGCGCTGCGGGTGCAGGCCGCCCGCAACAACGTGACGCGCGTCAAGCCTCGCAAGTGGCCGCGCCCGCGCTTTCCGACCAATGAGCGGCTCTACTACTACCGGCATCTGCTGTACGTGATCGAGACGGTGCAGTACCTCGTACAGCGCAATCTGTTGCCAGCGCTGCCGGGTATTCTCGGTGCGCACAACGCGCAGCGGCCGGAGGCGACCACCGCTCGAACCGACGCTGCCGACAGCGACATCGACGCTGCTTTCGAGTCGCTGCGCGAAGCCACGCAGCGCGCCATCCCCGAGCCCAGCATCACGCTCGCGGTACAGCAGGCAGCGCTACGCACGACCCGATGGAACGGCAACGAGCTCACCAAGCAGGTGCAGCAGGTCGCGAAGATCAACCTGTTCGACGATACGACCGGGCTCGCCAATCACCTGGATCTGTTCGTCGCCGAGAACGTGCGCCTGGTGAAGTCGCTGGCAGCCGATCACCTCGAGGACCTCAAGGGCATCGTCACACGCGCCGCACGTCAGGGCTTGCATCACACCGAGGTGACCGCCCAGATCGCGGGGCGCTTCGACATGGTCAAGCAGCGCGCTGCGCTGATCGCCACCGACCAAATCGGCAAACTCAACGGCGAGCTGAATCAACTGCGGCAGCAAAACCTCGGCGTCCGCCGCTATCGGTGGTCGAGCTCGCAGGACGAGCGAGTGCGCAAGCGCCACCGAGAGCTCAACGGCAAGGTCTACGCGTGGAATGACCCGCCTGTGGTCGACATGCGCACGGGCGAGCGCGGGCATCCCGGGCAGCCTATCCGTTGCCGCTGCGCTGCCATCCCGATTATCGACGATGTGCTTGTCGACGCCGGGCTGATGGACCCGCGCGACGTCGAGCTGCAGCAACCAACGGCAGGCGCGCAGCCGTCACTTAGGCCCGTGGCGCCACAACCGGGCGCGCTTCCGCCTACGCCACCGCCGCCACCGCCGCCACCGCCGCCGGTGCAGCCGCCCAAACCGTTGCCGATCGTGCCGCCCGCCGTGCCACAGCCACCGCCGGCGAACGTGCCGAGGGCAGCACCACAAGCGCCTGCCGCTCCGCCGCCACCGCCGAGCCCGCCGCCGTCGCCACCGAGCCCACCTTCCAGCTCGCCGCCGTCGCGACCCACGAGGAGCCTGCGTTCGGTACCCAAAGGCTTGCCGCAGCCGCTCCCGGCCAACCTCGGGCCGGCGCGGCAGAAAGCCCGGACAAACCCCAAACCCGCCAAGGCGCCGCTCCCGTCGCAGCTGCCGGTTGGGCCCAAGGGTGCTAAGGTAGGCGTACCTGCCACGCCGCCGAAGTTACCCGCGGCCGTGCGGCCACCCGCCTGGATGCTCGAGCCTCAACCACACGTGACGCGCAACCCGACGGACGTCATCACGGAAAGAGGCGCCACCGAGTCGGAGATTCTGCGTATCCGAACGCCTGAGGGCGAGAAGAAAGCCATCTGGAAGCCGCTGAACCCCGAAAAGGCGTGGACCCATGGTGTCGAGAACTCGGAGGCGGCGGCAGCGGCGCTCGATCGGTTGTTTCATGGCAAGGCCGGCGCCGTGGTGCCGTCGACGGTTGCCCGCGAGCTCGGTGGTCGCAGAGGGTCGCTGCAGGAGATCGTATCCGGCTCGCTCGGCTCGGCAAAAGCGCTCGCTCGCGAGATCGCAGAGGATCCCGGCACGTGGGCAAATCAGCCGTCCACGCGCAAGATGTTCCTTGAGGACGTCCTCGCCCGCAGCATCGACCGGCACGAGGAAAATGTGCTGTTCACCAAGTCCGCAGGCGGCGCTCCAATAGCGCATGCAATCGACAACGGTTACGCGTTTCGCACGCTCGGCGAACACGGCAGGTACGACCCGATGTTTGCTTTCCCGGTCCAGGAGCCTGCATTCGTGAACACGTTGATGGATCTCGATGCCGTCAGCGTGGCAACGATCCGGGCCGCGGATCCGGCTGCTGTCGCCGAACTGCTGCTCGCTCACGATCTCGAGCCCGACCAGGTGTATGAGACACTCGTGCGCCTCAAGTCGCTTCAAAAAGAGCCCGCCCAGCTGAAGGCACTGATCGGCGAGAGCGTCGAGGACACCCGGCTTCGGTTGTCTCAGTGGCTCGGGCAGCCTGCCGAGGCGCACGGGTTGTCGGCCTCCGAGATTGCTGAGCTGAAGCAGCTCGCGTGGAGCAGCCCGTGATTACCTACTACTCGGTCGACCCGGACACGAAGCGCCGAACGAAGATCGCCACGTTTGAGCTGCACGCGGACGGCGTCGTTCGAGTCGTATTCGCGGATCCCATCTTCAAGGTGACCTATTCGTTCAGTCAGGTCGTGGTCCACGGTCGCAACGGACGGCCTCAGGCGTTTCGCCCTGAGGATGGCCAGCTGTACCTCGACGCGCTGCTTGAGCAAAACCACACACGGACTTACGCGTACATCGTCGACGAGTGAGCCCAGCGTTCGCGCCCACCGCCACCAGGTGGCCCGCTTGACGCTGGGGTGGTCGTCGCATACCAGCGCCCGTGAGCCCGCCCCCAGAGCGCGTCAGTCGCTACGACGTCGCCGCATTCGGCAAGCCGGAGCGCACTCCCCAAGGTTTCCTACGTGTGCCCGCCTTTCTTACACGGGCCGGGGTGTTCAGTTACAAGCGCGCGGACGGCACGACCATTCGCGAATACCGCCCGGCTGACGAGGTGTTTGCGCCGCAGTCGCTGAGCTCGCTGGCCTCGGCGCCGGTGACCGACCTGCACCCGACCGAGATGGTGTCGCCCAAGAACGTGCGCGACCTGTCCATCGGCCACGTGAGCGAGACGGTCCGACAGGACGGATCGCGGGTGGCAGCGCACATCACGGTGCAGGACGCCAAGGCCATCGAACTGGTGGAGGCGGGCAAGCGCCGCGAGATTTCGTGCGGCTACCGCTGCCGCATCGATGCGACGCCGGGCACCTTCGACGGCGAGGCGTACGACGTGGTGCAGCGCGACATCCAGTACAACCACGCCGCGCTGGGGCCTCGGAACTGGGGTCGCGCCGGCAGCGAGATCGCCCTGCGCATCGACTCCGATGAAGCCGACGACACGAAGGCGGACACAAGCGTTTTCCGGCTCGACGCAGCCGGAGCGATCAGCACCGAGACAGTAGATGCTCCGCCCGATCGGCGGGCCGACGGAGGAGATATGGACCCAGTCACGATGCGTGTGGACGGTTTGGACATCCAGGTGCCTAAGCAGTGGGCGCAGGTCCTCGAGAAGGCGCTCAAGCAGCGCGACGATTCGGTCACGCAGCTGACGGCGGCGCGCGATACGCTGCAGGGCAAGTTCGACGCGACCGCAGTGGAGGTCGCGGAGCTCAAGAAGAAGCTCGCCGAGGCGAACGACCCGAAGCGCCTCGACTCGCTGGTGAACGAGCGCGGTGCACTGATCGACCAGGCGCGCCGCGTGCTGCCGGCCGAGACCAAGTTCGACGGGCTCACTACGCGTCAGATCCACGAGGCTGTGCTCAAGAAGGTCGACGACAAGATTGACCTCACCGGGCGCAGTGACGAGTACGTGGGCGCGCGCTTCGACCACGCGATGGGCACGCTGGCGAAGCCACGCAACGACGCACTCGATCGCTCGCGCCGCGACACCGCCGATCACACGCCGCCGCCAGCGCCACAGCAACGCACCGACGCCGCGAGGGTCGTGGCACCGTGGCAGCAACCGCTCGCCACCACCAAGGACGCCCCGGCGCGCTGAAGGCGCCCACGTGCAGTCACTAGGAGGACCGAGGAACCACCATGCAGACGACCTATACATACAACGCACCGGAAGCTCTCCTCGGCATGTGCTCCGAGGACTTCATGAAGTACATCGACACCGCGATTCCGCAGGTCGTCGTCAAGACGGGCACGCTGCTGACCGCCGACAGGACGGCCGGCAAGGTCCGCAACGCTGCCAAGATACCGGCCGCGGCGGGCGACGTGATCAGCCCGAGCGCCATGGGCGTGGTGATCCTCGACTCGACGCGCGAGGGCGGCGTCGACTGGCCTGCGATGCGGCCGACGCCGCTGCTGCGCAAGGGCCGCATCTGGGTGACCGCTGAGTCGGCTGTGGCGCGCTGGACGAACCCGTTCATCCGCTTCGCTGCTGGCGCGGGCGGCACTGTACTCGGCGGCTTTCGGGCCGACGCAGACTCGGCGAGCGCAGCGGTCAACACGCGCGCGATCATCCTGACCGACGCGGACGCGGGCAGCCTGTTCCTGCTGGAAATCGACCTCTGAGCGGCCTGGCCGAAGGAAATCGACGAAGATGCTCATTCACACCCAGACCCTTCATCCATACGACCGGACGCAGATACTTGGCGAAATATCGCGACTGACGACTGAGCGGCTCGATGCCGACCAACTCGACCGCATCTATCGCGCCATGATCGTGCACCGCGCCGAGCTGTACGGCGCAGATCGTCTCGACGCCAACGAGACGATGATCATGACCAGCCAGCTCGAGCAGATGCGCATGCGCAGCGTCGACATCCTGCGCCCGCCGTACAAAGCGCGAACGCTGGTGCCGGTCACATCCGAAGTCGACCCCGGCGCGGAGTCGTGGGCCTACACGGTGTGGGACCGCGCCGGCATGGCGAAGATCATCGCCAACTACGCTGACGACATTCCGATGGTCGCGACGTTCGCGAAGAAGTTCACCCAAACGATCGAGACCTTGGCCCTCGGCTACGAGTGGAGCTGGCTCGATATGCTGCGCACCGCGAAGGCGGGTGTGCCGCTACGCGCGCGCAAGTCGCAGGCGGTGCGTGAGGGCTTCGAGCAGCGCATCGAGGAGATCGCAGCGATCGGCATTCGCGACACGGGCACGACCGGCCTGCTGAACAACCCGAACGTCCCGCAGATCACGGTTGCTGCGCCCGCAACCGGCAGCGCCGCGACGTGGACCGGCACCGACAAGACGGCCTACGAAGTGCTGATGGACCTGCACGCCGCCGAGGATGCGGTGCTGACGACGACCAAGATGGTCCACAAACCCGACACGCTGGTGATGCCGCTCTCGCGGTACCGCTATCTCTCGAACACGGCGCTCAGTGTCGCGGCCTCCGCGGACCCCAAGGACACGATCCTGAAGGTGTTTCTCGAGAAGTCGGAGAACATCCGCAACATCGACTGGTGGTCGCACTGCGAGACCGCCAACGGCGGCTTGCCGCGCGCGGTCCTGTACAAGCGCGACCCATCAGTCGTGCACCTCGAGCTGCCGATGGAGCAGCAGGAGTTGCCGCCGCAGGCGAAGAACCTGGCGATGCAAGTCAACTCAGTCGGCCGCATCGGCGGCGTCGCCTGGGAGTACCCGCTCGCGGGTGTGTATATCAACGGCATTTGAGCTGCGGCCGAGGCCGCGGGAAATGGACGGTTCCGCATGACGACGAAGGTGCGGTTGGAAAACCGCAGTGCACACATGAAGTACATCGGCATCGCCGGCGGGCAGAGCGTGGCGGTGCCGCCGCAGGAACAGGGCGGCAGCGGCGTCGAGGTGACGCTCGACAGCCCAGCCGAGGCCGAGGCGCTCAAGCGCGCGCTCGAGACTCCGACGATCAAAGGATGGATCGAGAGCGGCGAGCTCGTGGTGCACGGCTCCATCAGCGTGAACGAAAGCACCCCACGCACGCCTACCGCGCAGCCAGCGCAGGAGCCAGGCAAAGCCCGGGTCGGCGACGACCAGGACACACCGCCCGACGCAGTGACGCCGAAGCACCGAAGGTAAGGTCAGTCCGTGGCGGTGACGGCAGCACAAATCAAGGCTGAGTTCCCCGAGTTCGTGCGTACGGACCCGGCCCTTTTGACGGCGAAAATCAACGATGCCATCGCGCTACTCCACCAATCGACGCTGGGCGACGACTACGACCAAGGGGTCAAGTACATGGCGTGTCACCTGCTCACGCTGTCGCCCAGCGGCGAGTTCGCACGGCTCAAGACGCCTGACAAAGATGGCGCCACGAGTACCTACGAGCGGTCGTTCAAGACCATCCTGCGCAAGGTCGCGGGCGCCATGGTGATCTGAATGGCGAAGTCGACCATTAAGATCAAGGACACCGACAAGGGCTGGCTCGAGCTGCAGCACCGGGTGCTGAAGCTCAGCCAGCGGGGGTCCTACGTGCTGGTCGGTGTGCAGGGCCAAGAGGCCGCCGCCAATCACAACAACGCCAAGATGACGATCGCCCAGCTCGCGTCGGTGCACGAGTTCGGCAAGGTAATCCACCACAGAGACGGCCGCGTCACCGTGATCCCCGAGCGCAGCTTCATCCGCGCTGGCATCGACCAGTTCAAGGAGGCGATCCAGCGCCGCGCTACGATGGTCGGCACCGGCGTCATGCTGCTGAAGTTCGACGTCGACACGGCGCTCGAGCTGCTCGGTCAGTACGCGGTCGGCGTGCTGAAGCAACGTATCGCCGATGGGCTCCTGCCTCCCAATCGACCCTCGACCGTCGCGCGCAAGCGCAGCTCGAAGCCGCTGATCGACAAGGGCCAGTTGCGCAACGCCATCACCTACAAAGCCGAGGGCGTGTGATGGACTGGCGAGCACTGCAGGACGGGCTGTCAGCCTGGTTTGCTCAGGCGAGCGGCGTCGACATCTACGGGCTCGCCTGGGAGGGCGACTCCGAGTTGTACCGCGCCTTTCCGCAGGCCGAGCTGTCGCTGCAGAAGCACGCAGCCGAGGACGGCACTGATGAGATCCGCTGGGATGTTGACCCCGACGGGCTCTTGGTTCCGACGGCCATCGGCAATCGCCTGGTGACGTTGCGCATTCGACTGCAGTCGCGGGATGCCCGCGGGCCGGAAAAGGCGTTTGCGATCCTGGATCGCGTGCGCACCCGCCTTGCGCTGCCGGGCGCCCTCGAGGCGTTCGATGCGCTGGACGTCACGGTGCGCGATACCGAGCCCACGCAGGACATGGGCCTGGCCGGCGAGCAGGGCGAACTCAGCGTTGCCGTCCTCGCCATTGACCTTGCCTACACGGCCGAAGAGCGCGCCGAGGATCAAGCCGCGCCGCCCATCGAGAGCGTGCAAATCGGCGGCACCGTTCAAGACCAGACCGCTTCCATCACGGTACCCGACCAGATCATTCCCTAGAGGTAGCGCATGCCCACCGTCGACGAAGTCGTCACAACCGTCATCGAAATCAAGGACGCTGCCGTCTCTCAGGCAGGCTTCGGCGTGCCGCTGATCGCCGCGTACCACAACTTCTGGGCCGATCGCGTCCGGACCTTCAGCGAGCTGACCGAGCTAACAGCGGCGCCACTGAGCGTGCCGACCACCCACCCCGTATACCTGCAGGCGCAGGCGCTCAAGGCCCAGAAACCCTCGCCGCCGCAGTTCAAGGTGGGCAAGCGCCTGGGCTCCACGGCGCAAATCGTGGTGCTCACCCCAGGCACCCCGGTGCAGGGTGACGTGTACTCGGTGACCGTCAACGACACGGTGGTGTCGGTTACCGCGGGCGCATCGCCGACCGTGAGCAGTGTCAGCACCGCGTTGGCGACTGCGATCACGGCGGTCGGCGGCATGACCGCGGTGGGCACGACGGTTGTCACAGTGACTGGCGGCGTGGCTGGCGCGCGCCATCGCTTTGATGGCCTGACCACGAACCTCACGCTCAAAGAAACCACGGTGAACCCGTCGGGCGTGAACATCCAGACCGACCTTGCGGCCATCCGTGCAGCTGACGGCGACTGGTACGGCCTCATGCTCGACACCTCGGGCGGGGCTGAGATTCTCGCCGCTGCTGCCTGGGCCGAGACCGAGCGGGTGATTCTGTTCGTGACGCCGGCAGACGCTGACTGCCTCGTGGCGGCCACGACGACCGACGTAGGCAGCGCGCTCAAGACCGCCGGCTACAGCCGGACGGTGTCGCTCTGGCACGGCAAGCCGGGCACACAGGCGGCTGCTACGGCCTGGGCCGGGCGCATGCTGCCGAAGGCGCCAGGTTCGGCGAACTGGGCGAACAAGTCGCTCGCCGGCGTCGACAAGAGCGCGCTCAGCACGGGCGAGCGCGCAGCGCTGCGGGCGAAAAACGTCAACTACTACGTCGATGTAAAGGGCGTCGGGTTCACGCTCGACGGTCGCGCGGCCAGTGGCCGGTTCGTCGACATCACGCACGGCATGGACTGGTTCGAGGTCCGCACGCAGGAGCGCATCGTTGGCCTGCTCGCCAACAACGACAAGGTCCCTTACACCGACAACGGCGGCGAGCTCGTGCGCGCGCAGATCGTCGCGCAAATCCTTGAGGGCATAGGCGCCGCGGTGATCGATGGCGCGCAGGCATGGAGCGTCACGGTGCCCGCCGTGTCGACCGTGAACCCGAACGACAAGATCGCGCGCTACTTCCCGAACGTGAGGTTCTCGTTCGTCCTGCAGGGCGCGATCAACAAGGTCGCAATCTCCGGCACGGTCCTAATCGCGCTCTGATGGAGGCTACTCGTGTCGACCAAGTTCAAGGCATGGAACATTCGCGATCTCTCGATCAACCTGAACGCCATCCCGCTCGACGATGGCGGCTACGCCGAAGACGAGGTGATGACGCTCGAGTGGGCGGAGGACCAGTTCACGGCGTACGTCGGCGCCGACGGCGAGGTGTCGCGCGCCAACACAAACAACGCGATGGCCACGGTGACGCTGAAGTACGCGCAAACGGCGGCGGCGAACGACCGCCTGAGCGCACTGCTGCAGGCGGACCTGACGGCCCCCAACGGTGCCGGCGCGGGCATGTTTAGCGCCCGCGACAAAAAGGGTCGGCTCGTGATCCTGTCCGAGCGCAGTTGGATCCAAGGCTTCCCCGGCTACACGGCGGGCAAGTCCATCACGGTGGTCGAGTGGAAAATCCAGCTCGCCAACGCCTCGACGTCGTTCATCGGCGGTCGGTAGCCCATGGCGATTGAGACCCGAGAGAAGCGGATCGGCGCGCACAACTACCGTGTGACGCTGCTCGGCGCCAAGCAGGGCCGTGCGATGCTGGTGCGCCTTGTGCGCATGGGCGGGCCCGGCCTCGGCTCGTTCGTCGGCGGCATCGGCCGCAACGCGAGCTCTGTGGACTCGGCGCTGGCGCTCGGCGCCGGCGATGCGATCCACGACCTCACGACGCGCCTGCGCGAGGACGAAATCGGCGGGCTAATGGACGAGTTCGCCCTGCAGACGGTGCTGGTGCAGTCGGCCCAGATCGAGCTGCGCCTGAGCGACGTGTTCGACGATCACTTCGCGGGCCGCTACGACGAGATGTTGGCCTGGGTGCGGTTTTGCCTGGAGGTCAACTTCGCGAGTTTTTTCGGCGTATCGAGCGGCTCCGCGGGAGCGCTCGCCAAGCTGTGGAAGATGCTGTCAGCGTTGCAGTCCCAGCCCACCTCGACTGGGACATCTGGCGCATCGCCAGCAGTCAACGCTACACCGCAAGCCTGATCGAGATTCAGACGCGGTGGTCACTCGAGGACTTGTACGAGGCCCACGACGTGCTGGATATGTACGACGAACTCGACCGACAGATAGCCGCTGACCGGCAGCGGGTGCGGCCGTGACGGTGCTGCGCGAGCTCGTCGCGCGCCTCGGCTTCGAGGTGGACAAGTCGGGCTTCACCGCGGCCCAGCGCGGGATAGCGGGCGTGCGTGCGGCCCTCGGGGCGTCGACCGCCACCGCGAGCGCAGCGGGCGCCCAGATGGGCCGGACGGGTGCCGCGGCCGCCGCCATGGGCCGCGACGCGCGCAAGGCAGAGAAAGGTGTAGCCGGGACGTCAAACGCAATGGCGGGGCTCGCACGCCTCGCTGCGGCGGCGGGTCTGACGCACGTCATCACCAGCATGGTGAAGATGGCCTCGGACGCCAACGAAACCAGCAACGTACTCAAGGAGGTGTTCGGTGCCGAAGGGCTGGCGCAGGTCGAGCAGTGGTCGAACGCGATGGCCGGGACGATGGGGCGCTCGAAGTACGACCTGCAGCAGTATGCGGGTGCGCTCGGCGCCGTGCTCGGGCCCATGGTCAACAACCGGGCGAAGGCGCAGGAGATGTCAACCACGCTGGCCGGCCTCGCTGTCGACCTGGGCAGCTTCTACAACGCCACGGACGAGGACGCGATGCACGCGCTGCGATCCGGCCTCACGGGCGAGATGGAAGCGCTCAAGCGTTTTGGCATCGTGCTGAACGACGCGACGATGGGGGAGTACGCGCGCGCCCACGGCATCACGAAGAAGATCACCGCGATGAACAACGCGGAAAAGACCGAGCTGCGTTACGGCGCCATCATGGAGGCCACCAAGACGGCCCAGGGCGATGCGGCGCGCACCGGCGACGGCTTCGCCAACGCCATGAAGGGGCTGAAGTCGGCGTTCAAAGACATTGGCACCGAGATGGGGATGACCGTGATCCCTGCGCTCGAGAAGGTGATCCGCTACGCACGCGACGGCCTCGCGAAGTTCAAGGAGCTCACCCAGGGGACATTTATCCTCAAGGGCGCCATGATCACGCTGAGCGCGGTCGCTGCGGCGCTGGCGCTGAACATGGTCGCTGCATTCGTTTTGCCGGCGCTCGGCGTGCTCGCCCTGATCGTGCTGCTCGACGAGCTGCACACGCTGTTCACGGGTGGCAAGAGTGTCATCGGCGACTGGCTGGACGAGCTCGGCGGCGTCGGTACGGCTGAGACGGTCGTGCAGACCATCACCGACGCATTCAACACGCTGACGGACACGCTCGACAACCTGCCCGACGTGCCCGGCATGTTCGATCTGTGGGCCGGCGCGGTCGATGACCTGGGCTTCCGGATCGACAGGCTGATCGACAAGTACGGCTGGCTGGTAACGCCACAAGGCTGGGCTGGCAAGGCTGCGGACGTGCTCACTCCGTCGATGGACAAGAGCGGCGTGCTGAGCCAGAGCGGCATACTGAAGCTGCTTCACATCGACCCGCAGGAGGCCGAGGCCGAGGGCCGGACCAGCGAGCAGGGCCTTGCGGGGAAGCGTGATTACTATGGCAGGCAACGGGGCGAGACCGCGGGCAGTATCGACGAAGAGGTCTCGATGTATCGGCGCGACCGCGAGGCGCGCGTCAAAGCGGAATCCGAAGCGCGCACGGCTGCTCGAGCGGAAAAGAAGCGCCAACGAGAGGTCGAGCGTGCGCAAGCGGCAGAGGACGCGACGATGTCGCGCGACCCGAACGAGGACGCGGCAGCAGGCATGTCGGTGGCGCCGAACAGCGGGCCGATCCGCGGCCGCGCTCGGGTGCGCCCACGCGCAGCCGCGCCCACCCAGGCGGCGCCGGCCGCGCCCACCAGCGCCGCAAACCCGGTCGTGACGCCATTGGCGTCGTACGCCAGCCAGCCATATGTCAGCGCGCCGGCGGCAGCTGCAGCGCCCGCGGCATCCAGCACGGCGCCGAACATGAGCGTCAACATCACCAGCACGACGAACATCAGCGGTACCAACATGACTCCTGGCGAGCTCGATCGCACGATCGCGGCGCGAAACGAGAAAGATCGTCGAGCGACGCTGGCGGCCATCTCGAGCCAGAGCGGAGGCTAAGCCGCGATGGGCAGGGACTTCGACCGCAGCGCTCGGCACGTGGAGATCGGCGATGCCTGGATCGACGTCTCGGTGCACGAGTCGCACGGAGTGGGCGCCGAGGTCAGCGAGCATCCGGTCGAGTTCGGCGTCAACGTGGCGGACCACATCCGCCCGACGCCGCGCACGATCACGATCGAGGGCCTGGTCACCAATCACCCGATCGACATGCCGCTCTCGCACGCCGGCAGCGCGACCATGGACAGGTCCTCGCTGGCGCTGCAAGCCGCGGCGAACCCACTGCCGCGGGTCTCGCCCTCGTCGATCCAGATCGAGGGCGAGCCGAGCATCGGTCCTCTTGGCGCGCTGCCTGGCATCAACCAGGGCGTCGCCATCCTCGGCGCACTCGGCATCAAGCTGGGCACCAGGGTCAAGCTCGCGGCCGAGCAGTACCACGTGAAGCTGGACACCAAGGCCACCTATTCCGCGGCCGTCGTGCGCTTCACGGAGCCCTTCGATCGCGTGAGCGCCGTGCACGATGCCCTGCTGCAGATCGTCGAAACCAGCCAGTTGGTGAAGGTGGTTACCGGCCTGATCATCTACACGAGCGTTGCGCTGACTGACCTGACGGTCGAGCGGTCGGGCGAGCTCGGCAGCGACGTCCTGAAGTTTACCGCCGTCGGGCGCGTGCTGCGCGTGGTCTCGAGCGGCACGGTCAAGCTGCCGAAGCCCGACGACTCGCGCGCCAAAGCGGGCAAGTCGCGCGGCAAGCAGGCCACCACCACGGTCGACCCGGCGACCCTGCCGCCGGCTGCCAACGAGAGCATGCTCTCAAAGACAAAAACAGCGATCTTCGGTGATTGATGCTGCGCGCCATACCACTCGAGCCGTACCCGCACTTCACGCAGCAAAGCGAGCTGGACGGCGTGACGTACTCGTTCGAGTTCCGCTGGTCGCAGCGGGCAGCATGCTGGCATCTTGACCTGCGCACGCCGGACGATCTGCCGATTGCGCTGAGCGTGCGCCTGGTGACGGGGTTTCCGTTGCTGCGGCGGGTGACGCACCCACAGCGGCCCGCCGGCGAGTTGTGGATGCTGGACCTCAGCGGGCCCGGCGAGGAGCCGACGCTCGAGGGGCTCGGCACGCGGTTCGTGCTGTTTTACGTCGACGCCGCGGGGCTGTACGCATGACCGTGCTCTTCGGTCGCCGGGTGCGCGTGCAGGTGCACGAGATGCTGATCACTGACCTCGACATGGCGTTCGAGGTCGTGCGGTCACTCAGCGCCAAGACGCCGAACAGCGCCGAGCTGCGCATCTGGAATCTGAATCCCGATCACCGCAAGCAGCTGCAGGAGTACGACCGCGTGTACGTGTCGATCGAGGCGGGATATGCGGGCGACAGCAAGAGCGCGACGCCGGCGACCAGTGTGATTTTCAGCGGCGACCTGCGTGACGTGGTGAGCAGCCGCGAGGGCCCGGACTGGATTACGACGATCACCAGCGACTCGGGCCGGCGTGCGCGCAAGAAGCGCATCGCCAAGTCGTTCCCGCCCGGCGTCGATGTCGCCGACGTGCTCGAGTCGGCCGCCAAGGCGATGGGCATCCCGCTGGGCAACACCGCGGCCAAGACGGTGTTGGCCAAGATCCGAGGCACGCAGGCGGCAAAGTTCTTCAACGGCTATGCGATGGCAGGCGCAGTGAGCGACGAGATGGAGCGCCTCGCTCGCAGCACCGGCCTCGAGTGGTCGATTCAAGACGGCACGCTGCAGTTCCTCGACTCGGGCACAGCGCTGCAGGAGCAAGGCATCAAGCTCACGCCCGAGACGGGGCTGATCGGCTCACCGGAGCCCGGCAACAAGGGCGTCATCGAGGCGCGCTGCTTGATGATCCCAGACGTGTATCCAGGCCGGCGCGTGCAGCTCGAATCCCAGCACGTGCGGGGCGTGTACCGCATCGAAACGACGAAGCACCGCGGCTCCACGGCCGAGCGCGACTGGTACATTGACCTGCAGCTCGGCGACGGAAAGCCCAAGGCGACCAAATGAGCGTTACGCCCTCCATGCTCGACGTGCAGACCGCGGCCATCGCAGCGGTGCTGAGCAACATGCACACGTGCATGCCCGCGGAGATCGTGCGCGTGCACGCGGGCGCGCATGCGCGCCAGTTCGTCGACGTGCTGCCGGGTTTGCAGCGCGACGTCACGAACGAGGACGGCGAGGACGTGACCGAGACGCTGCCGGTGATTCCGATGGTGCCGGTTGCGTACATGCAAGGCGGCGGATTCTTCATCTCTGTGCCGCTGGCGGTGGGTGACATCGTGACGCTGGTGTTCGCCGAGCGCTCGCTCGACCACTGGATCGAGACGGCCAAGCGCGGCGGCCAGCGGGCGCAGCCGGCCGGCGACGTCGGGACGCATACGCTCGAGGGCGCCATCGCGCTGCCCTGCGGGCCCGCACCGCGCCCGTCGTTGCTGGCGGGCGTCGACGCCGCGGACCTGGTCATCGGCAGCCCTGCGGGCATCGTCGCGCGCTTCAAGGCCAACGGGACGGTCAACTTCGCCGAGGGCGCGGCCGAGGGCGCCCTGGCGCTGGCCACGAAGGTCCTGACCGAGCTCAACCGGGTCAAAACCGATCTAACCACACTCAAGACGGCCGTCAGCGCCGGGCTCGCCGCCGTCGGCGTGAGCACTGCGGCGAGCGGGCTGCTGGGTCAACAGGCTTTCGACCAAGCAACGACGACCATCCCGAGCTCGCCCGCAGCCGTCGCCTCCGCCAAAGTCACCGCCACGTAGCCGAAGGAAAAACCAATGCCCAGACCGACACAGCTACCTGAGTGGGACACGAGCGGCGCGAATATTCTCGAGCCGAGCGCCGGCAAGAAGGCTGCGGGCTGGCTCGCTGGTGAGCGACCGCCGAGCGGGTGGTGGAACTGGTGGCAGCGGCTCGTGTACGACTGGGTGAAGTGGATCGACGACGAGAGCGAGGGGATGCAGTTGCGCGCGGAGAAAGCGGCGCTGTCGAGCGGCGCATCGATGGGCGCATCCGGCTCGCAGTACGCCATGGTCTTTGCGATCAACCCAGCGACCGGATTCGTCATCGGGCTTGGTCGCATCGGTGCCACCGGCGAGTCGGGATACATCTACGACGCGTCCACGTGGGCTAACACGACGTCCGGCGCTTCTGGGACCCAGAACGACGCGCACTGGGACGGCGCGTTGTTTCAATCGGTCGGCACCGAGATTCGCTCGAGCCCAACGGGCATTGATGGCACGTGGACCGTGCGTTTGACGTCGACCGGCCTCGGTTACGTCTCGATGGCCTCCAATCCCAGCGGCGTTCGCGTCGCGCTCAAATACGCTGGTGGGATCGCGCGCTCGACGAACGGAACCACGTGGGTCGAGACCACGCCGGCCGGAGACTGGGCCGGCAACGGCTGGCGCAAGATCGTGTGGGATGCGGTGCACTCGCAGTTCGTCGTCATCTTTCCGAACGGCAACTGCAAACGGTCGTCGGACGGCCTCACGTGGACCGACGGAGCTGCAACCGGGTTGACTGCTGCTGCGGCCACCGCGGTCTACTTCGAGCGGCTTGGCGCGGTCGTGATGGTTGGCAGCAACGGCACGAACACGATCTGCAAGTACACGCTCGACGCGGGTGTCACGTGGATCACTGCCGGCGTCTCGTTGTCGGGCACGGCGCCGCGGCGGCTGTTCGCTTCGCGCCTGGCGGTGTACATCGCTGGTGCCGCCGACGCGACGTTCAAACAGTCCGCGCGCCTGCTCGATGTCGCCGACTGGAGCGACGTGCGTAAGCCGCTCGCGGACGTCGTCACGAACGGTGCCAGCGAAGACTACGAGAACCACCCCGCGTTCCTGGCGGCGCCGCCCATCGGGCTCCAGGCGTTTTTCATGTTCCGCACAGGCGGCTCGTGTCAGGTCTGGCGCTCAGCGTTGCTGGGCGCTCAGTAACCCGTCTCGTAAGCGCCGCGCCAGCCTTCCCACTTGTGGCCGATGTCACCGTTGCGCGACTCGCACTGCAGGATGACGTGCAGCAACTCGTGCACCGCTGTGTTCACCCTCTGCCCGGACTCGGAGTCGGAGAGGTACACCTGCGAGCCATCATCCGCGTAGTGCGCCAGGCACCCAATGGCATAGCCGTCGCACAGCCTGCTCATCTCGTCGTCCGCGCGCGTCGTGAGGACCGCGCTCTGCACAGCGTGCACACAACGGTCGCTCAAGATTGCGGGGTCCTGCGTATGTTTGCTTACCACCGCCTCCCAGTGCGCTTGCGCGCATTCGGCAGGGTCGCCTTCGCAAGCCGCACCCGGCTCGCCCGCACAGCCTGCCCCGAGGACACTCAGCACCGCTACGATCGCCCAGTACTTCACACCCTGACCATTCGCACGAGAGCGCGCGACACATTACCCTACCATCCCACCTTGACCGCTGAACGGTCACTGCATACCAGCGGGCGTGTCGGACCTCGCGCTCGATCCAGTCACCGGCGACATGTTGCTCGAGTACGGACGCGCGAGCCTGGCGGTGGGCGCCGAGGCGGTGGCGCAAAGCTGGGCCTCGCACCTGACCATGTTCCGGGGTGAGTGCTTCCTCGACCGCTCGCTCGGCATCGACTTTCAGACCGACGTACTCGAGAAGGGTGCACGCCCGGCCGTGCTGCGGGCCATCTTCGCCCAAGCATCACGCGAAACCCCAGGCGTGCGGGACGTCCTGAACCTGCGCTTTGGGTTCGATGCGACTACGCGCGTGCTCGCGGTCGAGGCCGTGGTGCTGCTTGAGACCGGCGACGAGCTCGTCATGCGCCTGGCCGAGACGGTGGGAGGCTGACCGCCGATGGCTGGACTGACCGCCGATGGCTTCGTCGCCAAGACCCTTGAGGACGTAGAGGCCGGGTTCGTCGCGCAGCAACGCGCGAGCATCGATGCGAATCTCGACACCTCGCAGTTCTCGTGCATCGGACAACTCAACGGCATCATGGCGAGCGAAATCGCCCAGCTGTGGGAACTGGCCGAAGAGCTGCACGACGCGTTCGACCCGGACAAGGCGGTCGGCGCGTCGCAGGACGCGCTGTACTCGCTCACCGATACGCTGCGCGAGGCCGCGACCAAGAGCGTGGTCAGCGCCACGGTTACGCTGGCACCGGGCACCAGCATCGCGGTGGGCTTCGCGCAGGCGAGCGTGGCTGGCAATGCCGCTGCAAAGTTTACGAACGCCGAGCCGATGGTCAACGCGACTGGTGTCGCCGCGCCGTTTGCCGTGCGATTCGAAGCGGTGACAGCAGGCGCGACGATCGCGAACGCATGGACGCTGACGGTGATCGATACGCCGCTCACGGGATGGACGAGCATCACGAATGCGCTTGATGCTGCGCCCGGCACAGCCATCGAGCTGGACAGCATCTATCGTCTGCGGCGCATCGAGGAGCTCGCAGCCCAGGGCGGCGGCACCGTGCCCGGCATCCGGGCAGACCTCCTGCAACTCGCCACCGTGCGCGCGGCGACGGTCCTGGAGAACTTCACCTCGGTCACGGTCGGGACGCTGCCGCCGCACTCGATCGAGGCGGTCGTGCGCAGCGTCCCGTTTGCGACCGACGACGCCGCCATCGCCGAGAGTATCTGGGGCAACAAGGCCGGTGGCATCGAGACGGTTGGCAGCACGTCGGTTGTGGTAACCGACAGCGAGGGCATCGCGCACACCGTCAAGTTTTCGCGCCCGACCGAGCTCGCGATCTACGTGGCGCTGCGGCTCACCACGACCACCGACTACGTGGGCGATCCTGCTGCCAAGACAGCGATCGTGGCGGCGGCGGAGGACCCCGCGGCAGTGGGCTACCTCGACGTCGGCGCCGACGTGTATGCGGGACGACTTGTGGCTGCTGCAATGCAGCTGGCGGGCGTGCTGAACGCAGAGGCGAAGGTCTCACTCGCGACGATCCCAGTGTTCAGTGCAGGGCCGACGTCGGTCGTAGTCGGGCAGCGCGAGATCGCCGCCCTCGACAGTAGCCGCATCACGATCAGTGCGATCCCATGATCGAGTACATCGCAGACCACCAGGCTCAGGGCGTCGCGCGGCTGATCGAGCGCTACCGCAAGCCGCGCATCTCGGCGCTGCTTGGGAGCTGGCTCGGCGAGGTGCAAGCGGTCGAGGACGCGCTATGGCAGCTCCTGAGCGCGCGCTCGGCGGGCAACGCGGAGGGCGCGCAGTTGGACGTGCTGGGCCGCATCGTTGGACAGCCGCGCGAGGGACGCGAAGACGCGCGCTACCGCATCTGGGTGCTGGCACGCGTGCTGGTGAGTCGCTCGAGCGGCAAGACGACGCAACTGATCGCCATCGCGAAGAAGCTGACGAGCGGCGCGCGCGTGCGCCTCGAGGAGCACTACCCAGCCTCGCTGGTGCTGCACCTGGACGACGGCATCGACGCCGACATCGGCGCGCAGATTGCCAAGCTGCTGGGTGCAGCCAAGGCTGCCGGCGTGCGCCTGCAGCTCGAGTGGTTTTCGGTGACCGCTGGGCTGCCGTTTGCGTTTGCTCCAAGCACGACCACCGTACTGAGCTCGCCGCAGGGGTTCGAGGCTGGCTCGCTCGCAGCCGTGAGCGAGGGCGGCGATGTGATCTTCGAGGGCGGCACGGGCGTGCCGCTCGAGGCGTTGCTGTTCGACAGTGGCGGCGAGCTTCTCTATGACGGCGACGGCGCGTACCTGACGCTCGGCTAAGGCAGGACAACACCCATGGGCTACGCACTCAGCACAAAACTCGACGCGACACTCCGCTACGCCAGCGGCCTGTACGGCCTCGGCCTGAGTGTGCTGGCCGACATTGCGGCTGGGATCGCCAATGCCGCGGCAGCGCAGGCCACGGCGAACACGGCGAACGCTGCTGCAGGGACCGCGCAGACCACCGCGAACACGGCGAACACAGCTGCCGGAACGGTTCAAACGAACCTGACCGCGCACATCGGCACAGGCGGCACCGCGCACGCAGCCGCCAGCGGCAGCGCTGCGGGCTTCCAATCGGCCGCGCATTTCACGCGGGTGTCAGGCGTCGAGGATGGCGCGCAGGTCACGAGTGAGGCGCGCGTGCGTACCGCGCTGGCTGCGGCGACCGCCGCCATCAGCGTCAACAGTCAGAAAATCAGCAGCGCCGCGGACCCCACATCGGCGCAGGACCTGGCGACGAAGGCATACGTCGACGCGGTTGCGACCGGGCTCGACTGCAAGGCATCGGTGCGCGTGGTGGACACGGTGGGCGTGACGCTCAGCGGCTTGCAAACCGTCGACGGCGTGTCGACAGCGAACGGCGACCGCGTGTTACGGGCCGTCGGCACTGCTGCGACCAACGGCATCTACACAGTGAACAGCGGCGGCGCCTGGACGCGCGCCACCGACGCGGACACCAGCGCCGAGGTCACCGGCGGCATGTTCACGTTCGTGACCGAGGGCACGGCGAACGCGGACAGCGGCTGGGTGTTGACCACGAACGACGCGATCACGCTCGGTACGACGCCGCTGCAGTTCACGCAGTTCAGCGGCGCCGGACAGATCACAGCTGGCAGTGGCATTGCGAAGAACGGCAACACCCTGAGCGTGGCCTTCGGCGCCACGGCTCCGACTACGATCGGAATCACCAACTACGTGGGCACGGATACTGCGCCGGCGCATGCTGACCACGGTCACAATCACGGTGCGCAGACGGACGGTGCCATGCACGCAGCGGCGACGACTTCGGTCGCCGGTTTTCTGAGCCCAACCGACAAAACGAAGTTGGACGGCGTCGCGACGGGTGCCACGGCGCTTGCGCTCAGCGCGTCCATGCCGATGGGGGTTACAGCGATCACCGGATCGGTTGGAGTCTCCACTGCCGCAGCGCACGCTGACCACCGCCACTCGCACGACGAGCAGACCGATTCGTCGCTGCACGCTGTGGCGACCACGTCCGCAGCTGGCTTCCAAAGCGCTGCGGATAAAACTCAGATCAATGCGCTCGCCGCCGGTCAGGCTGCCACGGTCGGACGCCTAACAGTCGACTGCATCCTGGAGACGCCCACACTGCTAACAGGCACGGGCGCAGTAGACGTCGACACCGCGATCAAGAACGATTTCATGATCGTGCTGGGCGGCGCGACTACGCTCAACTTCACTGCGTTTGTGGCCGGACGGCAGGGCAGCATCTGGGTGAAGCAAGACGCGACGGGCGGCCGTTCGCTTGCATGGACCGTAGCGAGCGCAGCGTCGCCAACGGGCTGGACGCAGCTGAAGGACACGGGGCTCTTGGACCTCGCGCCAGCGCAGACCGCGAGCGCGCTGACCATGTACGGCTATGCGATGTTCACGCTCGGCGGCACGAACTATGTGCTGCTGTCCAAGTCCTTCGTCGGGTGAGCCATGCTGCCAGGTAGACCATCACACGTGAGGCTCGTGAGTCCGAAGGCCATTCTAGGCTCGCTCTATCACGCCGACTTCGATGCTGCTGATGCCGGCATATCGGTGAGCGTCGGCAAGGTCGTGTCTATCCCGAACCGCGGCGCCGACAGTGGCGCGATGGCACAGGCCACGGCGGGTCTAAGACCTGTGTATTCCGCCACAAGCTTCAACGGCGGCCCGGGGATGACGTTCGACGGTGTGTCACAGGCCATGCTTGCGACCTTCGCTGCGGCTATCCCAATCGGCAGCCGCCCGTATATGTGGCTCGCGTTTCGACAGCTCGACACCACGGCCGCGGATCAAGCAGCGGCCGGATTCGCACCGACTAGCCAGTATTTCGCGTTCTATTCTTCGATGCCTGGTACGGCGCAGTTCGGCGGCATCATCAGCAGCGGCGGCGGGTATTCGAAGCTTGGCGTTAGAGCTACAGAAACGTCCAATTGCCACAGCGGCGAGATCGGATATACGACAGGCGGCACAGCGGCGATCACGGTGGACGGAGTGAGCGTCGATGTTGCAAGCGGGTCGTCTGGCACGATCGCTGCCGCCGTTACCGGAGTTGGCGCGGGATATTTCCCCGGCTTCGGCCAGTACGGGCACTGTGTACTGCGGCGCATCATCGTCGCAAACAACGAGCCCTCGATCGCGCAACGCGTGGCGATGCGCGCCTACTTCCGCGCGCAGTCCTACGGACTCAGCTAACAACAAGGAGACCTGAGATGGCAAACTACCTCGTGACCACCCTCGACGACGGACCTGCAATGCGCGAGGCACTGGGCCGCGCCTACGCCGTCGCTGCCGAAGAGCAGTATCCGATTCCCGCCCGTTTCCCGGATGGAACGCGCGACCCGAACATGGCGAACCTCACCTATTGGTACGCCGACGGGCGGCACTCGCGCGACGGTACGCAGTACGCGTTCTCTGCAGACGAGTTCGTGGTGGGGCTGGTTGGGCAAACGATCACGACAGGTTTCGGGCCCGTGGTGATCCCCGAGCCCGAGGAGCTCGGCGCCGAGTGGTTCCCCGAGGCGCCGCCGCCGCCAGGCACCTGATGGTTTCACGAGCGAGCGAGGTCACCCCGGCCGAGGGCAAGACTGGCCGTGCGCTGCGCGAGCTGCAGAGCGTGCGTCGCAGGATGCGCTGGCTCTGGGCAGGCGTGCTGGTGCTCGCACTCGGCGAGCTGGTGCTGGCGCTCTGGATCTTTCGGGTCGATGCATGATCAACCCGCGCCGCCGTACGCGCCCGCTGCTTGACGCCTTGGTTGAGCAGCTGCGCGCGCGACGGCGTCCCATCGAAACCGTCCACCTGCACGCGCTCAGGCAGTACGGCGTGGCTTGCTACGAGCTCGGGCGCGGCGACGCACATGGCCTCACGACGCGCCCGCCGCCGCGGCGAGCGGCTGACGACCCGGCGCCGGAAGGGTCATACTTACTGGTGGAACCACAAAGGGACGACGAGCTGTGAACGAGCAGGTCCTCACCACGATCATCACGAGCTTCGGCGCACCGGGTGCGGTGTTGGTCGTGTGTTTGTACGCGCTGCGGGCGCTCAAGGCCGAGGTGTCGGCGGTGCAGACAGCACGCATCGCGGACGCGCAGGTGATGACGGCCAAGCTGCTCGAGCTGGTTCAGCAGCAGCACGAGCACACCACGGCGCTGGCCAAAGCGATCGACGGAAACTCGGACGCGATCCACGACGTGCGCATGCTGATCGAGTCCACTATGGTCGAGCGCTCGATCAATGTGCGCCCGGTGCCGCCCGTGCCCGCGAGCCGCCGATGAACCCCTTCAAGCGCACGCCATCGGCACCGCCCTCCGTGCCGCCAACAGCGGCGCCGGCGCGCGAGGCTGAGATCACCCATGCGCTCGAATCGATACGCCCCGACGGGTCGAGCGATCGACCCATTGCGCTGGCGGACGTGACCGGCGTGCTCGAGCTCGCGCTCGAGCGCGTACGGCTGGAGGTCGAGCGCACGCACGCGACGCTGTCGTGCGCGACCAATCGCCTAATGCACGAGACGCGCGCCATGCGCGCCACCACCCGCCGTTTGACCGATCCACCGAAGGACCCACGATGACCGCCATCGTCTCGCCACCGCCCGACGCGGTCATCGTGGCCGCGCCCGCGCCGCTGCGCATTCGGGTCCAAATCGCCGACCCGGCCAACTACAGCCGGGCGCACCGCGAGCCCAAGCTGATTGTCCTGCACGCGACTTGCGGCGGCGAGGGCAAGCGCGCGGGCGAGAACGCGGCCGCGGAGATCGCGGTGCCGCTGGCGCGAGGCAAGCGCAAGAGCTGGCATTACGTGGTCGACGCCGCCGCATGTACCCGCTGCGTGCCGGACCTGCTCACCGCCTGGCACGCGGGCCCGCACGCCAATGCCCGCAGCATCGGCATCGAGCTGTGCGGTCGTGCGGACCAAACTCGCGCGCAGTGGCTTGACGTGGCCTCGCGCGCAACGCTGTCGATCGCCGCGCGCTTGGTCGCCGACCTGTGCCGGGAATATCACCTGCCGATCCTGGTGGTGGACCCAGCGGGTTTGCGCGCCGGCCGGCACGGCATCACGACGCACGCATTCGTTTCCGAGGCATGGCGCGAGTCCAATCACACCGACCCAGGGCCAGGCTTTCCGCTGGTGGAGTTTGTGGCGGCAGTCGAGCGGGGGGCGGTGGAGGCGATGAAATGTCCTGGCTGACCGAACTGGTGGGCAACGTGATCTGGCAGGTGGGACGCAAGGCGATGGCGTTTTCGCGCAAGCTTTCACCACGGGAGCTGAAAGAGGATTTTGCTCGCTGGGATCGACCGCACATGCCGGACATCGACGGTACCTGCGTCGTCTGTCACGCGCTCGACGTGCAGCTCATCCCAAAGGTCAAGTGTCCTGGCTCGCCCGCACAGCAGCGCGCCCGTGCTGAGCTCGCTCGGGGCGACGATGAACTCAAGCCGTGAGCCCGCTTACGCCCTGCTGCTGGATCAACCGGCGCGGCTGCAGTAGGACGCGGCATGGACCTCGACGAGGCTGTGACGCGCAAGGTAGCCGAGCTGTTGGACCGCCTCGAGTCGTACCTGCCGAAGGGCTGGGGCGTGATGGCCTGGGTGTACTCGCGTGGCACCAAGGACCTCGACGTGCAGTCGTTCGCCTCGCACGAGTCGACGGCGGAGACGCTGCGCATTCTGCGCGCGACCGCCTCCGACCTGATCGCTCAGGAGAGCCGGATCGGCGACTCGGAGGAGCGGTACTTCGAAGCGCCGGGCGGCGGACCGCGCAACGACCACATCGTGAGCTCGGCCACGGTGACGCGGTTGGGCGGGCATGACCGCGTGCGGATCTGGTCGCGCGGTGGGCTCGCCGGCGAGCTCATCGTCGGCGCCGACGACGGCGAGCGCATCGCCACGGTCATGTTGATGCTCGAGGAGCGCCGATGAACCTGCTCGATATGATGAAGCTGGCCAACAAGCTGAAGCGCATCGCGCTCGCCGGCGACATGCGCCGGTTCGGCGTCACGATCATCGTGCACGCCGCTGAACCCAGCGAGACCGCGTGGGAGGTAGCGGTGGCGACGACGCTGCCCAGCCGCGCGCACCAGCGGGCGCTGCTGGCCGAGGTGATCGCGCAGTCGGTGCTGGCGGACGGTGGTGATCTTGGGGACGTGGACGACGTCGCGGTGAGCGACCACATGATGTGGCACGGGCGTCCACCGTCGTGAGCCATTGCCGTGTGCCGAAGGCCGAAGTACTCCAGCGACCATGGCAAACAATCTCCGGCAGGGTGGTGGTGATGCTGGTACGTCGCAGGACTCGGCCGACCAGCAAAAGCTGCGTAACACGGTGCTCGAGGAGATCGAGGCCGTGCTGCACAAGCACGAGGTGGGCGGCGCGGTGTTCATCGCGTCGCGTGACTCATCGGCCTGGCGCTTCGTCATTCCGAAGTGGTCAGGCATTACACTCGAAGGCCCCGGCTACGTGCGCGTCCGTATCAGCTCCAGGACGCCCGCGCTGAAGGAGATTGCGGACTCGACGATGCACTACGTCGCGATGATGCGCGACATGTGCATTGACGGCGCCACGCTGTTCGCGCGGCTCTTCCAGCAAGTGGAGGACCAGGTCGGTGGGCCCGGCTCGATCGAGCACCGGCGCCGGCAGATGGGCACGACGCGCGGCGACTGACCGGCCGGGAAGCACCCGCCTTAGTCGTGGCGTGAGGGTCCGTCGTACGAGTGCCAGGGCTTGAGCGTCAGATAGCGGATCACCCGGAACGGCCCGAGCGCGTACGCGACCTTGTGTGGCCGGCGCCACACGCCCAGCGCCCACGAGGTCGGCATGAATGCGATCGCGAAGCCCAGCATGCAGGGAAGGGTAGCCCATCGGGCCGCAGCCAGCCGCTGCAAGATACGGCTGGCATCAATAGGGCAGCCAATCCATGGTCTGCCCATGCAGTACCTCACCACGCCGACCGGATACGTACCCTGCGCATGCCGCGACTGTTTCGAGGTCGCCATCGGCGCACCCGGTAAAGCGCTCTGCCACGAGTGCGCCGATGCCACCTGCGAGGGCGGCACCGAGCGCGAGTGCAGCGCCCCGAGTGCTTACGACGGCGCCGAGAGGGTGTGCAAACGTTGTGGCCTGCAGCACACGAACGATCACATCAATGACGACGGCTCGACCTACTGCTTGGATTGTGTCGACGCCATCCAAGACGGCCAGCCGCCGCGCCTACCGCCCCAGGTCAGCTGAGCACACGCCGCCGCTACGCACGCACCACGCCGCCGCCCAGGGCGGCGTGCCTGCTTCAGTGGCACTGGTCGGCACGGCTGCAGATACGGCTGGCATCAATAGGGCAGCCGAGCCAGGATCTAGACATGCGAACCCCGAAACGAACCGGCGCCCCGCACACCAGTGCCACCGTCCGGAAGCGCCACACCGCCGCCGCTGCCGAGCACGCCGCGGCCGCCGCCCGCCTCAAAGTGGAGCTCGCCACCGACCGCTACGGCACGCTGATGCCGAGCATCGCGTACCACGGCACAGACCACGAGCATTACCGCGAGGTGCGCGCGGTGCTGCTCGAGATCGCCGCAGCGGTCGAGCTCGCCAGCATCCCGACCCGCGAGGGCTGGGTCGTCCAGGTCGAGCGCACCGGCGACTTCAGCGGCCGGGTGCACCTCGAGCTGATCAACGGCAGCCGCGACGAAGCCGCCGCCGGCATGCAGGTCCTGACCGACGTCGCCGCCCGCCGCCGCGCCTGAAGGCTGGCGCCTGGACGCCGCACGGACGCGGCGCGCAGGAGCGAGCAATCACGCTCACGACGGAGGACACGAATGATCTATCTGTTTAGCGAGGTAGTGCGGCTTGCGCGGATGGCGACGCTCGCGGACGTGCGCAAGTTGGAAGGTCGAAAGCCGGACAAGCGAGACCGTGACGCCTTGGCGCTCGGGTCGTACGTTGTAGTGGTGACGGCGGCCAAGCGGGAGCGGCTTTGTCACCAGGCATATTTGAAAGCGGACGGCGGCTCGCTGGAGATCCAGAAAGAGATCGACGGACTGGCGGTGTTGGTATGACCACACCAGCGCCGGAAGCCCTTGGACACATCGCCGCGCTGCTGCGCGACCTGGCTGGACGTGTCGAGCGCACCGCCTGGCTGATGGACCTGGCGGCGCACGGTCGCGCCACCGGCGGTGCCGACCCCGACGGCCTGGCCGCCGCCGAGCTCGCCCCGATCGAGGAGCGGGCCCAGGCATGGCACCTCGAACTGCTGGCCACATTGCCGGGCGACGTCGAGCGCGCGCTGGCCATGCTGCGCGCCTCGGCCGCGGCAGATGGCACCGTCGCGGCGCCGAAGCGCAAGCGCAAGCGCCCGCCCAAGCGCGCCAAGGTGGCGCCGGTCGCGCCCGAACCAGCGGACGAGGCGGCGTCGGTGGGGCTCGCCGTCGAGCCGGTCGCGGCGCCACCGCCACCCACCGGGCCCAGGCTGCGCACGATCAAGCCGGGTCAGGAGCGGCGCTGATGCCGCAGCCACCGTACCGCTGCGAGGATTGCCTGGGCGAGGCCGAGCGCTGCACCGCGTGCCGAGCGCGCCGCGCAGCCGCCAATGCGGAGCGCCGTGAGCAGCGCCGCCAGGCCGGCGTGTGCATCCTGTGCGGGCGCGAGCCGCTGCCCGGACTGACGCGCTGCTCGAAGCACAGCAAGCAGAACGCGGTGTACAGCGGCGCCAGTCACTACCGCAGCCGGCGCGACGCCAAGGAGGGCACGTGAGCTCGGCGGCGCTGGTGGTGCGGCTCGAGTATGTCGACATGCTCGCGCACGACCTCGGCCGTGCGCTGCGGCGCTCGGAGCACGCGAGCCCGGCGACGGTCGGGCAACTGGCCGGCTTGCTGCTCCGAGCGGCCGGCGAGGTGTACGACCAACTGCAGGATACGCATGCCGTGCTCGGCGGGCTCGCCGGCATCGCCGAGGAGAGTCTCGCCGCCCTCATCCGCCGCGGCGTGGCGGGCAGCTGACGCGCGCCCGGGGCAGCGCCGGGGACCTACCTTACCGGCGCCGCCCGCGGCCAGCGTAGCGCGAGGAGGGCGGGCGCCCGGAATAGAACGGACATTCACGGAAGCCGGCTGTAAAGTGGCGCAACCACTAGCACTAGCGTGCTCCTCCGGAGCCAAAGGTCGGGGGTTCGAATCCCTCATCGCGTGCCAGTGATTACGAGTACTTAGGATGTATGGTCACCGAGAGCGTCCGTTCTATTTCCGCTTTATCGGCGCGGTGGGACGAGGCGCAGCGGGGCGTCCGGTGCTTCCATCTGGCGTACCATTTCGTTCAGCGAGTCGGGCGCCAGGTGCATGTAGCGCTTCGTCGTTTTGAGGTCGGAGTGCCCGGCCCAGGTCGCTATCTCGATGTCACGCAACGGCTTGCCCCAGGTGCCCATCGCGAGGTGCGAGCAGCAGGTGTGGCGCAGGTCGTGGAACGTGACGTACCCGCGCTCGGTCGCCTTCGCGCGCCAGCGCGTCTCCCAGGACGCGTCGTAACTGTCGCCGAAGTAGCCGCCGCGCTCGCTACCGCCAACGGTGCCGCCGTCCGATGGGAACAGGATGCCGTGCGTTTTGACCACGCCACCGTGCCGCCGCCAGGCGTCCAGCGCCTCGCGTACGGCGCGCAGCA
>Ga0190273_10000107_pt1 | contig 43627 bp, 52 predicted proteins | sample Popmic504IS_FD_134513 | JGI IMG/M metagenome (GOLD analysis project Ga0190273, IMG submission 134513) | Populus adjacent soil microbial communities from riparian zone of Shoshone River, Wyoming, USA - 504 IS | ecosystem: Environmental > Terrestrial > Soil > Riparian zone > Trees stand | place... | reverse complement strand
GGTGCAATTGGGCTTCTCGAAGATCGCTCCGGCGACGTCCTTGCCGACCTTGCGGCGGTCGATGTCCCAGGCGGCGACGAGCTTGATGTCCTTGGGCCGGTAGCCGCCCAGGTCCGAGTGCATCAGGCCGATCTGGTCGTTGGCGCCGCCATTTTGATAATGCGCGAGTCCCTGCACGAGCGAGCTCGCGCAATTCCCGACTCCGACGATGGCGATGTTGATCGCCTTGGGGTCATGAAGGCTCATCGGGCGGCTGCCGCTTGACGGTCAGGCCGGCTTGGGGCGGAGCGCGCGCCCAGGCGCGCGCGGAAGTCTGAAAAATGCATAGGTTTTGACTATACTCCGAGGCGCTGGACGATGTCCATGCGGGGCCGTTTGCCCCGCCGGGAACTCGAGCGCAAGCTTCAGCCTGACGCCCTACGCGAATTAACGCCTTGAAGGAACGGCAATAAGTCGGGGGCTGTGCAGGCCTCAGGAACAAGTTTCGCGCCGGGGTGTTGGCATTGGGAAGCTGGGGGAGCCCCTGACGTGACCAATCATTCGCCAATCGGCCTCGCCGCGCGCGGCGGCCGGGACGGTTCCGCCCTTCGTGTCGTCATCAACGCCGATCCCGCCTCTGCGGCGTGGCGATACAGCCTGGACCTCGCCCGCGGCCTTTCCCGCCTCGGCCACGAATCGGTGCTCGCCCTGACCGGCCCGGCTCCGAGGGGAGAGCAGATACGGGCGGCGACGGCGATTCCCGGCCTCCGCCTCGTCGATACCGGGCTCGCTCCCGACTCGCTCCCGGAGGGCGAGGCCTCGCTGGTCCACGCGGCGGAAGCGATCGCCGACCTCGCGGCCGAGGCGCAGGCGGACATCGTCCAGCTCAACACGCCGGAGCTCGCCGCACTGGCCGATTTCGGCCGGCCGGTCGTGGCCGTGCTCCACAACTGCCTGGCGTCCTGGTGGGAGGCGGTGCAGGGCTCGGCACTGCCCGCGGACTTCGCCTGGCGCACCGAATTGGTCGCGAACGGACTCCACGCCGCCGAAATCACGGTCACTCCGACCGCCGCTTTCGGCGCCGAGGTGAAGCGGCATCATGGCCTCGGATCGACCCCGCGCACCGTCCATTATGGGCGCTCCCCGCTGGCCGTGCCGAGCGGGGTGCCGCACGATTTCGTCTTCACCTCCGGGCGGCTGTGGGACGAGGGCAAGAATCTCGGCCTGCTCGACGCCGCCGCCGGCCGCATCGGCGTTCCGGTCCGGGCCGCCGGTCCGCTCGCCGGCCCGAACGGCAGCCAGGTCATGTTCGACAACATCCATTGCCTGGGCCCGCTCGACGACGTGGAGTTGGGCCGCTGGCTCTCGGCCCGCCCGGTCTTCGTCTCCGCCGCTTTGTACGAGCCGTTCGGCCTGGCCGTCCTCGAAGCCGCCTCGGCCGGCTGCGCGCTCGTCCTCTCCGACATCCCCACCTTCCGCGAATTGTGGGACGAGGTCGCGATCTTCGTCGACCCGCGCGACGAGGACGGCTTCGCCCGGGCGATCGGCGACCTTGCCGGCGACGATTTCGAACGGGCCGTGCTGGGCCGGGCGGCGAAGGAACGGGCGACGCTCTACACGCCCGACGCGATGGCCGCGCAGATGGCCAATCTCTACCGCGGCCTGCTGCCGGCCGTGCGCTGGCCGGTGCTGGCGGCGGCGCGGGCGGCGGCCTGAGCTTCGCGGCGGCTTACATCGGAGGCGAATCGGCGTACGGCGGGACGATGCGCCCGGATGACCCGCGGCCGTCGAAGCAAAACTGAGGAAGCCGGTTCGTGACAAGCGCAAAGAAGGAGATCGCGCTGGTCGCCGGCGGCGCGGGGTTCATCGGCTCGCACCTCGTCGACTCCCTCCTCGCGGCGGGCGCCCGGGTCATCTGCCTCGACAGCTACCATACCGGCCGGCGGCGGAATCTGCGCCATCTGGAACGCGAGCCGGGCTTCGATCTCGTCGAGGCCGACGTCATCGACCCCCTGCCGGAGCGGATCGCCCGGGCCCGCCCGACCCGGATCTACAATCTCGCCTGCGCCGCCTCGCCGTCTCATTACCAGGCGGATCCGGAGCATACGATGCTGACCAACGTGCTCGGCACCCGCAACCTGCTTCGGCTGGCGGAGGAGACCGGAGCCCGGCTCCTGCTCAGCTCGACCAGCGAGGTCTATGGCGATCCGCAAGTCCATCCGCAGCCCGAGCCCTATCGAGGCTCGGTCAGCTGCACCGGCCCGCGCGCCTGCTACGACGAGGGGAAGAGGGCGGCGGAGGCCCTGGCCTTCGACTTCCAGCGGCTGGGCCGGGCCGACGTCCGGGTGGCTCGGCTGTTCAACACCTACGGCCCGCGGATGCGTCCGGACGACGGGCGGGTGGTGGCCAATTTCGTCTGCCAGGCGCTCGCCGGCGAGAATATCACCGTCTATGGCGACGGCCGCCAGACCCGGAGCTTCTGCTACGTCGCCGACATGGTCGACGGGCTGATCCGGCTGATGGAGAGCGACGTCGCCGACGGTCCCGTCAACCTCGGCAATGCGCACGAGGTCGACGTGCACGACCTGGTCGAGCGCGTTCTTCGCCTCACCGGCTCGGCCTCGGCCGTCGTCCAGCGCGCCCTGCCCGTCGACGACCCCCGCCGCCGCAAGCCGGACACCGCCCGCGCCAAGGCCCTGCTAGGCTGGGAGCCGAAGGTGGCCCTCGAGCAGGGCCTCGCCGCGACCATCGCCTGGTTCGCCGAGGAGCGGAGCGAGGTGCTGGCGGCGGAGTGACCAAATTCCTCCCCCGGTTTTCCGGGGGAGGGGGACCGCGCGAAGCGCGGTGGAGGGGTTCTTCGAAAGTCAGCAAGGCCCCTCCACCAGGCTTCGCCTGGTCCCCCTCCCCGGCAAATGCCGGGGAGGAATTGATCGCTACTGCGCGAACAGGTTCGCCGGATCGGCCATGGCCTTGATTTCCAGCGCGTTGCCCGACGGATCGAGGAAGAACATTGTCGCCTGCTCGCCGGGCTGGCCGCGGAATCGAACGGTCGGCTCGATGACGAACTCGGCGCCGGCCGACTTCAGCCGCTCCGCCATCGCCTCCCAGGCCGCCATGTCGAGCACCGCCCCGAAATGCGGGACCGGCACGTCGTGGCCGTCGACCGGACTGCGATGCCGCCGCGGCGCCATCTCCGGGTCGAGATGGGCGACGATCTGGTGGCCGAAGAAATCGAAATCGATCCAGTCGTCGGCGCTCCGCCCCTCCGGGCAGCCGAGCAGCCCACCGTAGAAGGCCCGGGCGGAGTCGAGGTCGTGGACCGGAAAGGCGAGGTGGAAGGGGGGAAGGGCCATATCTTCCAATGTCATTGCGAGCGAAGCGAAGCAATCCAGTCGAGGCCGGATGTTTCTGGATTGCTTCGTCGCTTCGCTCCTCGCAATGACGAGACGGTGAAGCCTCTCGCCCTGTCCTTTCTCGCCGGCCTCGCCGCCGCCTGCGGCTTCGAGCCGATCGGGATCTGGCCGTTGACCCTGGCGGCGTTCGCTTTGCTGCTGTGGCTGGTCCGCGGAGCGCCAAGCCTGCGCGGCGCCCTTGCTCGGGGCTGGTGGTTCGGAGTCGGGCATTTCATGCTCGGACTGAACTGGATCGCCACGGCCTTCACCTACCAGGCCGAGATGCCGCCTTCGCTCGGCTATCTCGCGGTGGTTCTGCTCTCGCTCTACCTCGCCGTCTATCCGGCCGCCGCGACCGGCCTCGCCTGGCGCTGGGGGCGGAGCGACGAGCTTCGCCTCGTCCTCGTCTTCGCCGCCGCCTGGATCGTCACCGAATGGCTTCGAGCGACCTTGTTCACCGGCTTCGCCTGGAACCCGGTCGGGGTGGTCATCCTCTCCACCCCGCTGTCCTATTCGGCGCGCCTGGTCGGGACCTACGGCCTTTCCGGAGCCGCCGCCTTGCTCGCGGGAATATTGCTCCTCCTCGGCCTGCGCCGGTGGCGCTCGGCGGCAGCGACGGCGGCGGGAGTCGCGGCGCTCGGCCTGGCCGGCTGGCTCGCCGGCGCCGCCGCCGCCCCAGGACCGGCCGGCCCGGCGCTGCGCATCGTCCAGCCCAATATCGGCCAGCAGGACAAATGGCGAGAAGGTTTCCAGGAGGAGAGCATGGGGCGCCTCCGCCGTCTCTCCACCTGGAGTGGAAATGAGCCGCGCCTGCTGCTCTGGCCGGAAGCGGCGGTGACGAGGCCGCTCGAGAACGGCCTTCGCGACCCCGGCCATATCATCGAGATGCTGGAGCTGCGCGGCGACGTCGCCGCCATGCTCGGCGACAAGGACCTGCTTCTCACCGGCGGAGTCACCTGGCGCTCGCCGGACGGCCGCGACGTGACGAGCGCGACGAACAGCGTCTTCGCCATCGCCCCGACGGGGCGGATCCTCGCCCGCTACGACAAGGCGCATCTCGTTCCCTATGGCGAATATCTGCCGATGCGGCCGATCCTCTCCTCGCTCGGCCTGTCCCGCCTCGCTCCCGGCGACGTCGACTTCGATCCGGGTCCCGGGGCGCGGACTCTCAACCTCCCCATCGTCGGCAAGGCCGGCTTCCAGCTCTGCTACGAGATCATCTTCTCGGGCGAGGTCGTCGACCGGAAGAACCGGCCCGCCTTCCTGTTCAATCCCTCCAACGACGCCTGGTTCGGCGCCTGGGGCCCGCCCCAGCATCTCGCGCAGGCGCGGTTGCGCGCGCTCGAGGAGGGGCTGCCGGTGCTGCGCTCGACTCCGACCGGGATTTCGGCCGTGATCGACTCCGACGGGAGGCTGCTGCACAGCCTGAAGCTGGGGACCGCGGGCGTCATCGACTCGCGGCTGCCGGCGCCCAGGCCGCCGACGCCCTTCGCCCGGTTCGGCAACATCCTCCCGCTATTGTTCGCACTTCTTTTGATTGGCCTGGCATTGGTCGCGCAGCGCATTGCGGGGAGACGCAAAGACGGCTAGGGAGCGCGCATATAAGGATATGTTTATATCCTTACGTCCCCTCCAGAATCCAGGAAGGCCGGTTTCTCCCGATGCGCAGCAATTACCTCTTTACGTCCGAATCCGTGTCCGAAGGCCATCCCGACAAGGTGTCCGACCAGATTTCCGACGCCGTCGTCGATCTCTTCCTCGCCAAGGACCCGGAGGCGCGGGTCGCCTGCGAGACCTTGGTGACGACCCAGCGCATCGTCATCGGCGGCGAGATCCGCTGCAAGGGCGTCTATGACGAGGAGCAGTACGCCGACACCCACGGCTGGGCGCCCGGCGTCCGCGACGAGATCGAGCAGGCGGTCCGCCACGTGATCGAGAAGATCGGCTACGAGCAGGACGGCTTCCACTGGCAGACGGCGAGCTTCGAGAACCATCTCCACGGCCAGTCCGCGCACATCGCCCAGGGCGTCGACGAGAGCGGCAACAAGGACGAGGGCGCCGGCGACCAGGGCATCATGTTCGGCTACGCGACCGACGAGACTCCGGACCTGCTTCCGGCGACGCTCTATTATTCCCACCGCATCCTCGAGCGGCTCGCCGCCGACCGCCACAGCGGCGCCGCCCCCTTCCTCCTGCCCGACGCGAAGAGCCAGGTGACCCTCCAATATGAGAATGGCGAACCGGTCCGGGCGACCGCGCTCGTCGTCTCCACCCAGCATATCGCCGGTTATTACGACGACGGCAGCGAGGGCTCCGACCCGGCCAAGTACAAGGAATTGCGCGACTATGTCGTCGGCGTGTTCCACGACGTGCTTCCGGAAGGCTTCATCACCGGCGAGACCGCGATCTACGTCAATCCGACCGGCCGTTTCGAGATCGGCGGCCCCGACGGCGACGCCGGCCTGACCGGCCGCAAGATCATCGTCGACACCTATGGCGGAGCCGCCCCGCACGGCGGCGGCGCGTTCAGCGGCAAGGATCCGACCAAGGTCGACCGCTCGGCCGCCTATATCAGCCGCTATCTCGCCAAGAACGTGGTCGCCGCCGGCCTCGCCAGGCGCTGCACCATCCAGCTCTCCTACGCGATCGGAATCGCCGAGCCGCTGTCGCTCTACGTCGATCTTCACGGCACGGAGGCCAACGGGGTCACGGCCGAAAAACTGGAGCAGGTGCTTCCGACGCTGGTGCGGCTCACGCCCAAGGGCATCCGCACCCATCTCAGCCTCAACAAGCCCATCTACCTGGCGACCGCGGCCTACGGCCATTTCGGCCGCCAGCCGGACGGCGACCTGTTCACCTGGGAGCGGACCGACCTGGTCGACAAGCTGAAGGCAGCGCTCTAGGCCGATGAACCGGCTGGGCGCCGCCATCGCTCTTGCCTTCGCGGCGCCGCAGCCCCTGGTGGCCCAACCGGTCATCGACGAAATGGAAGCGCCGGAGGCGCCGCCGGTCCCCCGGATCGACCCGGCTGTGCTCGACGAACAGGGCCTTCGCGCCCTCATTACCGATCTGCGCCACCGGCCCGAGGAGCAGGCCGCCGCGATCCGGGAATTGCGCCGGCGTTTCCGGTCCCCCGCCGCGGACGCCTTCGCCCAGAATGCCGAGGCCATGCAGGCGCTCGACGCCTTCGACGGTCCGGGGGCCTGGAGCCGCTTCACCCGGGTGCGGGGCAGCTATGCGGACAGCGCCGATCCGGCCGTGCAGGTCGAGGTAGCCCGCGCCATCCAGGGCCAGGCCCAGGCGCAGGACCTGATCGAGGCCGGGGACCTGCTGGGGCCGATGAAACCGGTCACCGCGGAGACGATCCGGCTGGACGCGCTGTCCCATCGTCTGCGCCGCGAGCTGGTTCAGACCTACGGCCGGCGTCGCGAGCCCGGAATCCGCCGGGTGGTCGCTCAGGAACGGCTCAACATCGCGGTGGGCGAGGCGATCGCCCGACGCTTCAGGGACGGCCCCGCGCCCTTTCTCGCCATCGTCCGGGACTATGACGGCTCCACCGATCCCTCGGTCCAGTGGGTGGTTGCGGAGGCCTTCGCCAACCTCGCGCATTTCCAGCATGACCCGCGCAAGCAGATCGCCTGGTATGACGAGATCATCCGCCGCTTCTCGGCCACCCGCGACTTGAGCCTGAGGGGGAAGGTCGACGAGGCCTATGCGAACAAGGCCTATTGGCTGGAGGAGCTCGGCGAGGCCGAAGCGGCGCGGCGGGCGACGAGCGAATATCACGAGTGGATGCTTCGCGGCGATTAGCGGCCTCGGCGGCTCACCTTGCTTTTCGATAAGCGCCTGTTAGCCTTGGGCGAAATCCGGGGGATGAGATGGGGCTTCTACCGAAGGTGGCCGCGCTCGCGGCGATGATGCTGTGCAGCGGCGCGGCGCAGGCTCAGGATCCGCCGTCGCGACCGATCGAACTTGCCGCGAAGGTCCCGTTCACGCACCAGCATTCGAAAGTCCAGCTGCCGGCGGTGCTCGCGGGCCTACCCCGTATCCAGGCGATGGAGAATGAACCCGACCAGCTCCACACCTCGTTTCTATATGCCTCTCCGGATCGCGGTGAGCAGTACATCGTCATCATTTATCGCGACGTCGGCGGCGGCCTTCCCGTCTGGTTCGACCGGGCGCGCAGGAGGGCGGAGCGCGGCGAGATCGGCACCGCGGCGCTGCACTGGGCTGGAGAGTTCGTGCCGCCGGGGCGAACCAATGCCAGCGGGCTCCTCGCCACCTACGCCCTCACCGGCGGCTCCTATCGAAGCAGCGGAGTCGCGCTCGTCCCGGCGGGCGAGTGGCTGATCACTATTTGGGCGGCTTCCCGAACCCGTTCCCCGGCCGAGCTCGACGCTCTGATACCGAAGGCCCTGGCGGAGATCGTCTGGCCGAAGATGGACCCGGCGCCCGCGGCGGTCCCGGTCGCGGCTTGCACCTCCTCGCTCGCCTTTTCTGGAGAGGCGAAGCCGGTGCCAAGGGACGAGGACAGCTTCGCCCAGTCGTTCATGGGCGCCGTTCTCGACGCGAAGCTGATGGAGCCGCTGAGGCGGGTGACGGACCCGCCCAGATGGTGCCGCGACTCGATCGGGCTGGACAATGCGGGAGTCTATCGCGCCGACGAGCAGAAGGACGGCTATTTCCTCGCCGTCAACGACTCGGGCCGGGGCGTCCGGGTCCGGCGCAACGCCGTCACCACCTCGGGCCAGAGGGCCGCCAACTCGAAGGCTCATGACGAGCGGTACGAGGTGCAGATGACCCAGATGTCGAGAATCTCGACGTCGGCACTGCTCGACCGGCTGCCGCCGCCCGCCCAGGCTCTCGCGATCGTCATGGAGGACCGCTTCGCAACCACGTTCCGCACCTGGGGCGAGGGTAAATGGCAGGTCGTTGCCCACGAGGCCCCGCCGAAGGTGAGGCGATAGGGAGTCCTCACGCCACCTGTTTCAGGCCTCGATGCAGCCGCCCCGGCATGTCCGGCCCCCGGGCGTATCTCGGCGGCTCTTGGCTGTTGGGCGGGCGCAGACTAGGCGCGGCGAGGTGAACGATCCCACCACCATTCGCCGCCTCTACGGCCGCCGCTCGGGCCACAAGCTTCGCGGTGGGCAGGAGGCGTTGCTCGAGCGGCTGCTGCCGGCGGTGAGCGTCCCGGAAGAAGGGGCAGTGACTTCGGAGGCACTGTTCGGCGATTCCCGCCCGCTCCACTTCGAGATCGGCTTCGGCTCCGGCGAGCATCTCGCCTACCGCGCCGACCTTCTGCCCGACCACGGCTTCATCGGCGCCGAGCCGTTCCTCAACGGCGTCGTCGGAGCGCTCCAGCATGTCCGCGACCGGCGTCTCGCCAACGTCCGTCTCCATATGGGCGACGCGCTCGACGTCCTGGAGCGGGTTCCGGACGGGGCCTTGACCATGGTCTATCTGCTCCATCCCGACCCCTGGCCGAAAGCGCGCCACGCCAAAAGGCGGATGGTCAATCCCGGACCGCTCGACCTCATCGCCGCCAAGCTCAGGCCGGGCGGCGAGTTTCGGCTCGGCACTGACGATCCCACCTATTGCCGCTGGTCGATGATGGTGATGAACGGCCGCCGCGACTTCGAATGGCTGGCGGAGAGCGCGAAGGACTTCCTCACCCGCCCCGGCGGCTGGCCGGAGACCCGCTACGAGGCCAAGGCGCGCAGGAAGGGCCACGAGGTCTGGTACTTCAGGTATCGGAGGGTTTGATCCCCAATTCCTCCCCGGCTTTTGCCGGGGAGGGGGACCAGGCGCAGCCTGGTGGAGGGGTTCCTTCAGACTCCGAAGAACCCCTCCACCGCGCTACGCGCGGTCCCCCTCACCGCGAAATCGCGGGGAGGAATTCAGGCCTATCTCGCCGGTGTCAGCTTGAGCAGCCGTCCCCCCGCTTCGTCCTCGAGCAGATAGACCGAGCCGTCCGGTCCCTGCTCGACCTCGCGGATGCGCTTGCCCATGTCCCAGCGCTCGGCCTCGCGCGCGCCGGCGCCGTTGACGTCGACCCGGATCAGGGCCTTGCTCGACAGGCCTGCGACGAGGATGTCGCCGCGCCAGCCGGGGAAGGCCGAGCCCGAATAGAAGATCATGTCGCCGGGCGAGATGACCGGGGTCCACCAGACTTTCGGCGCCGCGAATTCGGGGCGGGTGGAGTGATCGGGAATGTCCTTGCCGTCATAATGGTCGCCGTTGGAGACGATCGGGTAGCCGTAATTCCTGCCGCGCTCGACCAGGTTGAGCTCGTCGCCGCCCTTGGGGCCCATCTCGATGTCCCAAAGCCGGCCCGAGCCGTCGAAGGCCAGGCCGAGCGGGTTGCGGTGGCCGATCGACCAGATCTGGGCGGTGGTCCCGCCCCGGCTGGCGAACGGATTGTCGCTCGGGACGGTGCCGTCGTCGTTGAGGCGGACGATCTTGCCGAGATTGGCGTTCATGTCCTGGGCCGGGGTGAATTCCTGGCGCTCGCCGTTCGAGATGTAGAGCTTGCCGTCCGGGCCGAAGGCGATCCGGTGGCCGTAATGGCCCCGGCCGCTCAGCTTCGGGCTCTGCCGATAGATCACCTGCAGCCCTTCGAGCCGCGGGCCGCCCGACCCTTCCAGGAACCGGGCGCGTCCGACCACGGCGCCGCGATTGCCGCCTTCGCCCGCTTCCACCCAGCTCAGATAGACGAGGCGGTTCTGCGCGAAGCGGGGGTGGAGGACGACGTCGCCGAAGCCCCCCTGGCCGCCATAATCGACCGCCGGAGCGCCCTTGACCTCGCCGACCCGGCCAGTGTCGTTCCACAGCAGCTTCAGCTTGCCCTTCTTCTCGGTGATCAGGGCGCGCGGGCCGGGACCGGGCAGGAAGGCCATCGCCCAGGGCTCGTCGAAAGTGGCGATCGGCCGGACCTGGAAGGGCCTGCCGCCCGCAGGCGTGGCCGCGGCGTCGCTCTCGGCCGCCTCGCCGCCGGCGCTGCAGGCGGCAAGGAGAAGAAGGGTGATGAGGCTGCGCATCGATCGTCTCCCGTGGATCGGTCCGTCCTAGCGCGACGGGCGGGCGGCGGGCAATCGCGAAGCCGATCCTCCCCTGCACTCGCAGGGGAGGAATTAGAGGCAGGCGTTACGGGTTGCGGCGGGCGTCGACGTGGATGTCGCGTTCGCGCTTCTTGAGGCCGAGCAGGCCGGCAAGGCCAAGGAGCCCGAGCAGACCCCAGGGGAAATCGTCGTCGTCTTCCTGCTGCACCGGAGTCGCATAGGTGGTATCGGTGGCGGTGCCGGCGGTGGTGTCGTTTTGGGCGAGGGCCGCCGCCGGGCTCAGCGTCAGGGCCGCCACGATCGCCGCCTGCGTCAGTACCGAATGTCGCATTTGATTTCCTCCTGTTGGGACTGGACCGGGTTCGTCCGGGCGGTGCGGCTAACGGCCGGGACAGGGGCCTGTTCCGAACTTTCTCCAGATCGGTCACGCTCTCGCAACTATCTGCCGCATATAAAAAAATCGTCGGAACGCGCGCCGCCGCCGACGGTTTGGCCGGTCGACGTACAAAACCGAGGCGTACTCCATGACAGAGACTGAAGAGGTCGCGGCGATCCCGCTCGTCGAGGAGCGGCTGGAGGTCGGCAAGAGGCAGGTCGAGAGCGGCCGGGTCAGGGTCCGGGTCGCCGTCGATACGCGCGAGGAGATCGTTCCGGCCGAGCTCGCGCATGACGAGGTCGAGGTCCGCCGGGTGCCGCGCAACCTGGCGGTGACCGAGCTTCCGGGAGTCCGGCTCGAAGGCGACACGACGATCATCCCGGTCGTCGAGGAGCAGCTCGTCGTCGAGAAGAGGCTGGTGCTGGTCGAGGAGATACATGTCGTCCGCCGGACCAGGACGGCGGTTGAGGAGATCCCGGTCATGCTGCGTTCCGAGCGCGCCGAGATCGAGCGTGAAGGAGCCGAGGGATGAGCGCGGACAAGGACGCTCCTCTGCAGCGCGCCGCCTGGATCGACTCCGACGCTCCGGCCGGGGAGCTCCGGGTCGGCGACGCCCGACTGGTCAAGGGTGGCGCCACGGTCGCCGGCTTGAGCGGGGAGGCGCCGGCGATGGACCAGGCCGCTTCCGGTCAGGGCAGGGCCCTCGGCGAAGCCGAGACCGCCGAACGCGGCCTGCTCCGGGAACGGGTGATCGAGATCGGCGAGAGGCGCGAGGAGGCGGTCGTCTCCAAGCAGGCCTTCGTGCGCGAAGAGCTGGTGGTGCGCAGGGACGTCGAGCAGCGCACCGAGCGGATCGCGGAGACATTGCGCCGGACCGAGGTGGACGTCGAGCGGCTGGAGCCGGAGGAGACCGTGGAGAGCGAAGGCGCCGGAGACATGCCCGACCGCTGATCGTCCGAGATATGAGATTGTCGCGACGGCAGGACCGTCGCGAGCCGAAACGAGTGGGGAAACACCGAAGGAGAGTAGCTTATGTCGCGCACCGTCACCGCCCTCTACGACACCCGCCAGGAAGCCGAAGCCGCGCGCCAGCGCCTGGCCTCGGCCGTCGACGTCGATTGCGTCAAGATCATCGATCAGAATTCGGGGGATGGCGGCGGCCGAACCCTCGGCAGCCTGTATCTGTCGGACGACGACCGCCAGGCCTATGGCGAAGGTCTTCGTCGCGGCGGCTTCCTGCTCTGCGCTGAAGTGGAGACCGGCGAGGATCGCGATCGCATCGTCCAGCTGCTCGAGGAATCCGCGGCAGGAGTCGACCTCGAGGAGCGTCAGAAGAACTGGCAGAGCGAAGGGTGGCAGCCTTTTGCCGGCGCCCTCACGCCGTCCGCGGAAGCCGGCACGACCGCCGGAGCGACGACGGCGAGCGGCAATATCGTCGAGGAGCAGCGAATCCCGATCGTCGAGGAGGAGCTTCGGGTCGGCAAGCGCGAGGTGACCAGCGGCGGCGCCCGGGTGCGCTCCTACGTGCGCGAGACCCCGGTCGAGGAGCAGGTCACCCTGCGCGAGGAGCATGTCTCGGTCGAGCGCCGTCCGGTCGAGTCGCAGCAGGGGGCCCAGGCGGCGGGCAATGCCGACGAGCTGCTCCAGGACCGCGACATCGAGATGCGCGAGACTTCGGAGGAGGCGGTGGTCCAGAAGGTCGCCAACGTCCGCGAGGAGCTGGTCGTCCGCAAGACGGCCGAGGAACGCACGGAGCAGATCAGCGACACCGTCCGCCACACCGAGGTGGATGTCGAGGAAGGGGCGGGCGAGCGCTCGGCCTTCGGCAGCTTCGGCAGCGGCGAGGGCCAGACGTCGGCTTCGGACGCCGACAAGGCCGATTTCGAGCGCGACCGTTCGCGTTGATCCAGCAAGGGCCGGGGCGCAGCCGCTCCGGCCCCTGTTGCCCGGTCTGCCGGGTCGAAGGCCGCTCCCGCGCGGGGGCGGCCTTTGCTTTGGGCGGCGGGGGCGGTAGGCGTCGCCCGGCCCGTCGGGCGCGAGAGGGAAGTGAATGCAGGAAATCCTGTCCTCCAACGGCTTCGAGATCGTGCCCCACATCGTCGCTTTGGCGGTCGCCTATCTGCTTGCCCTGCCGGTCGGGTGGAACCGCGAGAAGGAGGAGCGGAGTGCCGGCTTGCGCACCTTTCCCCTGGTCGCTGTCGCGGCCTGCGGCTTCGTCCAGGCGGCGGAGGGGCTGACCGCCGGCCATCCCGAGGCGATGGCCCGGATCGTCGAGGGGATCATCACCGGGATGGGCTTCATCGGCGGCGGCGCGATCCTGCGCCTGAAGGACAGCGTCAAGGGCACGGCGACGGCGGCCAGCCTGTGGGCGACCGGCGCGATGGGAACGGCGGTGGGCTTGGGCAGCTACGACGTCGCGGTGGTTCTGTCGCTGATCACCCTGCTGACCTTATGGGTCCTCTCGCCGCTCAAGACCGAGCTGGTCCAGGAGCCCGACGGCAAGGAGACCCGGGAAGAGACGGCGGAAGCGAAGGCGAGCGACCGGGATCGAGCATGAGCCACAACGAGACATCGTCGCACGAGCCGCTCGCGCTGCGGGGCGCCAGGCTGGAAGAGCTTCAGCGTCTGGACGAAGCCGCGCAGGCTTACGACTCGGCTCTGGCCTCGAACCCCGGCAGCCAGGCCGCGGCGGACGGCCGCGCGCGGGTCGCCTTGAAGCGCAAGGAGCCGGACTCCGTCGCTCATTGCCGCCGGGCCTTGGCCGCTCGAGGCGATGATCCGGAGCTGCAGCTGCAGATGATCCTGGCGATCGCGGTCGAGCTTGGCGAGGCCGCCATTCCACTGCTCCAGGATTTCGTGCTGAGCCATCCGCAGGTGACGGCCGCCCAGGAGCGCCTGGCGGCGATGCGCGCCGAGGCCGGCGAGGGCGAGGCCTTCGCCGACGCTTATGTGGCGGCCCTGCGCCGGCACCCACGGGACCGGGCGCTTCAGCTTTCCTATGCCATGAGCCTCGCCCGGGCGGGGCATTCGGAAAAGGCGCTGGAATCGATCGAGGCCGCGCGCGCCCTGTTCGGCGACGACCGCGACTTCATGCTCCTGGAAGCCTTCGTCGCCAACCATGAGGGCCTTGCCGACCGCGCCGGAGCGCTTCTCGACCGGCTCGACGACCTTCCCGACGCTCAGCTTGCCCGTGGTCAGCATCGTCTCCAGACGGGCCGGCCGCGGGAGGCGCAGCGATTCCTCGAGGCCGGGGTGCGGGCGAACCCCGACAACCTCATGATCTGGGCCACATTGGCCGTGGCGTGGCGGCTCGTCGGGGATCCCCGCCATGCCTGGCTGTGCGAGCAGCCCGGCCTGTACAGCACCAGCGATCTCGGGCTGGGCGCGGCCGAGCTGAACCGCCTCGCGGATGTCCTTCGAGCGCTGCACAGCGCACGCTTCCACCCCGTCGGCCAGTCGCTTCGGGGCGGAACGCAGACGCGCGGAAGCCTGCTGGCTCGGCCCGAGCCGGAGATTGTTGGGCTCGGCAAGGCGCTCGGAGAAGCGGTCCGCCGCCATGTCGCCAATCTTCCTCCGGCGGATCCCCGCCATCCTTTGCTACGCCACCGGGATGGGAATCTGACCTTCGGCGGCAGCTGGTCGGTCAGGCTTGCCGACGGCGGCTTCCATGTCGCCCATGTCCATCCCGGCGGGGTGCTGAGCTCGGCCTGCTACGTCGCCCTGCCGGCAAGGCTCGGCGAGGACGATGCGCAGGAGGGCTGGCTCGAGGTCGGACGTCCCCCGCCGGAGCTCAAGGTAGATCTCCCGCCGTTCGCGACGGTGGAGCCTCGGCCGGGACGGCTGGTGCTCTTTCCGAGCTACGTCTTCCACGGCACCCGGCCCTTCGGCTCGGGCGAGCGGCTCACGGTCGCTTTCGACGTGATCGCCACGCGCTGAAGAGCGAGGCCGCAAACGCCCTCATTTATACGCGATCGCGGCGCTTGCCGGTCCGTCGAGCGGAAGGATGTCGCAGCGCCTGAAGCCCGCTTCCAGGCACCAGCCGGTGAAATCGGCGCCGGTGAAGTCGAACGCGTCGCCGAACTCGATCAGCATGTTGAGCGACATGAGCAGGCCGAAGGCGTTCTCGCGGCGGGGATCGTCGATTAGGTTCTCGATGGCGACGAGCGCGCCGCCCTCGGGCAGGGCCCGCCAGGCCTTGGCGATCAGCATCTTCTTGTGGTCGAGATTCCAGTCGTGGAGGATCATCCCCATCGTGATCAGGTCGGCCTCCGGGAACTCGTCCCTGAAGAAGTCGATCTCCTCCGCGGTGACCCGATCGGTGAAGCCGGCCTCCGCGATGCGGCGCTCGGCGAACGGCTTCACGACCGGCAGATCGTAGGAGGCGCAGGTCAGATGCGGATGCCGGGCGGCGACGATCGCCGAGAGCTGGCCGGTGGCGCCGCCGATGTCCGCCATCGTCCGGTAGGGCGTGAAGTCGAACCTGTCGGCGAAGGCCTCGAAATTGGCCATCGAGACTCCGCGCATGGCGTCCATGAACTGCTCGAGCCGGGCGGGATCGGCGTAGAGCTCGTCGAACATCGCCTTGCCCGAATGCCTGACCTCGTTCTGCGGCTGGCCGGTCTTCAGCGCCGGGGTGAGATCGGCCCAGAAGCGGAAGAGGCGGGCATTGGCCATTTCGAGGATGCCGCCGACGTAGCGCGGGCTCGAGCGGTCGAGATAGAGGGCGGTGGCGGGCGTGTTGGCGTAGCGGGCGGCGGCGCCGTCGCCGTCGCGGTCGAGCATTCCAAGGGCGACCAGCGTATCGAGGAAATCATAGGTGGCGCGGGGGTGAAGGCCGAGCGCCCGTTCCAGCTCGGCGCCGGTCCGGGACTTCGCGCCGAGCTCGGTGAAGAGGCCGAGCTCGACCGCGCTGAGCAGGGCTTTGGAGGCGAAGAAGCCCATTCCGATCTGGAGGATGGGGGCTGGGGAAAGGGGGGCGTGCACAGTGCGGTTTCCTCACGTGGCGTGTGGCCGTGGTTCCGGGCTGAAAGCGCATCCTTTTGCTACCGCGCCGTTTCCGCAAGATTTCCCCAGCGGCGGACAACTGTTTCAATTGTCGCAAGCTGCTGAGCCGCCTGCGTCGGCCCCCTTGCCTTGTCAAAAACGTTGGATAAGTGAGACAAGTTGCGGTAAGCGGTGATATGAGGCAAAAACATTCGAATTTTCCGGTGATCCAAAGACCTGAAGTCCGTGACTTGGAGACGCTTCGCCGATTGCTATTGGAGGGTGCGACGTCGCCACCCGCCGGGCCGGCTGACGATGCTTGGTTCGACGATCTGCGTCGGCGGATCACCAACCGGACTACCGAATGATCGAGCATCCGGCATTTCGGTGTCGACGGGTTGCGCGGCAACCGGCAGGCTCACAGCCGAGAATCTGACTTCAGGACTTGACGCATCGTCAGGTGATACCTTACATGATTAGAAGCTTTCGCAGCAGGGCGCTTCGGCTTTTCGCAACGAGCGGCGATGGCAGGAAGTTACCGGTGCAGAATAATGAAAGGGTGAGGCGGCAGCTTCTCAGGCTGGACGCTGCAACCCAGCCGGAGGATATGAATCTTCCCGGCTACCGGTTTCATAGGTTGGAAGGGAAGCCGAAGCGTTACGCGGTCAGCGTTACGGGCAATTATCGGCTGACTTGGGGCTGGGATGATGCCGATGCCGTCGACGTGGACCTTGAAGATTATCACTGAGGCGTTTTGGCGGCCGTCATATCGTGGCTCGCCGCAAAGGAATGGACCAGATGAACCCTCTCCTCAAAGGCCTCAGGCCTACCCATCCGGGTGAAATCCTTCGCGAGGATGTCCTGCCGGCGCTGGGCCGCCCCAAGAGCGAGATCGCCCGCCTCCTCGAAGTCTCGCGGCAGACGCTTTACGATATCATTGGGGAGAAGCAGCCGGTCACGCCGGCCATGGCCCTGCGCATCGGCAAGTTGACAGGCACCAGCGCGGAATCCTGGGTTAACATGCAGTGCAGCTACGATTTGCAGGTCGAAGCAGAGAAAGCGGCGGATGTTCTCGCTCGGATCCCTACGCTGAAGGCGGCCTGAGGTCGCGGCGCATCAAGATTCCGACCCATTCCCCGCTTGCCCCTCCGCCTCGCCGCGCCTATATGCGCTTCACCTTCCTCGACATCGTTAGACGTTGAGGCTGGTCCCGGGGACGGGGCCGGCGCGGAAGGGTTTTGGTTTTCGCGGAGAGCGTGTGGCGGATCTTGCCGAAGTGACCCGATTGATCGAGCCGGCGGCGGAGGCCGAGGGGCTCAGCCTCGTTCGAGTCAAGATGATCGGCGGCACTTCGGACCCGACCCTGCAGGTCATGGCGGAGCGGCCCGATACCAGGCAGCTCACGCTCGACGATTGCGCGCGGCTGTCGCGTCGGCTGTCGGAGCTGCTCGACGAAGCCGAGGCGTCGGGACGCGACCCGATCCCGCATGCCTATAGGCTCGAGGTGAGCTCGCCCGGCATCGACCGGCCGCTCACCCGCCTCAAGGATTATGACGACTGGAAGGGACACGAGGCGCGGATCGTGCTCGCCGAGAAGCTCGACGGCCGCAAGGTGTTCAGCGGCGAGATTTCGGGAACTGAAGGAGACACCGTGCTCGTCGACGTGCAGGGGCTCGGGCCGACCGGGCTGCCGTTCGCGGCGATCCAGTCCGCCAAGCTCGCGATGACCGACAAGCTGATCAAGGCGACCGCTCCGCTGAGCGCGGAAGGCGCCGACGAAATTGCGGTCGAGCCGCACCCCGGCGAAGGCCGGGGCCCAGGCTCGGACTCAGAACTGGACCCCGGCCTTCGCCGGGGAGCTGACAACGAAGAAACAGAGGAAGACTGAACATGGCCACCACCGCCCCGGGCGCTCCCGGCGCCGTTTCCGCCAACAAGGCCGAATTGCTCGCCATTGCCGACGCGGTCGCGCGCGAGAAATTGATCGACAAGGCGATCGTCATCGAGGCGATGGAGGACGCGATCCAGCGCGCCGCCCGCGCCCGCTACGGCGCCGAGAACGACATCCGGGCCAAGCTCGATCCGGTTTCCGGCGACCTTCGCCTGTGGCGGGTGGTCGAGGTGGTCGAGGCGGTCGACGATTATTTCAAGCAGGTCAGCCTCGACGACGCCCAGAAGCTTCAGCCGGGCGCGGTGGTCGGCGACTATATCGTCGACCCGCTTCCCCCGATCGAGTTCGGACGGATCGCCGCCCAGGCCGCCAAGCAGGTCATCTTCCAGAAGGTCCGCGATGCCGAGCGCGAGCGCCAGTATGAGGAGTTCAAGGAGCGCGCCGGCGAGATCATCACCGGAGTCGTCAAGCGCGTCGAGTTCGGCCACGTCGTCGTCGACCTCGGCCGCGCCGAGGGAGTCATCCGCCGCGACCAGCAGATCCCGCGCGAGGTCGTCCGGGTCGGCGACCGGGTCCGCTCGCTGATCCTCTCCGTGCGGCGCGAGAATCGCGGGCCGCAGATCTTCCTGTCGCGCGCTCATCCGGATTTCATGAAGAAGCTGTTCGCGCAGGAAGTGCCGGAAATCTACGACGGGATCATCGAGATCAAGGCGGCGGCGCGCGATCCGGGCAGCCGCGCCAAGATCGGCGTGATCAGCTACGACAGCTCGATCGACCCCGTCGGCGCCTGCGTCGGAATGAAGGGCTCGCGGGTCCAGGCCGTCGTCCAGGAGCTCCAGGGCGAGAAGATCGACATCATTCCCTGGTCCGAGGACCTCGCCACCTTCGTCGTCAACGGCCTCCAGCCGGCGACGGTCAGCCGGGTCGTCATCGACGAGGAGGAGAGCCGGATCGAGGTGGTCGTGCCCGACGACCAGCTCAGCCTCGCCATCGGCCGCCGCGGCCAGAACGTGAGGCTCGCCTCGCAGCTGACCGGCTCGGCGATCGACATCATGACCGAGGCGGACGCCAGCGAGAAGCGCCAGCGCGAGTTCATCGAGCGCTCCGAGCTGTTCCAGAAGGAGCTCGACGTCGACGAGACGCTCGCCCAGCTGCTTGTCGCCGAAGGCTTCGGAGCACTCGAGGAAGTGGCCTATGTCGAGCTCGACGAGCTCGCCTCGATCGAAGGCTTCGACGACGAGCTGGCCACCGAGCTGCAGAGCCGCGCCGCCGAGGCGCTCGAGCGGCGCGAGGAAGCGTCGCGCGAGGAGCGCCGGGCGCTCGGCGTGTCCGACGAGCTGGCCGAGATGCCCTATCTCAACGAGGCGATGCTGGTGACGCTCGGCAAGGCGAACATCAAGACTCTCGACGACCTCGCCGACCTCGCCACCGACGAGCTGGTCCAGAAGAAGCGCCCCGAGCAGCGGCGCCAGCGCGAAAGCAACCGGCCCGAGGACAAAGGCGGTATCCTCGCCGAATATGGCCTCACCGACGAGCAGGGCAACGAGATCATCATGGCCGCCCGCGCCCACTGGTTCGAGGATGAAGGGGAGGACGCGGTTGCGGAAACCTCCCAATGAGGGGCTGACGAGTCAGCCCCGAACCCCGGCGAAGGCCGGGGCCCCGATGGAAGCCAGTGGTTCGCCGGCGAAGGCCGGGGCCCCGGCTGACGTCGATGCTGGACCCCGGCCTTCGCCGGGGAGCAAAGGTTCGCGCGGGTCCCACACGCCCGAGCGCAAGTGCATCCTTTCCGGAGAGCATGACGAGCGGGACAATCTCGTCCGCCTCGCCCTCTCTCCCGAGGGCGACGTGCTTCCCGACGTGCGCGCCAAGGCGCCGGGCCGAGGCGCGTGGATCGGAGTCGACCGCGGCACCCTCGAAGCCGCTCGCGCCAAAGGGAAGCTGCGCGGCGCGCTCGCCCGCGCCTTCAAGGGCGCTGCGCTCTCCATCCCCGACGATCTGGGGGAGCGGATCGAGGCGGCGCTTCGTCAGGCGGCGCTCGACCGGCTCGGCCTCGAGGCCCGGTCGGGAACCCTGCTCACCGGCTCCGAGCGCATCGAGAATGCCGCTCGCAGGGGAGATGTCCATCTCCTCCTCCACGCCGCCGATGCAGGCGAGGACGGCAACCGCAAGCTGGACCAGGCCTGGCGGGTGGGTGAAGGCCGTCCCCAAGGTCTGGTGATTCCAGCCGAAAGGGCCATATTGTCATTGGCGCTCGGGCGCCAGAATGTGGTACATATCGCAATAATTGATCGTGCCGCCGCCGCGCGTGTCGAGCATGCGCTCGGGCGCTGGCGCGCTTTTATCGGATCCGAAGCTGGGCTAAGCGCCGCCGCGGCGGGCTTGCCGGACGCGTCGGCTGGGAATGTGAGCGAAGGAATATAATGAGCGAGACGTCAGATAAGCCGAAGCTCGGCGCGCGCGCCCCACTGGGCCTGAAGCGCACCGTCGAGACCGGCAAGGTCAAGCAGAGCTTCAGCCACGGCCGCTCCAACACGGTGGTGGTCGAGGTCAAGAAGCGCCGGATCCTGGGGCCGCACAGCGCCCAGGAAGCCGCGCCCGCGCCCGTTCCGGAAGCGCCCAAGCCTGCGGCTCCGGTCGCCGCGCCGGCCCCCGCGGCGCCCCGCCCGGCTGCGCCGCAGCGCCCCGTCAACGACGCCACGACGCGCCGCGAGATGCAGGACAAATTGCTGCGCGAGGCCGAGGAAGCGCGGCTGCGGCAGCTCGAGGAAGCGCGCCGGCGCGAGGACAAGCAGGCGGCCGAGGCGACCGAGGAAGAGAAGCGCCGCGCCGAGGAAAATCGCCGCGCCGAGGAAGAGCGGGCCGAGGCTGCCCGAATCGCCGCCGAGGAAGAGGCGCGCCGAGCTTCCGAGCCGGCACCCGCCGAAGCCGCCCCGGCTCCCGTCGCCGAGGAGGAGGACGAGGACCGCCGCCCGGCCCACGCCCGTCCCAAAGGCCACCACGCCCCGGCGCCCAAGCGCCCCGAGCCGGCCCGTCCGGTCCGCGGCCGCGACGACCGCCGCCACGCCGGCAAGCTCACCGTCACCCGCGCCCTCTCGGGCGAGGACGACAGCCGCGCCCGAAGCCTCGCCGCCCTGCGCCGTTCGCGCGAGAAGGAGAAGAGGGCCCACCAGCAGTCGGGGCCGTCCGCCAAGCAGGTCCGCGACGTCGTCGTGCCCGAGGCGATCACCGTCCAGGAGCTCGCCAACCGTATGGCCGAGCGCGGCGCCGACCTCGTCAAAGCCCTGTTCAAGATGGGCACTCCGGTCACCATCACCGAGACGATCGACCAGGATACGGCCGAGTTGCTCATCGAGGAATTCGGCCACCGCATGGTTCGGGTCAGCGAAAGCGACGCCGACATCCAGACCGAGACCGACGTCGACGCCGAGGAGACCTTGCAGCCGCGTCCGCCGGTGGTCACGATCATGGGCCACGTTGACCATGGCAAGACGTCGCTGCTCGACGCGATCCGAGGCGCCAACGTCGTCTCCGGCGAGGCGGGCGGGATCACCCAGCATATCGGGGCCTATCAGGTGAGCCTGCCCGACAAGTCGAAGATCACCTTCCTCGATACGCCGGGCCACGAGGCCTTCACCGAGATGCGCCAGCGCGGCGCCAACGTCACCGACATCGTCGTCCTCGTGGTCGCGGCCGACGACGGCCTGAAGCCGCAGACGGTGGAGGCGATCAACCACACCAAGGCGGCCGGAGTGCCGATGATCGTCGCGATCAACAAGATCGACAAGCCGGGCGCCAATGCCCAGAAGGTCCGCGAGGAGCTTCTCCAGCACGAGATCCTCGTCGAGGACATGGGCGGCGAGGTCCAGGACGTCGAGGTGTCGGCGCTCAAGAAGACCAATCTCGACGGCCTCCTCGAAGCGATCTCTCTGCAGGCCGAATTGCTCGAGCTGAAGGCCAATCCGGACCGCAGCGCCGAAGGCGCGGTGGTCGAGGCCAAGCTCGACAAGGGCCGCGGCCCGCTCGCCACGGTTCTCGTCCAGCGCGGGACTTTGCGGGTCGGCGACGTGTTCGTGGTCGGCGCCGTCCCGGGCAAGGTCCGGGCGATGATCGACGACAAGGGCAAGCAGGTTAAGGAAGCGGGACCGTCGGTGCCCGTCGAGGTGCTCGGCCTGTCCGGAGTGCCCTCGGCCGGCGACACGCTCACGGTCGTCGAGAACGAAGCCCGCGCCCGCGAGGTCGCCGCCTATCGCCAGAGCGTGCTCGACAGGAAGCGCACCACCTCGACTCCGGTCAGCCTCGAGAACATGTTCGCCTCCAAGGCCAACCAGGCGATCGAGTTCCCGCTGGTCGTCAAGGGCGACGTGCAGGGCTCGGTCGAGGCGATCGCCAGCGCGATCAACCGGATCTCGACCGAGGACATCAAGGCCCGGATCCTGCACTCGGGGGTCGGGGCGATCACCGAGAGCGACGTCATCCTGGCGAGCGCGTCGGGCGCCCCGATCATCGGCTTCAACGTCCGCCCCAACGCCAAGGCGCGCGAAGTGGCCGAGCGCAACAAGGTCGAGTTCCGCTATTACGACGTCATCTACCATCTCACCGACTGGGTGAAGCAGGCGATGGCGGGCGAGCTCGGGCCCGAGATCATCGAGACGGTCATGGGCCGCGCCGAGGTCAAGGAGGTATTCCCGGCCGGTAAGAAGGACAAGGCCGCCGGCCTGCTGGTGCTCGAGGGCGTCATCCGCAAGGGCGTTCACGCGCGCCTCACCCGCGACGACGTCATCGTCTCCAAGACCACCATCTCGTCGCTGCGCCGCTTCAAGGACGACGTCGCCGAGGTCCGCGCGGGCCTGGAATGCGGAGTCCTCCTCGCCGACACCAACGACATCAAGCCGGGCGACCATCTCGAGGTCTTCGAGGTCGAGGAGCGCGCGCGGACGCTGTGAACCGGAAAGGGCCACGGCGCCGCCTGCGCGTCCGGCGCAAGCGGAAGGGCAGGAACGTCGCCTCGCAGATTGGCGAAGGCGCCGCTGAGGTGGCAGGCGAGGCGGCCGTCAGGGTTGTTGGAGAATATGGCTGCCTGGTCCTCGAATCGGTGATCAGCGCCTCCATCCTCGCGCTGCTCATCGTTCCGGCCTATCTCCTGACGCGCTAGGATAAAGCGATGGTACGTCCCAACGAATCCCCCGAAGGCCGCTCCGTCCGACTGCTCCGGGTCGGCGAGCAGGTGCGCCATGCGCTGTCCGACATATTGATGCGCGGCGACGTCCATGACGAGACGCTCGCAAGCCATCTCGTCTCGGTCACAGAAGTGCGGATGTCGCCCGACCTGCGCCACGCCACGGCGTTCGTGATTCCGCTGCTCGGGGCCAATGCTCAGGGCGTGCTCAAGGCGCTTCGCACTCACACCGCCTATCTCCAGAGCGAGGTCGCCCGGCGGGTGAACACCAAATATGCGGCGAAGCTGAAATTCCTGCTCGACGAGAGCTTCGACGAAGGCAGCCATATCGACAAGCTGCTGCGCGCGCCGAAGGTGGCTCAGGATTTGGGCGGGGACGAGTAGGAAGTTTTCGTGATCAATCCCTCGTCATTCCGGCGAAAGCCGGAATCCATGAACACCGGGGGTGCAGAATCCCACTCGTCCGTGTTCATGGATCCCGGATCAAGTCCGGGATGACGGACCAGTTCGGCCTCGATCTCGCCTCGCTCGGCGCCTCGATGCGGGAGGGCGACCTCGCCCTGGAGCCGATGGCCGAAGCCCATCGCGAGGCTCTGAAGGCGGCCTGCGCCCAAGACCCCGACATCTGGTCCATCTACGCGACGTCCTACGATCCGGACCATTTCGATGCCGCCTTCGACCTCATCCGGACGCGGCCGAACTGGCGCTGCTTCTCGATCTTCCTCGGCGCTGAGCTGGCCGGGATGAGCTGCTTTCTCGGCATCGACACGGCGCGCCAGACGCTCGAGATCGGCAACACTTATTACGTTCCGCACCTGCGCGGCACCGGCTTCAACCACCGGGTGAAAGATCTGATGCTGGAGCGCGCCTTCGGCTGCGGCTTCCGGCGGGTGGAGTTCCGGGTCGACGCGCGCAATGGGCGGTCGCAGGCCGCAATGGTGAAGATCGGCGGGGTGCGAGAAGGCGTCATCCGCCAGGACCGGATCACCTGGACCGGCCATGTCCGCGACACAGTGCTCTTCTCGATCCTCGCCGACGAATGGAAGGCGGGCGATGGCGCCTGACAATATCGTCTTTCAGGTCGCGACCTAGCTGATCCCGCTGGTCGTGGCGATCGTCCTCCACGAGATTTCGCACGGCTGGGTCGCCAACGCCTTCGGCGATCCGACCGCGCGGGATCTTGGCCGGCTCAGCCCCAACCCGATCCGCCACGTCGATCCGTTCGGTACCGTGATCCTGCCCCTGATTCTGGCGGTGAGCGGAGCGCCGGTCTTCGGCTGGGCCAAGCCGGTGCCGGTCGTGGCGCAAAGAATGCGCAATCCGCGCTGGCACATGATGATCGTGGCTCTGGCCGGACCGGGCATGAACCTGCTGCTCGCCCTCATCGGCGGAATCGCGTGGGCGCTGGTCCGTCCGGAGGGGCCGGCGGCCGAGCCGGCCCTGCTGTTCCTGCTGCTCAACCTGCGCAACTTCATCATCATCAATCTCTTCCTCGCCGTCTTCAACCTGTTGCCGATCCCGCCGTTCGACGGCGGCCACGTCGTCGAGGGGCTGCTGCCGCGCCGGCTCGCGCGACAATGGGCGAAGCTGGGGCGGTTCGGCTTCCTGCTGCACGTCTTCCTGCTGCTCATCCTGCCGATGCTGGTGCCGGGGGCCAATGTCGTGGAGCGGGTGGTGGGCCCGCCGGTCGAGTGGCTGCTCCGGCTGTTCCTGGGGGCCTAGCTCGGCTGGCGCTCCCGCGCCGCTGCGGTAAAAGGCGATATGGCCAAGCTCTATTTTTACTACGCCTCGATGAACGCCGGCAAGTCGACGGTGCTTCTGCAGACCGCGTTCAATTATCGCGAGCGCGGGATGGAGGCGATGCTCTGGACGGCGGCGGTGCACGACCGCTCGGGTTTCGGGATCATCGATTCGAGGATCGGAATCACCGCCCAGGCCAATGCCTACGAGCCGGGAACCGACCTCCGCCGGGAAGTGGAGGCGGAGCTTCAGAAGCGGCAGGTCCACTGCATCCTGGTCGACGAGGCGCAGTTCCTGAGCCGTGGTCAGGTGATGCAGCTCGCCTCGATCTGCGACGAGCTCGACATCCCGGTCCTCGCCTACGGACTCAGGACCGACTTCCAGGCCAATCTGTTCGAGGGCAGCGCCACCTTGCTCGCGCTCGCCGACAAGCTCGTCGAGCTGAAGGCGATCTGCGAATGCGGGCGCAAGGCGACGATGAACCTTCGCGTCGACCAGAGCGGCGCGGCGGTGGCGAGCGGGGCCCAGACCGAGATCGGCGGCAACGACCGCTATGTTGCGCTGTGCCGCCGCCATTTCATGGAGCGGATCGGGGAGGCGGAGGCGAAGCAGCTGCGGCTCAGCCTGGTCGGCGGCTAGGCGTGCACGGCTGGCTGGTCATCGACAAGCCGGTCGGGCCCGGCTCGACCGACATCGTCTCGAAGGTGAAGCGGGCGCTTCGGGAAGGCGGCTATCCCAAGGTCAAGGTCGGCCATGGCGGAACCCTCGATCCGCTGGCGAGCGGGGTCCTTCCGGTAGCGCTGGGCGAGGCGACCAAGCTCGCCGGGCGGATGCTGGATTCGGACAAGGTCTACGAGTTCACCATCCGCTTCGGCGAGGAGACCGATACGCTGGACGCGGAAGGGGCGGTGGCGGCGACCTCGGACGTACGGCCGACGCCGGCGCGGGTGGAGGCGGTGCTCGAGCGCTTCACCGGCGAGATCGAGCAGGTCCCGCCGGCTTATTCGGCGCTGAAGGTGGAGGGCAAGCGGGCTTACGATCTGGCGCGCTCCGGCGCCGAAGTCGAGATGAAGGGCCGGAGGGTTACGGTGCACAGCCTTGTCTCCTCCCCGGAACGGGGAGGGGGACCGCCGTCGAAGACGGTGGTGGAGGGGGCCCAGCGGCCGAACGGCGGAGACGTGGGCCCCCTCCACCAGCCTACGGCTGGTCCCCCTCCCCGTTCCGGGGAGGAGCTGGAGGAAATCGCCCTCGTCGCCCGGGTCTCCAAGGGCACTTACATCCGCAGCCTTGCCCGCGACATCGCCCGCGCCTTGGATTCGGTCGGCCACGTCACCATGTTGAGGAGGCTGAAGGCCGGGCCGTTCACCCTCGATTCCGCGATTTCGCTGGACAAAATAAGTGAACTCGCTAAGGCGCGGCAGCTTGAACAGGCACTCTTGCCGCTGACGGCGGGGCTGGACGACATCCCGGCTCTACCCGTCACTCCCGACCAGGCAGGACTGCTCCGACAGGGGCGGAAATTGGCCGGGATCGCCGCAAAGCCAGGGCTTCATCTAGCAACCGACAAGTCTGTTCCGGTTGCGCTTGTGGAGCTTTCCGAAGGTGAACTTCGGGTGGTGCGCGGCTTCAACATCTAGACGAAGGAGTAAGACGATGTCGGTTACCGCCGAGCGCAAGCAGGAAATCATCAACGACAACGCCCGGGACAAGGGCGACACCGGATCCCCCGAGGTCCAGGTCGCGATCCTCACCGAGCGAATCCAGAACCTGACCCAGCATTTCAAGACCCACGCCAAGGACAATCACTCCCGGCGCGGACTCCTGATGATGGTCAACAAGCGCCGCTCCTTGCTGGATTATATCCGCAAGGAAGATCACGAGCGCTACACCGCACTCATCGCGAAGCTCGGGCTTCGCAAGTAAAAGCCGGAGCGGCCCCCTGCGGGGCCGCTTCGCGTATCGGGCTCCCGCAATTCGGCGGCGCCCGGTCCGGGTCATATGGACCCAACAGCCGGGCACTCAGCCCGGACAATAGGCCCCCAGCGCATCTGGCCCTGGGTGTTGAAGGAAACACTAAATGTTCGACATGAAGAAAGTGGAAATCGAGTGGGGCGGCAAGACGCTCACTCTCGAAACGGGCCGGGTTGCCCGCCAGGCCGACGGCGCGGTGCTCGCGACCCTCGGCGAGACCGTCGTCCTTTGCGCGGTGACCGCGGCGAAGAACGTCAAGCCGGGGCAGGATTTCTTCCCGCTGACCGTTCACTATCAGGAAAAATTCTCGGCCGCCGGGCGCATCCCGGGCGGCTTCTTCAAGCGCGAGCGCGGCGCCACCGAGAAGGAGACTCTCACCAGCCGCCTCATCGACCGCCCCATCAGGCCTTTGTTCCCGGAGGGGTTCTACAACGAGGTTTTGGTCATCGCCCATGTGATGAGCTATGACGGCGAGAACGAGCCGGACGTGGTGGCGATGATCGCCGCTTCCGCCGCCCTCACCCTTTCCGGAATTCCGTTCATGGGCCCGATCGCCGCGGCCCGAGTCGGCTATGCCGAGGGCGACTATATCCTCAACCCGACCCAGGAGCAGGTCCAGACCGGCGAGCTCGATCTCGTCGTCGCCGGCACCCACAATGCGGTGATGATGGTCGAATCGGAGGCCAAGGAGCTGTCCGAGGACATCATGCTCGGCGCCGTCATGTTCGCCCACCGCTCGATCCAGCCGGTCATCCAGGGCATCATCCGCCTCGCCGAGCAGGCCGCCAAGGAGCCCTGGGAGCTCGAGGAGCCGACCGACACCAAGGCGATCAAGGAGAAGCTTCGCGGCATCATCGGCGCCGACCTCGCGAGCGCCTACAAGCTCACCGACAAGCAGCAGCGCCAGACCGCGATCAACGAGGCCCGCGCCAAGGCCCGCGAGGGCCTCGCCGACATGGAGGCCAGCGATCCCGCCGGCTATCTCGGCGCCCTCAAGCTGGTCAAGAAGCTCGAGGCCGAGATCGTCCGCGGCGCCATCCTCAAGGACGGCATCCGCATCGACGGCCGCGACACCCGCACCGTCCGGCCGATCGAGGCGATGGTCGGCTTCCTTCCCCGCACCCACGGCTCGGCCCTGTTCACCCGCGGCGAGACCCAGGCGATCTGCACGACCACGCTCGGCACCAAGGACGCCGAGCAGATGATCGACGGGCTGGAGGGGCTGAGCTACTCGCGCTTCATGCTCCACTACAACTTCCCGCCGTACAGCGTCGGGGAGGTGGGCCGCTTCGGCGCTCCCAGCCGGCGCGACGTCGGCCACGGCAAGCTCGCCTGGCGCGCCCTGCACGCGGTGCTGCCGAGCCATGAGGAATTCCCCTACACGATCCGGGTCCTCTCCGACATCACCGAGTCGAACGGCTCCTCGTCGATGGCGACCGTGTGCGGCGGCTGCCTCGCCCTGATGGACGCGGGCGTGCCGATCAAGCGGCCGGTCTCCGGAATCGCCATGGGCCTGATCCTCGAAGGCAAGGAGTTCGCGGTGCTCTCCGACATCCTCGGCGACGAGGACCATCTCGGCGACATGGACTTCAAGGTCGCCGGAACCAGCGAGGGCATCACCTCGCTCCAGATGGACATCAAGATCGCCGGGATCACCGAGGAGATCATGAAGGCCGCTCTCGCCCAGGCGAACGAGGGCCGGGCCCACATCCTCGGCGAGATGGCGAAGGCGATGGGCGAGGTCCGCGGCGAGCTCTCGGCCCACGCGCCGCGCATCGAGACGATGCAGATCGACAAGGCCAAGATCCGCGACGTCATCGGCACCGGCGGCAAGATCATCCGCGAGATCGTCGCCACCACCGGCGCCAAGGTCGATATCGACGACGAGGGGATCATCAAGATCTCGTAGTCCGACGTCACCCAGATCGAGGCGGCGCGCCGCTGGATCCAGGGCATCGTCGAGGAGCCCGAGGTCGGCAAGGTCTATACCGGCAAGGTCGTCAACCTCGTCGATTTCGGCGCCTTCGTGAACTTCATGGGCGGCAAGGACGGCCTCGTCCACGTCTCGGAGATCAGGAACGAGCGCGTCGAGCGAGTCGCCGATGCGCTGAGCGAAGGCCAGGAAGTCAAGGTCAAGGTCCTCGAGATCGACCCGCGCGGCAAGGTCCGGCTCTCCATGCGCGTCGTCGACCAGGAGACCGGCGCCGAGCTGGAGGACACCAGGCCTCCCCGCGAAGGCGGCGACCGCGATCGCGGGCCCCGCTCCGACCGCGGCCCCAGGCGCGACGGCGAAGGCCGCGGCGACCGGGGCGATCGCGGCGGCAGGGATCGTGGTCCCCGCCGTGACGGCGGGGGAGGCGGCCGCGACCGCGGCCCGCGCGACGGCGGCGGCGACCGCGGTCCGCGCGGCGACGGCGGCGGCGACCGTGGTCCCCGTGGCGAGGGCGGCGACCGCGGCCCGCGCCGCGAGCGCGAGGACCGTCCGGAGCGCAACGACGGCCCCGAGCCCGAGTTCGCCCCGGCGTTCCTGACCCGCGACGACGATTGAGGACTTCGTCTCCATCGAAGTTGGAATCGGTTCTAAAGAAGGCCCCGCAGCGATGCGGGGCCTTTTTGCTTGGGATCACGCGAAGCCGCAAAGGCGCAAAGGGGCCACGTTTCTTCCTGCTCTGAGCCTTTGCGTCTTCGCGGCTTCGCGTGAGATAACCTCTTGAGCGACGGAGGCGGATAGTTGTGACACCTGACGAGAAGATGGCTGAGTTCGAACCGCTGGCGGCGCTGGATGCTTCTATCCGACGAGGCCTCGCCGATGCCGATGCCGGGCGCACGAAGCCCGCCGAGGAGGTGTTCGACCGCTTGGAAAATAAGTATCGGGACTTGGCCGGTCACTAAAAGTGACCACGAAGGGTTGCTGTACGGGTTTGATAGTCTGGCCTCGTGCCTGAATGGGCGTTCCTCGAACGCGCAACTTACTCCGGCACTGTCGCCGATCGATCAGGCAGCCTTGGCGGTCAGTTCGAGCCCCAGGGCCTTGAGCGTCCGGATTACCGAGGAGATATCGCTTTGGGCGGTCAGTGCGTCGTGAGGCAGGCCCTTGGCGCGCGCGATATTGTTCAACGCAAGCGCGATCAGCTCGGGATCGCCGTCCTCGAAAACGGCTTCGACATAGGCAAGAATGGCTTCGGGACTGTCGAGAAAGTCGGCCGTGTCCCAGCGGCTCGTTTCAATCCCCATTGTCGGGCTCCATGAAGCAGCGATTTCACGCGCCCGGACAATATCGGTTCTCTGCCGCGATTTGGTCGCAGGATAGCCGGGGCTTAGATATGCCCCAAATCGGATGGGCCTCGTCCGATGAGGCGGGCCCTATGCGCGGTTCGCCCCGGCCTTCCTGACCCGCGACGACGACTGACCCTCATCCTCCGAGCTTGCTAGGGGAGGGGGACCACCAATTTTGGCGGTGGAGGGGTAGAGGCCTCGGCCTCTCCCGTTCAGTCGCTCGAAACACGAAGGGCCCCGCAGAAATGCGGGGCCTTTTTCAGTTCACGCGAACGCGCAAAGGCGCGAAGGGATGGCAATTAAGAATTCGCGCTGTCTACCAAGGCGAGACTACGGGAGAACATCCATTAGGGATGGCGCCTCAGCAAAATTGCTTTCTACAAACCGTGTGACGCCTTTCGGCACCCTTCTATCCGCCAGCCCAATTCCTGCAAAGGCTCGAAACTCCTGCTCCGCTCGTGTCGGGTCCTCAAGTAGGTCTTGCGGGCGGTGGCATTCAAAGTAGGTGCGACCGCTATCGCAACTGCACAGTTCCCCCTCTCGGAATTCATGCAGCCTATAATAGGAATTGATTGAGTGCTGGGGACCTGGCCAGCGTTTAAAAGCTTGAAGATGTAGCTGGCATACAAGCCATACTGAATAAACGTCAAAAAGCTCACTTAAACCTTGGTCTGGGCGCCACGCGCCAACGTCTTCGGAAAAAGCACAAATGGATGCTTCGGGAAAGTTAGTGTGTCGTGGTCCGATCCAGCGCGGCCGCCTAGCCTTCCAATATCCCCAGCATCGGCGCTTTGGCGTAGCCTGATATGGTAGTCCAGCTACGAGAAAGGCTTGCGGACCATCAAACCCTAGCGGGAAGCTAGGTACAACAGTCCACAAGCCAATCTCGTCATCCCAGACTCGCGTCCCGGGGTAGTTTAGTCGAAGGTCCGGAAGGCTTTCTTCGAAGGCGATCCGGTAGTCCCCGCTGCCGGTTTGAAGGAGTGTACCGGCCGGCCATGGTCGACGGGCTGTCCCTTCCCATCCGGCGGGCCTTTGCCGTGATCCGGCTGCGGATCCCTGCGTTCCGTGGGTTTCATTGTGTGGTTTCCTTTCGTCGTCAACAACGTAAGGCTCTTCAGCGACGACCTTGCCGCCTTTGAGCACTCGGATTGACCGACCACGGTCCAGCGCACTCCCGACCCGTTGAAGGGCCGGCAGTAGTTGGGGAGACACAGTGCGCGCGCTTGGCGCCATCGCGAACTCCTTCCGCCTCGTCAGCGACGTGCCGACACAGGGCTAGACTGCCGATCGGCAGTTGACCCTTCGGACGGAAAGTGCGAGTCCCGGAGTGCTAGCAACGAGGCTCCGCACGTTTCCGACGTCCGGGCTTTGTGGAAGGGTCGATCCCCATCGGGGGTCGGCCCTTCTTTCGTATTGGAGCCCTTTCTCGACGTGGAGCCGAGTCGAGTCTCCGCCACGTGGCCGATATAGCCCCTTCTAACGGCACACGGAACCCTCAGAGTGGATTTTTTACCTGTGAGTGCCTAGGTATCTGTGGGTTCTTCTGTGGACCGCCTGGGGACGACTCGCGCTAATGATCGACGACACGGTAAAGGCCCTCCTCGCGAAGGCGCTTCGAAGGCAAAAGGAATTACGCTTCGAGTTGGAAACGCTCGAGCAGCTGATCGATCGCTACCGGCGGCTTCAAGTGTTGCAGGATGAAAATCCGGACGCCGCGCAACTCCACCTCTGGCATGGAGGCTCTCGGAGGGCTCTGAAATCGGAAGAGGTGGCCGCTGTCCTAGATGATGTGAGTCGCATTCTGCTGAAGGAGGGGAGGCCTATGACGCGCTCTGAACTGGTGGAGCGATTGGAGGCGATAGGCCACCAGCTTCCCGGGTCGGATAAGAGGAAAGTTCTAGGCACGAACATCTGGCGATCCGGAAAATTCGATCACATAGAAGGTGAAGGCTATTGGCCAAAAGGGGTGGATTGGCCCTTGAGGGCCGGTCTCGTTTAGAACTGCAGATCAAGCCACGCGTCTGCATCGACGATGAGAGCAGGGTGCTCCGGGGAGGCCGTTAGGGGCGAGGCTCGCATCCGAATTAATATACTGTCCCCATTTTTCCACGCATCGGTGCGAAGCCGAGCGTCCGGTCTCTTTATGTCAGTCTGTTGCGAGCGACCCTGAATACGCGGGCTCCGATCGCCGAGCCTTACTGGTGAATGTTGAGCAGGCGCGTGACTGTTACTAGCCGATGAGTTTTCCCACATCGTCGCGGAGCACCTCCAGACAGTCCCGGTCCATGCTACGGGGCTCGTAAAACTGGTGGTCTCGAATGATGCTGAGCTTGTCCCGCAGGGCGTCCAAGTCAGGAGGCGGAGTGAGGACGAGCGCGACCGCTGCCTCCTGCATCGAGGCGGTGCAGCGGTGCCAGAAGAGGTTTTCGGCTCGGGTCATGCGGGCGAAGGCGGCTTTGCGGTCGGTGCCGGGATCGGCCATTTCACGATAGAAGCGCTCGTTGGCGGCTCGGAACCAGCTGGTTTCCTCGGCCTTCGTCGCTCGGGCGGCGAGGCTTTGGTAGCGGGCTAGGTTGCGGTCCCACAGATCACGGTCGGGACTGGATTGCTTCGCTGCGCTCGCAATGACGGGGTCGAAGGGCAGGAACGGGATTGCGGCCGCAGCGCCTAGGAGACGGCGGCGGCTGATGCTAGGCTGTCGGGCAGCCATCATCACCTCCACTAAGGTGGTCGTTGGTCAGGGCCCGGGGGAAGTTGCCGCTTCCTCCTGGCCCGTCCGGATACATAGCGGGTTCGAATGGCTGGGTCAACTTCTGAATTCAAAAGCGCGAGGAATCGTCGCCCTGGCCAGAACGGGGAGATGGTGTCGACCCGCATCCAGCCGGACCTCCTGCAGAGGATCGATGCCTGGCGTCGCGAGCAGCCGGACCTGCCTTCGCGGCCGGAGGCGCTTCGGCGGTTGGCGGTGAAGGGGCTGGGGGGCGAATAGAGTGGAAGGATTCCGACCGCTCGACTCCGGGGCCCGAGCCGCGCTGAAAGTGGTCGGGTTGCTGCTGATCCTGGCGGGAGTGGCTTGCGGCCTGCTCTGGTTCGTCACGTACGGAGCCGGGCTCGTGGAGCCCGGGCGCCTGACCGGTCTTCGATTCGTCCTTGTCACCTGTCAGGCCCTGTTCGGGGCCCTCCTGCTGCTGACCGGGATCGTCAGCGTGCAATGCGACAGTTGGGGGCGGCTGCGCCTCGTGGGCGGGCTGGCCGCCGTGGCTGCTGCCATTTTGGCTTCGTGCCTCATCCTCCAACTCGTGGGCGACGACGTAGGGAGCGGGTAATTCTATTCAAACTTGGCATAGTTTCGGATTGATCTAGAAGCTGCCTCCGGCGCTTCCCGGCGGAGGCCAGGATCCAGTTCTTTCGTCTGGGTCGCTGGGCCCCGGCCTTCGCCGGGGCAAATCCAGCCGCCGCCGCGCGCGTTCGTAGTTCGACACGTCCTTCGACGAGCTCAGGATGAGCGGAAGGGGAGGCGGCCTTGCCGAGCTGGGTCTGGTTCAGGTCGTTGACCTGCGTTCATCTTGGATTCCGGCAGGCTCAGGACGAGCGGAAGGAAATGGCGGGCTCGGATGAAGAGGCGGCAGGCCCGTTTTCAGGCTTCCGCCGCTTCCGGTATCCGTTCACGCACGGGACGGGCCGCCAATTCTATCCCAAGCGCCCGAAGCACCTTGAGCACCGTCGCGAAGCCGGGATTGCCGCCCTCCTTAAGAGCGGCGTAGAGCGATGTACGGCTGACGCCGAGCTCGCCGGCAAGATCGGTCATGCCGCGGGCACGGGCGATCACTCCGATCGCGTTGACGATATAGCCGGGATCGCCGGTTTCGAGCGCATCGTCGATGAGCTCCATCTGATCTTCGGGCGCCTTGAAATATTTGGCCGCGTCGAACGGCCTGGTCTCGATAGCCATGGTTACCTGTCCCTCCTTGGACCTTAGGAGCCTGCTTGCTCCCGTTCTAAGGCTCGGATCTACTTGCCCTCGCCGGTTACAATTCATCCCAGTTCGTTCGCCATCTCCTTCGCTCGTTCGATGTCCCGCTTCTGCGTCTTCTTCGAGCCGCCGCAGAGCATGACGATCAACTTTCGCCCGCGGATCACGAAGTAGGCACGGTAGCCCGGTCCGACGTGAACGCGCAGTTCGCTGACTCCGCCGCCGACAGACTCGCAGTCGCCGAACAGGCCGGACTGAGCCCGGAGCAGGCGCTTGACGATTGCTTTGCACGCTACCTGGTCTCCGAGGCCGTCCAGCCAGTCGTCGAAATCGCCGGTCGTCTCGAGTTCGTAGCCCATTTGTCTCTTATAGAGGACACCGCTCTAACTGTCAATTATAGAAGACGAGCCAATATTGAAGGATACGCGGCTTGCCCGCCGCAATATCCTGCTTTGTTCTCATCGTGAGAGGCGGGGCGATGACTGCAAAGATGAGCGACAAGCGCCGCGCGGCGTTCCTCAAGGCGCTGGAGGCGACCGGGAACCAGACCCTGGCGGCGGAGCGGGCGTGCGTTTCGCGGTCGTGGGTTTGTCAGGAGCGGGTGCGCAATCCCGAGTTCGACGCGGAGTGCCGAAAGCTCGTCGTTTCGGCGGATGAGCGGCTTCGCTCGACCGAGGGGAACCGGCCGCCGCAAGGGTGGGGGCATCTCGACGGGGTGGAGCTGGTGGTCCGCGGGACGAACGGGCGGCGGGTGCAGATCGCCCGGACCCGGGCGGGGCAGTGGACGGCCGCGGGCGAGGACCGGTTCCTGGAGGTGTTCGCGGCGACCTGCAACGCCAGGGCGGCCTATGAGGCGGCGGGGAAGAGCAAGGGCTCGGCCTATACGCACCGCAGGCGCTGGCCGGCGTTCGCCCGGCGGTGGGCGGCGGCGGAGGAGACCGGCTATGCACGGGTCGAGATGGCGCTGCTCGAAAACCTCCTCTCCACCCCCGAATTGCCGCCGGAATGCCCGATGCCGCCGATGAGCGTCGACCAGGCGCTGCAGCTGCTCCGGCTCCACCAGTCGCAGGTGCGCTCGGCCGGGCGGGCGCCGGGACGGCGGCCGCGGACCCGAACGTTCGAGGAGCTCCGTCCCGCGATCGTCCGCAAGCTCGAAATCGTCTTGCGGGCGCGCAAACGGGGCTAGTCCGCGATCGCCGTTTCCCTTAGCGACCGTCGGGAGAAAGATGGCGGCCCCGAGCCCGAGTTCGCACCAGCCTTCCTGACCCGCGACGACGACCGTCATTGCAACGGGCGGCCGGAACTTGAATCAGATTGTCTGATCGGCGACTGTCCGAAGGTAGCAATGCTTCTTTCGGATCGGAATTGCCGTGGGCTATCGTAAGCGCCTTCAGGCCGCTGCCGTGGCGGTGGTTCCCGTGTTGAGGAAGCTCGACGTCGACGAGAAATATCTCAGGTTCAGTGGCGCCGTAGAGATCCCCGATCGCTTCTATCCGCCCTCGCAAAGCGACTCGAAGTTCCAGGCGGAGCAGGCCCTGGGCGATTGGGCCGAGGACGCGGTTTGCGAGGCGATCAACCGCCAGGAATGCGGCATAAAAGCTGTTCATTACGGTGCGAACAGCAAATTGTTCGCGGAGGATGAAGGCTTTCGCGACGCCTTCATCGAAGGAATCAAGCAGACCTGCGTGGAAGGGAAGCGCTCGGACCTGCTGGTCATGGGTTCGGACGTCCCGGCAGAGCTCGACTCCACCGAGCTGGGCGTGGAGGAATCGTCAAAGCTGGTCGCGAAAAGCCTCGGCGGGCTGGAGATTCGATCCAGCCGGCTCACCGCCGCTCGTTATCGTGCATATCAGAAGGAAAGATTGGATGCCGGCAAAAAGCCGGCGACGCTCGAGCCCAGCATCACCGTCAAGATCGAAGACCTGGTAAAGGTATATCTTTGGAACCATCTCAACTCGCGGCCCCAGGCCTATGTGCAGGTGTTCTTCGATGAAGTGCACGGCTTGAGCTTCATGAAAATCCTCGAGTACATCGGCTCCGGCGAGAAGCTCAGGGTCGAAAAGCACAAGCGATCGGCCAAGACCACGATAATGATCCCCTTGAGCACCGGTCGGCAAATTGGCGAGGTGACCGAAGAACCCCGATTCGAGGTGGTTCACAACGTCACGAAAAATGGGAGGCACGACATATTCGCCCGGCCCTTTGGCGGCCGGATCGAGGTCGATGTCGGGCGGGTCGAGGCGCTCCTAGAGTAAGGTATGACGGTAGCTCGCCGCCTCCTGGGCGGCCTCGGCTACAAGGCCGTCAATCTCCCTATATGCGGTCTCCAGATCGACCGGATCGCGCTTGGCCCGGTCCAATATGTCAAGCATCGCGCTGAGACGATCGAGGGTAGCATCGCCGGCGCCGCCGAGGTCGGGGACCAGGATCGGCCTGAGGTCGTTGGGCTCGAACTTCATGAGCCCGCCGCCATAACCCCGAATATGCTCCCGAGCCCCGATTTGCACGGATGGCGAGTTCAGAACCGTCGTCAGTGCGCGAGCGAACCGGCTGCAGCTGTTGCTTGGATACACGCAATGGAAGTTGGTCAGGCTCCGAGCGCCCGCCTCGTTATAGACGAACCCCAGGTCGCCGCGCCCGAAAACGGCGGCCCAGATCGGAGCCGGCTTGCGCTGCTCCATCGAATACCAGGGTTTCCGATTGGCAAGCAGGTAACGGTTCAAAAGCCCGTCCGCCTCGCCCGCCGCGACATAGCTTTCCTCTGCCGCCGTCAAATCCCCCGTGAGGTTCAAAAGCAGGCATTTCGCGTTTGAAGCGACGAGGGTCCGGTAGTCCGCATCCGCGAAGATCAGCCCGGGCACATCCAGAGAGCGGCCGACGCACGGCAGCAGCATCTCCGGGCGAATATCGAGGGCCTTCGCGTGGTCGGGGGTGAGCAGGAAAAAGGCATTCGCACCGGTTGCAATGCCGCGACGAGTCGATGCCAGCTTCGATAGCGGCACCCAGCCCGCCCTCTGGATCGAGCGGGGCCCTCGGAACAGCGGCTCCCACTTCGGAGCATGGATCAAATCCTGCGCAGGCAACAGGGTGCTTCTGAAACGGTCGGACAATTCCTGGAGGCTGCTGGGAGCATTGGCAAAGTCGACGCCCTGCAGAAGCCATCCAACGACAGCATAGTCCTCATCTATTTTTCGCATAATAAAACACTTGCCGTAGTCAAGGCATCATCAAATACGTTCGAGCAATTGGAAAAAAGGATCACTTCCTTAAGCAGGCGATCGCGCAGCAGATACTCCTTGAACGTTCTCGCAAAATTCGCGCTCATCCACTCGGCCGGAATAAGAACCGAGGCCCGTCCGCCTGGAGCGAGCATCGACAGCGCCTTCACGGTGAAATAGACGTACAGATTGGCCGAGCGCGGGATTACGCAGCGCGCACGGTGGGAGATAAGCTGGCGCTCCGCAATATAGCCCTTGATTTCGCGATGTCGAATATAGGGCGGATTCATCACGATGCCGTCATAGCTTCCCTGAACCTCGGCGGCGAGGAAATCGGCATGGTTGAGGGCCAGGCGATCGAAGCGCCGCGCGTGCTGCATGACCACCGGGTCGGTCTCATAAGCGGTAAAGCGTGTCGCACCATCCCGCGCAACGCAGGCGGCCGTCAGCATGCCCGTACCGAAAGCAGGGTCGAGAACCCTAAGAGGGTGGATGGACATCACCCAATCGGCCATCAGCTCGGCGAGCTTGGGAGGGGTGAAAAACTGCCCGAACCGACGTCGATGCTCGAGGCTCGCCTCGTTGGAATAGGTTCGCTCCGGATCGGCGGTCAAAGGGGTGACGGATAGCGTTTGGGCGGTCGTCAAGGCATGCATGTGCCGCATTCTATCTCCGTCACAGGCCTATTGCCATCATTCCATGCCTGATCCGGCAGCCCTGGCCGCCGGGCCAATTCCACCGGCTCGGCCCCAAGCGCGCGGCATGCCGGGACAAGGTCCGGCAGATCCGGATGAGCTCAAAGCCAGCACGTAGCCGGCACCGGGCGACCCCCTTCCCCCGCCGTCGACCGCGTCCCGCGGCGAAGACCGATGCCGCTCGGGACAATATTTCCCCGAAGGATGTTGCGTTCGGGCGATACGGCGGTAACCCTGCGGAAGCGACTGTAGGGTGCCCGCGGGCGCACAGGCCTGTGCCGCGCGCGTCTCTAGACTCTGCGGGTCCGTGGGAGAGCGGGATGGGCGTTTATTTAGTCACCTGGAACCTGAACAGAGAAAATGCGAACCATGATGTCACTCGGGCCGCGTTCATCGAGCGCCTCGAGGAATATGATTACGTTCACGATGAGGACCTTGAGTCGGTCTACTTCGTGTCGACGCCTTTGTCGGCGGGGCAGGTTTCCACCGATCTCCACACCAAGCTCGATACCCATGACAAGGTCATCGTCGCCCAGGTGATGGAGGGCACCTACTGCGGCTGGATGCCGCAACCCTTGTGGGACTGGATCGAGGAACGTCTCTGACGGCGGCAGGGCGACCTCTCCAGCCGTTGCTGCCACAGACGAGCGGCATTGCCGGCAAGTCGATCACTGCTCTCATTACGTATAATTCCTTAGGCGCGACCGCCTTCCAAATCATTGTGCCTTTGTGGCGGAAGTTTATCATAGGTGCGCCGATTCGTGGTGAGCGGCATCAACCGTGGAGAAAGATCATGATCAAGCGCAGGATCGTTGCAACCTTGTTCGTTGCCGGTGTCTTGTCGTTGCCGGCCCCGGCCTTCGCCAATCATGGCGATCCGATCTACAACACCCACTATTACAGTGACTCGACCTATACCGACGAGGTCGGGTTCGATCAGGGTGCCTGCTATTATTTCGGCGCGGGCTATTCCAGCCATTCGGGCCAGGCGACCAACTACATCCTCTACGAGCATATCGGCTATTGCGACCGCGGGATGTGGGAACCGCTCTAGCGCCGCGGACGAGCCGGGGACGCGTGCTTTTTCGCGGAAAACCATGTGTCCCCTTGCCCGAGGACTGGCGGACGCGCCGCCCCGGGCTGAGGCCCCGCTCGGCGCCTGGCACGTGCCTGGCACCGGAACCGCGGGCCATGACCTGTGGCGGAGCCGGCGGGCCCATGACTGGGCCGGGAGGGCCTGCAGGCGTAGGATGAGTCCGCCGACTCGGGGACGAGGGCAGAGACCGTGGGAGACTATCATGATCAGGTGCGGGATGATCGCGGCGTCCCTTGTCGCGGGCGTCGTGGTGCCGCGGCCGGCGTTTGCCGATCGTTCGCACGCTGCTTCAGCGGCGAAGGAGGATCGCTCGAACCCGCTTCCGCCTCCCCCCGCGGCGAGGGCCATGGAGGCTTGGGCGAAAGCCTGGGGTTTCAAGTGGGACGAACTCGCCTTCGTGCCCGGTCCGGAGCTCAGCGAGGAGGTGCGCGAAGCGTGGTCGTGGCTCGTGCCCGGCCGCTGGCGGCCAATCCTCTGCGCGACGGTGGGGGGAATCTTCATCGAAAGCGAGGCCGGGACGGTCAGCTGGCTCGATATCGGGGCCGGGACCGTCGAGGAGGTCGCCCCGAACGTCGAGGCGTTCGAAGGGATCCTTCGCTCCGAGGCACCGGTCGTCCAATTGTGGTTCCTCCCCGCTCTGGTCGAGGAGCTTCACCGGGCGGGAAAGCGCCCGAGGCCGGGCCAAGCCTATTCCTTCCTCATCCTGCCGGTGTTCGCCGAGGGCAAGTTCGCGGCGGACAATATGTTCGTCGCCCCGGCCCGGGAGCAGCTTCTATTAGCGGCCGACATCCACAGGCAGCTTGTACCCGTGCCGGACGGGGCGAAGGTGGAGCTCGTCCCCACAGGGCGTAAGGGCAAGCGCCGGCCGGGAGGATGAGTGGAGCCATGGAGGGAGACTTGAAGGCGAGGTCCCCGGAGCCGGGGCGGGCAGCGTGGAGGGCTCCCGCTTCCGTGCCCGGCACGGCGCCGCGGGCCCTTTTGTGACGTGGGCGGAACATTGGTTTCTATCGCAGGTTAAGAACGGGTCGCGTCACTCAGCGGCATTGGCGGGTTTACTCCCCCTGCCGGAAGGCGCCTCGGCCGTTTGCCGGGGCATCTTGCTTTTACGGGGGCGAACAGGAGGCATTATGAAGAAGATCGTGATTCTGCTCGCGGCGGCCGGCGGCCTCGCCCTCGGCGCCTGCGACGTCGACCAGACCAAGAATGGGCAAATGCCGGACGTCGATGTCAACGTCACCGGCGGCCAGGTGCCCGAGTTCAACGTCACTCCGCCGGAAGTGACCGTCGGCACTGAGAACAAGACCGTCCAGGTACCCGACGTCGACGTCAAGGTTCCGGCCGAGAACGCCCAGTAAGCCGACGGCGCCCGCTTGCGGGCGTTCGGCGGGTTTGGACAGGAAAAGGCCCCGCGGCGACGCGGGGCCTTTTTTGATGGAGCGCGAGGCCTTCGTCATTCTCGGTGATCGTGCGCAGACACGCGTTGCCTCGGGAATGGAAGGCGCCTCGGCCGGGTTTTACGGAAGACGGAAAGGTAATATTGCTGAATTTGCTTCCGGTTCGGACGCACTCCTCTTTGTAGTGGTGGTGGCTAATCCTTATGGTCGAGTCACCACGACTTTGTGGAAGGACGAGGAGACGGGGTAATGAAACGCATCTTTGCCTATGCAGCGATGGCCGCATTCGCCTTGGGCACGAGCTATCCGGCCAGTGCCCAATATAGCGGATATACATCCTATATCTATTTCTACAGCGACTCCTCGAAGCAGGTGCAGGTCGGCTATGCCGCGCCTTATTGCGAGATGATGAGCTACTCGATGAATGCCGGCGCGGAGATGAGGTGGGGCTATTCCACCGCTCACCGGACCGAGGTGCAGGGCCCGCTGTGCATCGACGGCGAAATCCAGTGGTAGCATAAGCGGAATGGCGGCACCGGGGCGCCGACCGAGGCGCCTTCCTCTCCGAGAAGCGCTCGGGGAGGAGCTGCCGGACGAAGAGTATCGCTAGCGCGGATCGACCAGGGCGTCGGCGGCCGGATCGCGGTCCTTGCCCTCGGTCGCGTAGAAGAGGGCGCGAAGGTCGGGCATCGGGTCGGTGGCCTTGCCGGGCGGGATGCCCTGGGAGCTCGACTGGTGGGCCGCGATCCGCCAGCGTCCGTCCGCCTCGCTCCGCTCGAGGATGAAGCTGGTGGCGGCGGCGCGCTCGTAGGTCTTCTGCGCCGCCCAGGCGTAGAAATAGCCGCGCTCCCAGACCTGCACCTTGGCGAAGCTGGAGTCGCTACGGATCCTGTCGATCTCCCAGGCGAATTTCAGCGCCTGTGCCGGGAGCGAAACATAGACTCGCGGGCCGAGCGCGCGCGACTCCGTCCTGGCGTGATAGGTGGGCGGCGTGGCGTCGATGTAGCCCGGCGCGACGATATCCCACAGCCGGCCCTTCTCGCGCCTGGCGAGCTCGTCGTACCAGCGCGCAAGAGTGGCGCGGATTCCCTCCTCGGCCGAAAGCGGCGGCGCCTGTGCGGCGGCGGGGTGGGCGACGAGCAAAGCGAGGCAGAAGGCGACGAGCCTGGTAGGTCCCATAAGATCGCTCCCGCGGTGGCCTGAGTCGGGCGGAGACCGTTACGCCGGCGTAGCTGAACCGGAGCTTGAACCGGAAAAGCGGCCGACGCGGCGGGGGTTACCGGCGCTTCAGCATCACCGAGATGTTGGGCGTGAGCCAGCCCGGGCCCAGCCTCAGCAGCCGGGCCGCCGCGGCAACCGTCCGGACCGGGAGCGACGGGCTCCCGGCGCCGCGCATCGCGGCCCGGGCGGATGCCCAGCTCCGGCCCCCGTCGGCGGAATCCTCGTCGCTGAAGCCGCTCCGCACGAGCCGGCGCAGGAGGAGCGGGCTGAGGCCGCGCTGCCAGCACCGGCCGAGCCGGCGGTCGAGGGCGCGGGGCAGATAATTGACCAGCCAGCGGCCCGAATGGACCTCCTTGGGGGAAAGCCGGCTGCTGGTGCCGGTGATCAGAAGCCGCCCGCCCGGCTTCATCACCCGGTGAAGCTCGCGGACGATTTCGGGGAGGTGGCCGACGCGGACGTATTCGAGCACGCTGTTGCACAGGACGAAGTCGAACTCGCCGTCGCGGAAGGGAAGGCGGCGGGTGTCCGGCACATGGTGAAGGGCGATGTCGGAGCGTCCGTAGCGGGCGGCATTGTGGCGGGCGAGCTCGACGGCGGAGCGATCCACGTCGACTCCGCGGACGCCGGCGCCGAGCCCGGCCAGGACGATGCTCGAGGCGCCGTAATTGCAGCCGAACTCGAGGGCCTGGAGGCCGCGAAGATCGATCCGGTAGGCCCGGAGGATGGCGCCCAGCATCTTCCATTCGTAATCGACATAGCCGCCGACCCAGGCGTCGCCGGGATCGAGCCCGAGGGCCTGCGCCCTGATCCTGAAGGCCTCCGCCACGCTCTCGTCGCTGAGCAGTGACGGGGCCGCGGTTGCGACTGCCCGCATTGGATCGCCCTCCTGTCTTGAGCGCCCGGCGGCGCTCAACCCATTGGCAATATACCCTATTTCGGCGGAAGCGGCACGGCGGCCCTTCGGCGCGGGCACGCTCTTTGTCCCATTTCAGGAATCGCCGAGCAGCGCCTCAGGGCCGGGGCGGCTTCGGCCGGGCGAGGATCGCGGGGAGGCAGAAGGGCTGGCGGGCGACCGCGGGTCCCCTCGGCATCAGCTCCTCGCGCACGATTCCGCCGCGGCGCGCGCAGTCGGCGACGGGAATGTCGTAATGGACGATCCGGCGGGTATAGACCGGGCAGACGTCGCCGCACGGATGGATGGCGACGACGGGCAAGCCGCGATGGCGGCCCAGCGCCACCCGCTTGAACATCATCGCGCGCTTGTCGAACTTGGCGGAGGCATAGGCCTCGAGGTCGGAGTCGCTCAGCCGGCGCAGCGGAGCCGGGCGGTCGGCTCGGGCGGGGGCGGCGGTCGCTGCCGCGAGGGCGAGGCCGGCGGCGGCGGCGGCGAAAAGGATCCGGGACGGCATGGAGCGATTCTCCTCGAATGGCCGGCCGGTCGTTACGGCGCCGCAGGTGAATGACGGCTTATCGCCTATTGGACGTTCCCGGGCGCGGCAGCTTCGTTGCCGGACTCGTTGCCGGCGATCCGGTTGAGCAGCGCGTCGGCCTCGTTCTCGAGCGGCGCGGCCTGCGCGTCGACGTCGTTCCCGGCTTCCGCGCTGATCTGGTTGGCGCGCTCCTCGAGCTGGCGCGACATCGTCTCGGCCTTGGCCTGGATGTTCTCGGGCTCGGGCTCGCAGGCGGCGAGGAGGAGGAGGAGGAGGAGTGGAGCGAGGAGGAAACGGGGGCGCATGGGCGACCCATAGGACATCGGGCGGGCTGCGGGAAAGCGATTGCGCCAAACGTCATGCCAGCGAAGGCTGGCATCCCGCCGGGTGAAGAACACCGCGCCCTTCACCCCCTTGGGGCCCCAGCCATTGAATGGGCACGCCCTGTCCCCCGGACAGGGCTGGGGAGTGCGGGGCACTGCCCACCCATTCAATCTGGGGCGACGGAGTAAGTGGGGAGCTTCTGTTGCCCGGTGCTCCCCGTACCGCTGGAACCGATTCTGTTGCCCGGTTCGGCCCAACCGCGCTTTTGGCCTACTTAATCTTATCCGTGAGGATTGGGATTAAGCAGCAATCGCGAGCGCCTCGTTATCGTTGGCACTTGTGGTTATGAACGGTTTTACGGCGCATTCAGGCCGGGCAAAAACAGCGCTTTTCAACACACGTCGATCCTAGTTCGGCCCCATCAGCTG